>ENA-ORLF01000011-ORLF01000011.1-human-gut-metagenome-genome-assembly--contig:-NODE-11-length-137955-cov-6.86297_pt1 | contig 137955 bp, 125 predicted proteins | sample MGYA00243066_ERZ508822 | MGnify/ENA primary metagenome ERZ508822 (study PRJEB26277, sample SAMN04329791) | human gut metagenome | biome: human-associated habitat | host: Homo sapiens | place: USA... | reverse complement strand
CAATATCCGTCCCCTGGAACACAATCTACATCCCCGAAAGGTCGCTTGAGAATGCTCCCGCCGAGGAGGACAGACCCGTTACAGGCGCGCTGCTGACCATATGGCTGGAGAACGGCAAGATCGAGCCGTTCATAGAGCGCATGAACGAGCTTGGCATAACGGGCGCAAAGCAGGGCGACTACGAAGCGAGGTTTACCTTCTACGACCAAGGCTATTCGAGAATACAGCCCAGCTTGGAAGCACTTTCCGGCACGGCGGAGCTGCTGCTTATACTGTCATCCTCGCTGTTGGTAATAGCTGCATTACTTCTGGCGTTCTTCTATGCACAGTCGCAGAAGCAGAGCATAGGCACAATGCGCCTGCTTGGTTGCAGCAAGGCAAGAGCCTTTGCCGCAGTTATGCTGAGCGCGCTCATTATTGCCGTGACCGGTGCGCTTATAGGTGCGGCAATAGGGCATGCCCTTACCGCAAGCGTAGGTGAAAGCATAATGGCCAACGCCAACCAAACTCCGGAGGAGTTCCTCGCCTTCAGCGCATACCTTGCCGAAAGTACGCAAGTTGAAGTTGAATTTGCGCTCGGCGCAGATGCAAAAGTGAGCCTGCTCACCTGCCTTGCCGCACTGGGGCTGTTCATAGCAGGAACGCTCGTGTTTGTGCTGCGCTACCTTGGCAAAGGACCGAGAGAGCTGCTGCCACGGGCGGGAGAGTGAACTTTTTTGCCAGGGGCCGTGGAAGATTTCGATTTCTCCCCTTAGGCCCCCTGGCGACCCCCGTAACCTCATTGAAACGATCGCTCCGCGAAGGGGTACGGCTCTGCACGCCGTGTTTATACAGCACCCCAAAAGGCGCCCCGGCCGGGGAGCTGTCGAATGAAGTGAGACTGAGGGGTTGAGATAAACAAAGAGCAGCCGCGATGCACTCCTTCCGTCTTTTGCTTCGCAAAATCCACCTCCCTCAAAGAGGGAGGCTTAACGTAAGAGTTTAGATAGCGCACCAAAAGGCTCCCTCTTAGAGGGAGCTGGAAATTCGCTTTAGGCGAATTTTCTGAGGGAGTAAGGTAAACAGCAAATAAGCATCTTTATAACTTTTTTGCCAGGGGGCCAGGGAAGATTTCGATTTCTCCCCTTAGGCCCCCTGGCGACCCCCGTAACCCCATTGAAACGATCGCTCCGCGAAGGGGTACGGCACTGTACGCCGTGTTTGTACCGCACCAAAAGGCTCCCTGTCGAGGGAGGTGGATGCGAGTGAAACAAGCAGACGGAGGGAGTATCCTCCCTCACAGCTCCAGCTTCAGATCGCCATCCTTTATCCAGCCGAGTTTGCGCATGGGGTAGGCGACGAGCGGAGTGAGCACGGCGGGCAGTATGAAGCAGACGAGCAGCATGCCTATCCAGCTTTTGGCGGAGCCGAAGCCCTCGCTCGCCATTACGCCTATCGGGCCCACAAGGCCGCAGGTACCCATGCCGCTTGCCACGCCAACGCCGTTTTCCATTTTGAAAACGCAGGAGGCTATGGGGCCGGTTATTGCGGAAACTATCGTGGGCGGCAGCCATATGCGCGGATTTTTCACTATGTTGCCCATTTGCAGCATGCTTGTGCCGAGCCCCTGCGCCACAAGGCCGCCGTAGCGGTTTTCCCTGAAGCTCATCACGGCAAAGCCAACCATCTGCGCGCAGCAGCCGGCCGTGGCTGCGCCGCCGGCAAGGCCTATAAGCCCCGCCGTACCGAAAGAGGCGCATATTGCGGCGCTGCTTATGGGCAGCGTGAGCGCAACGCCGACCAGCACCGATACCAAAATGCCCATAAAGAACGGGTGCATTTCGGTCGCGCGCATTATAAGATTGCCAAAGCCCGTCATGACGGCGGATACGCCCGGCCCCGCAAGCCGCGCAATGAGCAGCCCGCTCACAATTGTGACCGTTGGCGTAACAAGAATATCAACTTTTGTCTCTTTTGAAACTATTTTACCAAGCTCCGCGGCGACTGCGGTACAGATTAGCGTGCCGAGCGGCCCGCCGAGGCTGTTCGCCCCGTATCCCACGGCGCACAGGCTGAAAAGCACCAGCGGCGGCGCCTGAAGCGCAAGCCCTATTGCAACGGCCATTGCGCTGCCCGTTGCGGCGGATGCGAACGAAGCAATTTCTTTCAGCCAATCAAGGCTCAGCTTGTCCGCAAGGGTAGAAAGGATAGTGCCTATAAGCAGCGACGCGAAAAGGCCCATGGCCATCGATCCCATTGCATCAACAAGGTATCTTTTTGCGCTGAACACAACGCCTTTGCGCGCCAGGAATGCGGCTATGCCGCGGGTATGGGGGTCTCCCATTTTTTCCTCCGAAAATGCGTCCCGCCGCCCCTTACCCGTGAACGGCAGGCGTGTTGCAAACGGCCGCGCGGTTCATCAGCCGTCGCGGTCATATAGCACCGCATAGAGTATAACACATGATTATACATCTCTTCCATAAATTTATATTTTCACAAGAAAAAAGAGACGCTGCCGTCTCTTTACAGTTTATATTAGCGCTTTATGCGCCGTGGCTTGCCGTATCGTCAACGGTGTCGGCTGCGGGTGCGGGCAGGGAGCCGTCCTTCATGCGCAGCGTGGCGTAAAGGTTTCCTGCGTATGCCGCCTTGCCGGAATTTGTGTTCTTCCTGAGCACGCCTATGCAGCACAGCACGCCAAGCCCCACGAACAGCAGATCCTGCAGCAGGCTTGAGCGGATAGCGTCCGCATATTCGGGCATCTCCGCCATGCCATACTGTATCAGCAGAATGGCTTCTTCAAACGTATAGTCATAATTTATCATGCTGTCCGCAATGTCCACGCCGAACGTGAGCGCCACTGCGCCAAGCACGGCGCAGATTATGCTTATGACTATGGCAAACGAATTCATGCGGCCCTTGAGCAGCTTATAGCCGAAAAACGCGCCCAGCGGTATAAGTGCGCACAGCATGGCGTATATCCTTTCCGTGCCGAATATAACGGCTACGTTCAGCACAACGCCCAGTATCATTCCTATAATTGCGCCGATTATACCGGTGAAGTAGTTGCCTTCGTCATTCACCTTGGCCTCGTTTGCAGCATTGCGCAATGAGTTTGCGCATTCCGTATGCACTGCGCGGTAGCCTGCGGGTATTGCGCCGCGCTGTTCGCAGTACATCACCGCATCCGTATCCGTGCGCTCGCAGTACGGGCATACCGTGCCGAAGCTTATGCCGACCCTGCGGCCCGCATCCACGGCGGCGTTTGCCGCGGCAAACACGGCGTCCACAGCGGCGGCGGCTTCCGTATCCTTATCAACATTAACACTTACGTTTACGGCGTATCCGTTTGCGCTGCCGTTGATTCCGGCAAATTTGAGCGCGCTGCCCATTGCCGTTTTTTCATCGGCGGCAAGCTGCCTATCCAGCACAAATGAAATATTCAGGCGTTTTGCGTCAGCAACGCTTACCGTAAACGGCACGCCCTTTGCCGTTCCGAACGCGGCCGCCTGTCCCGTGGCCATGCCGCGCATTGCGCATTCGTTAATAAAATCCGTACTCTTCATGTTTATACCCTCCGTTATTTAATTGAATGGTTCAAGCGAGCGGTCAAGTATGCCGTGCATCTTGGCTATCGCAATGCCGTAGTTGGTAATGGGTACGCCGCAGTCGCGCGCATGGCGCAGGCGGTATTTCATCTCCCGCGCGGTCAGCATGCAGCCGCCGCAGTGCACTATAAGCGCATATTTATCAAGGCTTTCGGGGAATTCCCCGCCGGAGGTGAATTCATAGTTCAGCCTTTTGCCCGTGTAATTGCCTATCCACCCGGGCAGTTTTACGGAGCCTATATCGTTGCACTGCCTGTGGTGCGTGCAGCCTTCGCTTATAAGCACGGTGTCCCCGTCCTTCAGCCGCGCTATCGCCTCCGCGCCCGCTGCAACGGTTTCAAGTTCGCCCTTATAGCGGGCAAAAAGTATTGAAAACGAGGTAAGCTGAATATCCTGGGGTACAATCGCGTCAACGGCCCTGAACGCCTGCGAATCGGTAACCACAAGGCGGGGCTTAGGCAAAGCATCAAGCGCGGCTTTAAGCTCATCGGGCTGCACCACAACGGTTATTGCGCGGTTATCCAAAATGTCGCGTATGGTTTGCTGCTGCGGCAATATAAGCCTACCCTTGGGCGCGGATTCATCGATTGGAGTTACGAGTATTATAATATCGTTCGGCCTTATAAGGTCGCCTATAAGCTGCCGCGCGTTTTCCGCGCCGCTCATCATGCGGCCGAGCCGCTCCTTCAGCTCGTGTATGCCGCTGCCGGTAACGGCGCTTATATAAAGCTCGTTTTCGCCCGCTTCAGGGATCGTTTCAAGCAGGTCGCTCTTGTTGTACGCAATTATATAGGGTATCTCCTTTGCACGGAACAGGGCTGTAAGCTCCCTGTCCGCTGCACCCAGCCCAAGCGTTGCATCAACCACCAGCACCGCTATGTCCGCGCGGTTAAGCGCCTGCCGCGCCCGCTGCACGCGCATCGCGCCGAGTTCGCCTTCATCGTCCAGCCCCGGCGTGTCTATTATCACCACGGGGCCAAGCGGCAGTATCTCCATCGCCTTCTGCACGGGGTCGGTGGTGGTTCCCTTTATATCGGACACCAGCGAAAGCTTCTGCCCCGTTACGGCGTTCACAACGCTGGATTTGCCCGCATTTCTAAGGCCGAAAAAGCCTATGTGCGCCCTTTCGGCGGATACCTTGTCGTTCAGTCCCATGGCAAATGCTCCTTTTGTTCAACTCCGGTTTAGAAGCGGAAATCGCGCCTGTTGGAGGACTTTATTTCCTCAATATGCTCGGTGGCGATGCGCTTAACGTTATCGTTGGGTATCTTCTTGAGTTCACGCTCTATAAGCGCGTAGCCTACCTTCTTTGTTTCCTCGCTTGCGTAGTCAACAAGGTATTCGGTCAGCGTCATAAGGGCGTTGGGGTGGCAGCAGTTCAAAATCTGCCCGTTTTTGCAAAGGGACATGAACCTGTCCCCCGTGCGCCCCTCGCGGTAGCATGCGGTGCAGAAGGATGGTATATGGTCAAGCTCCATCAGCCAGCGCACAACCTCGTCCAGCGTCCTTTGGTCGGATACGTCAAACTGTTCGGAATCGTGCGGGCGTTCTTTTTCGGTATAGCCGCCGACGGACGTGCGGCTCGCGCCGGAAATTTGGGATATGCCGTAATCAAGCACCTTGCCGCGCACGGCTTCGCTTTCGCGGGTGGAAATTATCATGCCGGTGTAGGGCACGGCTATGCGTATGCAGGCGATTATTTTGGCAAACATATCGTCGCTCAGGCTGTTGTCGAACACGTCCGGATCGATGTCGTCCGCATGCTTAACGCGCGGCACGCTTATGGTGTGCGGGCCAACGCCGTGAACGGCCTCAAGGTGCTCCGCGTGCATAAGCAGCCCCGCAAATTCATACTGATAGCCTTCAAGACCGAACAGTACGCCAAGGCCAACGTCGTCTATGCCGCCTTCCATGGCCCTATCCATGGCCTCGGTATGGTAATCGTAATCATGCTTGGGGCCGGTGGGGTGCAGCTCAAGATAGCTGGGCTTGTTGTACGTTTCCTGGAAAAGTATATATGTGCCTATACCAGCATCCTTCAGCTTGCGATAGTTTTCAACCGTGGTCGCGGCGATATTCACGTTAACGCGGCGAATGTCCCCGTTTTTGTGATGCACGGAGTATATGGTCTTTATGCAGTCCAGTATATACTCTATTGGGTTGTTCACGGGGTCCTCGCCCGCTTCTATGGCAAGGCGCTTATGGCCCATGTCCTGAAGAGCAATGACCTCGTTCCTAACCTCCTCCTGAGTGAGCTTTTTGCGGGCAATGTGCTTGTTCTTCATGTGATACGGGCAGTACACGCAGCCGTTCACGCAGTAATTGGAAAGATACAGCGGCGCGAACATGACTATTCTGTTGCCGTAGAATGCAAGCTTTATTTCGTTTGCCAGCTTATACATTTCCTCTATTTTTTCGGGGATATCGCACGCAAGCAGCACGCTCGCTTCCCTGTGGGTAAGCCCCGCGCAGGTAACGCCGGAGCCGTTCTTCTTGGGCCTCGCCTTTTCAAGCAGCGCGTCAATAAGTTCTATGTTGTTCTTGTTGGCGTTTGCATACGCTATTGTTTCGCGTATTTCGGCGTCGTTTATAAATTCCTCCGCCTTCATGGATTTGGGATCGTAGATTGCCATAAGTCTTTCCTTTCTTGTACTCAGAATATTCTTTGCATTCAGATCTTTTTTATATCCCCGCGGTCCGTGACCACGTTGAAGCCTATTGCTTCCATGCGCGCTTTAAGGTGCGCAAGGCTTTGCGCCGATTCATCGCCCGTGCAGATCTTGTTTTCATAAAGCTCGTATTTTTTGCGCACGCTTACGGGCGAAAGATTGGGCATCACCACGTTCGCGCCCGCCAGTATGCCGTCCTCCCGCCCGGTGGGGCTTACGGTGCCGAGCGCCGTTGTTGCCGGCAGCAGTATGTTCGGCTTTATAAGACGGATAAGGGACAAAAGGTATATCGTCTCCTCCGCGCTGCCGGCGGGGTAATTGCCAAGCGGGGTTTCATGGTGCGGTATGAACGGGCCTATGCCGCACATGTCCGGCGAAAAGGTTTCAATGAATTTAAGATCCTCCGCCAGGGTATGCGCCGTTTGGAAGGGCGAACCTACCATAAAGCCGCAGCCCACCTGAAAACCAAGCTCCTTCAGATCGCGCAGGCAGCGCATGCGGTTATCGAACGACATTCCGGATGGATGCAGCTTTTCATAATGTGCCTTGTCCGCCGTTTCGTGCCTAAGAAGATATCTGTCCGCGCCCGCTTCGCGCATGCGCGCATAATCCGCGCGGCTGTATTCGCCAAGGGACAGGGTTATTGCGCAGTCCGGATATTCTTTGCGTATGGCCTTCACGGTTTGGCATATCTCGTCCGCGCTTTTAACGTTTTCACCGCCCTGCAAAACAAACGTGCGGAAGCCGAGCGCGTAGCCCTCCGCGCAGCAATCCATTATCTGCTCCCGCGTCAGCACATAGCGCGAGCATGCGGCGTTGGAGCGGCGTATGCCGCAATACAGGCAATCGTTCCTGCACACGTTGCCTATTTCTATAAGCCCGCGCACGAATACGCTGTTGCCGTAAAACTCCCTGCGCGCCCTGTCCGCAAGCGTGCGGGCGTATGCCGCGGCTTCATCATTGCGCCCGGCTATAAGCCGTTCGTATTCTTCAAGCGAAAGAGAGTGATATATATTCAGTTTGTCTATCAGCGAAATAAGCTCACTCATCGGCCACCACGTTTGAATATGCAGTTTTTACGCTCAATCCTTCAATGTTGCCAAGCTTGCCCGCAAGCGCGGAAATGGTATCCTGCGGCGCGTCAAGCGCTATGGACACTATGTTTATGCCCTTTTTGCGGTACGGTATGCCCATGCGGCCTATTATATGCTCGCCGTATTCGTGCAGCACGGCGTTTAGCCGCTCCACCGCGTCCCCTTTTTCAACTATTATTGCCATCACGGCAACACGCGTCTGCATGGCGTTACCTCCGTTTTTTATAAAAATAAGCCGCACCCGACGGGGTGCAGCCGCAGTATGGTTCTATACAAAAGCCTCACCCTTTCAGTCGGGGGCGCGCCCCTTTGTGTCAGGTAAGGATAGTATAACATATGCATTGACAAAACACAATCATATTAAAAAATCCATATTTTACGCCCGATTACCGCGCACGATCAAAGCCGGACCGTTTGATTCGGTTTTAATATTATTTCCGTTATTTTTTGCTTACTCGTTTTTATATATTATCATTTTTTCGGTAAGCAGCTTTGCGTAGCAGGACGCCACCGCCGCGCTTATTATAAAATCCGTCACTTCCGCGTCCGCTTCGTCCCCGCCCGCGAATATAGGCTCCGCCGCCGCGCGCACCTGATTCACGAAATATGCCCCGAAGCCCTTCTGCACGGTTATAAACCGGTCGTAAAACCGCCTTACGGCATCTCCGTCCCAAGCCGGCAGCATTTCCTTAACAACCGAAATGTTAAGCGTTTGCTTCAGCGTGCATATTATCATGAGCAGCGCCAAATGCACGCGGGAATATTTCTTCTTCACCGGCGGGGGTATAAGCTTTTGCTTAACGTAATTGTTTATCATTGCCTGCGTAACGGTTTTGTCCTCCCCCGCGGCATACATGCCAAGATAGTCGTTTAGCACTATCACAACCTGATCCATATACAGCTCAAGCGTTGGCAGCTCGTCCCAAGCGGGCAGCTTGAGCGCGCCGAGATAGCTTTCCCATTCGTCAAATTTGTTTGCCAAGGCGGCTTTAGTGTGCGGCATAGGCGTTTCCCTCCGTTCGCGGCATATTGCTTCATATAATTATAACCTTTCGGGGTGATAAATGGCAACCGTTATCGGCAATGGTATTGATACGCTGTTGCGCATATGCTAAAATATATATAATCGGGTTTTGTCCGAAGGATCAGTGTAAAAAATATACTTTACGGACGGCTTAACGTAAAAACGGCAATTTGGAGGGGAATATAAAAATGTGCGGAATAGTAGGCTACATTGGAGATAAACAGGCCGCGCCGCTGCTGCTGGACGGGCTGAAAAAGCTTGAATACCGCGGATACGACAGCGCGGGCTTGGCAATAGTTGGGGACGATGAAAGCATAACCGTCGCAAAGGAGCGCGGGCGGCTGAGCGCGCTTTACGAAATAACAAACGGCGGCGAAGCGATACGCGGCTGCGTCGGCATAGGTCACACGCGCTGGGCCACGCACGGCGAGCCGAACCAAATAAACGCGCATCCGCATGTTTCAATGAGCGGGCGCGTGGCGCTGGTGCACAACGGCATAATAGAAAATTACGCCGAGTTAAAGGCGTTTTTGATTGGTAAAGGCTATACCTTCACTTCCGAGACGGACAGCGAGGTCGCCGTTCAGCTTATCGATTATTATTACGATGGCGACCCTATGGAGGCCGTGCGCCTTGCGGAAGCACAGTTCGTGGGTTCCTATGCAATGGCAATAGTATTTGCGGACAGGGAGGATGAGTTTATTGCCCTGCGCAAGGACAGCCCGCTGATACTTGGCCTTGGCGAAGGGGAAAACTTCATCGCGTCCGATGCGCCGGCGCTTTTGAAGCATACGCGCCGCATAATACGCCTGGGCGAGAGGGAGCTGGCTGTTGTGCGCCGTGAGGGCGTTGCCATATACAATAGCTTTGGCGAACGGGTTGAGCATGAACCCATAAACATAACATGGGACGTGGAAAGCGCGGAAAAGAACGGCTACGACCATTTTATGCTCAAGGAGATAATGGAGCAGCCGGACGCCATACGCCGCACCGTTGCGCCGCGCATAAAGAACGGGCAGATAGAGCTTGGCCTGAGCAAAATAGACGCGGACGTTATACGCAGCCTTGAGCGGGTATATATCGTTGCCTGCGGCTCGGCCTATCACGTTGGCATGGTTGCGCGCTACGCCATAGAGCGTTACGCAAAAATTCCCGTATCGTGCGACCTTGCAAGCGAATTCCGCTATGACGATCCCATGGTAAACGCCAACACTTTGGTAATAATAATCAGCCAAAGCGGCGAAACGCTTGATACGCTTTTCGCTCTGCGTGAAGCCAAAATACGCGGCGCGCACACGCTGAGCATAGTCAACGTTGTCGGCTCCAGCATAGCCTGCGAAAGCGAGGATGTGCTCTATACCTGGGCCGGGCCGGAGATAGCCGTGGCCACGACAAAGGCATACAATACCCAGCTTGCGCTGATGCAGCTTATGGCCGTTTACTTCGGCCGCGTGCGCGGCCACGTTACCGCGCGGGAGGAAGCGGAGCTGATAGCCGGCATGGAGGCCCTGCCGGACGTTATAAACAAAATTCTTGCGGATGAAACGGAGATACATCACCTTTCGGCGGATTGCTATATGCAGAGGGACATATTCTTCCTTGGCCGCAACATAGACTACGCGCTGGCGCTTGAAGGCTCGCTCAAGCTTAAGGAGATATCCTATATCCATTCGGAGGCCTATGCCGGCGGGGAGCTGAAGCACGGCACGATTTCGCTTATTGTCCCCGGCACGAGCGTTATCGCCATATGCACATACGATCCCCTTTGGGAAAAGATGGTCAGCAACATTCGCGAGGTCAAGGCACGCGGCGCAAGCGTTATAGCCATAGCAAAGGGCGAGCACCGCCGCGGCACCACCGGCGCGGATCACGAAATAATATTGCCGGACTGCGCGGACATTGCCTGCCCCTGCGCCAGCGTAGTGCCGATGCAGCTTTTCGCCTACTACACCGCCCTTATGAAGGGCTGCGACATAGATAAGCCCCGCAACCTTGCCAAGAGCGTAACGGTGGAGTGATAAAGCAGAGCATGGCCTCCCGAAAGGGAGGCTTTTTTATACCGTAAATTTATATTATATTTTGAATTGAACAGTACACATCTTAATCAGCATATCATGGAATTAGTTTGAAAACCAAGTGATTCAGGCATAATATATAATCCAAAATATGCCATAAAACGATTGACACAATATATTGCAATGTGTTACCATAAGTTCAACGAAGAAACTACAGTAATCAATTTAACTTTAAGGCCAACCGTAAACCCGCTGCCTGTTCCCAACCGGAACGCTGTTGACCTTTCAGGCTCGTTATATATGGGGGAGTATTTTATGCTATCCATGCACTTGCGCCAACTTTTCCGCAAGCCTATCCGCATTATCCTATACCTACTCACAATAGCACTATCGGCGGGCTTTTTCTGTATGAGCGCAAATCTATATTGGGATAGCGTTAAAAACCTACAACTTGCAGACGACGCTTTTTCTACCATCGCTGTGCTTGACTACTATGCCGATGTAGATTGGTATGGGAAAATAGTAGAGAATTTTGAGAACGTTTACAGATATGCCGGAGAACAGCGTATTACAAGGTATGGTGTTGACTTGCAGCAAATAGTGAATGCTCCATATGTTAAAAATTACGATTTACGGAGCGTCTACGGCGCTTTTTCTGACGAACATATCGCATTGAACCATCTCGGGCAGTATCCAATATTTAATGGAAATGTTATTCGCTTTACGATTTCAAGGGAGGTTAAGCATGGCGATGACCACTTGTTTGATTACTCATTGCCGGCAAATTTGGGCGAGGAACCTTTTACAATACAAAGCCCATACGATGATGGAATTGCTGATTACTATTTAGTAAAAGTTTCACATGCTGCGAACGATATTTATGGCTTTGACCATCCCATTTGCTTTTATTTAGATGTAGATAGACCCGATCAGCAACCAAAGGAAATTTTTGACTTAAACGGAGATGTTGATCCGGCATATGGCATAATCATCGAGCCTGAAACAGAATATATTGGAATTAGCGAATCCTATGCATATTATGATGAAAATATTGCAACAGATGCTTCCGATGTATTTGGCCATTTTAGATTATCTGACATAATTTTTTGTAATGATAGATATTATGACAATAGGGCGTACTATTATTCACAGCAGCTTGGAGAGTATACATTACGCGAAAGCACCGGTGAATCTCCATTCTGGCTTTATCGTTACGAAACAGTTGCAAGTAATCCGGAGCTGCTTAAAAAATATGAGAACATCAGTCGTGCATATTACATAAATGCACATTCATTTTGCGTGAATGCCATAAATGATTTAACGGGAGTTCCCGCCTTTCACTCTGGCAGTATGTACATCCGTAGCGGTAGGACTTTTGCAAAGTCAGACTATGATGCAGGCGCGAACGTATGCCTTGTAAGTAAAGACCTGGCTATGAACCAAGGGTGGAATATTGGCGATAAAATCAACTTCAGCTTTTATAATTATAAGTATTTTACACAAGACACGGATTGGAACACAACTTTGATTCCGTATTACACCTATACAGAAAATTGTGAGTTTTTTGATAATGGTACCTATGAAATAATCGGAATTTACGATGCTACGCCAACAACAAGCAGCGAGGGGGTTCGCAGTAAAATACTCTCCGTCCCCTGGAACACCATCTACATTCCCGAAAAGTCGCTCACCAACGCCCCTGCTGAGGAGGATAGACCTGTCACGGGCGCGCTGCTGACCATATGGCTGGAGAACGGCAAGATTGAGCCGTTCATAGAGCGCATGAACGAGCTTGGCATAACGGGCGCAAAGCAGGGCGACTACGAAGCGAGGTTTACCTTCTACGACCAAGGCTATTCGAGAATACAGCCCAGCTTGGAAGCACTTTCCGGTACGGCGGAGCTGCTGCTGATACTGTCATCGTCGCTGCTTGTCATAGCCGCGCTGCTGCTGGCGTTCTTCTATGCACAGTCGCAAAAGCAGAGCATAGGCACAATGCGCCTGCTTGGTTGCAGCAAGGCAAGAGCATTTGCCGCAGTTATGCTGAGCGCGCTTATAATTGCCGTGACAGGTGCGCTTATTGGTGCGGCAATAGGCCATGCGCTTACCGCCGGCGTAGGCGAGAGCATAATGGCCAACGCCAACCAAACTCCGGAGGAGTTCCTCGCTTTCAGTGCATACTTGGCAGAAAGTACGCAGGTGGAGGTCGAGTTTGCACTCGGCGCAGACGCAAGTGTGAGCCTGCTCACCTGCCTTGCCGCGCTGGGGCTGTTCATAGTAGGAACGCTCGTGTTTGTGCTGCGCTATCTCGGCAAAGGACCGAGAGAGCTGCTGCCACGGGCGGGAGAGTAAACTTTTTTGCCAGGGGGCCAGGGAAGATTTTGATTTCTCCCCTTAGGCCCCCTGGCGACCCCCGTAACCCCTTTGAAACGATCGCTCCGCGAAGGGGTACGGCACTGTGCGCCGTGCTTGTACTGTATCAAAAGGCGCCCCGGCCGGGGAGCTGTCGAACGAAGTGAGACTGAGGGGTTGAGATAAGCCTTTGTTACACTTTTGCATTAAATAAAAACTCGCTCCCCTGCTTTTGCAGGGGAGCAATGCTTATTAGGTTTAAGTTTTTTATCACGCGGCGGGGGTCACGCTGGTGATGTGGGGGTTGGCGCCTTCGTACCAATAGAGGAAGCCTTCCATGTCGATCTTGTCGCCGATGGAGAGGTTCTTCACGGCGTTGTAAACGTCGGTGGTGTTGTCGCACAGGTAGGATTCAACGGTGAAGGTGTAGGTGTTTTCGCCCAGGGTCACGTTGAAATACAGGTCGTCGCCGTCCTGACCGGAGCCGTCATACTTGTAAAGGTAAGCCACATCGTTGCCGTTCTCGTCCTGACCGGCGGCGGCAACGGTCATGCCCTTGAAGGACACGAACTCGTTTTGATGCTTGATAAGCTCATCGGTGCCGAGCATGGAGGTAACGTCAAGCGCCTCGGCCACGAAGCTGCCTTCTTCAATTTCAAAGGTGGCGTCGATTATTTCAACTTCGCCGCTCCACTCGGCCTTGTAGCCGGTCACCTTTATCTTGGTGCCCTTTTCCAGCTTGGCATAGTCCTCTTCGGAGCAGGCCATGTTGTAAAGGAAGTATGCGCCGTCCTTGTCCTGGGTATAAACGGTGGCCTTGTCTTCCCACCAGGACTGCTTGGCCTGGACGTAGGTTTCTATAACGACCTGGGAATCAAGCTCCGCCGCAACATACTCGGCATGGGTCATTACGCCTTCGCCCTTCACATCTGCATCGGGCTTATCGACGGCATTGTTTGCGCAGGCGGCGAAGCCGGCCGCAAAGGCAACAACCAACAGGATAGCTAAGAACTTTTTCATTTTTGTTCTCCTTTTTATTTTATGACGCCCGTTTTCCGTTACCGGTAACGGGGGCCAATAAGATTATAAAACAAAACAATAATAAATCAATACAAAAACGCTAAATATAAACTTATCAATCCCTTTTGCGACGTTTTTGCTTCGCCTTGCCGTATGCGGCGTATGCAATAATAAGCGCCCACACCGCGCAGAGCCCCCAAATCAGCGCGCGGGAGGATGCGGGCAGCGGGCCAAGCTCCTCCTTGCCGCCCGCGGAGGCGGCGTTCGCATTGTCAAGGCGATAGAGCGAAATTACGTCGGCAAACAGCTTTTGCATGTATGCATCGTCTATCGTTTCCCTGCGGCGCACGGACTTTGCCGTGTTTTCAATAAGCTGACCCGCTGCATCGCGCAGGGATGCGGAGCCGTTGTAAACGGGCGTTGTGAACGTGTTATCCACGTTTTCAAGCAGCATATTGACTGCCTTCAGCTTAACCTCATAATGCTCGGCATCGTTGGCGTTGCTTGAAAGGTAGGCCAAATAGTCCGCATTGCTCCTTGCCGTATCGGTAACGGGAACGTAGCCTTCGGTTTCGGAATAGGCTATCTGCACGCCGTCCGTTAAAAGGTATTGGCAGAACAGCCACGATGCAAGCACCTCGCCGCTGTCCGCCTTGTTGAATACGCATACGCTCGGCCCCTGGGACATCATCTGCGGAGCATCGGGGTCAAGCTGGGGAACGGTGCGCACGGCGGTTTCAAAGCGCACCAGCTTATCCGCGCTTATGTCCGAAAGCGGGGCGTCAGTGCCCATCCATGTTGAGCCGGCGGTGGAGTCTATTGCGAATATGCATTGCCCAGCGTTTAGGAAGTTCGCCGGATAGCCCGATATTTTGAAGGTTGAAAACGCGCCGCTCTTAGTGTGCTCCGCAACGGTGTATAAAAGCTCCTTTGTTTGGTCGTTGAACATAAGGGCGTTGCCTTCGCCGTCTGAATATTCCGCGTCGCTTTGCCTGAGCAGGGTTATCATCATGTTGTCTGTCGATTTATATATGAACGGTATCATAACCTTCTGGCCGTTCACTTTATATGTGCCGTCCGCGTTTTTCCCGGTCGCGGCCTCGGATACCTGCCATATAAAGTCCCATGTGAGCGTATCGGGCAGGGTAAAACCCAGCTTTTCAACATAATCCTTATTTGTATAGCATGCCTCGGTGGAGCGCATGAAGGGCAGCGCATAATAATGCTCCCCTATGCGGCATTCCTCAAGGTATTTTGAAACGAGCTGCTCCGTTTTAGGCGTTGTGAACTTCAGTTCGCTTCCGCCAAGGCCGTAGCGGCTGTCCGCCATGAGTTCATCCAGCGGGGCTACCACGTTCGTGCCGGTAAGGTAGGTTGCAATATGGTCGGGATAGGTTATGCATATATTCGGCGTTGTGTTGGTTGCAATGTTTGTAATAACGTCGTTATATATTTTGCCGTAGTCCGTATACAGCCTAAGGTTTATTTTAATGTTTGGGTAAAGCGATTCAAAGTCGCGTATGGCCTGCTCGTATATCCTTGTTTGGTTCTTATTGGTGTCGTTCTTGGCCCAGAAGGTAAGCTCGTATTGCCGCGAAGCATTGAACTCCTCCGGCATTACGAACGCATCCATGCCGCGGGAGCCGTGGCACGCCGTTAGCGCGCCGCAGAGCATTATGAGCGTTAATATAAGGCCTATGGGTTTTATTGCGCGGCTCATCCCTTTAATCCTCCCCTTGACACGCCTTCCATTATCTTTTTCCTGAAAATCAGGAACAGCGCTATGAGCGGCACGGATATCGCCACAACCGCCGCCATCATTGCGGGTATGTTGTCCCGCCCGAAGCCGCCTTCGCGTATGGCCTGTATGCCGCCGGAAACGAGGAAATAGCTGCTGTCGTCCGTTATAAGGCGCGGCCAAACATAGCTGTTCCAGCATTCTATTACCTTGAGTATTGTCACCGTAACAAGCGTTGGGCTGCATATGGGTATAAGCACGCGGGTAAGATAGGTCATATCCGATGCGCCGTCCACCTTGGATGCATAATAGAGCTCGTCCGGCACCTGGGCAAAGTTTTCTTTAAGAAGATATATATAGAATACGCTCGTTACGGAGGGCAGAATAAGCCCCGTGAACGTGTTCCTCAGCCCCCAGTCGGTTATGGTCACAAAGTTGGTTATTATAACAAGCTCGTTGGGTATCATCATAAGCGAAAGCAGCAGCGTGAACGCAACGCGCTTGCCGCGGAACTCAAGCCGCGCAAACGCGAACGCCGCAAGCGTTATAACAATAAGCATCAGCGCCGTTGTTACAACGGTGAAAAGCAGCGTGTTCATGAAATACCGCGCCAGCGGCACGGCCGTGAAAGCCTCCGCATAGTTTGCAAGCGTTGGATAAAGCGTGAAGAACTTGGGTATATATTCGGAATTATACGCGCCGTAATCCTTCAGGGACGTAAGCACCATCCAGTAAAACGGGAACAGCACTATTATTGCCCACAGCGCCAGGAAAAAATATTTTACGCCCGTCCATATGCCATGCTTAACTTTGGCCTTGCGGGTTATTTCGCCGTAATTGTCGGAGTTGCGCACGGTTCAGCCCTCCTTAATAATGCACATGCTTTTTGCTTATCATAAGGTTTATGCACGTTATGGTAAGCACAATGGCAAAAAGCAGTATTGCCGCGGCGGAAGCAAAGGAAGGATAACCGCCGCTGTTGCCGTAAAGCATATCGTATATATAGCCGACTATGGTGTTCATGCCGGCGGCGTTAAGATCCGTGCCGAAAAGGGCCACGGCGTCGCTGTATGCCTTGAACGCGCCTATAAAGCCGGTTATGACCAAATAGAATATCATTGGGGATATCATGGGCAGCGTTATGCGCGTGAACATAGCCGCGCCCGTCGCGCCGTCTATACGGGCGGCGTTGTAATACGTTTCATCCACCGATGCAAGCGCGCTTGTAAGTATAAGCACCTTGAACGGCATTACTATCCAAACCGTGTAAAAGCTGAGCACGAACATCTTTGCCCAGTAAGGCCCGCTTATGAAGTCCACGCTTTTGCCGCCGAACAGGTTTATCATCAAATTGACAAGGCCTTCCGTATACGGCGTTTTTTTGAACAGTATCATGAACACCAGGCCGACGGCCAGCGTATTGGTAACATAGGGCAAAAAATATACGGTTTGGAAAAGATTCCTCAGTTTTTCTATGGAGCTTAGCGCAAGGGAGATGACAAGCGCAAGGGAGGTTGAAAGCGGAACGGTTATTATGACCAGCAAAAACGTATTTTTAAGCGCCTGCAAAAAATACGGATCGCGCAGAACATATGAATAATTATAAAGTCCCACGCCGAAAAAAGTTTGGGAGGCGGAATTGTACCCTTCTTCAAACGAATAGACAAAAACGTCTATCAGCGGGTATATCATAAACACGCCCAGGAACGCCATTGCCGGCAGCAGATACAGCCATGCTTTTTTGCTTTGCTTTTCCATACTAAGCCGCTTAGGATATAAACGGATCCTTTCGCTTTTATGCTTATTACTATATCATACCGCGCCGTTTATTTCCACAGCAAAAAAGCCCACGCCTTTTGCGGCGTGGGCTGCTGATGAACTATGTTTATTCGGCCTTCATGGCGTTTTCGCGCTCCGCGCGGCGGCGGGCGATGCGTTCGCGGCGCTTCTGCTCCTCGCATTTATGATGCACAATAACGTATACAAGCGCGGCTGCAAGCAAAACGGCCACCGCTATCATTATATACAGCAGCGTATTGCTCGTGCCGCCGGCCGCGGGAGTTTCCGGCTCCGCCGTGGCGGCAGGTTCGGCGGGTTCGGGCGCTGCGGTTTCGGCGGGTGCGCTTGTGTCGATCACCGGGCGCGCAGGCATAACGGCGTAGCGCTGCATGGAGCTGTCCTCCACGCTGTATGTATAAAAGCCCGTTTCGCCCTTTGGGTTGCGGGCATAAAGCAGATATACTTCGCCCTGTGCGTCGCTCGATATCCATGCGCGGTACTGCGTTTCGTCTATGGTCAGCGTGGTTTCGCCGAAGCCCTCCGGCGCGCTCACGCCCTCATCAGGCTCAAGTATTATATAGGATTTTGATGTGCTGGATACAGTCCGGTAAGGATAAAGCCTGTCCTTCGCTTCATCGTATATGTAGTATCCGCCTATCGCGCCCGTGTCGTCCGTGACGTAAAGGAGCAGCGGCGCGTCGCTGTCCGCAACGGCTGCCGCGGCAACGGTTTCGCCGTGGTAGGTATATTCGCTTTCCGTGTAGCGCGAAGGTATGGTCACGTTTTCTATGCTGCGCCAAACGAACATGTCCCCATCCGCGCCTTCAACGTTTTCGGCCTTAACGCCTTCTTTGGCGTAGCTTATGGGCTCGGGCGTGGGCGTGGGCTCAGGCCCGGGCAGTATTGTAACGGCTGCCTTCTGCTCCGCCGCGCCAAGCTCTTTGCCGCTGTAATTGAGTATCTTTGTTATGCTGAAGGCTACCTCCGCGTTGCCCTCTGCAAGCGCCTTGAACGTTATGCGCGCGCTCAGGCTGCTTTCGCCGCCCTTTGAAAGGGAAACCATGCTTATGTAGCCGTCCCCCGCGCCGCCCTCGGCTTCCTCAAAGCTTAAAAGGCTCGTGTCGTAAGCGAAGCTGCCTTCCGCAGCGGCAAGCTTATCGCCCTTTAAGGTAATCGTCACGGTAACGGTGTCTCCCGCGCTTACCTGCGCCTTGTCCGCCTGCGCGTCAAGGGAAGCGTCCGCATACGCTGCGGAGCAGATAAGCATTATCAACAGGGATAATATTATAGCCGTAAGTTTTTTTGTCATGGTTGGTTAGCCCTCCTGCTTCAGCTTGCCATCGCCGTTTATATGGCGCAGCAGCGTTATTATGTCGCCAAGCTCTGTTTTGCCGTTGTGATCCGCGTCCGCTGCGGCAAGGTACGCCCCGCCCAGCAGCTTTACGTGCAGCATATGCTTCTGTATGGCAACTATGTCGTCCGTGTCTATTTTGCCGCTGCCGTCCGTGTCGCCGAATATCACTATGGGTATATCGCAATACTTCGCGCCGTCCTCATAGCTTATCCTTACGAAGCAGCCCGTGCCAATTGTGCCGGCTGTTTCCGCGCCCTTTGCGCTCATTATGCTAAGCGTCCCTCCGGCGCAGGTCAGGTTTTTGAGCATATCCTCCGCGATCGTGCCGGGAGCAACACCCGTTATGGCTGCGGCGGATACGGCGTATTTATCGCTTTCTATCCTTGGCGCGGATGCGTAATCCGTGAACGTGCCAAGCTTTGTGTCTATATAATAAAAGGCGAGTATTTCATCATAGCTCTGTCCAAGGCGGGCGCGTACCTGCGCGCTCCTTTGGCTCATGCCCACGCCGTGCCCCCAGCGGCGCATGGTTATGTTCCATCCGCCGTTGGTGCGCTCCGCGCCGCTCATCCTAAGCCGCGTTTTACGCGCGCCTATTTTTCCCAATGTATTGTTGAAGCTACCGAAGGAAAGCTCGCCTATGGCAAGGCTTATTGTAAGCTGGCCCTCCTCCTGCCCGTTTGACACGGCAAGGGCAATATCCACCCGCGTATAGCAGCGGCTGTCGCCTTCATGCTCCGGCTTGGCAGGCGTTACCGCAATGGTTGAAAGCAGCGCAACGTTCCCGCCCGCGGCTTCGTTTGCGGCGCGCTGAATTGCCGAGAGCACCTCAGCGTCCATAATGGCGCGCGTTTCGTCCGTGAATTCATCGGGAATGAAGGAAAGCTCCTCTATGCTCGATGCGTTCATCAAATCATACGGGTCGTCAACTATGGCGTAAAACGGCTCGTCGCTGTCCCACACGTTTTTGGGCGTATCCGTCTGCCCGCCGTTTGAGGAGGAATAATATGCCTCCACTATTTTGTTTTCATATGTCAAAAGCTCTCCCGCGGTCGCATCCACGGCGGCTATAGCGCGGCGGTTTTTGCTGGCATAGCCGTGATAGGTTTGATCCTTTGAAGTATCCACCAAATCGTAGGAACGCGATTGATAGCGGTAGCAGCGGCTTAACGCAAAGCTGCGCGCGCACACCGCCTGCGCCTTCAGCGCGTCTATGGGGAAGGAGTTGCTCATTTCGTTTGGCACAACGCCGTAAAGATATTGCTCCATGGGCAGCGTGTTTATGGCGCGCAGGCTGCCTTCCACAACGTCGAACGTTATATCGCCAAGGTATGTGCAGGTGCCGTGTTCGCTGTTTCTCAGGCGGATATAGTCCGTGCGTTCGCCGTAATGCGCGCTTTTTAGCGTGAGCGACGGCGCGGTGACGGTTTTATTCGCAAATTCAATGCTTACCCGCCCGCCTACGGCCTTTACGGTAAGCTCCTCCGTGCCTACCTTCACGCCGCTGTCCTCAAGCAGTGTAAACTCGCCCACCGGAGTGAACTTAAAGCTTGTCCTGTCGCCTATTGAAAGCTTTATGCGCACGTTCTGGCCGAAGCCCTCCGCGCTTTGCGCAAACGTGGCATTTGGCAGCATAAGCGCCAATATGAGCGCACACGCAACAAAACGGTATCCTCTTTTCATGCTCAACCCCCTTTATATGAAGAAGCGTTTGATATAATCATACACGAATATGGAACCCGTCACAAGGGCATATTGCATGCATTTATATGAACAAACGGTAAACGTTTAACCGCACGGAATGGCAATTTATGCCGCATATGCTTGACAATTCGGCTATAAACGAGGATAATTAATGATCATAAGTTTTTGCTTCCGCGCTGCTTTATTATCATTTACGGGCGCGGCGGCGATATTTTATTTTGGAGGACTTATATGCCATTATTCAAAAAATGCGAGGAGTACGTTTATATCCGCGAGCTTGTGGACAGGGGAATATATCCCTATTTTCACGAGCTTGAATCGAAACAGGATATAGAGGTAATGATGGAGGGCAAGTGCAGGATAATGCTTGGCAGCAACAATTATCTTGGGCTTACCGTGAATCAGGAGGTCATAGACGCGGGCGTGGAGGCCATGAAGAAATACGGCACCGGCTGCTCCGGTTCCCGCTTCCTTAACGGCACGCTCGATCTTCACAACAAGCTGGAGCGCGAGCTGGCCGATTTTTTGGGCACGGAGGACTGCGTAACGTTTTCCACGGGCTTTCAATCCAACCTTGGCATAATCAGCGCAATATGCGGGCGGCAGGACTATATTTTTAACGACCGCGAAAACCACGCCAGCATTTACGACGGATGCAGGCTGAGCTATGCAAAGGTGACGCGTTATCGCCATAACGACATGGCGGACCTTGAAAAGCGCCTTGCCGAAACCCCGATAGACGCGGGCAAGCTGATAGTAACCGACGGCGTGTTCAGCATGAGCGGGGACATTTGCCGCCTGCCGGACATTGCGGAGCTTGCGCATAAATACAAGGCCCGCGTAATGGTGGACGATGCGCACGGCCTTGGCGTTATAGGCAAGGGCGGCCGCGGCACGGCAAGCTATTTCGGCCTTGAAAAAGAAGTGGACATAACAATGGGCACGTTCTCAAAGTCCCTTGCAAGCCTTGGCGGCTACATGGTGGCCAGCGCAAAGGTCTGCGAATACGTAAGGCACAATTCCCGCCCGTTCATATTCAGCGCATCATTGACCCCCGCAAGCTGCGCCACCGCGCGCGCCGCGCTGAAGGTTATACGCGAGCATCCCGAAATAGTGGAACGCCGGGGCGACTTGGCCGAATATTACCGCGACGGTCTTGCCGCGCGCGGCGTACCCACCGTTAAGGCGGAAAATAAGCGCATACCCATAATACCCATATATACTTATGACGCTGAGCGCACGCTGCTTATAAGCAAAAAACTGTTTGAGGAAGGCGTGTACGTCAATCCCGTTCTGCCGCCCGCAACCGCTCCCACGGAGTGCCTGCTGCGCACCAGCCTTATGGCGACGCATACGGAAAGCGTGCTGGATGAGGCCATGGACATAATTGCAAGGGTGGTTCTTGATGATTGATACGGGCAGAATAGTTGCCGTGACAGGCGCGAGCAGCGGCATCGGCCTTACCGCCGCCCGCCTTTTTCGCGACCGCGGAGATAAAGTATACTGCCTCAGCCGTACCGACCCCAAGGAGCCTGGCATAACGTTCATACATACCGACGTTACGGACGAAGCGAGCGTGAATGCCGCGTTTGGCGCCATAGGCAAGGCCGAAGGGCGCATAGACGTGCTTTTGAGCAACGCGGGCATTGGCGTATCGGGCGCGGCGGAATGCACCACAATGCAGGATGCAAAGCGCCAGCTTGACGTAAATTTCTTCGGTCTGCATGCATGCGTGCGCGCTGCCGTGCCGCTTATGCGCGCCCACGGCGGCACGATACTGGCCACAAGCTCCGTCGCGGCCGTGTTTGCAATCCCGTTCCAGGCGTTCTATTCGGCGAGCAAGTTCGCCGTAAACGCGCTTGTATTAGCCCTTGCCAACGAGCTTAAGCCGTTCAATATCCGCGTGGCGGCAATAATGCCGGGTGACGTTAAAACCGGCTTCACCGGCGCGCGCGTGAAGGCTGCCCGCGACGACAATTACGGCCAAAGCGTTGAAAAGAGCGTTGCCGTTATGGAGCACGATGAGCAGAACGGCATGGGGCCGGAGATGATAGCCAAAAGGTTCGTTGCGCTTTCGCTGAAAAAACACCCCAAGGTGTTGAGTACCGTTGGGCTTCAATATAAGTTCTTCTGCTTCCTTGGCAAGGTGCTGCCGATAAGGCTTCAGAACTTTATAGTAGGCAAAATGTACATCAAGTAAAGGGCATTCCGGCGATGCTTTTTTCGCCGTGCCGATATATTTTATTAACGCATCATATGCAATCATTCGGAGGTTAAAAAATGGAGGAAGTTAAAAAGCCGTGGTTTAGGTTCTATGGCTGCGTACCGGAAACGCTTGATTATCCGGACTGCACAATGGCGGAAGCCGTTGAAAACGTGGCAAAGAAATACCCGGACTATATTGCCTATGACTTCATGGGCAAAAAGACCACCTACGCAAACGCCGTTAAGGACATAATCGCCGCGGCAAAGGCGCTCAAAGCACTTGGCGTAAAGGAGGAGGACAGGGTCACAATATGCATGCCCAACACTCCGCAGACCGTATCCATGTTCTATGCGGCCAATATGGTCGGTGCGATAGCGAACATGATACATCCGCTTTCGAGCGAAAACGAGATAGCGTTTTACCTTAACGATTCCGATTCAAAGGTAGCCATAACGCTTGACCAGTTCTATCCCAAGTTTGAAGCCATAAAGGCAAAAACAGGCCTTAAAAAGCTGATAATAGCATCGGTCGCCGATGCGCTCAGCCCCGTTATGAAGCTTGGCTATAAGCTGACGGAGGGCAAAAAGATAGCCAAGGTTCCCGAGGTGGACTGGGTTATAAGCTGGAAGCAGTTCATAAAGAACGGCGAAGGCATAACCGATTACCGCGTGCCGCGCAGGCCCACGCTGGGCGCCGCCATACTTTACAGCGGCGGCACTACCGGCACCACAAAGGGCATTCTGCTTTCAAACCTCAATTTCAACGCGCTCGGCATGCAGATAATTGCCACTAACCCCATGTTCAAGCCGGGCGATAAGATGCTTGCCATAATGCCCATGTTCCACGGCTTCGGCCTGGGCGTGAGCATACATTCCATGCTGGTCAACGGCGGCCGCTGCATACTGGTGCCGCGCTTTACGCCAAAGACATATGCGGAGCTGCTCAAAAAGCACAAGCCCAACTTCATCGCCGGCGTACCCACGCTTTACGAGGCGCTGCTTAGGCTGGACAATATAGACGATCTTGACCTTTCCTGCCTGAAGGGCATGTTCTCCGGCGGGGACAGCCTGAGCGTGGAGCTGAAAAAGCGCATAGACAGGTTCCTCAAGGAGCATAACGCCACCATAGAGGTGCGCGAAGGCTACGGCACTACCGAGTGCGTTACCGCAAGCTGCTTAACGCCGTATAACATGAGCCGCGAAGGCAGCATAGGCATACCGTTCCCGGATACGTTCTATAAAATAGTCAAGGTCGGTACCACCGAGGAGCTGCCCTATGGCGAAGAAGGCGAAATCTGCCTTGCCGGCCCCACGGTAATGCTTGAATACTGCAACCACCCCGAGGAAACCGCCCAAACCATGCGCGTGCATGACGACGGGCGCACATATGTACACACGGGCGACCTTGGCGTGATGGACGGGGACGGCTTCATCTATTTCCGCCAAAGGATAAAGCGCATGATAGTTACCAGCGGCTACAATGTTTATCCTTCCCAGATGGAAAACATATTCGATGCGCACGAGGCCGTGCATATGAGCTGCGTTATAGGCGTGCCCGATCCTTATAAGATACAGAAGATAAAGGCGTTTGTGGTGCTCAAGCCCGGCTTTGAAGCGGGCGAGGCCATGAAGAAGCAGCTGCTTGAATACTGCTCCAAGCACGTTGCAAAATACGCCATGCCTTATGATATCGAGTTCCGTCAGGATCTGCCCAAAACGCTGGTCGGCAAGGTGGCCTACCGCGTGCTGGAGCAGGAGGAGCTGCACAAGACTGCCGCTGCCAAGGCCAAGGCAGCCATGCAGCGGGAGGAATTTGAAGAAGCCGTTGCCGCGGATACGGCGAACGTGACGGCATAACAAAACGCATCCCCAAAAACGCATCGGGAGCGGCAGAAATGCCGCTCCGCTTTTATATATCAGCACATAATAAAACGGCGTACCGAGACAAAGGCTACAGCACGCCGCAATATATAGCTTAGTTAGTTTGGATGCTTATCTCATGTCCTTCAGGCTCATTTGGCGGGCAAAGCTGGTATCAAGCATCCTTCTGGGAGTATATTCAAACAGATTGCTTACGCTCACGCGGTCGTGTATGGCGCGGACGGCCTCCGCAAACAGCGGCGCGGCGGAGATTATGCGTATCTTTTTGCTGTTGGCAACCGCGGGGCAGTCCACGGTATCGGTGGAAACGAGCAGCTCTATCGGGCTTTCGTCTATGCGCTTCACGCCCTTTTCTTGCAGCACAACGTGGGAAAGGAAGGCGTATATCTTGTTCGCGCCCTTGTCCTTAAGGCCGTGCGCAACGTCTATGAGCGTGCCTCCGGAAATGGTGAAATCATCAACAACTATGCAGTCCTTGCCCTTAACGTCGCCGATTATTTCAAGTACCTTGGCGTTTTCGTCGTGGCCCACGCGCATCTTGTCGCCAATGGCAACGGCGCAGCCCAGTTCGTCCGCCATGGCGCGCGCGCGCTTTGCGCTGCCCGCATCCGGGGAAACAACGACTATATCGTCCATCTTGTCCGGCGTAACTATGCCGGCATGGCGCGCGTAGGCCGCAAGCAGCGGCTGAGCATAAAGATGGTCAACGGGCTTGGTGAAGAAGCCCTGCACCTGCGCCGCGTGAAGATCCATTGTAAGCACGCGGTCGGCGCCCGCTTTTTCCAGCATGTCCGCGCATACGCGGCCGCGGATGGATACGCGGGGTTCGTCCTTCTTATCGCCCTTGGCATAGCTGAAGTACGGCATTATTACGGTTACGCTGTTGGCGCTGGCGCGCTTCAGTGCGTCTATATAGAATACCAGCTCCATGAATTCGTTGTTGGGGTTAAGGCCGATGGTCTGCACCAGATAAACATCCTTATCGCGCACGCTTTCATTTATGCGCACGAATGTGTTGCCTTCGGAAAATACCAGCGTGGTATTGTCTCCCACTGGGCATCCAAGGTAATCGCACATTTTTTTGACAAATTTGGTGCTGGCGCTGCCGCCGAAGATTCGTATCTGTTCGTTGCCTCCAAGTCCAAGCATTATGCTCTGACCCCCTTATGCAAAATTCCTTTGTATTATAGCAAAATTTTGTGCCTTAAACAAGGCGGGGATTGCCTTTTTTGCCACCGGAAAAGCCTGCCATAAGCTGGCGTTATACAATTTGCATAGCAATTTTCACCGCTGTGCAGCCTAATTATGGCCTAAACGCGGCACGATTCGCCAACAAATACAGACGGCGCGGCGCATTACTGCTATTGACAATTTATAAACGTTTAATTCTTGTGCAGGATGCGCTGCAATAAATTGCGGCGGTATAACGATTATATATTCTTGCAAAGAAGCACTACGTTTGGAAAATACCCTGTTTTATTGGCGAAAGTAATGCAAAGGACTCCGCTTTGATGCAATATGTACCAAACGCGGCAAAAGGAGGGCATTGCAAATGAAACGGATGATATGCGCCGCATGCGCGCTGATGATGGCATTTATTCCCGCGCCCGTGCAGGCGGAGGGGGGAGAAAAGGCGGCGGTGATAATACTGGACGCGGCGGGCTGCCCCGCCGAAGCGGCGGAGGAACCATGGCTGATGCAGCCATGCATGAACGCGGAGCATTATTATTTCCGCCCTATGGAAAACTGCGAGCCGGATACGCTCGTAAGCTATGCGCTCAACTCGCGCTTCATGGCGGACAAGGCGGCGATGAAATGGAAGCCGTGGCTTAACCATTACGAAAAGCGGAACGGGGCGTATTGGCGCATTGAGCAGGGCGAAGAAAGCGGCTGCATATTTGCGGACGGCGCGGCGCGGCAATGGGCAAAGCGTGCGGCGGATGAGCTTATCGCCGCGGGATACGGCAAAATAGCCCTTGTTGTGATAAGCGCAACGGGGGACGAGCGCGCTGACACGCGGCTGCTGAACACGGCGGATGCGGCGGAGCGGGGCGAGCTTTACGCCGCGATAGACGAAGCATATTGCCCCGCCGTGCGGGACAGGGCGGACGCCATAGCAAGGGCGGCAGTAAAATTGCAGGATGAAGGCGCGGCCGAAAGCGCGATAGTGCTGATAACCGCGGGGGAAAGCGACTTAGGCCCGTATGAACGGCGCGCCGCCCAAGCCTGCGCACGGCTGTGCGGGCGGGAGGAAGGGCGCTACATAAGCCCGTTTGTGCATATACGCGAAAAAACGCGCGCCCGTTTTGCCGTTGTAAGCATAGGGCGCGCGCAGGATAGATTAGCGGATATGTTATATTGCTTTGGTGCGCCGCGGCTGAGAGTTCAGCCTTAGCGCGGGAAGGCTTATTCCCCGCCGCCTTCCTTCGGCTTAACATAGGCTATGTTCATGGGCACCTCAAGCCAATGCCCCGTGCGGTAAACTATCAGCGAAACAAGGCCGCGCACGGTAAGGTCGCCGGCCATGCCTATCCATGCGCCGGTAAGGCCAAGGGTTGTGTAGCGCGTCATTATAAAGCACACGGGCAGCCGCACGAGCCACATGCCGAGCAGCCCGAACAGGAACAGCCACTTTGTTTTGCGTGCGCCGCGGAACGAACCGGCAATGGAGTTGGCAAGGGCGAAGAACGGCTGCGCAAGCGCTTCCACCTTCAGCGCCGCCGCGCCCAGGGCAACGACCTCGGCACTTGGCGTGAACAGGGAAATTATATTCCCGCCGAAGAAGAACAGCACCACGCCCAGCGCGCTCATCATAATCACGCAGCCTATTATGCAAATATTGGAAAACCGCTTTGCCAAATCCTTTCGCCCCGCGCCGAGGCTTTGGGCAACAAGCGTTGTAGCCGCCGCGCTGAAGCCAAAGCCCGGCATATAGGTTATTGATTCCGCCGTTATGCCCAGCGAGTGCGCCGCAAGGGACGCCGTGCCGAGTGAAGTTACCATGGCGGTCATAAGTATCTGGCCCAACGATACGCACACCCTGTCGAACGTTACGGGCGTGCCCACGCGCACCATGTCCGCCCAGATGGCCTTATCGAAGCGGAACTTATCCCGTGTGCTTATGTTGCAGGGGAACTTCTTCAGGAACATTGCGCGCAGCAGCATCACGCCGGAGACCACGTTGGCAATGGCTGTGGCTATCGCCGCGCCGGATACGCCAAGGCCCGCGCCCCACATATGGAATGTTACGCCGAGCACGCTTATATCGCGCGGGGCATATATAAGCAGGAAGTTCAGCACCATGTTTATAAGGTTGGTGGATACGTTGAAAACGAGCGGAGTGGCCGTGTCCCCGGTGCAGCGGAGTATGCTTGAGCATATCTGTATAGATGTGCTTGCAATGTACGCAAGGCACACTATTGAAATATAGCTTGTCGCGTCCGCGCATATTTCGGGATCGCCGCCAAGCCAATGCGGAAGATGCGGCGCAACGGCAAGCATTATGCCCGTGAGCACGGCGCCTATTATGAATATTGCAATAACGCTTTGGCGCACAACGTCGCGCGCCTTATCATATAGCTTTGCGCCTATAAAATTGCCTATCGGTACGCTGAAGCCGACCGCCGCGCCGCCGATTATGCCGTTCATGAGCCAGTTTGTGCTGCTGGTAAGCGCCACGGCAGCCGTGGCGTTGGGGCCTATCGCGCCCACCATTGCCGTGTCCACATACTGCACCATCATTATAAGTATCTGCTCCAGCATTACCGGCCACGCCAGCTTCCATATTATTTTGCCCGGGCTGTGCGCCGAGCTTGTTATGTCTATCTGCTGCTGCTTCATGACAGCATTCACCCTCCTTACAGCATAGGCCAATTCATAGTTAGCCGATTAAGATTATACTCCCGCCATACCGATTGTGTAAAGAGCGGTTTTAGAGTATAATTTATATGCACATATATGGAAAGGATGGTTCGGTATGGACCTTTTTTCGGCGCAGGCAAGCCGCCGCGCACCGCTTGCGGACAGGATGCGCCCGCGGACGCTTGATGAATTCATAGGGCAGGAGCATATTGTTGGCAAGGGGAGGCTTTTAAGGCGCGCCATTGAAACGGATACGCTTACAAGCAGCATATTCTTCGGCCCGCCGGGCTGCGGAAAAACAACGCTTGCAAGCGTTATCGCCGCGCATACGGGCGCAAAGATAGCAAAGCTCAACGCCGTTACGGCGGGCGTTAAGGATGTGCGCGCCGTTATCGAGCAGGCGGAGAAGGATTTGAAGCTGTACGGCACGCCGACGTATCTGCTGCTTGATGAATGCCACCGCTGGTCAAAAACGCAGAGCGACTCCATTTTGCCCGCTCTTGAAAGCGGAATAGTGCGCTTTATAGGCTCCACAACGGAAAACCCCATGGTATCCATGACGGGGGCCGTTGTGTCGCGGTGCAGGCTGTTTCAGTTTTATCCGCTTACCATACAGGATGTTGAAAAGGCAATGCGCGCCGCGTTGGCGGACAAGGAACGCGGCCTTGGCACGCTGAACATAAAAATAGACGACGATGCGTTTGAACACATTGCCGCCACCGCAAACGGGGACGCGAGGAGCGCGCTCAACGCGCTGGAGCTTGCCGCGCTTACGACCGCGCCGGACGAGGAGGGCTGCATACATATTGACGCAGCCGTTGCTGCCGAATCGGTGCAGAAAAAGGTTGTCAATGTGGACGACGAACAGTTTTACAATATGCTGTCCGCCTTTTGCAAAAGCCTGCGCGGCGGGGACAGCGACGCGGCCATAGCATGGTTCGCGCGGCTTGTATACGCGGGCGTTGACCCGCGCGTTATCTGCCGCAGGCTTATCGCCCACGCATCGGAGGACGTTGGCCTTGCCAACCCGCAGGCGATGACGCAGGCCGTTGCCGCGGCGCAGGCGCTGGAGCTGATAGGTATGCCGGAAGCGCGGCTTTCAATCACCCAGGCGATAATTTTCATATGCGAAAGCCCCAAGTCCAACAGCGTTGTTATGGCGATGGACGCGGCGTTTGCGGACGCGGAAAGGATACCCGATCAGCCCGTGCCCATGCACCTGAGAGATACGGCGTATAAGGGCGCGGACAAGCTTGGCAACGGCAAGGGCTATAAATATCCGCATGATTACCCGGGCCACGTTGTGCAGCAAGAATACATGCCGCCTTCCGTAAAGGGCCGGCGGTACTATGTCCCCGGTGAGCTGGGCAACGAGGGCAAAATTCGCCAGAACCACATACGCAACGGAAAGATAGAAGAGTAATTGCGCTTTTCGCCGCCGGATGATAGAATATAAGTTACTTGTGTATATTTAGAAAGGATAGATATGACCATGAATATCAAAAAGACTGTTGCCGTAATGCTCTGCGCCGTGTTCGCGGCTGCGATGCTGTCCGGCTGCGTATCGAGCACCACCGTTAAGGAAAAGGACGCGGGCGAGGTGACCATATTCGTTGACGAAACGATAAAGGGCGCCATTACGGACGCCGCCGCAGCCTACACCAAGCCCGTGCGCGAGTTTCCCGAGCGCGAAAAGGCCATAATTCTCATAGTGAGCGATTCTACCGAGGACATAGTGAGCCGCGTGGAAAACGGCGAATATGCGGACGCGGTGTTCGTGCTGGGCGATGAAGCGCTCAACGCGCTTGACGCGGCAGCCGAAGGCAAGGATTTCATAGTGCATTCCTCCCGCGTTGCGCTCAACAGCGAGGACGGCGCGCAGTATGCCATAGCCGTGCTTAACAACAGCGACCGCCAGAGCGTTGTGCAGGGCTTCATAGATTATCTTATGAGCGACGAGGCCGCCGACGTGCTTGGCGGGAACGGGCTGAGTAAGTAAGGGAAATACTAACTCCCTCAGTCACGGCTTACGCCGCGCCAGTTCCCTCGATGAGGGAGCCTTTTGGTTGCTATATTAACTCTTTGATTAAGCCTCCCTCTTTGAGGGAGGTGGCTTTTGCGGAGCAAAAGTCGGAAGGAGTTCACTAAGCGCAAAGCGGGTATTAACCGCGCACAAGTGCTTTCCCTATGACCATCACATTTATTCAGTACATAATAGTTTGCCCGCTGGTATTCCTGGCGGGGTTTGTTGACGCGATAGCCGGCGGGGGCGGGCTTATTTCGCTGCCCGCGTATATGCTTGCGGGGCTGCCCGTGCATAACGCCATAGGCACAAACAAGCTGAGCTCCGCCATGGGCGCAACGCTTACAACGGTGCGGTTCGCGAAGTCCGGCTTTATTGAACTCAGGTTTGCAATACCCTGCTCCGCTGCGGCGCTGCTGGGCTCGGCCATAGGGGCGCGGATAGCGCTGCTTATACCCGAGCATGTGTTCAAAATAATAATGCTGTTCGTGCTGCCGCTTGTTGCTGCATATGTTATGAGCAAAAAATCGCTTAAAGACAGGAGCGAGTTTGAGCCGTTCCCGTTCACCAAGGCGATTATAATAGCCGTGCTGTGCGCGCTTTTTATCGGAATGTATGATGGCTTCTACGGCCCGGGCACGGGCACGTTCCTTCTTCTTTTGCTTACGGGCGCGGCGCGCATGCCGCTGAACGATTCGGCAGGCATAACCAAGGTTATAAACCTTTCTTCTAATATTGCGGCGCTCGCCGTATATATATTCAGCGGCAATGTGCTCTATCCGCTCGGCCTTGCGGCGGGCGTGTTCAGCATAGCCGGCAACTATTTGGGCACGCGCGTGTTCACCGCCAAGGGCAGCCGCGGCGTTAAGCCCATAATGATAACGGTGCTCGGCATATTCTTCATAAAGCTGTGCTATGAGCTGTTTTTTGCAAAATAAGCCGTAAACTTGCAAAAGTTGCGGATAGATGATAATATAACATGCACAAAAGATGTGGCAGGAGGCGGTAATTATGCCGTTTTTGAAATTCAAGTGCGAAAGCTGCGGCAAGGTGTTCGATGAACTTGTTAAGCTGAGCGACGTGGAAGCGCTCCGCTGCCCCGATTGCGGCGGCAGGGTGCGGCGCGCATACGAGGGCAAGTGCCTTGGCGCAAAGAGCGAAGGCTGCTCCGGCAACTGTTCCTGCTGCTCCGGCTGCCACCATTGACGGGAAGCCGCGGTGCAGAGCAAAAACTAAACGGGAGACCATAATGGCGTATTACGTTATAAACGGCGGAAAAAGGCTGGAAGGCAGCGTAACCATAAGCGGAGCGAAAAACGCTGCGCTTGCAATAATACCTGCGTGTATACTGGCGGGCGAAAGCTGCCGGCTGGAAAACCTGCCGCGCATAGAAGATGTTCATGTGCTGGAGCAGATACTGCGCATGATGGGCGCGGGCGTGGAGTTCACGCCGGACGGGGGCATGCGGATAGACCCCAAAACAATAAACACGCGGCATGTTACGTTCGATATGGTAACGCGTATGCGCGCATCGTATTATCTGCTGGGCGCGATGCTGGGGCGCTACGGCTATGCAGAGGTTGCATTGCCGGGCGGCTGCCAAATAGGCCAGCGGCCCATAGATCAGCATATAAAGGGCTTCCGCGCGCTGGGTGCGGACGTAAGCATACAGCGCGGCATAATAACCGCGAAGGCCGATAAGCTCGTAGGCGCGGAGATATATTTGGACGTTGTTTCCGTCGGCGCCACGATAAACATAATGCTTGCCGCGGTCTGCGCCGAGGGCAAAACCATAATTTCAAACGCAGCAAAGGAGCCGCACGTTGTTGACACGGCGAACTTCCTTAACATGATGGGCGCGCAGGTGAAGGGCGCAGGCACGGACGTTATCCGCATAACCGGCGGCAGGAGGCTGCACGGCTGCACATATCCAATAATCCCCGACCAGATAGAGGCCGGAACATACATGATAGCCGCCGCCGCAACCGGCGGAGACGTTGTTATAAACAACATAATCCCAACGCATCTTGAGGCCATATCCGCAAAGCTTATGGAAAGCGGCGCGCATGTGGTTGACGGGGACGACGGGCGCGAATTTTTCATGCGCGTAAGCTGCGAAAACAGGCCGCGCGCTGTGAATATAAAAACTCTGCCGTATCCGGGCTTTCCTACCGACCTTCAGCAGCCCATGATGGCATACCTTACCAAGGCTAAGGGCAACAGCTTTATTGTTGAAAACATATTTGAAAACCGCTTCAACCACGTTGGCGAGCTTCAGCGCATGGGCGCGAACATAGTTATAAACGACCGCACCGCAATGGTGGAAGGCGTTGAAAAGCTGTTCGGCGCGCCGCTTTACGCAAGCGATCTGCGCGCGGGCGCGGCGCTGATAGTGGCTGCGCTTTCGGCGGAGGGCAGAAGCGAGATACACAACATAGAATACATCGACCGCGGCTATGAATACTTTGAACAAAAGCTGCGCGCGCTCGGCGCGGACATAACGCGCGTTGAAGAATAAAAAATCGGCGGTAACCGCTGCCCCAATGCCGGGCGGCGGTTGCTTTTTATATCCGCAGAAAAGTAAATAAAATGTAAGTTATGGGCATATAACGGATGTTTACTTGATTTTCGGGCGGGAGTGTTGTATAATTTTCTAAAGTTTAATCCATCGGTTTTCTGCGCGCACGGCGCATCGAAGCGAAAAGGGGAACCATTGCTTTACAGTACAGTATTATTCGATCTTGACGGAACGCTGATAGAGTCCGGCCCCGGAATATTTGCGGTAACGCGGGAAGTATTAAAAGATATGGGCCTTGAAGGTCCGGACGATGAGCGTATAAGAAAAATGGTAGGCCCACCGCTGCGGCATAGCTTCAGGGACGTTATAGGCGTACCGGAGGAACGGGTGGAAGAAGCCGCACAGAAGTACATGGCAAAGGCCAAAACCGTTGGGCTTGAGCTGATAAAGCCTTATCCTGGCGTTGTGGATATGCTAAAGGCGCTTAAAGCGCAGGGCGTGCGCCGCGGAATAGTTACCAGCAAGCTTACCCCAACGGCGAAGATGCACCTTGAACGCTATGGCTTGATAGATTATATCGATTATGTTCGCGGCGGGATAGAAGGCTGGAACGGGGCAAACAAGGAAACGCTGCTCCGCCAGGCAATAGAGGATCTTGGCGCGGACAAGAAAGACATAGTAATGGTGGGCGACAGGCTTTTTGATTTGGAAGCGGCGGCCGCCGTGGGCGTGGACGCGATAGGCGTGCTGTACGGATACGGCGACGAGGCCGAGCTTAAAGCATACAGCCCGAAATACATCGTTAAAAGCGTTAATGAGCTGAGCGCGCTGCTTTGCGGCGGCAAGGCTGAAAATAAATAAAAATCCGAAAGGAGATACCAATATATGAAGCTTATATTTGCAATAGTGCAGAACGACGATTCCAAAAGGCTTATACGCGCGCTGGTGCAGCACCGCATAAGCGTGACCCGCATTTCCACCACCGGCGGCTTCCTGCATGGCGGCAATACCACGCTGATGATAGGCGTGGACAAGGAGAAGGTTGAAGAAACGCTCGACATAATCAAGTCCAAGTCCAGCACCCGCAAGGAATTCATGGTAATACCCTCCACCCTGCCCGGCTATGCGGACAGCTCACCCACGCCCGTGCAGGTAACCCTTGGCGGCGCAACGGTGTTTATTGTTGACGTGGAGCAGTTTTACAGGTTTTGAGTACAAACGCTGATAGGGCTTTCAAAATGCTTTCCTCGGCTTTGGGGTCGGGGAAAGCTTTTCATGCGCTCTTTATTTCCTCAATGGATGCAGATGCATCGTTCAGCCTTGCCCGGCGCGCAAGTGCGCTGTGCATAAACGGCAGCGATGATGAGGATGCTGTTAAAAACGATCCGGATTATCATTACCTTGCGGGCGAGGAAACGGGCGTAAACGAAATACGCGCAATAATAGAAGAACTGTCCAAGGCCGCATTTGAAGGCGGCATGCGCGCAATAGTAATATCCAATGCCCATGCCATGACCAGGGAAGCGCAGAACGCGCTGCTGAAAACGCTTGAGGAGCCGCCAAAGGGCGTAATATTCCTGCTGTGCGGCAATGCGGACGGCATGCTGAGCACAATAATCTCCCGCTGCGCGCTGATAAGGCTTGGCCAGGCGGACAGGTGCGAGATTGAAAACGAACTTGCGCTGCGCGGAGTAAACGCGGCGGACGCGCGGCTGTATGCGCGCATAAGCGGCGGCAGCATGGGGCGCGCGCTGCGCCTGAGCGGGGAAAACGAATACCGAGAACAGCGCGAGCGCAGCCTAAACGCGCTGACCGCGCTTTTTAACGGGGAGCTGCAATCGGGCGCTGCAAAGGCCATCGCCAAGGGCGGCGCGGCCGAAGGGCTTACGTTCATGCTCTCCCTTATGGGGGACATACTGAGCGCCAACATGGGCGGCACGCGCGAAATTGATAATATTGACAGGCAGGATGCCGTGCGCCAATGCGCAGCGCGCTTTACAACGCGGCAAATACTGTGTATTATAGACATGATAACAAAGGCAAGCGAAAGCCTTTACCGTGCATCGGGCGGGGATATGTACCCCGCGGCGGCGCTGGACGGGCTTTTTTTGAGTATATTAAAGGAGCTTAAATAGATGATACGCGTAATAAGCGTTAAGTTCAGGGATGGGGGCAAAAGCTATTTCTTCGATCCCGGCGAACTGGAAATAAACGAGGGCGACGGCGTTATAGTAGAAACCGCAAGGGGAATAGAATTTGCGGACGTTGTTTCACCCGTTCAGGAAATAGACGAAGGCCGCGTGGTTGCGCCGCTTAAGGGCGTTATCCGCGTTGCAACGGATTACGACAGGGAGCTGCGCGATACCAACCGCGCCAAGGAAAAGGACGCCTTCGATATCTGCGTAAGGAAAATCGCCGAACACGGGCTGGACATGAAGCTGGTGGACGTTGAGTATTCCTACAACGGATCAAAGGTGATGTTCTATTTCACGGCGGACGGCCGCGTGGACTTCCGCGAACTTGTAAAGGATCTGGCCGGCGTATTCCGCACAAGGATAGAGCTTAGGCAGATAGGCGTGCGGGACGAGGCTAAGATGCTCGGCGGGCTTGGTTCCTGCGGAAGGCCGGTATGCTGCAAGGCATTTTTGTCCGACTTTGCGCCGGTTTCAATAAAAATGGCGAAGGAGCAGAGCCTTTCTCTCTCCCCAACGAAAATATCAGGCATATGCGGCAGGCTGATGTGCTGCCTTAAATACGAGCAGGATTGCTATGAATCCATGCGCAAGCAGATGCCGCGCCCGGGCCGCGACGTGCGCACGCCCGACGGCGACGGTACGGTGCTTGAAAACAACGTTATAACCGAAAAGACCCGCGTGCGCGTAACGCTTGCGGACGGCACGTTCGACGTGCGGGATTATCCTTTCCGCGAGCTTACGCCGCTCAATACGCGCCATCCTGAGCTGGTTGAAAGCGACGAATCGGCGGACGAAGTGAATGACGATGCCGACGTGCTGATGGACGAGGACGCCGTGGCAACAATCGAAGAAACCGTTGCCGTTGAAACCGCGCCGCAGGAGCAGCCCAAGCGCCGCCCGCGGCCCGATAAGCCGCGCCGCCCGCGTCCGGACAGGCAGCAGAGCGCCCCGGCGGAAGCGGAAACGGCAGCCGAGCAGCCCCGGCAGGGCGAGGACCGCCGCCGCAACGACCGGCGCAACAACAACCGTCCGCGCCGCCGCCCTAAGGATAACCGCGCGCCGCAGGAAAACAAAGAAGAATAAATTTAAAAAAGGCTCCCTTCGGGAGCCTTTTGGGGTATGTATTACAAACTCCTACATTAAGCCTGCCCTGAAAGGGGAGGTGGGTTTTGCGAAGCAAAAGCCGGAGGGGTTATAAAGCAGCTCATTGCTCTTTGTTTATCTCAACCCCTCAGTCACGGCTTGCGCCGTGCCAGCTCCCCGTGCGGGGAGCCTTTTGGGTATGTATTACAAACTCCTACATTAAGCCTGCCCTGAAAGGGGAGGTGGGTTTTGCGAAGCAAAAGCCGGAGGGGTTATAAAGCAGCTCATTGCTCTTTGTTTATCTCAACCCCTCAGTCACGGCTTGCGCCGTGCCAGCTCCCCGTGCGGGGAGCCTTTTGGGTATGTATTACAAACTCCTACATTAAGCCTGCCCTGAAAGGGGAGGTGGGTTTTGCGAAGCAAAAGCCGGAGGGGTTATAAAGCAGCTCATTGCTCTTTGTTTATCGCAACCCCTCAGTCACGGCTTACGCCGCGACACCTTCCCCGTAAACGGGGACGGCTTAAATTGCAGCACAAGCTCGGTGTGCAGTGCCGTACCCCTTCGCGGAGCGATCGTTTCAATACCCTCACTCCCCCATCTTATACACCTGCTCGCGCCAGCGTTCGCTTTTGGCTATCACGCCGTCAGCATCGCTTGAAAGCTCGTGCGCAAGATAGCGCGCGTCAAGCTCCGTCATGTATCCACGCGCATCGGCCTTTTTCAGCACGCTTTGGGCTATCATCGCATCTATGTTGATAAGGTTCAGCGCCGCGTAAAGCACCGCCGCGGTTATCGCCATCGCCTGCAACGCGCGCAGCTTTTTATCATAAAGCCGCACTATGCATATTATTACCGCCGCCAGTATGCACACCATGAACCATGCCGAAAGTATCCTTCTCAGCGTAAGGCCGTATGCGTCAATGTACATATACAGCCTGAACGCCGCGCACATAAGCAGCACGAACGCGGAAAGCATCAGCCCCGCAAGGAAACGCCTGAGAGCGGTATCCTCCTCCGCTGCGGTGGAGAAAAGCGCGTATACGCCAATGTTTATTATGCTCACGGCGCAAAGCTCGCCAAAGCCCTGCACGGCGTATTGCGAATATGTAAGCCCCTCCGGCAGTCCCTTCAGCCCCGTAAGGTAGGCGAACTGGAATATGGCGTACACCACATATAGTGTAAGCAGCATCCCTATCGCAATTTTCGCCGCGGCGGCGGGTATTATGCGCTGATACGGCGTTTCCGGAAGCGTTTTCGGCTCATAAGCCATATAGTATATGAACGAAAAGAACAGCACCGCCGCAGCGAGCGCGGCAATCGCACGCCATATCACCGCGCCTATTCTAAGCCCCTCGAAAAAGCGGCCTATGCTAAGCTGCATCGCCGCATCCGCATTTATAAGCAGCGCAGCGCACAGCGCGGCAAGCGGTATGCCCATTATAAGCCCAACGCGCACGGCGGTGCCGTTTTTGCTTGCCTTGCCGCGGCCGAGTGCGCTGCCTATCGCCCCGAAGAAGCGGCCTATGCATACGAACGGCGCAACGAACCAGCCCTTGAAATACGCCGTTATAAGCCCGTCCTGCCGTTCCTTTGGCACGGTGAAGCACACCGTTACCGCGTGCAGCATAAGCACGGCGGGCAGCGCGGCAAAGTTGATAAACGTAAGCTCGACCTGCTTATACATAAGCGGCCTCAGCACCAGCACAGCCGCCACCGCAAGCAGTACATAGCCCCATACGCTCCGTTTGGCCCTGTCCCACGCGGCGAAGTAAAACCCGGCCATGTATACAAGCCAGAACCCGCCGTATATGAGCATGGCGCTGCTCATGTCCGGTTCGCCGCTCCACATGTATTCGCCGCATACGCCCCACGCGAACGCTATGCCTATTGCTATGGCAAAAAGCGTAAGTATGCGCTGCTTTAATGTGTATTCCCGCGTCTTATTCTGCTCCATTGTTATCCTCCACGTATTCCAGTATGTCCCCCGGCGTGCAGTTCAGCTTTTTGCATATGGCGTCAAGCGTGGAAAAGCGTATTGCCTTGCCCTTGTTGGTTTTAAGTATGCTCAAATTGGCCTGCGTAATGCCTATGGCCTCGGCAAGCTCGCCGCCGGACACGCCCCTGCGCGCCAGCATTATGTCAAGATTCACCCTTATCATGCTGCCCTCCGCGTCAAATGGTAAGCTCGTTTTCCCGCTTGTACTCAACGGCCCTTTTGAACACCATGCCAAGCGTAAGCGCGAAAAGCCCGCTGAGTATCATCACCAGCGCGCACACGGCAGTCATAACGGTGAACATAAAAAAGCATTTTACGAAGAACACAAGCCCCGCAACCTCCGCCGCGATGCCCATGCGCATGAACGCCGCCGCATTGCGCTCCACGAACGGATCGCTGTCCACGGTTTTAAGCACCGCCGCAAGCTCAATAAGTATCCAAAGCGCTATGCCGCCGCACACAAGCAGCATTGCATAGAACAGCACCGTGCTTCCCGCCGCGCCGTATTCGTTTTCCATAAAGGTGCGCACGTCTGCGGATATGAACAGCGCCGCCATCAGCGCCGCAACAAGCACCATAAGCGCATATAAAAGCGCGCGCGTTATTTTTGAAAGCGTTTTAAGCGTCATAATTCCATCCCTCCGCGGTTTTATGTTTTCGCAAGTATAATACCACGCCATTTATCGAATTACAACAACAATTTATTGTTTTACAATAAATTCATAGAATCTTAATAAAATGTTGTCACCATCATTTCACCAAATATGGGTTCATAGAGCTTTTAATGCGTGTTATAATAAACATAATAAAAATAAGAAGGGGACGCAATTATATGTACGATCCATACTTTTCATACGCATCGGAATCGCTGCTTTACATAGCGGTGCTTATCGTGGCCGTGATAGGCATGATAGCTTCGCTTAAGGTGCAGAGCACGTTCAAAAAGTATTCCACTATGCCCGCGCGCTGCGGCCTCAGGGCGAACGACGTTGCGCGCAGGCTGCTTTACGAGGGCGGCAGCTCCGCCACGCTTTCGCCCGTGTCTGGTTCGCTTACCGACCATTACGATCCAACAAAGAACGCCGTAGGGCTGAGCGAGAGCGTGTATAACAGCACGTCCGTTGCGGCGCTGGCCGTTGCCGCGCACGAAATAGGCCACGTTATGCAGCATCAGGAAGGCTATACGCCCATAAAGGTGAGAAATGCGCTGCTGCCCGTGGCGCGCATAGGGTCAACCGTTGGGCCGTGGCTTGTTATAATAGGCATAATGATGGGCGCGTTCAATTTGGCAAGCATAGGCGCGGGGCTGTATTTTGGCATATTGGCATTTCAGCTTGTCACGCTGCCGGTGGAGTTCAATGCCTCCCGCCGCGGGCTGAAGATGCTTACCGAGGGCGGCTACATATCCTATGGCAGCGAAGAACAGGCCGCAAAAAAGGTGCTGCGCGCCGCCGCAATGACATATGTTGTTGCAGCGCTGAGCACATTCCTCACCTTCCTGCGCCTGGTGATGATGGCAAGCAGGAATAGACGGAGATAAATTCTCATTCTGTCACACAGGGATGGTTTTTACCGCCCCTGTGTTTTTTGTTTGCGCTTTATTAAAAAAGTTGAAATATTTTCTGTGACCAATAGCATAACATTTTAATCAACGCATCGTGATTTAACGCAAAAAGCCAAGTGATTTCGGTATAATATATAATCTAAAACTTATTGGGAAAACGTTGACGTTCTCCCGCTTGGTATGTTACCATAGAATCGGTAAATAAGCCACGTTAAGCTTTACTAAACCAGTTACACCCGCTGCCCGTTCCCTAACCGGAACGATACGAACCGCAGGACCGACCAACACCAAGGAGGCTGATTCCATTGCGCCGTTAATGTTTTAGGCACTAAACGAAAACACGAACAGCGAAAATCAAAACAACAAAAACAGCAGGAGGAAAACCATGAAGATGTATCGAACAAGTATGTTGTTAGAATTGATCCGGCAGAATGCACAATAGTAGCCAACAGACTTGACATTATAAAAGTATGGGCTACCGATCATTTTATACATGCTCCAATCCCTCTTGTGGGTTGGATTCATATGCAGTTGCGGCAACGCGTATTGAGCGCATATGTGACCATTAAACACAAAAAAGTTTTAGAAAGGAACTATATCTATGCTATCGATGCACCTAAAGCAGTTGTTTCGTAAGCCTATACGCACCGTATTATACATACTGGTGCTTGTTTTGCTTACTGCGTTTTTCTGCACGAGCTTAAATTTATATATGGATAGTCAGCATAACCTCCAACTGGCAAACGATACATATACTACGATAGCTATAATGGAGCTATATGCGGATGTAGACAGCCGCGGCAATATTATAAGCGATGTTACAAAAGCCGAGGATTACGCGGGATATCATGCTTTAACGGTGTATGGTTACGATTTGGAGCCAATAATTACCGCGCCCAGCGTAAAAAAATATGAACTCCGCGCGCGTTACGGCGCTTTTAGCGAAGATAACATTGCGGTAAGATATAATGATAAAAAGCAAGCTATTCCGATATGTAGCGAGGATATTATCCGTTTCAAAATAGTCCCCGAACATCAAAAAGAAGCGGAAGCCGACAAAGAATGGAACGACGTTGAATTTGTTGACGACGGTCGTTATAGAATACATACATTCAGCTTTGTTGACTCGGACACACACACTTCGCGTAAATACAACTTGGATATAATAGAGTCAGCAATAAACGTATTCGATTACGAAAAATTGCCCATTCTTTTCAATATTTCCCTCGATAATATATATACAACCACCCCACTAACCGATACAAACAGCCTTATGCCTTCAGCCGAATATGCCGATAAGCCGGACTGCATAATTCTGGAACCTAATACCGAATATATTGCCTCAATTAGCGGTTTATCGTCAAGTAGCAATACTTTCAACGCGGCCAACAGCCTTTATAAAATACAAACTTTCGGAGTAGCAAGAGACAAATTTTTTAGGAGCAATTATTATTGTTATTCCATCGGCCGTAGTGAATACGTATCTTGTGACTATCCTTACGAAAATCCATTCTGGATATATGAATACGACGAACTGAAGAGCAAACCGGAAATGCTGAAAAAATACGAGCAGATAGCGCGGGCGTATTATATAAATTCCCGCTCCTTCGGCGTTATGACCACAAACGACTTAACCGGCATACCGGCGTTCCACTTGGGCAATATGTTCATACCCGAAGGCCGCATGATAACCGAGGAGGAATACGCTTCCGGCGCAAAGGTCTGCATGATAAGCACAGACCTTGCAAAGCTGCAAGGCTGGAACGTGGGCGACAAGATCGATTTCAGTTTCTATGAATACAACAATTTTGTCAACGCAACCATTTGGGGTTCGCGCCTAAGCCCGCGCTATACCTACACCGACCCGGACCACTTCTTTGACAATGGCGAATATGAAATAGTCGGCACGTATAACGTCCGCCCGCTCACGGGCACTTCCGCCGTGTCCGCGTCCGCCGTGTCCGTCCCCTGGAACACAATCTACATTCCCGAGAAGTCGCTTGAGAATGCCCCTGCCGAGGAGGACAGACCTGTCACGGGCGCGCTGCTGACCATATGGCTGGAGAACGGCAAGATCGAGCCGTTCATTGAGCGCATGAACGAGCTTGGCATAACCGGAGCAAAGCAAGGCGACTATGAAGCAAGGTTTACCTTCTACGACCAAGGCTATTCGAGAATACAGCCAAGCTTGGAAGCACTTTCCGGCACGGCGGAGCTGCTGCTGATACTGTCATCGTCGCTGCTTGTCATAGCGGCATTACTTCTGGCGTTCTTCTATGCACAGTCGCAGAAGCAGAGCATAGGCACCATGCGTCTGCTTGGTTGCAGCAAGGCAAGAGCATTTGTTGCGGTGATGCTGAGTGCGCTTATTATCGCCGTGACGGGTGCGCTCATAGGTGCAGCAATAGGGCATGCTCTGACCGCAAGCGTAGGCGAGAGCATAATGGCCAGCGCCAACCAAACTCCGGAGGAGTTCTTAGCCTTCAGCGCATACTTGGCAGAAAGTACGCAGGTGGAGGTCGAATTTGCGCTCGGCGCGGATGCAAAAGTAAGCCTGCTAACATGCCTTGCCGCGCTGGGGCTGTTCATAGCAGGAACGCTAGTGTTCGTGCTGCGCTATCTTGGCAAAGGACCGAGGGAACTGCTGCCACGGGCGGGAGAGTAAAAGATTATATGCCAAAAGGCTCCCGCGTTTTTGCACGGGAGCCTCTTTGATAAATCAAATTCGTTTGCCGATATCGTTTTATTTTTCTTTTTTTCCCGTGACCTTATTCAGTATTGCCACGAAGGCCCATATGGTCAGTATCACGGCGAAGATGCCTATCATGCCCTTGAGCGTGAGCAGCAGGGAGGGCATAAGCGTTTCGGGAGACCAGGCGAATTTCATTGCGTTAAGTATAAACATGGCTTGTATCCTCCTTTTATCAAAGCATGGCTTCTATAAGCGTTATCATAAGGCCGCCGGCTATTACGCTGGCGATCTGGCCGGACACGTTTGCGCCCGCGGCATGCATCAGCAGGAAGTTCTGGTTATCCTCCTGCAGGCCAAGCTTATGCACAACACGGCTGGCCATCGGGAAGGCGGATATGCCCGCCGCGCCAATCATGGGGTTCACCTTGTTCTTGAGGAAAAGGTTGAGGAACTTTGCAAACAGCACGCCGCCCGCGGTATCGAATATGAACGCGACAAGGCCGAGCGCGATTATTGCAAGCGTTTCCGCCGTTACGAAAAGCTCTGCCTTCATCTTGAACGCAACGGATATGCCAAGCAGCAGCGTTACAAGATTGGCAAGGGATTTCTGCGCGGTTTCGCTAAGGCTGCCGAGCACGCCGCATTCCCTTATAAGGTTGCCGAACATGAGGAAGCCTATAAGCTCCGCGCTCTTGGGGGCGATGGTACCCGCGACCACGGTTACGAATATCGGGAACAGCACGCGCGTTGTGCCGGATACGGCGCTGGGGCTGTACGGCATGCGGATGCAGCGTTCCTTTTTGCTGGTGAGCATCTTTATTACGGGCGGCTGTATAATGGGCACGAGCGCCATGTATGAATACGCGGCGACCATTATGGGGCCCTGATAGTTGGACTTAAAATAGTTGGCAAGGTAAATGGACGTGGGGCCGTCCGCCGCGCCGATTATGGCAATGCTGCCGGCGTCCTGAAGGGTGAAGCCTATGAGCCGCGCCATTATAAACGTGAAGAATATGCCGAACTGCGCCGCCGCGCCGAAAAGGAACATTTTCGGATTGGAAAGCAAGGGGCCGAAGTCTATCATCGCGCCTATGCCTATGAACAGCAGCAGCGGGAAAAGCTCCGTGGCTATGCCGGCATTGAAAAGGGTTTCAATAGCCTCCGTATTGACAAAGGGCAAATTGACCAATATTGCGCCGAAGCCCATGGGCAAAAGAAGCGTGGGCTCCATTTCCTTTTTTATGGCCAAATAGATGAGCGTTGCGCCTATGGCGATCATAAGCAGCTGCTGCCACGTGAAATTGGCCACGTTTGAAAACAGTTCAACAAATTGTTCCATTGTGGTTTTCCTCCGGTTTTGATTATTGTTCGCGCCATGCAAAAGCCTTTTGGGTATAAAAAAACTCCCGCCGCGCTTCATTCGCCGCATATGCGCGTCAAACAAGCGGCAAAAGTCTCACCAATCAAGGCCGGGCGGGCCATAACGGCCGTGATGACGCCCAAACCGCCCGCATTTTCGCCCGCGGGCAGGTTACTCCCCTTTGTCGTGAAGAATTATACCAGAAGGGCATATCTTTTGTAAATGGGGAAAAACACAAAAACGGGCAGTTATCGAAAACCGCCCGCGTTTCGTCATTTCCCGCGCCGCTCCCGCCGCGCCTTAATCCTCGGCTCAACCACGCGGACATAGGCAATATAGAGGACTATTACTGTGAAAAAGAGTTGCAGCCATATGCCTATGCCGTGATGGGATAATTTGCCGTGACCTGGCGTAAGATAATCCTCCGGCGTAGCGCGGATAGTGTTGTTTTCAAGTATTAGGTCGCCAAGAATTTGGGCGAGTATTATCGCTGCGGTATCCCCATACGAAATGAAAAGCGAAAATCTGGGACGATATACCGAAATAAGGCACAGCGCAAACCACATAAGGCCATACTGTGAGCGTTTCATAAAATCAAACAAATACATATCGCCAAACCACAGCTCCGTCGCACGGTAAAGCACCATAAAAGGCATCAGCACGAGTATTGCGTTCACCACACGCGGACGGAAAAGCCGACGGTCGTTTTCATAATCGGTAAGATAGGGAAGCATTGTTCTATCCTCCTTTTGTAATAAAAAAGCGCAACTTATGCGCAGGGGAAAATTGTCTTGCTTCGCCCTCCGGTCGGCTGGGGGCAGGGCCAAGACTGCGCTTGCATAAAAGCGTAAGCAATGTTTGCATTGCAATGCATGGTATTACCTCCATTTGATTGTTTTATCCAATCATATCAGCTTTTCAAGCTAAAGGCAAGCCGGCTGATAATATATTATTCCGCGCGGGGCGCGTATCGCGCGGTTATCCAGCGCTGCATGTGCGCAATGAACTTCTGCGCGGTGGCGTTGTCGCTGTTCTTCTCCGGCACGGCGGCGCCTATTATGCGGCTGGCGCAGTTGTCCAGCGGCATCAGCTTAACGTTGTGCGTAAGGCCGCCAAGCAGCAGCTCCGGCATTATGCTTATGCCCAGCCCCTGCTCCACCATTGCTATAACGGCATAGTCGTCCTTGGTGGTGTATTTAACGTGCGCCTTAACTCCCGCCATGTCCAGCGCGCGGCGGGCATCGTTCGCGCTGTTTTCCATTATTGAAATGAAGCTTTCGTTTTCAACCGCCGCAACGGGGAAGCTACTGTTTCCAGCAAGCGGATGCTCCTTCGGCAGTACGGCTAAAAGCCTATCCTCCTTCAGCGCTATGCCGCGGCAGTTTTTGGGATAATCCGGCATGGTGACGAAGCCTATATCTATGCTGCCCTCCTCAAGCCATGTGTTTATATCATGATAGTCGCCGTTGAGCAGCTTGAACTGCGCCTGCGGGCAAACCTGCTCAAAGCTTTTTATCATGCCCGGCAGCCAATGCACGGCAACGCTTGTGAACGCGCCTATGCGCACTATTCTGCCCAAGCCCTGCCGCGCCTCCTCCGCGGCCTGCTGCACTCGCTCCATTGCGGCGAGCACACCGCGCACCGCGCCTATAACGTGCTCCCCTTCCGCCGTAAGCTCCACGCCGCCGCGGCTGCGCTTCATCAGCTTCAGCCCCAGTTCCGTCTCCAGTGCGCTTATGCCGTGGCTAACGGCGCTGGGCGTGCAGCAAAGCTCCTGCGCGGCAAGGGCAAGGCTTTTTTTATCAACCGCTTTTATAAACATGGCGTATTTTGCGTCGCTCATATCGTTCTCCTCATAAAGATGAATAAATTTCATCTTATTTCGTTTTGCTATATGATACGGCATTTTTCACCGTTTGACAAGCCCTGCGGCAGAATTTTTACACAAAATACGACTTGTAATTTGACCGGTACGCCGCTATAATACGCCGATACCATAGATTGAACGGTATAAAACATGAATTTATTTCATGTTAAGTTATAGGAGGACACAAATGGGACAGGAATCGCTGCAAATATTGATAGTGATGGTGGTGTACATGGCGGCGGTAATAGGCATTGGCATATTCTTTGCCCGCCGCGCGAATGCAGATACGGAAAAGTTTTTCCTGGGCGGCAGGAGCTTAGGCCCGTGGGTAAGCGCAATGAGCGCGGAAGCATCGGACATGAGCGGCTGGCTGCTGATGGGGCTGCCGGGCGTGGCATACTGGTGCGGGCTGGCGGATGCGTTCTGGACGGCGGCGGGCCTTGCCGTGGGAACGTACATAAACTGGCTGGTGGTATCCAAGCGGCTCAGGCGATACAGCATCGCCGCAAACAACGCAATAACCCTGCCGGAGTTTTTCTCCAACCGTTTCCATGAGAAAAAGAAGGTCATAATGGGCATTTCCGCCGCGTTCATATTGGTGTTCTTCACGGTGTATGCGGCAAGCTGCCTTGTTACCTGCGGCAAGCTGTTTTCAACGCTGTTCGGCGCGCCGTATATCACAATGATGCTCGTTGGCGCGGCATTCGTGCTTATATACACCTTGCTCGGCGGTTTCTTGGCGGAAAGCGCATCGGACTTTATGCAGGCCATTGTAATGGTGGTCGTGCTCGTTGCGGTGCTTACGCTGGGCGTGGCGAGCGCGGGCGGCCTTGGCGCGGTTTTTGAAAACGTTAAGGATTTCCCCGGCTTCCTTGAATTTTTCGGCATAGCGGATCCCGTAACCGAAGGCGGGGTGCAGCTTGCCGTGAACGGCGTGCCTTCGTTCGGAGCGCGGCAGAATTACGGCGCGCTCAACGTGGCAAGTATGCTGGCATGGGGCCTTGGCTATTTCGGAATGCCGCAGGTACTGCTGCGCTTCATGGCCATCCGCAGGGAGGATGAGCTCAAGCGCGCGCGCCGCGTGGCAATGGTTTGGGTAGTGATTTCGCTTGCGGCGGCAATAATGATAGGCATAGTGGGCCGTGCTCTGTTCCCCACGGCGCTGATAACCGCGTCCGAAGCGGAAAACGTGTTCATCTATCTTTCCCGTTCGCTGCTGCCTGCGGCGCTTGCGAGGCTCGCAATGGCGGGCATATTGGCGGCGACCATAAGCTCTTCCGATTCATATTTGCTCATCGCCGCGTCCGCATTTGCTAAAAACGCCTATCAGGGCATATTTAAGAAGAACGCCACCGATAAGGAGGTTATGACGCTTTCGCGCATAATGCTGCCGGTAATAACCGCCATAGCCATAGTGATTGCGCTGGATGAAAACAGCGTAATATTCACAATAGTCTCCTTCGCATGGGCTGGCTTCGGGGCAACGTTCGGGCCGCTGGTGCTGTTCAGCCTGTTCTGGAAGCGCATGACCCGCGCCGGCGCTATAGCCGGCATGCTCTCCGGCGGCGGCATGGTGTTCATATGGAAGCTTGTTATAAAGCCCCTCGGCGGCATATTCGGCATATATGAGCTGTTGCCCGCGTTCATAGTGTCCGGCATATTCATAATTGTCGTGTCTCTGCTCACAAACGCCCCTTCAAAGGAGATACAGGACGAATTTGAGCGGGTGAAAAAGGGCGCATAAAAAATATTTTGAAATTGTGCAAATTGTGTAAGACTTTTCTTATTAAAAATGCTACAATACCCCTACAAGCGGCGAGGCTTGGGGGGAAGAAAAAGCGGACTTTACCTGAAACAGCGTAAAGCCCGCTTTTTTGTCTCTTTTCTTATTCCTTGAATTGATACATATAAAGGCCGGCATACATTTTATTAAGCTTCATCAGCTCATCATGCGTACCGCGTTCCTCTATGCCGTCCTTGGTAAGGACTATTATCTCATCCGCATTCTTGATCGTGGAAAGCCTGTGCGCAACTATTATGCAGGTGCGGCCCTTGGCAAGCTCCGACAGGGACTGCTGAATGAGCATTTCGGTGGCGTTATCGAGCGCGCTCGTGGCCTCGTCCAGAATAAGTATGCTGGGGTTTTTCAGGAACACGCGCGCAATGGATATGCGCTGCTTCTGCCCGCCGGAAAGCTTAACGCCGCGCTCGCCCACGTTTGTGTCGTAGCCTTCCTCAAGCGTCATGACATAATCGTGTATGTTGGCTTTCTTTGCGGCTTCAATTATTTGCTCGTCCGTTGCGTCAAGGTCGCCGTAGGCAATGTTTTCGCGTATGGTGCCGTTGAAAAGAAAAACGTCCTGCTGAACTATGCCTATGTTGCGGCGCAGGGAATAGCGCGTCATGTCGCGTATGTCCATGCCGTCTATGGTTATCGCGCCGGAGTCTGTTTCATAGAATCGCGGTATAAGGTTGCAAAGCGTGGTCTTTCCGCCGCCGGAGGGACCAACCAGCGCAACGGTCTTGCCCTTGTCTATGCGCATGGAAAGGTGCGATATCACCTTGGCTTCGGTATCGGCGGAGTCGCTGTTTGAATAGCGGAAGGATACGTCGTCAAAAACGATGTTGCCTTCAAGCTTGTCCGGGTTCAGCTTGCCCTCGTCCGCTTCTTCGGGTTCGTCCATTATCTCCACGAACCGCTGGAAGCCTGTCATGCCCTCCTGAAGCTGCTCAAACAGGCTTACAAGGCGGTTTATGGGCTTCATGAATATTGAAACGTAAAGCAAAAACGCCACAAAATCGCCGGAGTCTATCTTGCCGTAATAGAAGAACAGGCCGCCCGCCGTAAGCACCAGCAGATAGAGCATATCGTTAAAGAAGTTCATGCCGCTGCCAAACGTTGCCATGGCGCGGTATGCGCGGCTGCGCGCTTTTTTGAAGTTTTCGTTGGCCACGCCGAATTTGGCGTTCTCATGCTCGTCCGCGGTATATGAACGGGAAACGCGCATGCCGGCTATCGCCGTTTCAACATTCGCGTTCACCTCGCCCACCTGCACGCGGGACGCCTTGAACGCGGCGTTCATCTCCCTGCGCGTTTTAACGGCAAAAAATATCATAAGCGGTATCACCGCAAAAACTATCAGCGCAAGGTAGAGATTTATGTTTGCAAGCATTATAAAGGAACCTATCAGCGTTATGCCGGATATGAACGCATCCTCCGGCCCGTGGTGCGCCAGCTCCGATACTTCAAACAGGTCGTTCACAAGGCGGCTCATTATCGCGCCGGTCTTGTTTTCGTCAAAGAAGGAGAAGGGCAGCTTCTGAAGATGGCGGAACATGTCGCGCCGCATATCTCCCTGTATCCTTACGCCCACGATATGGCCCCAATACTGAATTATATAGTTCAGTGCCGCCTTAACAAGATATATCCCAAGCAGCACGCCCGCCCAAACCAGCAGCAGCCTGAGCTCCTTATTGGGAACATATACGTTGGTTATGTTTTTGGCTATCATCGGGTAAAAAAGATCGCATATGGCGACCATTAGAGAGCATGCCGTATCCAGCATAAAAAGGCGCTTGTGCGGTTTGTAATACCTGACAAACCGTTTTATCATGTCCATTTGCACTGTACTCCTCTTCGTTTTAATTCACACTTGTTTTATTGAATATATATTGTATCATACATTATTGGCGTTTGCAAAGGGCGCATATCTATTGCATTTGAGCGCCGCTTTCGATTATAATATGCCAAAAGCAGAAACGGAGGATGAACGCTATGCCCTCAACCAAGGCAAAAAGCCTTACCGAGCGCACAGGAGAGGCGCTTTACGACATGATACTGATACAAAAGCAGTTCAAGCCGGGGGACAAGCTGCCCAACGAGTTTGAGCTTTCCGCAAGGCTTGGCGTTAGCCGCGCAACGCTTAGGGAAGCCGTGAGCGCGCTGATAGCGCAGGGGGTTCTGGTGGTCAAGCGCGGCAGCGGCACATTCATCGCCAACGAACTGCCCAGCATAGGCGACGTAAGCATAAGCTCGATTGACTTCATGCGCGTGCGGCTGAGCGATCTTTACAAATACGCCTTATGTTTGAACCGCAAAGCGTTAAGCTTGCCTGCGAACGGGCGGACGACAGCGAGCTTGCCGCAATAGAGGAGCAGTCGAAGAAGGTTAACAGACTGCTCAGGAGCGACGGCAACTGGCCGGATGCCGACCAGGAGTTTCATGAGATGATAGGCGCGGCAAGCCACAACGAATTCATAAGCCGCCTTTTCCCAATTATAAACAGTGCCGTGCATGAGGTAATGCTCGTATCCACCAATCAAAAGCTGCTCAAAGATATTGTGCGGCGGGACAACGCGATGATAGTTGAATTCATTATGAAGCGCGACGGGGACGGCGCAAGCCACGCCATGAGCATACACATACGGCACATGATAAACGCGCTTAAGCTGAACAGCTGAGGGAGAAGCAATGGCACAAAGCGTATTTGAAAAGGAGTATATAATTTCGCCGGACTATTGCGACGCGGCGGCGGCAATGTCCCCGCTGGCGGCGTTCACTATATTTCAGGCAATGGCCGCGGAACATGCGGAGCAGATAGGTGTTGGCGGGATGGCAATGGCCAAGCGCGGCGAATTCTGGCTGACGGTACACACGCGGATAGATTTCTTCTCCCGCGCGCGGCTTATGGATACGGTCACGGCGGCAACGTGGCCCGAGCAATGCGCGGACGAAGCCTACCGCTGCTTCAGAAGCTACAGCTTAAAGCAGTGCGAAAGGCTCATCGCCCTCGGCAGGACGCAATGGGCAATACTGGGCAGCGGCGGCAAGCTGATGCACTTTGGCGATTCGGGCTTCCCGAAGAACTTTGATTACAGCCCCATGCAGGGCATAACGGACGCGCCCGCACGCTTTGCGGATGATTTCGGCGAGGATGACTTTGCGTTTGAATATACCGTCCGTTCAACGGACATAGACTTCGGGCAGCATATGAACAACGTTTGCTATGCGCGTCTTGCGCTGGACTGCCTGAGCGCGAAGGAGATAGCATCGGGCAAAATAAAGTCCGCAGAGATACATTTCAGCGCGCCCAGCCTTGAAGGCGAACGGCTGAGGGTTTATAAAAAAGCCGACGGCAATGCGCTTTATATCTGCATCAAAAAGCCGGACGGAAAAACCAGCGCACTAACTAAGGTTGTAATGTAGAACAGAAGCTTTGAAAAAGGGGTTGTTAAGGGGCGATAAGCCCCTTTAATTTTACTCCGGCTTTGGCGGCTTTGCCGCCGAAACGGAGAAAGTCCGAAGGGATTTCATACCCTGCGGGTTTTGCCGCCTGGGAGCGAACGCGAGAGGAAAAACCCGAGAAAAAGTCGAAGAAGCGGCAATTAGCCGCTTCTTCGAAAAAGCTATGCTTTAGGCCTTCGGGCCGGCTTCGATGATGTTCTTGGGCATGTTGGAATACTTCTCGAAGTTCTTCACGAAGCGGGCGGCCAGATCCTTTGCGGTGGCTTCGTATTCGGCATCGTTGTTCCAAAGCCTGCGCTGGCTGAGGAATTCATCCGGCACGTTGGGGCAGGTGGTGGGAACCATAACGTTGAATATGGGATCCAGCACGAATTCGCCCTTCTCCAGGTCGCCGTTCAGCGCGGCGGTAACCATGGCGCGGGTATACTTAAGCTTCATACGGGAGCCTACGCCGTACTTGCCGCCGGCCCAGCCGGTGTTTACAAGATAAACGTTGGTGTTGTGCTTTTCAATGCGCTCGCCCAGCATGTTCGCGTATACGGAAGGATGCAGGGGCAGGAAGGGCGCGCCGAAGCAGGTGGAGAACGTGGTCTGCGGTTCAACTATGCCGCGCTCGGTACCGGCCAGCTTGGAAGTGTAACCGGACACGAAGTGATACATGGCCTGGTCGGCATTGAGCTTGGAGATGGGAGGCAGCACGCCGAAGGCATCCGCAGTAAGGAATATAACGGTCTTGGGATGGCCCGCAACGCCGGGAATGAGGCAGTTGGGGATATAATCCACGGGGTAGCCCACGCGGGTATTCTCGGTCAGGCTGTTGTCCGCATAGTCAAGCTTGCGGGTTTCGGGATCCATAACAACGTTTTCAACCAGGGAGCCGAACTTGATGGCATTCCAAATCTGGGGCTCGTTTTCCTGGGAAAGGTTGATGCACTTGGCGTAGCAGCCGCCTTCGATATTGAATATGCCGCTCTCGCTCCAGCCGTGCTCGTCGTCGCCTATAAGGCTGCGGTTAGGATCGGCGGAAAGGGTGGTCTTGCCGGTGCCGGAAAGGCCGAAGAACAGCGCGCTGTCACCATCCGCGCCAACGTTGGCGGAGCAATGCATGGTGAACACGCCCTGCTTGGGAAGCAGATAGTTCATCACAGAGAATACGCTCTTCTTTATTTCACCCGCATACTGGCTGCCGGCAATTATAACGGTGCGCTTGTTGAAATTGACTATTATTGCGGCCTCGCTGTGCACGCCGTCCACTTCGGGGGAGCACTTGAAGCCGGGGGCTGCGATTATGGTGAAGCCGGGAACGAAGTCCTTGAGCTGCTCCTCGGCAGGACGGACAAGCAGCTGATGGATGAACAGGTTCTGGCTGGCAAGCTCGTTAACAACGCGCACGGGCAGATGATACTGCTCATCAGCACCGGCAAAGCCTTCGAACACGAACAGCTCGCGGCCCTGCAGGTAGGCGGTCATGCGGTTGTATATGGCTTCGTACTTTTCTTCGCTTATGGGAACGTTTACCTTGCCCCAATCTATATCGTCGTGAATATTGGGCGCATCGACCACGAAGCGGTCATCGGGGGAACGGCCGGTATATTTGCCGGTGGTCACTACCAGCGCGCCGGTCTCGCTCAGCGTGCCTTCGCCGCGGCGAAGCGCATGCTCTACAAGCTGTGCAGGCGTAAGATTCTTGTACACGGCCTTGGGCGCGATTATGCCAAGCGCCTCAATGTAATCACTCATTTTCAAATAGCTCCTTTCAACGTTGCGCGATGAATATCGCATAATAAGGTCATATAACCTTAACCGAAATGATTATACCCCGAAGCAGTACTTATTGCAAGCGCGGCGGCATATGTGTTACAATAATGTCATGAAAAACAGGAAAATACACAAGTATACATTGTTGCTTTGTATACCGCTGGCGCTGCTGATGGCTGCCTGCGGCATAATCAATCCTTATGCGCCGGTGGAAACGGTTGAAATACAGCCGCCCACGCCCGCGCCCGCAACGCCTACTCCCGTGCCTACGCCTACGCCCACGCCGGAGCCAACGCCCGAACCGACTCCGGAGCCTACGCCGGAGCCTACGCCCGAACCCACGGCATACCGCAGCGAGGATTATCCCCTTGCGGCAAAAAGCCTGAGGACGCATGAGGGCGGGCGCTATGCGGAGGAAGCCAAGCTGAACGATGATCCGGCGCTGTTTAAGGCGGTGGTGGATTTGACCAATCAGGCTGTTTTTGTATATACCGCGGATGAAAACGGCGAATATACCACGCTTGTGCGCGAAATGATATGCTCAAGCGGAATAGAGGAAACCAACCGCAGCCCGCGCGGAACGTTTACAATGGGCGATGATTACAAGCGCTTCGCGTTTTTTGTGCGGTTCAACTGCTATGCCCAGTATTGGAGCCAGATACGCGGCAGGATATATTTCCACTCCGTGCCGTATTCAGAGCGGGACGACAGATATCTGATGGAAGAAGAATTCTGGAAGCTGGGCGAGCCCGCGTCGCACGGGTGCATACGGCTGCTGCCGGACGATGCGCAATGGGTGTATCTTTACCTTTGCCCCGGCACAACGGTTGTTATAACCGATGAATTAGAGCGTGATGAAGAACTGCGCGCGCGGCTTTTGCCCAAGGAAACGCCCACGCCGGATTGCTACATGATACAGGGCAAGGAATAATAAACAGGAGGATATATTAATGAAGGTATTGCTTATCAACGGAAGCCCGCGCCCGCACGGATGCACCTATACAGCCCTGAAGGAGACGGAAAAGACGCTGAACGAAGCCGGAATAGAAACCGAGATATTCCACATAGGCGCAAAGGCGATACAGGGCTGCACGGACTGCGGCGCGTGCGCCGGCGGCAAGCCCTGCGTGTTCGATAAAGAGGACGAGGTTGTTGCCATCGCCCGCAAAAAAGTGAACGAGGCGGACGGCATAATAGTAGGCAGCCCCGTATATTTCGCCGGCCCCAACGGCAACCTTACAGCATTCATGAATCGCCTGTTTTATAGCGGCAGCGTAAACTGCATTGGCAAGCCCGCCGCGGCAATAGTCTCCGCCCGCCGTGCGGGCACCACCGCCACGCTTGACGTGCTTAACAAGTATTTCATAATCCGCGGCATGCCGATAGTGCCCAGCCAGTATTGGTGCATGGTGCACGGCAACAGCCCCGAAGAAGTGGCGCAGGACAAAGAGGGCCTTCAGATAATGCGCACCCTTGGCCGCAACATGGCATGGCTGCTCAAGTGCATCGCCGCGGGCAAGGCCGCCGGCATAACCCTGCCCGAGCGTGAGCCCCGCGTAAGTACCAATTTTGTGAGGTAAGGGATAGGATTGAGATTGTTTTACTCCCTCAGTCTATTCGCTAACGCTTATAGCCAGCTCCCCTGCTACACAGGGCCACTCCGGTTGGAACAAGGTCGCCTTACTCACTGCCGTTCGTAATCCTCCCTGTTCCTGCCCGTTCTCCGTTTCGCTTACTCGTCCACAGGACGCGCTCAACTCCGAACCTCAAAGAGGGAGCCTTTTGGTGCGGTACAAACTCAAACATTAAGCCTGCCCTGAAAGGGGATTCGAGCCGAGTGCGCCCAGTGGGCGATGCAGCGAGGGGAGAATCGGGCGGAATAGGGAGTATTGCAAGCGGCAGCGTAGCAAGACGACCATATTCCAACCAGCGTTGTGGGTTTCGCGTAGCGAAAGCCGGAGGGGTTATAAAGCGGCTCATTGCTCTTTGTTTATCTCAACCCCTCAGTCTCACTTCGTTCGACAGCTCCCCGGCCGGGGAGCCTTTTTGCATATAATCTTTTACTCTCCCGCCCGTGGCAGCAGTTCCCTCGGCCCTTTGCCGAGATAGCGTATGACGAACACGAGCGTTCCGGCGATGAACAGCCCCAGCGCGGCAAGGCAGGTGAGCAGGCTCACCTTCGCATCTGCGCCGAGCGCAAACTCAACCTCCACCTGCGTACTTTCGGCCAAGTATGCGCTGAAGGCGAGAAACTCCTCCGGAGTTTGGTTGGCGCTGGCCATTATGCTCTCGCCTACGCCAGCGGTAAGGGCATGGCCTATTGCCGCACCAATAAGCGCAGCCGTCACGGCGATAATAAGCGCACTCAGCATAACTGCGGCAAATGCTCTTGCCTTGCTGCAACCGAGTAAACGCATGGTGCCTATGCTCTGCTTCTGTGACTGTGCATAGAAGAATGCCAGTAGTAATGCTGCTATGACAAGCAGCGAGGATGACAGTATAAGCAGCAGCTCCGCCGTACCGGAAAGTGCTTCCAAGCTTGGCTGTATTCTCGAATAGCCTTGGTCGTAGAATGTAAACCTCGCTTCGTAGTCGCCCTGCTTTGCGCCCGTTATGCCAAGCTCGTTCATGCGCTCTATGAACGGCTCAATCTTGCCGTTCTCCAGCCATATGGTAAGAAGCGCGCCCGTAACGGGTCTGTCCTCCTCGGCAGGGGCATTGGTGAGCGACTTTTCGGGAATATAGATTGTGTTCCAGGGGACGGATATCGCGGCCTCGGATATGGTCGAGCTGCCGGTCATGGGCCGCACGTCGTATATGCCGACAACCTCGTATTCGCCGCTGTCGAAGAAGTGGTCGGGGGAGGTGTAGGTGTAGCGGGGCTTAAGTTCATCGCTTGAATTAGAGAAGTAACCGTATTCATAAAAGCTGAAATCTATCTTTGTGCCTATGTCCCAGCCCTGTATCGTGGCTAATTCTTTGCTTATCATGCAAACCTTTGCACCGGAAGCAAATTCTTCGTCCGAAATGGCGTGGCCCTCCCTTATAAACATGTTACCAAGGTTAAATGCCGGAATGCCGGTAATATCATTTGTGGTCGTTACGCCAAAAGACCGTGAATTGATATAATATGCTCTGCTTATTTGCTCATATTTTTCTTTCAACTCAGGGTCATTCTCTACATCTTCATATTTATATAACCAAAATGGGTGTTCTTCCGTATAAATTTTACCGACAAATTCTTGATTTGCGTTTCTCCCTTTTTGATACCTATATGCAGGTTTGGTAAAAAATACGTCTGCTTCAAAGAACATCTGCGTAATTGTATTTTTGCCGAGCATCTCAGTCCCAAATTCACCTCTGCCCGCATTTCCGTGGAGAGCGCGTATAACTCCAATATACTCAACATCAGGCTCAAGGTATACATAATTTTGTGACGGATCTGTATAGTTAAGTTTTTTTAACGCATCTGTATAATGCTCAAATATATATTCCCCACTTATGTCAACACCGGCATTTATGCGCCCCGCATTCTTATCTTTTGTTAAGAATGCATCTGTGGCGGTATCTATAACATCAAACACAAATGAAATTAGCCAATGCTTTTCTCGATCAGAATAAATCCCTCTTAGAACTAAATCCGGAAGAGCAAATCCGTTGGGGGTCAAGTTCGGTGTTATCTCTTGCCCTGCATTATATGGGTCAAGCATGGTATTATTATCAATATTAAGCTTAAAATGCAGCACATCTTCATTGTAATATGGAACTATCAGCCCACGGATGTTTTCATCCATTTTTTTTGCAATGTTGTTTTCACTGAACGCTCCGTATCGCGCCCTCAGCTCATATTTCTTTACGCTTGGCGCATTTATTATGGGTTCTAAATCATATCCATAAACCGTAAGTGCATAATATCCGGCATAATCATCAGCCTTAGTGATATTACTAATCAGATTGCCATAGCTGTCCACGTCCGCATACAGTTCCATTACAGCTATGGTTGTATATGTTTCATCGGCAAGCCTGAGATTGTATTGACTATTCATATACAAGTTCAAGCTTGCGCAGAAAAAAGCCGTAAGAATTACCAATACCATAAAATATAGTATTGTACGCAAAGACTTGCGGAAAAGCTGACGCAGATGCATGGATAGCATAGAGAGAAAATCCTTTCGTTTGTTTACTGTTCATTTGCAGGCCCAACATGGCCAAGTCCTAAAGGTTAACGCTTCAATGGTTTTAAGGATTCCAACGGGTTACTTATACACGGCATCCGCGTAAGCTTACTATAACATGAATATGCCGGCATGTAAAGGAAGAAGCGGGCATCACGCCCGGCCGTCTTGCTTTCCGCCCTTTGGCGGTGGTATAATTAAATCAACAGAACATACAGCAACGCCGTGGCTTCGGGCGAAACCCGAAGATCAACAAGGGAAGTCGGGTGAAAATCCCGCGCTTGCACAGGATTTTTTGCAAGCTGTAAGCGTTGAGCGGGTGCGTACAAAAGGGGCGTTTTGCCCGGTCATTGGGAAACCGAGAAGGCTTACGCAGCCGCGCAGGCACGGGCGGATCTCGCCGCGCCGTATTCGCAAGCCAGAAGACCTACGAACGTTTTATTCTCCGCGCAAAATGCGCGCGCAGAATATTATTTTAATGTGCATTATACGCGGCAGTTTTGAAACTTTTGCAGAACTGCCGCTTCACTTTTTTATAAAAGCGCGTTGCGGAAAGGAATAATATGGAACACGGGGCGAAGGTGCGCGCGCGGTACTTTGCGGCGCTGCATCCGTCCGTATGCATGGTGTATTTCGTGGCGGCGATAGGGCTTACGCTGGCCTGCTCGCATCCGGCAGCGGCGGCGCTTTCGCTGGCGGGCGGCACGGCGTTCAGCATACTGCTTCGCGGCGGTAAGGAAACGGCGAATACATATAAATTCGTGCTGCCGATGTTTTTGCTGATAGCAATAGGCAATCCGCTGTTCAATCACCGCGGCGCGACTATGCTTTTTATGCTGTTCGATCAATGGATAACGCTGGAGGCGATAAGCTACGGGCTTGTGTCCGCATGCACGCTCAGCGCGATAATAGTTTGGTTCGCGTGCTATCAGCAGGTCATGACGAGCGATAAGTTTTTGTATCTGTTCGGCAACGTTGCGCCAAATACCGCCCTGCTGATAACCATGACGCTAAGGTTCATACCAAAGCTGAAAAAGGACGCGGCGGACATTGCGGCGGCGGAAACAATGCTAAACGGCAGGCCGCAGCGCCTTACGCAAAAGCTGGGCGCGGTTATGCGTAGGCTATCCGTGCTGCTTACGATGAGCATGGAGGCGGCGGTAGAAACGGCGGACTCAATGCGTGCGCGCGGCTATGGAGAGGCGCGGCGCACAACGTTCCATCTGTTCAGGTTTGATACGCGAAGCGCGGCCATAATGGCGGCTGTGCTTTCGCTTGCGGCGGTGTGTACGACGGGCAGGATATACGGCTACGGCTGCATGGAATTTTACCCACGCATATATGCGCCCGATGCGGACGCGGGCGGAATTGCAATGCTTGCGGCGTTCGCGGCGGTTATGTTCATGGGGGCGATTTTGGAGATGAAGGAGGCAGCGGTATGGCGCTCGTGCGGATTGACGGAATAAACTTTACATATGCGGGCGCAAAGAGACCCGCGCTTATCGATGCATCGCTTGAAATAAACGAAGGCGAATACGTGCTGCTGACGGGCGCGTCCGGCTGCGGCAAAACAACGCTTATACGCCAAATAAAACCGGAGCTTACCCCCGCGGGTGCGCGGGAGGGCAGCATAACATACGATGGAGTGGCGATAGAGAGCCTCAACACAAAGCGCGCCGCGGCGGAGATAGGCTTCGTTCAGCAGAATCCGGATAACCAGATAGTTACGGATTATGTGTGGCACGAGCTTGCGTTCGGCCTTGAATGCATGGGGCTGAGCGTTGGGGTTATACGGCGGCGCGTGGCGGAAATGGCGGCGTTTTTCGGCATGGAAAGCTGGTTCCGGAACAAAACATACGCCCTTTCCGGCGGGCAGAAGCAGCTTTTGAACCTTGCGGGCGCGCTTGCGATGGACCCGCGGCTGCTTATATTGGATGAACCCACCGCCATGCTCGATCCGCTTGCCGCGCGGGAGCTGCTGGACGCGGTAAGCAGAATAAACAAGGAACTGGGCGTTGCGGTGCTTATAACCGAGCACAGGCTGGAGCAGGTGCTGCCCGCGGCGGACAAGGTTGCCGTTATGGAGCGCGGGCGGATAATAAGCCAAGGCAGGCCGGAGGAGACGGTGCGCAACCTTTGCCGGAGCGGGGAGGGGGACAGACTGTTTTTCGGCATGAGTGCGCCGGTAAGGATATTCGCCGCGCTTGGGCAGGAGGAGCTGCCGCTTACCGTGCGGGACGCACGCATGGGGCTGAAGGATATGCTTGGCGATAAAAAGGCACAGCCGCTTGATATACTCGCGCCAAATAGCGGTAAACCAGTGCTGAGCGCGAAGGAGCTTTGGTTCCGCTATGATGCAAAGGGCGCGGATGTGCTGCGCGGGGCGGATATATCGCTTTGCGAAGGGGAACTTATGTGCCTGCTGGGCGGCAACGGCGCGGGCAAAAGCACGTTGCTTTCGGTGCTGTGCGGGCTAAACAAAGCCTACCGCGGCAAGGTGAAACTGGATAAGGGCAAAAAGCTATGCATGCTGCCGCAGAACGCGCGCACGCTGTTCGTTGCGGATACTGTGCATGGCGAGCTTACGGACGCGGCGGAGGGCGACGAGGCGCGCGCAAGGGCCATGGCGGAGCGGCTTGAGCTGAGCGGGCTTTATGATTCGCACCCGTATGACCTTTCCGGCGGGGAGACGCAGCGCCTTGCAATAGGCAAGCTTTTGCTTAGAAATGCGAACGTGCTGCTGCTGGACGAGCCTACAAAGGGGCTGGACGCATATGCAAAGCTTCAGCTTGCAAATATGCTCAAAGGTCTTTGCAAGGAGGGCGCAGCTATATTGGCCGTTACGCACGACGTGGACTTTGCCGCGCAGTATGCGGACGAGTGCGCAATGATGTTCGACGGGGGCATAATATCGCGCGGGGAGCCGCATGAGTTCTTCGGCGGGAACAGATTTTATACAACCGACGCCAACCGCATAGCGGGGGACGTTGCGCCGGGCTGCATAACAAGCGGGGAGGTTGCTTCGCAATGCAAAAAACTGCTGCAATGAAGCGCGCCGGTGCTGTGATGGGCGTTACGATAGCGGTGCTGTGCGTGCTGCTTGTCGCGTTTTCGTATTATCATGCCACAAGGGCCACGATAAGCCCGTACGGGGAGCTGAGCCTTTGGGACACGATAGTAATGAATTCGGACATAATAATGGGGCTGGTGTTCCTTGCTGCGTGCAGCGTGCCGTTCTTTCTTAAATTTGAGCGCAGGAAGCCGCGAGCGCGGGAAATGGTGCCGCTGGCGGTCATGGCGGCGCTTGGCGTTGTGGGGCGGACGGTGTTTCAGCTTATACCGCTGCCCAATTTCAAGCCCGTGTCGGCAATTGTTATAATCACGGCCGTTGCGTACGGGCGGGAGGCAGGCTTTATGACGGGCGCGCTCACGGCGTTTGTTTCCATTTTTATATTTGGGCATGGGCCGTGGACGCCATGGCAGATGTTCTGCTGGGGCATGATAGGCTTTGTTGCTGGGCGGCTGCAAAAATCGGGCTTTTTTGGGCGCGAAAAGCCGCGGCGGCATTTTACCTCGCCCGTGTGGGACAGGATATGCCCCGCGAACACATCGCGCGGGGATATGCTGCACTATGCGCGTGGCATAAGTGAGCGCGCATCGTTCCGCCTGTGCATGTTCGGGCTGCTTTCGGGCTTCGGCTACGGGTGGGTTATGAACCTTTATTACATAATAGGCTACATAAACCCGATAACGTGGCAAAGCGTTGCCGCGGCGTATGTTTCAAGCTTTTTCTTCGACCTGAGCCACGGCGTATGCACGTTCCTTGTGCTTTGGGCGCTCGGCACGCCATGGATAAAAAAGCTGAACCGCGTGAAGGTAAAATTCGGGCTGGATATTACGGCATAGGCGCCCGCAGCTCGCGGCCGGTGTTTATTATAACTATTGCAGCGGCCGCGAACGTTATTATGATGCACCCCTGTCAACTGATGGTATTGTATATTCATACAAATAATATATAATATATAAACCGAATAAAACGATAATAAGCAAACACGATTCAAAATATAAATTGGTCAATTATTGTCGCTTATTTTATAATGTTTTCTGTCAGGACATAATGATTTTACTGTTTTGACATGAACTATTATTATTTATAGGAGATATCACGAAAATGAAAAAGGTAAACTGGATCGTGGTCATAGCCGGTGCGCTGGTAGGTCTTGCCGCCGTGCTGCTCACCGCGCTCGGCAACCCTGCCAACATGGGCTTCTGCATAGCCTGCTTCCTCAGGGACATAGCCGGAGCATGTAGCCTGCACGGCGCGGCGAAGGTGCAATATGTGCGCCCCGAAATAATCGGCCTTGTGCTGGGTTCTTTCATAATGGCGCTCGTTAAGGGCGAGTTCCGCGCAAAGGGCGGCAGCTCCCCGGCAACCCGCTTCGTGCTGGGTGCGTTTGTAATGATAGGCGCCCTTGCGTTCCTCGGCTGCCCGCTGCGTATGGTCATCCGCCTTGGCGGCGGCGATCTTAACGCGCTCGTGGCTCTTGTCGGCTTCGTAATCGGCATATTCATAGGCGTGCAGTTCATGAAGCGCGGCTTCTCACTCAGGCGTAATTACACCCTTGGCGTTACCGAAGGCACCATCCTCCCCGCGCTGATGGTCGGCCTGCTCATTCTTGTTGTCGCCGTGCCTTCGCTATTCAAGTTCAGCGAAGCCGGCCCCGGTTCCCTATTTGCGCCGTTCTTTGCAGCGCTTGGCATAGCGCTTGTGGTCGGCGCGCTGGCGCAGAGGAGCCGCCTTTGCATGGTTGGCGGCGTCCGCGACAGCATTATGTTCGGCGATTTCAAGCTGCTGTATGGCTTTGTGGCCATATTCGCGGTGGTGCTTGTAGGCAATCTTATAACCAACAATTTCAAGCTTGGCTTTGCCGGTCAGCCCGTTGCCCATAGCGACCATGTTTGGAACCTCCTTGGCATGCTTCTTGTCGGGTGGGGCAGCGTCCTGCTCGGCGGCTGCCCGCTCAGGCAGCTTATACTGGCCGGCGAAGGCAACAGCGACAGCACCGTTACCGTTTTCGGCATGATTGCCGGCGCAGCGTTTGCGCATAACTTCGGCCTTGCCGGAGCCGCCGCCAATGCCGAATCCGCGGGCGGCGTATCCACCGCGGGCAGGATAGCGGTAATAATCGGCATACTGGTTGTGCTTGCCGTATCGCTTCTGAACATGCCCAAGAAGAAGGAAGCATAATATAAACATAAGCAAAGGAGTAAAGTTATGATAGACGTAAGAGGACTTGTTTGCCCCATGCCCGTTGCAATGGTGCAGAAAGAGGTTAAGGCCAACGCTCCCAAGGAAGTTGAAGTGATGGTGGACGATCAGTGCGCGGTTGAAAACATAACCCGCTACGCCACCAACGCAGGCTATGCCGTGAGCGTGGATAAGGAAGGAACGGATTACCGTTTGACGCTTAAAAAGTGAACGATTATATAGCCACATTCCATACCCATCTTGCCGCCATAATGGCGCACCGCGCGCTCGGCGCGCTGAACATAAGCGCAAGGATGATGCCCGTGCCGCGTGCACTGAGCTCTTCCTGCGGAACGTGCGTGCGGTACAGCGCGGAGGATGCAAATATCAAAGCCATGGGCGAAGACTGCGAAAGCGTTTTCATGGTGCATCCGGGCAAGAGGGAGGAATACGAGCTTATCTATTCGCAGGAGTAATGCCCGCGGCACTTCCATACTCGGCAAAAAGCTGATATAATGATATCAGCTAAAGCTGAAAGGAAACTGAGCGGCATGAACAAAAGCTTATTGAGAGACATACCTAAGGTGGACGATCTTTTAAGGTCGCCCACCTTAGCGCATTTATTCGCCGATGCGCCGCGCGTGAGCATTACGGAAGCGCTGCGCGAGGAGCTGGATAATATAAGGAAGAATATACTGGACGGCGCGCTTGACGCGCTGCCCTGCACAGAGGATATACTTGCATCCGCGGCGGAGCGCGCGCGGCTGAAGTCCCGCCCCAGTTTAAGGGGAGTTATAAACGGCACGGGCGTTGTGCTGCATACCAATCTTGGCCGCGCCTGCCTTGCAAGGGAAGCCGTGGATGCGGTAATAAACGCGGCTACGGGGTATTCAACCCTTGAATACGACGTGGCCTCCGGCTCCCGCGGGGAAAGGTATTCCCATGTGGAGCGGCTGCTCAGCCGCCTTACGGGCGCGGAGAGTGCAATGGTGGTAAATAACAACGCCGCGGCGGTGCTGCTTATACTTTCGGCGCTTGCCAAGGGGGGCGAGGTAATAGTCAGCCGCGGGGAGCTGGTTGAAATAGGCGGCAGCTTCCGCGTGCCGGAAATAATGGAAAGCTGCGGGGCGAAGCTGAGGGAAGTTGGCACCACCAACAAAACCCACCTTGCCGATTACGAGCGCGCCATTGGCGAAGATACCTGCGCCATAATGAAGGTGCATACCAGCAATTACCGCATTGTGGGCTTTACCGAAACCGTAACGCGGGAAGAAATGGGCGAACTTGCGCATAAGCATAATTTGCCGTTTATAGAGGACCTTGGCAGCGGCTGCCTGTTTGATTTGAACAGGCTTGGCATACGCGATGAGCCAACCGTGCAGGAATGCGTGCGCGCGGGGGTGGACGTGCTGTCCTTCTCTGGCGATAAGCTTCTCGGCGGGCCGCAGGGCGGCATAATAGTTGGCAAAAAGGAATATATAGACATGCTTAAAAAGCATCCGCTCACAAGGGCTATGCGCGTGGACAAGATGACGCTTGCCGCGCTTGAGGCCACGCTCAGGTGCTATGACGAGCAGCGCGAGTTTGATGCTATACCAACGCTCAATATGCTCGGCGCGGACGCGGATGCGCTCAGGGCGAAGGGCGAGAAGCTCTGCCAAAGGCTTAATGCCATAGGCGCGCATGCTCAATGCGTTCCCGTGCGGGATCAGGTTGGCGGCGGCAGCGTGCCCATGCAGCTGCTTGACGCATACGCCGTGGCAATAGAGCTTGACGGCATATCCCCCGAAAAGCTTGAAAAGCATATGCGCCTTGGCGAGCCGCCCATAATAGGCCGCATTGACCACGCAAGGTATCTTTTGCATATGCGCACGATAGCGGAAAGCGAATTCGATACGATAGAGAAGGCGATAGCGGAGGCTATGGCATGAAGCACGTTATAATAGGCACCGCAGGCCATGTTGACCACGGCAAAACAGCGCTTATAAAGGCGCTCACCGGCATAGAAACCGACCGCCTGGCAGAGGAGAAAAAGCGCGGCATAACAATAGAGCTCGGCTTTGCGCACATTGAATGGCCGGACGGCACGCAGGCGGGCATAGTGGACGTGCCGGGGCATGAAAAATTCATAAAGAACATGCTTGCGGGCGCGGGCGGAATAGACCTTGCAATGCTTGTTGTCGCGGCGGATGAAGGCTTCATGCCGCAGACGGTGGAGCATCTTAACATACTTACGCTGCTGGGCATAAAGGACGGCCTTATAGTCATAACCAAGAAGGACATGGTGGACGAAGAATGGCTGGACATGATAAAGCAGGACGTGAAGGAGCGCGCGAAGGGCACCTTCCTTGAAGGCAAGCCCATAATGTGCGTTTCGGCATATACAGGCGAAGGAATTGCGGAGCTGAAGGAAGAGCTTTATAAGCTGGTCAGCAAGGCGGGCGAAAAGAACATGCGCGCCGCGTTCAGGCTGCCTATAGACCGCGTTTTCTCCGTGGATGGCTTCGGCACGGTTGTCACCGGAACGCTTATAGAGGGCAGTATGAATGAAGGCGACGCGGCGGAGCTGGTGCCGGGCGGTGCGGAAACGCGAATAAGGAACCTTCAGGTCCATGGTAATACGGTAAAAACGGCGTATGCGGGGCAGCGCGTTGCCGTGAACCTTGCCGGACTTAAAAAGACGGACGTGCAGCGCGGGGACTGCGTTGCCAAGCCAAATACCGTGCGCGTATCAAGAATGCTGGACGTTAAGCTGATGAACCTTAAAAACTCCGGCCGCGTTATAACAAACGACATGCAGGTGCATCTTTACCACGGCTCTGCGGTAATGCTTGCCAAGGTCGTGCTGCTTGAGCGGGACGCGCTGGAGCCGGGCGAAAGCGGCTATGCGCAGCTGAGAATGACGGAGCCGATAGCATCGAAAAACGGCGACAGGTTCGTTATTCGCTTCTATTCGCCGCTGGAAACGATAGGCGGCGGCGTGATACTGGACGACGCGCCCATGAAGCACAAGCGCAACGTGCCTTCTATTATAAAAGCGCTGAAGATAAAAGAAGGCGGCAGCGCGGCGGACAGGGTGTTGCAGCTTATTGACGAGGCTGGCATGGCCCTGCCCACGGCGGCTAAGCTGAACGCCAAGCTGAATATAGACGCGGAGGAGCTTTCCACGGAGCTGAGCGAGCTTACGGATTCCGGAAGGGCTGTGGAACCGCTGGAGGGGCGCTACATATCCTCCCGTGCGCTCGATGCGGCGGCAGACGGCGCGAAGGCCGCGCTTAACGCATACCATAAGCAGAACCCACTGCACGCCGGCATGAAGGCGGCGGAGCTTAGGCAGAAGGCGTTCAAAAATACGGAACAGGCCGCGGCGGATGCCATAATAGCCGAACTGTGCCGCGAGGGCGCGATAAAGCGCGCGGGCGAACGCTATGCGGACGCGGATTTTGAAATACACTATACGAAGAAGCAGACCGCCATACGCAAGAAGCTGCTGGATTATTATCAATCCGCGGGCATAGAGCCGGCCACGGTGGACGAGGTGATGGCCACGTTCCAAATGAACGAGCGCAACGATTTCAAGCAGGTGCTCGACAGCGTTGTCAGCGGGGGAGACATAGTTATGCTCACTCCGCAGATATGCTATTCGCGCGAATCATACAAAAAAGCGTGCGATGCGGCGAAGGCGCACTTTGCCGGGCATGATACCATTACCCTTGCCGAATTCCGCGACGCCATGTCAACTTCAAGGAAGTATGCGTTGGCCGTGCTTGAATATTTTGATAAGAACGGCATAACCCGCAAGGATGGCGATTTTCGCAGGCTTAACAGGGGCTTTGGCGATTAGGCGCGCAATTAGTGCTTGCTAAAGCGAATATGTGCATGCTATAATAGCCGAACGTATGGGAGTAGATGGGTGCTGGTGTGCCCCGCGGTCTTCAAAACCGTTGCAGGTGGTGAGGAGCTGCCCAGGTGGGTTCGATTCCCACATACTCTCGCCAACGGGAACCGGAGCGGCAGCGCTGCTCCGGTTTTTGTGCATTTCAATCCCTCGGCTTCACTTACACTCAGAAGCTTCCTTGTTTCACGGTGGCGCCTTTTGGCGCAGTATAAACACGGCGTACAGTGCCGTACCCCTTCGCGGAGCGATCGTTTCAATGGGGTTACGGGGGTCGCCAGGGGGCCTAAGGGGAGAAATCGAAATCTTCCCTGGCCCCCTGGCAAAAAAGGTTATAAAGTTGCTTGCAGTGCTTTTTGCTTGTTTTACTCCCTCCGGCTGCTCGTTTCACTCGCATCCACCTCCTTCGACAGGGAGGCTTTTTAGTATTGCGAAACTCAGGATGTGCTTTCCAAATATCCCGCAAATTATCGCTTATATGCTTAAACTAACTTCAATATCATGTTTTTCAATAGTAATGCCGATTTATATTGACAATTTAATGATAATGGGCTATCTTATAACCATACGGAGGGGACTCTGTATGAAGGAAATAAATAGTTTCGGATGACGATTGCAGGAGATGCGCCCAAGGCCGTGTGGCAGAAGGGCGAGCCGAAGGAATAAGCGCAGTGTAAGGCCGAATCTGCGCGAATATCTCAGGCAAAGGGACTGTAATCTGACGAACTCTGGAAAGCGAACAGCACCGAAGGCGCAACCCGCCGCGAGACGGGGAATCTCTCAGGTTGGATACAGAGTCTGGCACGGGTATTAAGTATGCCGTATGCCGACTCTATTTTTATCGGTCTGATTGACAAGATATAATCAATCAGATCGGGAGCCGGAACGGGGAAAGGCGGGCAGTCAAGCATGAAGAACGGACGGGATTTTATGATAGTGACCAATAATCCCTTGGTCGAAAAGGTGCTCAGCAAGTACTATGAAGTCCGTTACCTGCCCGAGGAGAATTATCGCGCTATACTGATAACGGTGCGGGATCTGGTGTATGCGGGGCATAAGCTCTATACGCATCCGCTTTCCGGCAGCGTAAAGCCGAACGAAACTCCTTATAAGTCCGTTGTGGTCTCAAAGGTTCCGCATAAGATGAACGCGGACGAGGCCGCAATAATATCCAACTGCGTTGAGGCGTATGATAAATTCACCCCGCGCAACAGGATGCTGAGCGATAAGGTGCTCGGGGACTTTCAACTAATCGACTATACCCTGCTGTGCGGCGCCGTGGATTACGACGCGGCGGCGGGTCTTAGTAAACTGGATAACCAAATATAACCATGCAAAAAAAGAAGGAGGAGGTGTTCGATTTGAAATTGGAATTGGGCTTTATAGAGATCAAGGACATTCAATTTTCAAACGAATCCAAGGTTGAAAACGGAACGCTTTTCGTAAACGCCGATGACGTCAAGGCCTTTGTTTATGAGGATGACGACGTAAAGGCTTGCGTAAAATCCGTGTGCTTTGACATTGCAAAGCCCGGCGAGAGCGTTCGCATTACCCCTGTTAAGGACGTTATCGAGCCCCGCGTAAAGGTAGAGGGTCCCGGCGGCGAGTTCCCCGGCGTTATAGCCAAGGTGGACACCGTTGGTTCCGGCAAGACCCATGTCCTGCGCGGCATGGCGGTCGTCACTGCCGGCCCCATCGTTGGCTTCCAGGAGGGCATCATCGATATGACCGGCCCCGGTGCGGAGTACACTCCGTTCTCCAAGCTCCTTAACCTCGTAATGGTCTGCACCCAGGTTGAGGGCGTGCATCAGCATGAGTATGAGCATGCCGTGCGTATCGCCGGCCTGCGTGCCGCCACCTTTATCGGTGAACTCGGCCGCAACGTGACCCCCGACGAGACCAAGGAGTTTGAAACCCTCGGTATCCGCGAAGGTCTTGAAAAGTACCCCAATCTGCCCCGCGTTGGCTATGTCCACATGCTGCAGAGCCAGGGCCTGCTGCACGACACCTATGTTTACGGCGTAGATGCCAAGCGCACCCTGACCACCATCATTTACCCCACTGAGACGATGGACGGCGCTATCATAAGCGGTAACTGCGTTTCCGCCTGCGATAAGAACACCACCTATCATCATCAGAATAACCCCGTCGTTGCCGATCTGTTCGAGCAGCACGGCAAGACCCTGAATTATGTTTGCAACATAATCACCAACGAAAACGTCTACCTGGCCGACAAGCAGCGTTCCTCCGACTGGAGCGCCAAGCTGTGCCGTCTGCTGGACCTTGACGGCGTTATCGTGAGCCAGGAAGGCTTCGGCAACCCCGATACCGACTTGATCATGAACACCAAGAAGATCGAGCAGGTTGGCGTAAAGACCACCATCATCACCGACGAATACGCCGGTCAGGATGGCAAGAGCCAGTCCCTGGCCGATGCCGATCCTCTGGCTGACGCGGTCGTCACCGGTGGTAACGCCAACATGGTTATCGAGCTGCCCAAGCTGGACAAGGTTATAGGCACCCTCGATTACGTTGACAAGATCGCTGGCGGTCACGCCGGTTCCCTCAGGCCCGATGGCAGCATCGAGGCGGAGCTGCAGGTAATCACCGGCGCCACCAATGAAATGGGCTTTAACTGCCTCAGCGCCAGGTAAGGCTCAGAAAGGAGAAACAGAACATGAGTTATCGTGTAGTACACTATATTAACCAGTTCTTCGCCCAGATCGGCGGCGAGGAAATGGCTCATATCGCTCCTGAGCTCAGGGAAGGCGCCGTTGGCCCCGGTACTGCGTTTGACGCAGCATGGAAGGGTGAAGCCACGATAGTCAATACTATCGTCTGCGGCGACTCTCACTTTGCCGAGCATGAGAAGGAATCCAAGGCCCAGATACTTGCTTGGGTCAAGGAAATCAATCCCGATCTGTTCATCGCCGGTCCCGCGTTCAACGCCGGCCGTTACGGCTATGCCTGCGCCAACATCGCGCTGGCCGTGAAGGAAGAGCTGGGCATCCCCGTGCTCACCGGTATGTACGAGGAGAACCCCGGTGCCGACCTGAAGGACAAGGTCCTCATCGTCGCCACCACCAACAACGCCGCCGGTATGCGTAAGGCTGCCCCCACCATGGCCAAGCTTGCCATGAAGCTGATGAAGGGCGAAAAGCTGGGCGCTTCCTGCGAAGACGGTTACATGAACAACGGCATCCGCGTCAACTTCTTCGAGAAGGAGCGTGGTTCCAGGCGCGCTGTGAAGATGCTGCTCAACAAGCTTGCTGACAAGCCCTTCACTACCGAGTATCCCATGCCCTCGTTCGACCGCGTTGCCCCCAATCCCGCTGTTAAGGATCTGAGCAAGGCAGTTATCGCGCTGTGCACCAGCGGCGGTATCGTCCCCAAGGGCAACCCCGATCATATAGAGTCCTCCTCCGCTTCTCACTATGGCGAATACTGCATAGCGGGTGTTGAGAACCTGACTCCCGATAAGTACGAGACCGCTCACGGCGGATACGATCCCGTATACGCCAACGAGGATCCCGACCGCGTACTGCCCGTCGACGTCATGCGCGAATTTGAGCGCGAAGGCAAGATCGGCAAGCTGCATGATTACTTCTACACCACCGTCGGTAACGGTACTGCCGTTGCCAACGCCAAGAAATTCGCTGCTGAGTATGCTCAGAAGCTGAAGCAGGCTGGTGTTAACGCTGTAATCATGACCTCGACCTGAGGCACCTGCACGCGTTGCGGTGCAACGATGGTTAAGGAAATCGAAAGGGCCGGCATACCTGTGGTTCACGTGTGTACCGTTACCCCCATCTCCATGACGGTCGGCGCGAACAGGATAGTTCCCGCTATCGCCATACCTCACCCCCTGGGCAACCCCGCCCTCACTCCGGAGGAAGAATACAACCTCCGCAAGAAGATAGTCAACCGCGCCCTCGAAGCGCTGACTACCGAAGTTCAGGATCAGACCATTTTCGAGGTTTGATCGTAAACTGAAAAGGGGCACTTAAAACCGAACTCACGTCCCGCGGCCCGTAACAGGGCCGCGGGCGGAGAAATAAATGATTCGGAGCGAAGAATATGAGCAAGATCTATGACGTGATAGTCCTTGGCGCGGGTCCTGCGGGATTGACTGCCGGTCTGTATGCCGGCCGCGCACGCCTCAGCACACTTATTATCGAAAAAGGCCAGGATGGCGGCCAGATTGCCATCACCAATGAAATTGAAAATTACCCCGGCGCACAGCTTGAGGGCGAATCAGGCCCCAGCCTTATCGCCCGCATGACGAAGCAGGCCGAAAAGTTCGGCGCAGAGCGTGCGCGCGATTCTATAAAGAGCGTTGAGCTCACGGGCGATGTTAAAAAGCTCGTCGGCACCAAGGGCGAGTATTATGCCAAAACCGTTATACTGGCCACCGGTGCTTTCCCCCGCCCCATAGGCTGCAAGAACGAAGGCAAGTTCGTTGGCAAGGGCATTTCCTTCTGCGCCACTTGCGACGCCGCTTTCTTTGAAGGCATGGAAGTTTACGTTGTCGGCGGCGGCGATGCGGCCGTTGAAGAGGCAATGTACCTGACAAAGTTTGCCCGCAAGGTCACCATTATCCACAGGCGCAACGAGCTGCGCGCCGCCAAGTCCATACAGGAGAAGGCCTTCAAGAACGAGAAGCTTCACTTCATGTGGGACACCGTGGTTGACGAAGTAGACGGCGACGAGATACTGACCAAGATGGTAGTTAAGAACGTCAAGACCGGCGAGCTGACCACCATAGAGGCTGACGAGGACGACGGAATGTTCGGCCTGTTCGGCTTCATAGGCCTGCTGCCCAACACCGCCCTGTACGAGGGTCAGGTGAATATGGAAAACGGTTACATTCCTACCGACGACAATATGCATACAAACCTTGACGGCGTATACGCCGCGGGCGACCTCCGCGTGAAGAGTCTGCGTCAGGTTGTGACTGCCGCTGCCGATGGCGCAATCGCCGCCATGCAGGCCGAAAAATACATTGCGGATCACAAGGAATAAGGTTATTATATTAATCAAACAATCCTAAGGAGGATATAACGATGCTGGAAGTTGATAAAAACACATTTGAAGCGGAAGTGCTTCAGGCCCCCGGTAAGGTGCTGGTAGATTTCTATGGCGACGGTTGCGTACCCTGCGCCGCCCTTATGCCCTATGTTCACGGTTATGCCGAGACCTATGGCGATAAGCTGAAGTTCTGCGCCCTTAATACCACCAAGGCCCGCCGCCTTGCTATCTCTCAGAAGGTTCTCGGCCTGCCCGTTATCGCTATCTACGAAAACGGCGAGATGATAGACTCCCTCGTTAAGGACGACGCAACCCCCGAAAACGTGGAGAACATGATAAAGAAGCATATCGGCTGATAAGCTATTTTAGCCTGTATGCCTTTTCCGCCGGTAAAACGGCACAAAATTTTTAGATAGAATGCCGAAAGGCTTCTATAAATAATGGAAAAGGAGGATGTGGCATGAGCATTTTAGCTGGCAAGAAGGTCATCATAATCGGTGACCGTGACGGCGTTCCCGGACAAGCTATCGAACTGTGCGCCAAGAGCGCAGGTGCAGATGTTGTCTTCTCCTCTACGGAGTGCTTTGTCTGAACGTCCGCCGGTGCAATGGACCTTGAGAATCAGAGGCGCGTAAAGTCCTTGGCCGAGCAGTATGGCCCCGAGAACATTGTTGTTCTTCTGGGTGCTGCTGAGGGCGAGGCTGCCGGTCTCGCTGCCGAGACCGTCACCAATGGTGACCCCACTTTCGCAGGTCCGTTGACAGGAGTCCAGTTGGGACTCAGGGTGTATCATGTGTGCGAGCCTGAAGTAAAGGCGGAATTCGATCCTGACGTATATAGCGAGCAGGTAGAGATGATGGAGATGGTTCTGGATGTTGACGATATAGTTAACGAAATGACCTCCGTCCGCGAACAGTACTGCAAGTATTAAGGCATTCACACGCGGGGCGCAGGCGTAAGCCCGCGCCCCGACCTTCCTATTTTGGAAAAAAGCAAATTGAGCGCGGTATGCGCTTTTTTGAAAAAAGAAATATTATGTTGAAAGGATAGATGCAACATGAAGAGCGTAATCAAGGGTGCGGGTTACATACTCGTACATACCCCCGATATGGTCATCCATAACGGCACCACACAGACAACAGAGCGCATAGTTAATCCTGAGAGCGAGTACCTCAAGGAGCTGCCCAGTCATCTCCGCAGCTTTGAACAGGTACTTTCTTATTATCCCAACCAGGTTTATATCGGCAACGCCACCCCCGATGAGCTTGCCGAGATTCCCCAGCCCTGGCACGATAAGGAATGCCCCTGCCACGAGCGTTACGGCCAGTTCGGCCAGATGATGCCGCAGGAGGAGTTCCTGCTGCTGCTGCAGGCCTGCGACGTATTCGAGCTTGTTCAGCTGGACAAGAACTTTGTTGCCAAGTATCGCGATCAGCTTGCCGCCAACCCCATAATTGACGAAAGCATCATGGCTCGCGTTAACGAGGGCGTGGACATTGCCGAGATAGAGCGCCTTGTTGCCGAGGAGCATTCCGAAGGCCTGTATGATAACAACGTGCTGGTCGGCTGCGTAAACCGCGCGCACGACATAGACGTCAACCTTTCCGCGCACACCATGCTTGAAAACCTTGTCAGCAAGGCTTCCTGCGTAGTCGCCATTCTCAGCGGCATAAAGAATGCCGGCATCAACAAGGAAGACGTTGAATACGTTATAGATTGCTGCGAAGAAGCTTGCGGCGATATGAACCAGCGCGGCGGCGGCAACTTTGCCAAGTCCGTTGCGGAAATAGCCGGCCTTAACGCCGCCACCGGTTCCGATACCCGTGGTTTCTGCGCAGGCCCCGCCCATGCCATGGTAGAGGCCGCTTCCCTGGTCGCTTCCGGCGCATACAAGACCGTTGTCGTCACCGCCGGCGGCTGCACCGCAAAGCTGGGCATGAACGGCAAGGACCATGTCAAGAAGGGTCTGCCCATTCTTGAGGACATGCTGGGCGGTTTTGCCGTAGTGCTGACCCAGGACGACGGCGTAAGCCCCGTTGTGGATCTTAGCATACTTGGCCGCCACACCGTAGGCACCGGCTCCGCGCCGCAGGCCGTTATAGGCAGCCTGGTCACCGATCCTCTGGAGAGGGCCGGTCTGAAGGTCACCGATGTTGATAAGTTCTCCCCCGAAATGCAGAACCCCGACATCACCAAGCCCGCCGGCGCAGGCGACGTGCCGCTGGCTAACTACAAGATGATAGCTGCTCTGGCCGTAAAGCGCGGCGATATTCAGAAGAGCGAGCTTGCTTCCTTCACCAAGGAGCATGGCCTTACCGGTTGGGCGCCCACCCAGGGTCATATCCCCTCCGGCGTGCCTTACATCGGATTCGCCCGCAACGATATCATGGCCGGCAAGATCAACCGCGTTATGATAATCGGCAAGGGTTCGCTGTTCCTTGGCCGCATGACCAACCTGTTTGACGGCGTATCCTTCGTTATTGAGGCGAACAAGGGCGAGAAAGCCGAAGCCGGCGTGAGCGAAGACGAAGTCAAGAAGATGATAGCCAAGGCCATGCGCGAATTTGCCGCCTCCCTCATGGGGCAGGATGAATAAGGCAGGTGCGCAACATGGGCAGCATTGAAAAGATAATCGCGCAGTCATTCCTGAAGATGGCGGAAGGGCTTGAAACCGGCGCGTTCATGGACCGCCCGAAGATCGCCCTTACCGGCATGGGCAGCGAGCATGGCGAAGAGAACGCCATGGCTGCCGCCAAAATGGCTGCTAAGCGCGGCGTAGACGTGTACTATATAGGCACGCTCACCGCCGAAGGCGTAACCACCATCCCCGTGGCCAACGATGAAGAGGGCCACAAGAAGATGGAGGAGATGCTGAATAATCACGAGGTGGACGGCGCAGTTACCATGCACTATCCGTTCCCCATCGGCGTTTCCACCGTAGGTCGCGCCATAACACCCGCCAAGGGCCGCGAAATGTTCATAGCCAACACCACCGGCACCTCCAGCTCAGACCGCATAGAGGGCATGATAAAGAACGCCGTTTCCGGCATTATCACCGCCAAGGCCTGCGGCGTGGAAAACCCCACGGTAGGCATACTGAACGTTGACGGCGCAAGGCAGACCGAGATGGCGCTCAACCAGCTCAAGGCCAACGGTTACGAGTTCACCTGGGCCGAGTCCGCCCGTGCGGACGGCGGCGCGGTGATGCGCGGTAACGACGTGCTGGAAGGCACGCCGGACGTGCTGGTGACCGACTCGCTTACCGGTAACGTGCTTGTTAAGATGCTTGCCGCGTTCACCACCGGCGGCAGCTTTGAATCCACCGGCTTTGGCTATGGCCCCGGCATCGGCAAGGGCTACGATAAGCTTATCCTTATAATCAGCCGCGCTTCCGGTGCGCCGCTCATAGCGAACGCGCTGGAGTATGCAGCCGAGCTTGTTAAGGGCAGGGTATTCGAAAAGGCGAATGAAGAATTTGCCAAGGCTGAAAAGGCCGGCCTGACCCAGATACTTGAGGCGCGCAAGGCAGCCGCCAAGCCCGCCGCTGCGGAAGAAAAGGTAGTCAAGCCCGCGGCAGAGCCCTGCACCGCTTCCATAGCGGGTATAGAGGTAATGGATCTTGAGGATGCCGCGCAGGCCCTGTGGAAAGAGGGCATCTATGCCGAAACCGGCATGGGCTGCACCGGTCCGCTGGTAATGATGAGCGAAGCTAACCACGCCCGCGCCCTTGAGATACTCAAGAAGGCCGGATACGTCGGTTAAGCTTTAAGGAGCAAAACAATGAAGGTAAACGATCTTATTCAGAAGTGCGAACGCGACCTGACCACCGCGGAAATAACCGACATGGTGGCCAAGGATAACCGTCAGGTGGATCTTATATTCGCCGAAAAGCGCACCGACGACGCGGGCTACCTCACATGGGATGCCGAAAACTGGACCAGCGTGGACGGCAAGCGTTTCATAGTGACTTACTCGCTGGATGGCCGCGTGCTCAACGAATACGGCACATACAATAAGTATGACATGCGCGGTGTATTCAATCCCGAGCAGGCGAAGGAAATTAGGCTGAACTAAAGGTCAATACGCAAGGGACATGGGGCTTACCCGTGTCCCTTTTATCTTGCAAAAAAATGTTGGGTTAAGGCGATTTTACCGTTGTGCCGATAAAAATATATGATATAATAAATAAAAATCAAAGCGAAAGTGGGTATGAACATGGGTAAATTTGTGGTAAAGCAGACAAAAACCGGCTTTAAGTTCGATCTGAAGGCCAACAACGGCGAAGTCATAGCAACGTCAGAGGTATATACTACCGAGGCCGCCTGCATGAACGGGCTTGAGAGCGTGCGCAAGAACGCGGAAATAGCTCAGCTTGAGGATCAGACCGTTGAAAATTACGAAACCAAGACCCATCCCAAGTTTGAAATGTATTCCGACAAGGCGGGCGAATACCGCTTCCGTCTCAAGGCGCGCAACGGCGAAATAATTGCCGTGTCCGAAGGCTACAAGGCCAAGGTCAGCTGCATAGCGGGCATAGAGAGCGTGCATAGGAACGCGCCCACGGCAACGGTAGTTAAAAAGGTGGAGGAATAAGCAAGCAGATAAACAAGCTGGCGGATGCCGTAAAGGCCAAGCTCAATTCGGACAAGGCGGCGATATAATAAGCGGCATAGGCAAGCTGTTCGGCTAAAAATATTGAAAACGCGGGCGGAGGGGCTAAGGCGGGTGGTCATAAGACGGTTTCATTCCCGGCAGTAATGTCTGCCCGGAATGTTATTGCATATATTAAAGCTATATGATAGCTTTAAACAAAGCAATAAGTCGAAATGATAAGATAGGTAGGGTCTAACATGCCAACAATTCAGTTAAAGGCGATGACGCGAGAACTATGTCACGAGCTGTACAAGCATTGGACGAATGATGCGTCTATCTATATGGATATGCACCTGTTTCAGCCCTATGTTTATGACGAAGCTGCGGTAAATCGATATTTTGATATGAAGGGGCAGGATGCTTCACGCAGACTGTTTGCGATCATGCTTGGAGATAAGGTGATCGGGGAATTGCAATTGAAGCAGATCGACCATGATAAAAAAGAATGTTCCCTGAGTATCCATATGCAAAACGACGCAGTGAAGGGAAGGGGATACGGAACGCAGGCAGAACGTTTGGCGGTAAAAACCGCCTTTGACGAGTTGGGAATGGCTGCGGTAAGCGCAGATACCATCAGGAAAAATACTCGGAGTCAGCATGTGCTGGAAAAGGTAGGCTTTCGCTTTGTCGGAGAAGATGAAGCATTCAAATATTACCGTATCGAGCAGTAAACTCCAACTTGCCGAACTGATAAAGGGCGCACTTCTATACACCGTTCGGTGTACCGTGCGAGCATACCTTGCCTCTCCCTTTGGGAGAGGTGGCCGAGCGCAGCGAGGACGGAGAGGGCAAACAATGACCATACCAAGTGGACTTTTATTGCGCTTCGGCCAGACTTGTCATTGAATTGGATGGCTCTCAACATTATGAACCTCAGGGGCTTGCTTATGATGCGGAACGTTCTCAATTCCTGATGTCTCTTGGGTTGGAGATTCTGCGATTCTCCAACCGGGATATAGACAGGGATTTTCGTGGTGTGTGCACAAATTGATCTTATCATTCGAAAAAGGCTGCAAGACCCTCTCAGTCACCTGCGGTGACAGCTCTCCCAAAGGGAGAGCCAAGGGGCTGCACCCCTTTACATGGTATGTTGGCATGAGAAATGGAGCGCATCTGTATCGATACGCTCCATTGACTGTTTTATGAACACCCATCTAAGGCTCCTCCGCTTTTTCGCACCGCGCAAAAATCCGTGCGGCGAAGCCGCGCTTCATGGAGCGAAGCTATGCTTCATTTTTCATGCACCGTAAGGTGCGCTTAATTTGAAAAAAGCACTTCGAATGAAGTGCTTTTTTCATGGCGCGCCCAGCAGGATTTGGTTTTCGGCATCGGTATGTTCGCTTCTTGCGCTCCGCGCGGCGTAGCTCACCCCTGCGCCTCAAACCGGGGCGGGTAAACGCTTCGCGTTTACTTTATCCGCCCTTCAAATCCTGCTATACAAGCAAACAAAAAGAACCACCAATGGTGGCTCTTTTTGTTTGGCGCGCCCAGCAGGATTTGAACCTGCGACCTACCGGTTCGTAGCCGGGCACTCTATCCGCTGAGCTATGGGCGCATTGCCGTTCCTTGAACGTGCTTATGTATTGTAGCGCAAAGTTCGATGCTTGTCAACAATTATAACCGATTTTGATGCCAAAAAAAATTCAGCCTTGTGGACGGGGATGCGCTATGCTATACTTTAGCCACAAAATCGGTTGCGGATTTTTCCGGCGCTTGCCGCTTTTCGCCGCACAGCCCGAACGGTATGCACAGCGTATCGGCGGCTGCGCGGTATTTTTTATGCTCATAAACGGGAGGTATTTATGAAAAAGCGAACGTTTTACACGGAAGCGGCCTATATACTGGGCCTTATTGTGCTCGCGTTCAGCGCGGCACTCATGGAAGCGAGCGACCTTGGGGTATCGATGATAGTTGCGCCGGCGTATTTATTGCATCTCAAGCTGAGCCAAACGTTTGCGTTCTTCACTTTCGGCATGGCGGAATATACGCTTCAGGCGGCGCTGCTGATAGTGATGGTAATGGTGCTCGGGCGGTTCAGGCTATATTATCTTTTCTCGTTCATAACGGCCGTGCTGTACGGCTTTTTGCTCGATGGATCGATGGCGATAGTGGCGCTGCTGGGCGTGAGCGGCATGGCGGGGCGCATAACGTGCTTCACAGCGGGGGTAATATGCTGCGCGGTGGGCGTATCGCTGCTGTTCCATACATATATTGCGCCGGAGGTATACGAGCTGTTTGTGAAGGAGATTGCGGCCAAATACGGGCGGAACATAAACCGCGTAAAGACCGCGTATGACTGCATAAGCTGCCTTATAGCCGTGGGCATGTCGTTCGCTTTTTTCGGCTTAGGCCATTTTGAAGGGGTAAAGATAGGCACGGTGCTTTGCGCATTGGTCAACGGCGCGCTGATAGGCTTCTTCTCCGGTGCGTTTGAGGGGAAGTTTGAATTTAAGGATGCAACAAAGCTGAGAAAATATTTTGAGTAACTAAAAAGCGGGGTATAGGCCCCGCTTTTGTATGCTTAAATCAGTATTCAACAGGCTCGCTCAGGGGAAGCTCCAGCAGCTCCGGATTTTCCAGCAGCTTTTTGAACAGGCGAACTGTTTTGGCGTAATAATATCCGTCCGCAATTCGCTCGTCTATCGTAAGGCCAAGATCCACGCTGTCGCGCATTTCAAACGTGCCGTCCTGATTGAAGAAGGGGTTCTTCTTCCTTTCGCCCACCACGCAGAATATGGAGCAGGTGCCCCAGTTGGTCAGGTGGTGATAACCGCTCTTCAGCTTTATGGAGCCAAGGTTGGTGAGCAGCGCAGAGGAATAATACGGATCTGAACCGATAAGGAATTCCGGGCACCAGCCGTGCTTGTCCAGCTTGGTTATAAGATACACTAAGAATTTGGACAGGAAGCGCGGCATTTTGTTCAAAATATCCATGCTGTCGCTCGAACGGTCAAGCGCATCGCTGCGGCAGGAGGATATCTGCTTATAAAGCTTGGCGCGCAGGGAATCTATATTGTCCGTGGGGTCCGAATAAACTATGGCAAGGGCCTCGGCCCCGTTGTCGCTGAACAGCTTTTTTACAACAAATGCCGCGGATATCGCGTGGCGCTGATACACGTTCTTGTTGGCTATGAAGCGGTTCATCTTCGGGCGGAGCGTGATGGTCTTGAGCAGCGCTACCACGATTATGTGGAACATGGTGAAGGGAAAGTCCGTTTCCGTGGCGTTGCGCCTGGCAAGGTATGCGTTTATGTTGGTCAGATCGATGCGCTCTGAAATATACGCCTCGTTATCGCAGCGGTTGGGATAGATAAGCGGCACTATGAAGTGCATCGGGTCAAGCTCGCGTATGAGACGGCCATCCTTGCGGTCGCCCCAGCGGCGTTTGGGTTTTTCCATGGTATGAGTCCTCCGGAAATAGAATAAAGAGTATAAAACCTTAACTATAATACCACCTATTTGCAATATTCGCACGGCTTTTTTGAAAAAAAGACGAAAATATGGGCATTTTGTCCGCCGCGGCGCGTGTTTGACTGTCCCTTTTCTTCTTATATTTATTTTACGCTATTGATGAAAACGGGGTGAATATGATAAAATAAGGTATGCTTATTGAGCGGCTGAAACTGAATGACTTTCGCAACTATGAATCGCTTCTGCTCCGCCCGGACAGCGGCCTGAACGTTATCGTCGGCGAGAACGCGCAGGGCAAGACCAACGCGGTGGAAGCTATTTTTTTGTGCGCCTTCGGGCGTTCGCACAGAACGGCAAAGGACGCGGAGCTGATACGCGCGGGCTTTGCGGGCGGATATGTGGGCATGGACATTCGGACGAAAAGCGGCAGCCGCACGATAGAGATAAAGCTTAAAAGCGGCGAACGCAAGCAGATATTCATAGATAAGCTTATGGCAAAGCGCACGGGAGAGCTTATGGGCGCGCTGAACGCGGTAATGTTCTCGCCGGAGGATTTGGAGCTGGTAAAGGGCGCGCCTGCCGAACGGCGGCGGTTTATGGACATGGAGCTGAGCCAGCTCAGGCCCGCGTATTATTACACATTGCAGCGCTATAACGCCGCACTCAGGCAGCGCAACGCCCTGCTGAAGCCGGACGCCAAGGCGGACATGAACGCCGTTAGGCAGCAGCTTTATATTTGGGATGAGCAGCTTAGCAAAACGGGTGCGGAAATAATGCGCATGCGGGCGGAATTTGTGCAAAGGCTGGGGCTTATAGCCGGCCGGCTGCACAGGCAGATTTCGGGTGAAAGGGAAGCGCTGCTGGTGCGCTATGCTCCGGATGTGGACATAGAGCGCATGGGCGGCGGGGATGCGGAGGCCGCGCTGAGCGAGGCGCTGTATAACGGCGCTTTGGACGATATTCGCCGCGGATACACCGGCGCAGGCCCGCACAGGGACGAACTGGAGCTGAACCTGAACGGCACGAACGTGAGGGTATTCGGAAGCCAGGGCCAGCAGAGAACGGCCGCGCTGAGCCTGAAGCTGAGCGAGCTGGAGCTTATCAAGGGCGAAACGGGGGAAAGCCCCGTGCTGCTGCTGGACGATGTTTTGAGCGAGCTGGACGAACCGCGGCAGCGGGCGCTGATTGAGGCGATGAGCGACTGCCAAACCTTTTTGACCTGCACCACGCTTGAAGGATTAAAGCGAGCGGGGCTGAAGGGCATAAACGCATGGCGCTGCACGGCGGGCACGCTTACGCGCGAATAGATGTAAAGCAGAAAATGAAGGATCCGGCCGGATGGCCGATATGATTTTTTGAAACAAGGAGAAAACGGAAAATGAGCAACCACACCGATTACGATGCCTCTCAAATTCAGGTGCTTGAGGGGTTGGAGGCGGTAAAGCGCCGCCCGGGCATGTATATAGGCTCGACGGATTTCCACGGGCTGCACCATTTGGTGAAGGAGCTGGTGGATAACGCCATTGACGAGGCCATGGGCGGATACTGCAACCACATTGAAGTTACAGTCCATGGCGACAATTCCGTTACCGTTACCGATAACGGCCGCGGCATACCCGTTGACATGCATGAAAAGATGCATAAGAGCGCGCTGGAGGTTGCGCTTACGGTGCTGCACGCGGGCGGCAAATTCGGCGGAAGCGGCTATAAGGTCTCCGGCGGTCTGCACGGCGTGGGCCTGAGCGTTGTCAATGCGCTGTCAACCTGGCTGATAGCCGAAGTAAAGCGCGACGGCAAGCTTTATTATCAGGAATATTCCTATGGCGAGCCTAAGGCCCCCGTTAAGGCCATAAAGGACATTCCCGAAGGCGAAAGCGGCACCAGCATAACATTCCTTGCCAACGATAAGATATTTGACGAGGTGAACTATAATTTCGATATCCTTGCGGACAGAATGCGCGAGCTTGCCTTCCTTAACGCGGGCGTAAGAATAACCGTGAGCGACGAGCGCGCCGAATCGCCCGACGTGCGCTCCTTCTGCTACGAGGGCGGCATAGTCAACTTCGTTAAGCATCTTAACCGCAAAAAGACCGTTCTGCACGAAGAACCCGTGTACATAACAGCAAGCCGCAACGAACCCGAAAAGCAGGAAGTGGCAACGGTTGAAGTCGCGCTGCAATACAACGACGATTATAACGAAAACGTGTTCACCTTTGCCAACAATATAAACACCGGCGAAGGCGGCAGCCATCTGGTGGGCTTCAGGAGTGCGCTGACCCGCGTTTTGAACGACTATGCGCGCAAATATAAAATACTCAAGGATAACGACGACGCACTCAAGGGCGAGGATATACGCGAAGGACTCAGCGCGATAGTGAGCGTTAAGCTCGTTGAGCCGCAGTTTGAGGGCCAGACAAAAACAAAGCTTGGCAATGCGTACATTCGCGGCCTTGTGGACAGCGCGGTGAGCGAGGGCATGAGCGTTTACCTTGAAGAGCATCCCACCGAGGCGCGCGCGATAGTGGACAAGTGCCTTACCGCCGCCCGCGCAAGGGACGCCGCGCGAAAGGCAAGGGAGCTTACCCGCAGAAAGACCGCGCTCGATTCAACGAGCCTGCCCGGCAAGCTGACCGACTGCACGGAGAAGGATCCCGAAAAGTGCGAAATATTCATAGTTGAGGGCGACAGCGCAGGCGGCAGCGCAAAGATGGGGCGCGATCCCGCGCATCAGGCGATATTGCCCCTTCGCGGCAAAATACTAAACGTTGAAAAAACGCGCATGGACAAAATACTTGCCAATAATGAAATACGCGCCATGATAACGGCGTTCGGCGCGGGCATAGACGAGGAATTCGATACCAGCAAGCTCAGGTATCATAAAATAGTGTGCATGACCGATGCCGACGTTGACGGCAGCCACATAAGGATACTTATGCTCACGTTCTTCTTCCGTCATATGCGCCCGCTGATAGAGCAGGGCTATGTATACGTTGCGCAGCCCCCGCTTTACAGAATAACAAAGGGCAAGAACATATACTATGCCTATGACGACGAGGAGCTAAACAGCATACTTGAGCGCATAGGCCGCGACCCCAAGCCCCTTATAAACCGCTATAAGGGCCTGGGCGAAATGAACCCGGAGCAGCTTTGGGAAACCACCATGGACCCCGAGCGCAGGGTCATGCTGCAGGTGCATCTTGAGGACGCGATGAAGGCGGACGAGATATTCTCCGTGCTGATGGGCGATAAGGTTGAGCCGCGGCGCGAATTTATAGAAAACAACAGCAAGCTTGTTGTGGATCTGGACGTTTAACAGGGGAGGAGATAAGCGATGAACGAAAACGAGATAAGCCGCATAAGGCCGCTTGATCTGGAAAGCGAAATGAAGAAATCCTTCATTTCCTATGCCATGGCCGTTATTATAAACCGCGCTCTGCCCGACGTTAGGGACGGACTGAAGCCCGTGCACAGGCGCATACTCTATTCAATGGACGAGCAGGGCTTCACGGCCGATAAGCCGTTCCATAAAAGCGCGCGTATTGTGGGCGATGTGCTCGGTAAATACCATCCGCACGGCGATTCCAGCGTTTACGATGCAATGGTAAGGCTTGCGCAGGATTTCAACAGCCGCTATATGCTCATTGAAGGCCAGGGCAACTTCGGCAGCGTTGACGGCGACGGCGCCGCCGCAATGAGATATACCGAAGCCCGAATGTCCAAGCTGGCGGACGAGATGATGGCCGACATAGGCAAAAATACGGTCGATTTCATGCCCAACTTCGACGAAACGCTCATGCAGCCCAAGGTGCTGCCCAGCCGCTATCCAAATCTGCTCGTTAACGGCTCCGGCGGCATAGCGGTTGGCATGGCCACGAATATTCCGCCGCATAATTTGGGTGAAACAATAGACGCATACGTCGCCATGCTCGATAATCCCGAAATAACGGTCGAGGAATTGATGGGCTACCTGCCCGGGCCGGACTTCCCCACGGGCGGCATAATAATGGGCAACGCCGGCATACGCCAGGCGTACCGCACGGGCCGCGGCCGCATACTGGTGCGCGCGCGCGCGGAAATAGAAGAAGCGGGCAACGGCAAAAGCCGCATAGTCGTAACGGAAATACCGTATCAGGTGAACAAGGCAAGGCTGGTTGAAAAAATAGCCGAGCTTGTGCATGAAAAACGCATAGAGGGCATAAGCGATCTGCGCGACGCGAGCGACCGCAAGGGCCTTAGGATAATAATCGACCTCAAGCGCGACGTTAACGCAAACGTTGTGCTGAATCAGCTTTATAAGCATACCCAGATGCAGGATACGTTCGGGGTGATAATGCTTTGCCTTGTGGACGGCGAACCCAAGGTGCTCAACCTTAGGGAAATGCTGTATCATTATATGCGCTTCCAGGAGGACGTGGTAACGCGCCGCACGCAGTACGACCTTGATAAGGCAAGGGAAAGGCTGCACATATTGGAAGGCTTGATGATAGCGCTGGACAATATAGACGAGATAGTTGAGCTTATCAAGCGCAGCGCGAACTCGGCGGAGGCTAAGACGGCATTGTGCGAACGCTTCGCTCTGAGCGAAAAGCAGGCGCAGGCGATACTGGATATGCGCCTTGCAAGGCTGACCGGACTTGAGCGGGACAAGATAAACGACGAGCATGCGGAGTTGACCAAGACCGCCGCCTATTATGAAAGCATACTGGCCGACGAAAACAAGCTGCGCGGCATAATACGCGACGAAATACTGGAAGTAAGGCGCCGCTATGCCGACCCCAGGCGCACGGAGATTGCCCCCGCGTCGGACGATATTGACCTGGACGATATCATTCAGGAAGAGGACATGGCCGTTACAATGACGCACCTTGGCTACGTTAAGCGCATAGCTGCCGATTCGTACAAGGCGCAGAACCGCGGCGGCAAGGGCATAATGGCGCAGGCCACGAGGGCCGAGGACTTTGTGGAGCATCTGTTCGTGACGAGCACGCATAATTACATAATGTTCTTCACCAACACGGGCAGGGCGTATAAGATAAAGTGCTACAACATCCCCGAAGCTTCGCGCACGGCCAAGGGCACGGCGATAGTGAACCTGCTGCAGCTTGCCGGCGGGGAGAAGATAACCGCCGTATTCCCCGTGGATAAGGATACGGAAGGCGAATATCTTGTGCTTGCCACGAAGGACGGCGTTATAAAGAAAACGCCCATGAGCGACTTTGACAACATCCGCAAGGGCGGCATAATTGCCCAGAACCTTAGAGATGGGGACGAGCTGATAAGCGTACTGCTTTCAAAGGGTGATGACGATCTGCTCATAGGCACGCGGGAAGGCAAGTGCCTGCGCTTCAACGAAGGCGACGTAAGGCCGATGGGCAGAGCCGCCACGGGCGTAAGGGCCATAACACTTGAGGATGGGGACGAAGTGATCGACGTGAACCTCATAGCGCCGGGCATGACGGTATTGTCCATAACCGAAAGGGGCATGGGCAAGCGCACGGATGAAGAAGAATACCCGCTGCGCCACCGCGGCGGCAAGGGCGTTATAGCCAACGCCATAACCGAAAAGACGGGCAAGCTTGCCTGCATGAAGGTTTGCACGGGGGACGAGGACATAATGATGATACGCGACGACGGCACCGTTATCCGCACGCCGGTTGACAAGATAAGCGTGTTCTCCCGCAATACGCAGGGCGTAAGGCTGATGAGGGTTGACGAAGGCACGAAGGTTGCAAGCGTTGCGCTCGCCCCGCACGACAAGGGCGAGGAGACGGAGGAAGAATGAACCTTTTTCTCACGATAGCGTTCCTGTTCTTTATTGGCAGCATGGCCGGATGGGGGATAGAGGTGGTGTTCCGCCGCTTCTTCTCCTCCGCCAATCCTGAGCGCAAATGGATAAATCCGGGGTTCCTTTCGGGACCCTATTTGCCTTTGTACGGGTTCAGCCTGTGCGTACTGTTCCTGCTTTCGCTGCTGGAACAATATATACCAATCGAGAATACGGCGCTCAGGAAGGCGGCGCTGTTCGCCGTGATGGCGGCGGCGGTAACGCTGGTTGAATACATTGCCGGGCTTATTTCAATAAAGCTTCTGCATGTTAAGCTTTGGGATTATTCCAAGCAATGGGGCAATATACAGGGCATAATCTGCCCCAAGTTCACGCTGGGCTGGGCTATATTGAGCGCGGTATATTATTTCCTTATTCATCCACGCATTGAAAACGCGCTCGTTTGGCTTTCCAACAACCTTGCGTTCTCGTTCATAATAGGCTTTTTCTACGGCGTGTTCGTTATAGACTTGGTGAACGCCACGGCGCTGCTGGTCAAGATAAAGCGCTTCGCGGACGAAAAGCAGATAGTGGTCAAATACGAACAGCTGCGCGAGCATATACGCATAAGCCGCGAAAAGCGGCTGGAGAAGGCCAAGTTCCTTATGAGCATGGGCCCGCAGAGCGCAATGGCAGAACAGCTGAAGCAATATTACGATAAATTCCGCGACGAATTGGAGCGCAGCAAAAAGGACGCGCTGAAAACCGATAGGGGAGATGAAAAATAAATGGCCGGCTATGATGTAGTGGTACTTGGCGCGGGCCATGCCGGGTGCGAAGCCGCGCTTGCGTGCGCGCGAATGGGGCTGAACACGGCGGCGATAACGCTGAACCTTGATTCAATAGCCATGATGGCATGCAATCCCGCCATAGGCGGCACGTCCAAAGGCCAACTCGTGCGGGAGATAGACGCCCTTGGCGGGGAAATGGGGCTTGCGGCGGACGATGAATTTATTCAGATGCGCATGCTCAATACCGGCAAAGGCCCCGCGGTCTATTCCCCACGCGCGCAGATGGACAAGCGCCGCTATCACGAGCGGATGAAACGCGCGCTGGAGGCGGAGCGAAAGCTTACCCTTATTCAGGGAGAGTGCGCCGAGATAGAGACCGAGCACGGCCGCATAAGCGCAATAAGGCTCTCCGGCGGGGTGAAAAGCGAAGGCGAGCGCATAGAGTGCCGCGCGGTTGTGGTTGCAACGGGCGTGTATCTCAAAAGCCGCATTCTGATAGGCGACTGCGTTTGGGAGCAGGGGCCGAGCGGCCTTGCCCGCGCGGAGGGCCTGTCCGCATCGCTGAGGGAGCTGGGCTTTGAGCTTAGGCGGTTCAAAACCGGCACGCCGCCGCGCGTGCTTGGGCGGACGCTTGACTTTGACGAAATGGAAATACAGAATGGGGACAGTCCAGCAAGGCCGTTTTCGTTTTTGCACGATATGGATTACCGCGTGCAGCGGCCGTGCTACCTTACCTACACCAACGCTGCAACGCATAGGGTGATACTTGACAATATAAACCGCAGCGCCATGTATTCTGGCCTTATCCACGCCACCGGCACGCGCTATTGCCCCAGCATAGAGGATAAGCTGGTGCGCTTTGCAGACAAGGACAGGCATCAGCTTTTCATTGAGCCGGAAGGCTTATCCACGGACGAAATGTACGTTCAGGGCATGAGCACAAGCCTGCCTGCGGACGTGCAGCGGGATATGCTCAGGACAATACCGGGCATGAGGGATTGCCATATAACCCGTTACGGCTACGCCATAGAGTACGACTGCATAGACCCGCTTTCCCTGAGCAACGCGCTTATGAGCCGCGATGTTGCGGGGCTGTTCTTCGCAGGGCAGATGAACGGGAGTTCGGGTTATGAGGAAGCCGCGGCGCAGGGGCTTTACGCCGGAATTAACGCCGCGCTTTGGATAAAGGGCGAAGAGCCACTCATACTTTCCCGCGCCGATGCATATATAGGCGTGCTGTGCGACGACCTTACCGGCAAGGGCACCAACGAACCATACAGAATGATGACCTCCCGCGCGGAGTACAGGCTGCTGCTGCGGCAGGACAACGCGGACGAGCGGCTGACGGAGCTTGGCAGGCGGACGGGGCTTATATCGGACGAACGCTACGCGCGGCTGATGAAAAAGCAGCAGGAGATAGCAAGCGTGCGAATAAAGCTTGAAAAATCCGTTCCGCCAGAGGAAAAGCTTATAAAGCTGATGGAAAGCCGCGGCGAGACGCCGCCCAAAACAGGCATAAAGCTGAGCGAACTGCTAAGAAGGCGCAGCATAGGCTACAGCGATCTTGTTATGCTCTATCCCGAAAAGGTGGACGAAATAAGCGCGGAAGCGGCGGAACAGGTTGAACTCAACGAGCGGTATGCAGGCTATATTGAAAAGGAGCGGCTGCACGTTGAAAAATTCAGCGAGATGGAAAACGCGCTTCTGCCTAAAGATACGGACTATTCCCAAATTGCAGGGCTTAGGCTTGAAGCAAGGCAGAAGCTAAACAAAATGCAGCCGGAAAGCCTGGGTCGCGCAAGCAGGATAAGCGGCGTATCGCCCGCAGACATAGCGGTGCTAATGATATGGCTCAAGCGCCGCAAGGAGGGCCAATGACAAAGGAACTTATACTTTCCCTTATACCGGGGGCGAGTGAGGAGCAGGCGGGCAAGTTCATAAAATACTATGAACTGCTGATAGAATGGAACGAAAAGATGAACCTGACCGCCATAACGGAGGAGCGGGAGGTTGCTGAAAAGCACTTTGCCGATTCGCTGCTGCCTATGGAGCTGATACTCCAAAACGCCAGGTGCATAGACGTCGGCACAGGCGCGGGGTTCCCGGGCATACCGCTTATGATAATGCGGCCGGACATAACCGTTACGCTGCTTGACAGCCTTAATAAGCGGCTGATATTTTAGGACGAAGTGATACGCGCATTGGGGCTTGAGGGCAGGGCGAAAACGCTGCATATGCGCAGCGAGGACGCGGGCCGCGCGGCCGCGCACAGGGACGCATACGACGTTGCGCTGAGCCGCGCCGTGGCCAATGCAAGGGTGCTTGCGGAATGGACGGCGCCGTTCGTTAAAAAGGGCGGGGTCAGCATAATGTACAAGGGCGCGGCGGCGAAGGAAGAGCTGGACGCGGCGCAAAACGCCATGAATAAGCTTTGCCTTGGCGCGCGGCTTATAGAATACCCGTGCGCATGGGGCGAAAGATATGTTATTGCGGCCAAAAAGCTTGCCCCTACGCCGAAGGCATATCCGCGCAAGGCGGGCACGGCGGGCAAATTGCCGCTGTGATAGTATTGTATTGACGGAAGCACTCGCTTTTTGCTACAATAGCGCGTGCAGTAAAATGGGCTTTTTTGCGGAAGGCAAAGGAAATTAAGGAGGGCTAAAAGCTATGCCTGTGTTCGACTTTATAAGAAACAGCGACGGTGCAAAGGGATCAAAACGGCTCGTGGAGGTGAACGTAGCTTCCATACACCCGAACCCCTATCAGCCGCGCGCCACGTTTGACGAGGAGAGCATTGCCGAACTTGCCCAGTCCATCCAGCAGGTGGGCTTATTGCAGCCGCTGCTGGTAAGAAAGGTGGACGATGGATACGAGCTTGTTGCCGGGGAGCGCAGGCTAAGGGCCGTAACCAGCCTTGGCATGGAAAAGGTGGCCTGCATAGTGCAGCAGGATATTGAGGACGAATCGAGCGCGATGATGGCGCTGATAGAAAACCTGCAAAGGGAGGATCTGCATTACCTTGAAGAGGCGCAATGCTACCAAAAGCTGCTTGAAACATACGGCCTTACGCAGGAGGAGCTGGCCAACCGCCTTGGCAAAAGCCAAAGCTCCATAGCGAACAAGCTGAGACTGTTAAAGCTTTCCGATGAAGTGAAGGCCGCCATGACCGAAAAGCGACTCAGCGAGCGGCACGCAAGGGCGCTGCTAAAGCTGACGGACGATAAGCAGCGGCTTGACGCGGTGGAAAGGATTGCCGAAAAGGGCCTGAGCGTTAAGGAGACCGAGCAGATGGTTGAAAAAACGCTGAACAAGGCATATGACGAAAAGCAGGACGGCGCAAAGCCGCGGCCAAAGCTGATGCGGATAGTGCGCGATTACAGGCTGTTCATGAACACCATAAATCAGGCCGTGAACCAGCTTAGGGAATCGGGCATGACGGTTGAGGTTGAGCAGAGCGACAGGGCCGACGGAGTGGATATTAAAATAAGCGTAACGAGGAAATAACCGAGGAAATAATACCGATGGAGAAGAAAGGCACTATGCAGCGCATTAAAAGCACATTTATAGGGGACAGGGCTTTTTACCAAAGCGTTGTTAAGCTGCTGATCCCGATAGTTATACAGCAGGGCATAACCAGCTTCGTAAACCTTTTGGACAACGTTATGGTGGGCGCGCTTTCAACCGCGGCCATATCCGGCGTTGCCATAGTTAATCAGCTTATATTCGTATTCAATCTGAGCATATTCGGCTCGCTTTCCGGCCCCAGCATATATTCCGCGCAGTATGCCGGCGTTGGGGACGATGAAGGCGTTAAGCATTGCTTCAGGTTCAAAATGATAATAGGCACGCTTATTTCCGTTGCGGCTGTGCTTGTATTTGCCCTGTTCGGGGAAAACCTTATTTGGCTTTACCTGAATGAAGAGGTGAACACGGCGGAAACGCTTGCGGCTACGCTTGAACAGGCGAAGGATTATATGTACGTTATGCTGTGGGGGCTGCCGCCGTTTATGCTGAGCCAGGCTTACGGCACAACGCTCAGGGAAACGGGAGAAACGGTAGTGCCCATGCAGGCGAGCATAATTTCGATAGTTACCAACTGCGTGCTGAACTATGCGCTCATATACGGCAAATTCGGCGCGCCGGCAATGGGCGTTAAGGGCGCGGCAATAGCCACGGTGGTTGCAAGGTATATTGAAATTGCGTATATTCTGATACACACCTACAGAAGGCTTGATAAATATCATTATTTCCGCGGCGCGCTGAGGAATTTGAAAATACCTAAGGAGCTTGTGAAGAAAATTGCCGTAACGGGCGCGCCGCTGCTGGCGAACGAGTTCCTTTGGAGCACGGCAATGGCGGTTAAGAACCAGTGCTTCTCCTATCGCGGGCTGGACGTTGTTGCGGCAACGAACATAACAAGCACCGTTTGGCAGGTTTTTGCAATAATAATGTTTGCAATGGGTTCGGCAATAGCCATAATGGTGGGCCAGCAGCTCGGCACGGGGGATATAGAGGAGGCGCGGCGCACGGACGCGCGGCTCATATTCGTATCCTTCGTGGTACATGTGCTGATAGGCGTATTGGTAGTTGCGCTGAGCGACGTTATACCATTGATATACAATGTTGAGCAGAATGTCAGGGAAATGACGGGCGGTATGCTCGTTGCCGCGGGCTGTACATTATGGATACATGCGCTTGCGCATTCATCATACTTCACAATAAGGAGCGGCGGAAGAACGTTTATAACGCTGCTGCTGGACAGCGTGTTTACGCTTGCGGTGGTTGTGCCTATTGCGTATGTGCTGTGCTATTGGACGGATATGGACGTAAGCTGGGTATACGCCTGCGTTGAAGCGGCCGATATAATAAAGTTCCTTATAGCATTGCCTATACTTATATCCGGCTCGTGGGCGAGGAACGTTATAAATACGGGCAAATGAGCCGTCATGCGTAAGGGGGAAGCGGCATGAAGAGCAAACGGCAGAATTACGACAGCGTGCAGAGCCTTATAATAGCCACGGCGGCGCGGCTTTTTACCGAGCGCGGGGCGGACGGCGCAAGCCTGAACGATATTGCCAAGGCTGCGGACATAGCCAAAGGCACGCTGTATTATTACTATCCGGCAAAGGACGAACTGATTGCGGACACGGCGCGCACCCATGGCGACTGGATGGGCGATACGCTGCTTGCCTGGGCGGAAACGCTGCAGCGCGATACGGATGCGCACAAGGCCATGAAAAGCCTGCTGCACGAGCTATTATGGGACGAGATGCACGCCAAGCTGCACGTTGTGCTGGTGTCCCATGCGGCGATAGCGGGTGGCGAGCTGAGCGCGCTTATGGATGCAATGCGCAAAAAATGGGCGCTGATGCTGGAGGTTGGCTCCTTAAAGCTGCAATCAAACGACGCGCGCACCATACGCGCACGCTCCGGCGCGTTCTTCTCCATGCTTATAGGCTACATGGCCAAGGCGGAGATTACGGACGCGGACATAGACGAATTTATAGAAATATTCCTTTCGCGCTGAAAAAGGCGAAATATATCTGGTTAAATCATTAATGGGCGGTTGCAAAGCCGCCTTTTTGCGTGGTAAAATAATAAATAGCGCACGGCGCCGAATATAAAGAAAGGACAGTGTATTTGACCATGGACGCAGGGCCATATCCCAGTAGCGTAACCAAAACAGAATATGCGGGCGGCCTGTTCGTGGCGATGGATGCACCTGTTCATGCGGCTGTGCGCTGATACGCGCGCACTCTTTGGGCATATCCTACGCATGGCATGCCGCCTGAAAGAAGGAGGTTTGCCATGATAAACAACGAATTGATTGAAAAGCTGCTTTCCCTTTTGCAGAGCAAGCAATATGGCGCGGTAAAATCGCTGGTTCAGGACATGAACGAGGTTGACGTTGCCGAGGCAATAGAGGAGATATTTGAAGAAAACGAAGAGCCGGAAACGCTGCTTCGCCTTTTCCGTCTGCTTCCGAAGGAGACTGCGGCGGAAACGTTTGCGTATATGCATAGCGACGTGCAGCAGAAGCTTGTTGAAATGCTAAGCGATACGGAGCTTGGGTATATACTGGACGACATGTATCTGGACGACTATGTCGATCTGGTGGAGGAAATGCCGGCGAACGTAGTGAAAAAGCTGATGCAGGTTTCAAGCCCGGAAAACAGAAAGCTTATAAACGAATATTTAAGGTATCCGGAGGATTCGGCCGGAAGCCTTATGACAAACGAATATGTGTACCTAAAGCCGCGGCTTACCGTAAGCCAGGCGTTCGACGTGATACGCAACACCGGCATAGACAAGGAAACGATATACACATGCTATGTGATATCGGGCGAAAAGCAGCTTGAAGGCGTGGTGACCATAAGGGAGCTGCTGCTTGCGGACCCGAACGCCAAGGTTGGGGACATAATGAACACAAATGTTATCCACGTGCATACGCTGGACGACAGGGAGGAAGTAGCAAAGCTGTTCTCTAAATACGACATGATATCGCTCCCTGTGGTGGATAACGAAGAAAGGCTTGTGGGCATAATCACCGTTGACGACGCGGTGGACGTTTTGCAGGAGGAGAACACAGAGGACTTTGAAAAGATGGCAGGTATGGCCCCGAGCGAGGAGGAATACCTGAAAACGCCAATATGGAAGCTTGCCAAGAACAGGATAGTGTGGCTGGTGATACTTATGCTTTCCAGCATGGTAACGGGCGCGATGCTGGAGCATTTTGAAGCGGCAATAGCCGCCATACCGCTGCTTGTAAGCTTTATTCCCATGCTTATGGATACGGGCGGAAACAGCGGCACGCAGGCTTCTACTATGGTTATACGCGGCCTTGCGCTGGACGAAATTGAGCCGCGGGACGCCGCAAAGGTTTGGTTCAAGGAGATCCGCGTTGCGCTGCTGGTCAGCGCGGGACTTGCGCTTATCAATTTTGCGCGTATCGCAATACAGTATCATGATGTTGCCGTGGCGGCAATAGTATCGCTTACGCTCATTGCAACGGTATGCATTGCAAAATCGCTCGGCTGCCTTTTGCCAATGCTTGCCAAGAAGCTGAAGCTTGACCCCGCGCTTATGGCAACGCCCATACTTACAACCGTTACGGACGCGGCGAGCATTTTGGTTTATTTTACGCTTACAATGAACATTTTGGGCGACAGGCTGTGATTATTTAGACAAATAAAATGGGCGCAATACGGTTGCGTTATGCGCCCGCGGGGTGATAAAATATAATATATGAAACGGGCGGATGTCTATTTGGCCGTAGGCGCAATCATAATAGCGGCAATACTGATAATTCTATCGCGCGGCGCGCGTTACGGCGGGGAGGCCGTTATATACTTAAACGGAGAGGAATATGCCCGCATGCCGCTTGAAAAGGCGGATACGCTGAAAATAGAGCAGGACGGCGAAAAGATAAACCTGATAGAGACCGACGGGCGCGGCAATGTGCGCATGCACAGCTCCACCTGCAAAAATCAGCTTTGTGTTGAGCAGGGCTGGCTGGGGGCGGATGCGCAAAGCGACAACGGGCGCTGGATAGTATGCCTGCCCAACGGCGTGAGCATTACCGTAAGCGGGGATGAAAATGAAAACGAATAAGCTTACGCGCAGCGCGCTGCTTGCTTCGCTGATGCTTGCGCTGGGGTATGTTGAATCGCTTCTGCCTGCGTTTTCGGCAATACCGGGCATAAAGCTTGGCCTTGCGAACACGGTGCTGCTGTATGCGGTTTATATTTGCGGCGTAAAGAGCGCGGTTGCGCTGGCGGTTATAAAGGTGCTGCTGAGCGGCTTCCTTTTCGGCAGCCCCGCGGCAATGCTTTACAGCGCGTCGGGCGCGGCGCTCAGCCTTTGCGCGATGCTTTTGCTCAAGCGGACGGGCAAATTTTCACCCGTGGGTGTGAGCGTTGCGGGGGCCATAGCGCACAATTTGGGGCAATGCATAGCTGCGGCATGCGTGATAGGCATAAGCCCCGTGCTTGCGTATTTCCCCATGCTGCTTTTGAGCGGGGCCGTAACCGGCCTTGTAACGGGCACGGCGGCGGCGCTTGTTATAAAGCATATGCGTCCCCCGAAGAACAAAACAGAAGTTTAATAGGCGTAAAAGCTAAAAAAGTTAAACGAAGTGAAAGGAACCAAGAACATGAAAAAGATACCTGCATGGCTGCTTCTGTGCATCATTTCCCTTGTTGCCGGGCTTGCGCTGGGCTTTACCAACGCGCTGACCAAGGACGAAATAGCGCGGCAGGACGAGGCCAGCAACGAACTGGCAAGGAAAACCGTTATGAGCGAAGCGGATGAATTCGTTCAGCTTAACGTTGCGGCGGACAGCGGCGTGGATTACTGCTACGAGGCTAAGAAGGGCGGCGAGACCATAGGCTACGTTGCCAAGGCCACCGCGGACGGCTACGGCGGAAAGATAGAAGTTACCGTGGGTATTGACAATAACGGCATGATAACGGGCATAAGCTGCGGCGGTTCGGGTTTCTCCGAAACCCCGGGCCTTGGCGCTAAGGTCAAGGAAGCTAAGTTCTCCGATCAGTTCGCCGGTATGAGCGCGCCCGTAAGCATCACCAAGGACGGCGGTCAGGTCGATTCCGTCACGGCCGCGTCCAGAAGCTCCCGCGCCGTGTGCAAGGCCGTGAACGCCGCCTGCGATTACGTTGCGGCAATGGGCAACTGATTATTACTAAATAAGTAAGTAAAGCGGAACGTGTATACGTTCCGCTTTTTGATATACATTTAACCGCATTTTTTCCGCTTTTTAGAACGGTTTTTGCACATTTTTGCCGGTTTTTGGAGCGGCTATTGCACGTTTTTTTCTATTTGCCGTAGCGCACGCGGGCGAGTACGGGGTAGGGATTGATATAAACGTACTCCGGCGCGATTATGGAAAGGTGCAGGTGCGGCGCGTCGCTGTTTCCGGTGTTGCCAACGTGGCCTATAAGCTGGCCCTGCTCCACGCGGTCGCCTTCGCTGAGGAAGGTGGTAAGTTCCACCATGTGGCAATATGAATAATAAAAGCCGTAATCATCTTTTACGGTAACGTAATTGCCCGCAATGTCGTTATACGCTATGCGAACAATTTCCCCCGCCGTGCAGGAGGGTATTTCCTGCCCTTCACGCGCGCGGATATCCGTGCCCATGTGGCGGCGGGTGGATTTGGAACGGTCGCCGTACCAGCCATCCTTTATGTGCCGCTTGGGCAGGGGATCGATTATGGTGGCAATGTATTCATCGCTCAGTTCATAGCTGCCGTCGTTATCCAGTATTTGGGCGTTATTGTCATAGGTGGTGTTAAGATAGCAATAAAGCGACATTGCGCCGTAATGCACATCGCTTGCAAGGGGGGCGAAAAGCGTGTCAAAATCGGGCAGGGAAACGCATACGTTAAGCGTTTTGCCCTCTATCGTTACGGATACGTCCGTATGCGCGGCAATGGCCTTGTCCGGCTCATCAAGCATTGTGCATGCCGCCGCTATAAGCCGCCAGTCAAGCTTTCCTGTTACGGTAACGCTTGTGCGGTCAATAAGGCTGCTCATTGCTTTTACATCCTGCGCGGCGGTCCGGGCGCACATTTGGGCAAGGGTATGCGTGTCCGCCGCAAGCTCGGCATAAAGCGGCTGCTTTTCTATAAGGCCGGGCATGTCCAGCATGCCGAGGGAGGTATAATCATGCCCCGAATAGTCCGGCGCGAATGCGGCAAAAAAACCGTCCCTGCACATGGCGCAGAGTGTGTCCGCATCCGGCTCCGGCGTTGGGGCGGGCGTAGGCGCGGCCTCAGGCTCCTGCGCGGGGGTGGGTGCGGCAGGCTCCGTTGGGAGCGATGCTTCTATTGCGCAGGCCGAAAAAAGGGCGCATACGAGCGCGAGCATGAGCACGAGAATAAACCTTCTATTAAAAACCATATTCGATACCTTCCTTTACATACCCAACAATATTGCCACAGATTGATTGAATAAGCAAGCAACTATTTTGTTAATATTTGCGCGCGGCTTTGACTATCTTCGCGATTTGGCGTATTATATTGGAAGAAACGGGCAACCATATGCCCCAAAACAGAAAACGGAGATGCATCATGAGCGAGAATTGTACCCACGATTGTTCCTCCTGCGGCGAAAACTGCCCCAGCCGCAGCCAGAACCCGGCGGACTTTATTGAAAAGCTGAACCCAAAGAGCAGAGTTAACAAGACCATTGGCATAGTAAGCGGAAAGGGCGGCGTTGGCAAGTCGCTTGTTACCAGCCTGCTTGCGGTAACGGCGCGGCGCGCGGGGCTTGATACCGCGGTGCTGGACGCGGACGTTACGGGCCCATCGATACCCAAGGTATTCGGCTTGAGCGGAATGGCCGAAAGCACGGAGGAAGCCGTGCTGCCCATGAAAACCGCAACGGGCATAGACGTTATGAGCATAAATCTGCTGCTGGACGACGTTACGGCGCCGGTGGTTTGGCGCGGGCCTGTTATTGCGAGCGTTGTTAAGCAGTTCTGGCAGGACGTTATATGGAGCCATGAGGACATTATGTTCATAGACATGCCCCCGGGAACGGGAGACGTACCGCTGACCGTGTTCCAGTCCATACCGCTGGACGGCATAGTTGTTGTAACAAGCCCGCAGGAGCTTGTGGGCATGATAGTTGAAAAGGCGGTGAACATGGCGCGGATGATGAATATTCCGGTGCTTGGCATAGTTGAGAACATGAGCTATGTCACCTGTCCCGACTGCGGCAGGAAGATATATCCCTTCGGCGAAAGCCACGTTAAGGAGCTTGCGGCCAAGCACGGCATAGGCGTATGCGCATCGCTGCCGATAGACCCCATAGTCGCCATGCTGAGCGACGAGGGCAAGATAGAGGCCGTGCAGATGGACGGGCTGGAGGATATATTTGCCGCAATAAAGGCGCTGCCCGATAATTACAAAAAATAAAGCGAAAGGGTGCAACCCTTTACGGGACTAAGGCGTTATATATTATGATGAAACAGAGCGGCGGTATTTAAGATCGCCGCCCTTTGCTTGTTCACATATTGTTCAATTGCAATATGGTGAAAGGTGATATAAACTTACTGTATATGCTATATATGGAAAACGTTTTGTAACGCAGAAGGGAGCGTGATAGGATTTGGAGGCAGTTAAAAACGCGGCGGCGGCGCAGCCGATCATCCAGACCCGCAACGTGAAAAAGACATATCGCGTGGGCAGCGTTGATATTCAGGCGCTGCGCGGCGTGGATTTAAGCATTATGCCGGGGGAGATGGTTTCAATAATCGGCCCCAGCGGCAGCGGCAAGTCCACATTGCTCAATGTTCTTGCGGGGCTTGAGCATGTTACGAGCGGCGAAATAGTCATTGCGGGCAAGCGGCTGGACAAAATGAACCAAAGCGAGCTTATAGTGTTCCGCCAGAAGCACGTTGGCTTTATATTCCAGTCCTTCAACCTTATGCCGTATTACACGGCGGTGGAGAACGTTGCATTCCCGCTTTCCTTCCGCGGCGTGCCCAGAAAAAAGCGCGAGGCGCTGGCGGTTGAGGCGCTGAAGGTGATGGGGCTTGGCAAGCACCTGAAGCACAAGCCTTCGCAGATGAGCGGCGGCCAGCAGCAGCGCGTTGGCATAGCGAGGGCGCTTGTTACCAATCCGGACATTGTGTTTGCCGATGAGCCCACGGGCAATTTGGATTCCAACACGTCCGACGACGTTATGCGCACCATATGCGAGGTTATGCGCAGCCGCAACAAAACGCTTGTTATGGTTACGCACGACCCGAACATGGCCATGTATGCGGACAAGATAATAAAAATACTGGACGGCAGGGTGGTGGACATACAGGTAAACGAGCACCCGACCTACCTTACCCCGCGGCCCAAGCGCGCCATAGGCGACGAGCTTGAGGAGCAGTCCGAACAGGCTGAAAATAAAAAAGACAATAAACAGGGAGATACACAAAGATGAAGCGTAGAATAATCGCACTTTTAACGGCGGCCATGCTGCTCATGGCCATATGCCCCGCCGCGCTGGCGGATCCGGCAACGACAACGCCGCCGGCAACGACTACACCGCCTACGCCGGTAACGGAGGCCAAGAACGTTTCCGTTTCCGTAGGCTCGCCCATAGTGGGTACGGGCACGGTGTTCATTCCCGTTACCATTACAAACGGCGGCGGGGTTGACATAAAGCTTGATCCTACCGTTACCACCAAGGGAACGGTTCTGCCCAAGAGCATTGCTGCGGACGCTGTTACCATACCTGCCGGAGCAAGCGTGGATATACTGCTTAACCCCGCGTTCAGCGCAAATAACAGCGGCACGTTTGCCGACCTTTTAACGTTCACGTTTGACGGCGGAAAAATAACCAAAACGGCGAATATAACCATTACGATAGACCCGGCAGCGCCCTCTCCTTCCCCCGACCCGTCTAAGCCCGCGGCGGCATTCAGGCTGTCCAGCTATGACCCCAACGGCCTTGTCGTTACCACCGCATCCGGCAAGAACGGCGGCAAGGTGCTTGTAAGGCTGCCGCTGATGTGCGTAAGCGGGCCGGTAATGAACATAAAGGTCGCGCCCAAGCTTTCAACAAGTCTTGACGAATTTCCCTTCGCAATAGAGCGGGTGGACTACACCGTTGGCTATAACGGCTTCATAAACGCCAACCAGATAATAGAGTTCCAGTTTGACATGCGCTTTGCCGATAAGGTTACGGCGGGCGTGAAGAAGGTTGACTTCACCGTTACCTATGAGCGCGGCTGGGGCAGCGCGGAGGGCTCCTCCACCGAAAGCTGCGACGTGAGCCTGTATGTAAACGTTACAAAGGGCTATGAGGCCGCAGGCGAAACCCCGGGCGGCGAAACCACGCAGACATTGCCCAAGCTTGTTGTGGACAGCTACAGCTTCTCCGAAGAAAAGATATACGCCGGCGAAACATTCACGCTTACCTTCACCGTGCGCAATACCTCAAACGAGGAGGACACAAAGAGCATACTCCTGACCATGACCAACAACGCCGAAACGGGCAAGCTGACCCCGGCGGAGGGCTCCAACACGCTGTATATCGATAAGCTTGCAAAGGGCGAAAGCAAAACGCTGAGCATGAGCCTTGCCACCGCCCCCGATACCGAGGCCAAGGCATATGAGCTGAAGCTCGATTTTGATTACGAGGGCACAAAGACCCGCCCCGCAACGCTTGCCAAGGGCGCATCAAGCGCATCGATACCCGTTACGGTAATGCAGAAAATCCGCCTGAAGATAGACGACCCCACCGTTGACGGCGAGGCCATGGAGGGCGAAAGCGTGCCGGTATATTTCTCGCTTTACAATATGGGCAGAAGCCCCATATATAACTGCATGGTAACCGTTGAGGGCGACGGCCTTTCCCTTGAGGACAGCTTCTTCCAGGGCACGGTTGCAGCGGGCAACAGCATGCGCGCCGACCTTTCCGTAATAACGGCCACACCGGGCCAGATAGACGGCGAAATAGTGATAAGCTACGAGGACGCCCTTGAGGAGAAGATGGAGGAAAGGCTGCCGCTGAGCATTTTTGTCAACGAAGGCTTTAACCCCGATGCCAACGGCGGCATGGAGGACCCGGGCTACATTGACCAGCCCACCATAGGCGGCATGGACGATCCTTCCTCCTCCGGCACTCCTGTTTGGATATGGATTGCGCTTGGCGTTGTTGTGGCGGCGGCGATAGTGGTTGCCATAATACTGCTTAAAAAGAAGCGCGCCAAGATGCTGGAGGACGTATGAAATTCCCGGATATGCTCCGCACGGCGTTCCTGAACCTGTGGCGGCGCAAGCTGAGGGCGTTTTTAACGGTGCTGGGCATGGTTATAGGCACAAGCAGCATAGTTGTTATGGTGTCGCTGGGCGTGGGTATGCGCCAAAGCATGATAGAAAGCTACGCCAGCATGGGCAGCCTTACAAACATAACGGTGAACAACTACCGCTACGTTGAAACAGCGGACGGCGGAGGCACATTTAAGGACGTTAAGCTGGATAACAAGGCCGTGGATAAGATACGCAAGCTGCCGGGCGTTGAGGGCGCAATGCCGCAGATAACCGCATGGGGCATGGCGATGAGCGGCAAATATGCTACCGACGTGAGCATAATGGGCATAGATATGGAGCAGGCGGAGCTTTTCGGCATAAAGCTGGAGGAAGGCGAGTATCCCGGCAATAAGCTTGCGGGCGGCAAGGTGCAGATGCTTTTGCCGTACGAATTCTATAACAATTTCTATGACCCCAACGCCAACCGCTGGAGCCCTGCCATAGACAAGGACGGCAACCCGAAGATTACATCACGCTCAAGGCTCAAGCTTACGTTTGACTATTCAAACGTATATACCAACCAGCCCGGCGATCCCGGCCAGCAGAAGGGCAAGATATATACCCTTGTGCCCACCGGCAGGCGTGCGCAGGGCGGCAACGACTTCAGCTGGTACTGCATAATGGACATAAAGGTGCTGGAAAAGCTGGCAAAGGAGAACCCGAACCGCATATCCCTGAACAAGAAGAACTATAATCAGGTTATAGTCAAGTGCAAGGAGATAGACGACGTTTTGACAGTTAAGGCCAAGATTGAGGAAATGGGCTTCGGCGCAAGCTGCATACAGGAATGGCTGCAGCAAAGCGAAGAGCAGCTCAAGCAGACGCAGTATCTGCTGGGCGCGATAGGCGGCGTGTCGCTGCTGGTCGCGGCAATAGGCATCATGAACACGATGATGATGAGCATATATGAGCGCACTAAGGAAATTGGCATAATAAAGGTGCTGGGCTGCCGCATGTCCAACATAGCGGGATTATTCCTTACGGAGGCGGCGTATATAGGCTTCTTCGGCGGGGCGCTGGGCCTTGGGCTCAGCTACGGGCTTAGCCTTGTGCTGAACAATTTCCTTGAAGCAAGCGGGTTCAAGAGCGTAATACCGCTCTACCTTGCCGTGGGCGCGTTGGCGTTTTCGGTAGTGGTGGCGCTCATATCCGGCCTGTATCCGGCAATGCGCGCCATGAAGCTTTCGCCCTTGGCGGCAATAAGGAACGAATAAAGAACAAAGAATTGCAGGGGACGCGAAAGCGTCCCTATTGGTTTGTTTTTACGTCAACCCCTCAGTCTCACTTCGTTCGACACAAACGCGGCGTACAGTGCCGTACCCCTCGCGGGGCGATCGTTTCAATGGGGTTACGGGGGGTGCAGGGGGGCCTAAGAGGAGAAATCGAAATCTTCCCTGGCCCCCTGCAAAAATATTTACTCCGCATTAAGCAAAAGCTGCTCGTAATTGGGGAAGGGCCACGCTTCGTGCGGCGTTATTGTTTCGAGCGCATCGGCGGCGTGCCTTACGGCGGCCATTGCCGGCACCACCGCATCGCGGCAGCGGCAGGCGCGCTCGTGCGCGCAGTCGGACTCGTCGGCATATTTCAACGCGGCGTTCAGTTTGCCGCAGGCTGCGTCAAGTTCGTTAAGCAATGCCGCGCCTTCGCGCAGTATGCGCATTTCAGGCTCGGTGCCTATGCATATACTCTGCTTGTAGGATACCGTTTTTGCCATTTCGCCCTGCGCACGGCTCACGGCGGGAATTATCTCCTTGGCGGCCATCTCGGCCATTGTGCGGCCCTCTATCTCGGCAAGCTTTGCATATGTTTCAAGCGAAACCTCGTAGCGGGAAAGCATCTCCCGCTTTGAGAATATGCCGTATCCGCTGAACAGTGCAACGTTTTCGTCCGCAATGGAACGATCCTGCGCCTCAACGGTGGTTTTCAGGTTATATAGCCCCCTGCGCCCGGCTTCCTTTTCCCATTCTTCGGAATAGCAGTTTCCGCTGTAAACTATGCGCCTATGCTTTTCGTATTCGCTGCGGATAAGCTCCCGCGCAGCCCGCTCCTTGTTTTCCGCATGCTCCAGCGCGTCCGCAAAGCGCGCCATGGCTTCCGCCACAACGGTGTTTATAACAATATTTGCATCGGCGATGGACTGCGCGCTGCCCGGCATACGGAATTCAAACTTGTTGCCCGTGAATGCAAACGGCGAAGTGCGGTTTCTGTCCGTATTGTCCGCCTTCACGCGGGGCATGGCCTCAACGCCCATGCTTATGAACTGCTGCTCCGCGCGGCTGTAATCATTGCCGGCGCATATGGTGTCCATTATCTCGCCCAGCTCATCGCCTATAAATACGGATATTATCGCCGGCGGTGCTTCCGTCTGCCCAAGGCGAAGGTCGTTTGAATATGAACATGCGCTGAAACGGATAAGATCCTGATGATCGTCCACGGCGGCTATAACAGCCGTAAGCAGGAGCAGGAACAGCGTGTTCTCGCTCGGCTCCTTGCCGGGGTTGAGCAGGTTTTCCCCGCTTTCGGTGGACAGGGACCAGTTGTTGTGCTTACCGCTGCCGTTCATTCCGGCAAAGGGCTTTTCATGCAGCAGGCATACCATGCCGTGCTTGGGGGCTATGCGCTTCATCAGCTCCATTATAAGCTGGTTATGGTCAGTTGCGCTGTTTGCCCCGCTGAACACGGGCGCAAGCTCGTGCTGCCCGGGCGCTACCTCTTTATGCTCGGTTTTTGCAAACACGCCCAGCTTCCACAGTTCCCTGTCCAGCTCCGCCATGAACGCCTTCACGCGGGTATCGAGCGTGCCGTAATAATGGTCGTCCAGCTCCTGGCTCTTGGCGCTCTTCGCGCCGAAAAGCGTCCTGCCGCAGAGCACAAGGTCCCTGCGCTTTGCCCAAAGCGCCTTATCCACAAGGAAGTATTCCTGCTCCGCGCCTACGCTTGGCGTAACGCGCTCTATATCCTGCCTGCCCATGGCGTGCACAAGGCGCAGCGCTTCTTTATTGATAAGCTGGGCTGAGCGCAGCAGCGGCGTTTTTTTGTCCAGCGCGTCGCCGTCATATGAAAGGAACACCGTGGGTATGCACAGCGTATCCTCCTTTATAAAAGCGTATGCCGTGGGGTCCCATGCGGTGTAGCCGCGTGCCTCGAACGTTGCCCTCAGCCCGCCTGAGGGGAAGCTCGACGCATCCGATTCGCCGACAACAAGCTCCTTGCCGGAAAAGTCCAGTATTGCGCCGCCGTTCGCGCCGGGGGCGATAAAAGCCTCGTGCTTTTCCGCGGTGATTCCGGTAAGCGGCTGGAACCAATGGGTAAAATGTGTGGCGCCCTTTTCTATCGCCCATTCCTTCATTGCCGCGGCAACAGGCGTTGCAATGTGCCTGGCAAGCGGCGCGCCGCGCTTTATTGTGTCCTTCAATGCGGCGTAGGTATCCTCCGCAAGGCGTTCGCGCATCACGGCCTCGTTAAACACCATTGAACCGAAATCAAATTTGTTTGGCATAGCTTTCCCTTTCCATTAATAATAATTTCAGTATTATAGATTATCTTTATCCACGGCACAAGGGGAGAACCGAAAATAATATATTATCTATTATTTATGCCGCCATAAGCAATGCTTTGATACATACAGCCTGATATAATAAAAACCCGATTGAAAGAATCAACCGGGTTTGTGATGCAATATTCAGGCTATTCGTCCTCCTTGGGCATATACCTGAAGAAAGCAAGCGTCATGGGTATTGCCACAAGGAACGTGCATACATCCGCACAGGCCTGCGCGCACTGCACGCCGGTAAGCTTGAGTATGGGCGGCAGCACGGTTATGAACACAAGGAAGAATATTCCCTGGCGGCAGGCGGAAAGGAAGCTTGCCTGCGCGGCCTTGCCAACGGACTGGAACGTCATGTTCCCTACTACAACGAAAGGAACAGTCGGCATGGCAATGCACTGTATTCTCAGCGCAAGCGTGCCTATTTCGATTACCTTCGGGTCGTCCCTAAGGAACATGGTAACTATTTCCGGCGCGAATATGAACGCCGCAACGCTTGCCGCGCCCATTACGCAAAGTCCCAGTATAAGCGTGAATTTATACGCCGCGCGCACGCGGGCATATTTCTTCGCCCCGTAGTTATACCCCGCAACGGGCTGGTAGCCCTGCCCTATGCCAAGAGATGTTGAGAATATCAGCATGAACACCTTGCTCACTATGCTCATAGCTGCAACGGCGGCATCGCCATACACCATGGCGCTGCGGTTGAGCGCAACGCTTGCAATGCTTGCCAAGCCCTGCCTGAGCAGCGCGGGAAGGCCGGTTTTGAATATGTCAAGCAGCATCTTTCCGCTTATCTCTATTTGGCTCACGCTTGGCTGCACCACAGTGAAGCCCTTGCGGAAATACGCCGCAAGCAGTATTACCGTGCTCACAAGCTGGCTTATGCCGGTCGCTATGGCTGCGCCCGCCGTGCCGAGGCCAAGCGTGTGTATAAACAGCGGGTCAAGGCCAATGTTCAGCAATCCGCCTATGCTTATACCTATCATGGCATATTTAATCTTTCCCTCCGCGCGCAGAAGATTGTTCATCACGAAGGATATCACCATGAACGGCGCGGCTATCAATATGTAATTCGCATACGCCTTTGCATGCGGCAGCATCGTTTCCGTTGCGCCAAGGAGCCGCATGAACGGATCAAGGAATATAAGCCCCGCGCCCAGTATTATAAGCCCGAAGGCAACCGCCAAAAGCAGCGCTGTGCTTGCAATGCGGTTTGCGCGCCCGTAATTCTTTTCGCCAAGGCGGCGGGAGATAAGGCTGCTTGCGCCCTGCCCTATGGTGAAGCCCACGGCCTGGATTATGTTCATAAGCGAGAACACAACGCCCACCGCGCCGGATGCGCTGGTGCCAAGCTGGCCCACGAAGTAAGTATCGGCGCTGTTATATATGCTGGTTACCAGCATGCCTATCACCGCGGGTATGCCCATGGACAGCACCACGCGGCTGACAGGCCCGGTAGTCATGCGCTTATACTGCCGCTCCTGCACGTTTGCGGCGTCGTTATTCATGTTTTGTTCGTTTTGCCCGTCGTTGGGCATTTTCTTTTGCATTGGTCTGTGTTTATCCTTTCAGCAGCACGCTGAGCTTTGCGTCCGTATCCGCCATAAGCTTATTCAGCAGCGCTTCAACCTCTTCATCCGTTTTTGCGTTTGCGCCTATATACAATTTAAGCTTTGGTTCCGTGCCGCTGGGGCGCACGCATATCCATGCCCCGTCGCTGAGCAGGAAGCGCACGGCGTTCATGCCGGTAACCTCGCTCTCCGTCTCTTTTCCCGCGGCGTAATCCATTGCCTTGCCGGAGCGCATGTCCTCGAACCTGTCCACAGCCACGCCCGCAAACTCCCGCGGGGTGTCGCTCCTCAGCGCCGCCATAGCCCCGGCTATGCGCTCTATGCCCTCCTTACCGGAAAGGGTGTAGCTCTTCACGGCTTCGTTATAGCAGCCGCACAGGGCCTCTATCTCTGCCAAAGCATCGCTGAGCGTTTTGCCCGTGCTTCTGTAATAAACGCAGGCTTCCGCCGCAAGCATCGCCGCGCACACGGCGTCCTTATCCCGTGCAAAGCCGCCCGCAAGAAAGCCGTAGCTTTCCTCAAAGCCGAATATGAACGTGCCGAAGCCCTGCTCGGTATGGCTCTTTTCAATAAGCTCGGATATAAAGCGGAACCCGGTCGGCGTACACCTTAGCTTAACGCCGAAGTGTGCGCATATGGCATCCGCAAGGCGGGTGCTCACTATGCTTTTTGCAACGAACCCATCCGCGGGAATGGCTCCGCACTCCTTCATGGCGCTGAGTATATAGTAAAGCAAAAGGGAGCCTATCTTGTTGCCCGTAAGCACACGGAATTTGCCGTTCTTTTCACGCACGGCAAGACCCATCCTGTCCGAATCCGGGTCGGTGGCAACTATTGCGTCCGCATTGACCTTATCCGCAAGCTCCATCGCAAGCGTAAACGCCTTCGGATCCTCCGGATTGGGCGCGGTAACGGTCGGGAAGTCCCCGTTCGGCTCGCGCTGCTGTTCCACTATGCTCACGCTTGTTATTCCCGCAAGCTTCAGTATTTTCTGCACGGGCAGATTGCCGCTGCCGTGCAGGGGAGTGTACACCATTTTAAGCGTATCGCCCTGCTCCTTAACAAGTTCGGGCCGCTGCATAACTGAAAGCGTGTCGCGGTAATAATCCGCGTCGTCAGCGTCGCTCAACCATGTTAAAAGTCCGCTTGCTTCGGCCTGTTCGATTGTCATATCGGGGCCGGAGAAGTAATCCTGCCGCTTTATTTCGGCGTATATGGCCTCCGCCTGCTTGGGGCCTGCCTGCCCGCCATCCTGCCAATATACCTTATAGCCGTTGTATTCAGGGGGATTATGGCTGGCGGTTATTACAATGCCCGCTATGCATTTAAGCCTTCTTACCATATACGAAAGCATGGGCACGGGGCGCAGCGAATCATATATATAGGCATGTATGCCCTTTGCGCAGAGCGTAAGCGCAGCCTCTATTGCAAATTCGCGGCTCATGCGGCGGGAATCATATGCTATTGCAACGCCGCGCTCGGCCCCGCCAGCGAAGCCCAGTATGTATTCGCTCAGTCCCAGCGTTGCCCGCTTTATAACCTGCGCGTTCATTCGGTTCGTTCCCGCGCCGAGTATTCCCCTTAAACCCGCCGTGCCGAATTCAAGTTCGGTATAGAACCGTTCTTCTATCTCCTTTGGGTTATCGGCTATCGCCTCAAGCTCCGCTTTAAGCTGCGGGGCAAGCTTTTCCGCCTGCCTCCAGCGCAGATATTCTTCCATATAGCCGCTCATGTGCTCTTGTCCTCCGTTCCCTGATTATTGTTGTTTATATCGCTTGGAATGTATACGTTGCGCGCCATGCTGTACGCGCGTTCATCCCCAACTATAATATGGTCATATAATTGAATCCCGATGCCGCTCAGCGCGGAAAATATCATTTTTGTCATGGCTATATCCTCGTTGCTGGGGGCGGGGTTGCCGCTTGGGTGGTTATGGCAAAGCATTGCGTATGCCGCCGCGTGGCGCAGCGCGCATTCGGCAATTATGCGCGGATAGACCGCGCTTTGGTCTATCGTTCCGCTTGAAACCATGTCCTCGTGTATGGGCTTCAGCCCGCTGTCCAGCGACACAAGGTACATAACCTCGTACCTGTGCGGCCTGAGCAGCTGCATGCAGTATTCCGCAGCCCTTTCGGGATTATTGAGCCGCTGCTTTTTGCGCGGCTTTTCGCTTATGTTCCGCATTGCTCCCGCAAGGGCAATCAGCGTTGCCGCATATTCGCCCAAGCCGGCGTTTTTAAGCTCCGCCACATCGGCCTTCAGCACAGCCGCAAGCGACCCATAGCGCTCTATCAGCCTGTGCGCCAATGGGTTCACGTCCCGCCGCGGTATTGCATAGGTAAGCAGCAGTTCAAGCAGCTGATGCTCCGGCATGGCCTTCGCACCGAGAGCAAGGAAGCTTTCCCTAAGCCTTTGCCTGTGCCCGGAATGCTCTTCCAACTTATTTCTCCTCTGCCTTCATGTATTTGCGGCCCGCGAACAGCGCTACCATTCCGCCGAAGAACAGCACTATTATGCTAAGTATTCCAAGGGACGCCCTGCCCGTTGCGGCATAGGTCGCGGCATAGAGCGCGGGGCCTATTACGCAGGAGAATTTGCCGAATATATCAAGGAAGCCGTAGTATTCATTGGAACGCTCCGGCGGGATAAGCTGCCCGAAATAGCTGCGGGAGAGCGCCTGTATGCCGCCCTGCACCGTGCCGACGAGCGTTGCCAGTATCCAGAACAGCGTGCTGCTCAGCTTGAGCGCAGCCTCTATATCGCCGCCGGAAAGCTCCGCCTGTTCAATATTGAAGCCCATGAAGAAGCCGAGTATAGTTATAACGAAATATACGCACACGGCTATGGCTATCATCCGCATAGCGCCCACCTTCTTGGCAAGGTTGCCGAACAGTATGCTGAAGGGCACCGCAACTATCTGCGTAACAAGCAGCGCAAGTATCATGCCTATCGCGCCAAGGCCAAGGGTTTCGCCGTAGTTCGTCGCCATGGATATTATTGTATCCACGCCGTCAATATAGAAGAAGTATGCTATTATGAAGAACAGTATCTTTTTATCCTTCAGTATATCCTTAAACGTTTTCCATGCGTTGCGGAAGGCTTCCTTTGCAAGGGCCTGCGGCGCGTCCTCCACGCTGTATTGCTGCTTTACGTTTTTAAGGAAGGGTATGCTGAACACCGCCCACCATACAACAACTATCATTATGGCAATTTTATAGGAAAGCACGCTTTGGTTCAAAAGGAGCATTACTGCAATGGATATTATGAAGGGAATGGTGCTGCCGCCGATATAGCCCATTGCATAGCCCCAGGAGGACACCCTGTCCATGCGCTCCGGCGTGGTAACGTCCGTCAGGAAGGAATCATAGAAAAGGCAGCTTCCGGAAAAGCCTATGCGCGAAAGTATGAAGCCCACGAGCATCAGCCGCCAGTCCTCAAACGCCGCCATCACGGCGGTGAACACAAGGCCAAGCACAAGGAATCCGGCGAAAAGCTTCTTTTTCATGCCGGAAAAGTCGCCTATCGCGCCGAGTATGGGCGCAAGCAGCGCAACTACCAGCGCCGCCGCGCTGACGGCAAAGCCGTAAAGCTTGTTGCCGGTTTCGTCCGCCTGCATGGCGAAATAGATGGGGAATATGGCCGCCATAATATTGGTGGCATAGATGGAATTGGCCCAATCATACATTATCCATGATTTTTCGGCCTTGGTGAAGCGCTTTTCGCTGCGGTCCGCCTTAGATGACATATTTACCCTCCCATGGCAAAAGAAATGATTACACGCTTAATTATAATGCATTGTGCCAAGATAGTACAGAGGGCAATTTGCCAAGGGAATCGGTTAGAGGGAGTTCACCCCCCCTTTCCATCACATTTCCCCATGCTTACATCTTTTTTACAGAAAAAATTGTTATAAGCGGACAATTAGCTTGACATTAGTATACCTTAGATTTATGATAAGCTTGATGCGTGGCGTGAAACCAAATTGCGCGGCACGCATGACGAAAAAAGCATTATTATATTTGGAGGTACTACAATGAACGCGTACATTCAGGAAGTCCTGGAGAAGGTTGAAAAGCGCGACAAGAACGAGCCTGAATTCCTTCAGACCGTTGAAGAGGTCCTCAAGTCCCTTGAGACCGTTATCGATCAGCATCCCGAATACCAGAAGGCCGGTTTGCTTGAGCGCCTTGTTGAGCCCGAGCGTGTGATAGAGTTCCGCGTACCTTGGGTGGATGACGCCGGTAAGGTCAACGTCAACCGCGGCTTCCGCGTGCAGTTCAACAGCGCCATCGGCCCCTACAAGGGAGGTCTGCGCTTTGCTTCTCACGTAAATCTTTCCGTTATGAAGTTCCTCGGCTTCGAGCAGACCTTTAAGAACAGCCTGACCAGCCTGCCCATGGGCGGCGGCAAGGGCGGCAGCGACTTTGATCCCAACGGCAAGAGCGACGCCGAGATCATGCGTTTCTGCCAGAGCTTCATGACCGAGCTCCAGCGCCACATCGGCCCCAACGTGGACGTTCCCGCCGGTGACATCGGCGTAGGCGGCCGCGAAATCGGTTACCTGTTCGGCCAGTATAAGCGCATCCGCGGCGCCTACGAGAACGGCGTTCTCACCGGCAAGGCTCCCTCCTTCGGCGGCAGCCCCTTCCGTCCGGAAGCTACCGGCTTCGGCGCGGTGTATTATCTGTGCGAAGTTCTCAAGCATGAGAACGACACCATCGAGGGCAAGACCATTGCTATCTCCGGCTTCGGCAACGTGGCTTGGGGCGTCTGCAAGAAGGCTGCTCAGCTGGGCGCCAAGGTCGTCACCCTGGCCGGCCCCGACGGTTACATCTACGATCCCGACGGCGTAGTGACCGAAGAGAAGATCAACTACATGCTCGACATGCGCAACAGCGGCCGCAATAAGGTTCAGGACTATGCCGACAAGTTTGGCGTACAGTTCTTCCCCGGCCAGAAGCCCTGGGGCCAGAAGGTCGACGTTTGCATGCCCTGCGCGTATCAGAACGAAATCGGCATGAAGGAAGCCGAGCAGATGATCGCCAACGGCCTGAAGTACTACATCGAAGTTGCCAACATGCCCACCACCAACGAAGCGCTGTATTTCCTGATGGACAAGGGCCTCATCGTTGCGCCTTCCAAGGCCGTCAACGCGGGCGGCGTTGCCGTTTCCGGTCTCGAAATGAGCCAGAACTCCGAGCGCCTGACCTGGAAGCCCGAAGAAGTGGACGAGAAGCTGCACCACATCATGGTCAACATCCATGCCGCTTCCGAGAAGGCCGCTGCTGAGGCCGGTCTTGGCTACAACCTGGTTGCCGGCGCCAACATCGCGGGCTTCAAGAAGGTTGCCGATGCTATGATGGCTCAGGGTATTGTCTGATAAACCGCCAAATATAAAGCGATAAATAAAGGGAGCTGCCTGCGGGCGGCTCTCTTTTTCGTTTGCAAAATATCAATTTGCGCTTGCATGGGTAGCGGCAGGATGGTATAATTGCAAAAATATTCGGTATGGAGGCTTTTTGATATGAATACGGAACTTATAAAACTCAGCGCCGCCTGCGGACGGGATATATACGACATGCTGCAAAGCATACCCGCGGACGAAAACGGGCTGATGAACGATGCGCACGGCCTTTCATACGATGAATACAAAGCGTGGCTTGAAAAGCGCAATGCCGAATCGCTCAAAACCGAAGTGTACGACGGCTTCAAAGTGCCGCAGACGTTTTTCTTCTTCTGTGTTGATTCATGCCCCGTGGGCCTGGTCAAGATAAGGCATTTTTTGACCGATAGGCTCAGGCAGGACGGCGGCAACATGGGCTATGCCATCCGCCCGGAAGCGCGCGGCAAGGGCTACGGCAAGCTGATGCTTTCAGCCGCGCTCAGGGAATGCGCAAAGCTTGGCATAGACAAGGCGCTCGTCACCATACACGAAGGCAATACGGCATCCGTAAAAATGGCGCTTGCCAACGGCGGCATAATGGAAAAGCGCGAAAACGGCAACCTGTACATATGGATGGACTGCCATAACAACCGCGGCAATATTTTTTACGACACAAGCGACTTAAGCGACGGCGAGATAATGCTGCGCGTGAGCCGCATGACGGACGCAATACCCGAAAAGAAGTTCGTGCCAGCATATAAATTCGATATATGCCTTATGAACGGCATGGCGATAGGCGTGTGCGATCTGCGCATAGGGCATACAGAGGGGCTGTATATAGGCGGCAACATAGGCTACGGCATAGACGAAAACTTCCGCGGGCGGCATTATGCCGCAAAGGCGTGCAGGCTGCTGTTCAGGCTTGCCAAAAAGCACAACCTTGGCCATGTGTTCATAACCTGCGTGCCGGACAATGCCGCATCCTATAAAACCATGGAATACGCGGGCTGCCGCTACGTTGGCATGGCAATGATACACGAGGACGACGAAATGTATAAGGAAGGCAAGCGCCTTGTGAAGATATACAGGAAGGATTTGGACTGATGTGGCGCATAGCGGGGGACGATACGCCGCCGGTTTTAACCGCCGAAGGGAATATACAAAGCGGGCACAGCGAGAGGATAACGCTTGAACTGCCCAAAACCGCCATAGTATTCTTCATGGGTAAAGCTACGGAATATTTGGCGGAAAAATACGGCTGCGCAATGCTTACGGACCGCTTTCCGCGGTTTTTGAAGGTATGCCCCATATATCGCTTTAAGGAGCATGAAATATGCTTTCTTAACGGCGGCAGCGGCGCGCCGCACGGCGTGGACACGCTGGAAACGCTTAACGCGCTTGGCGTGAGGAACGTTATATGCGCGGGCATGTGCGGGGCATTTGCCGAAGGGGTGAACGTTGGGGACGTTATTGTGCCGAACAGGGCATATGTTGAGGAAGGCACATCGCTGCACTATTACGAAAGCATAGATTATGCCGAGCCGGATGCGAAATTGCTGGAAATAATGCTCAAGCTGCCGGATATAAAAATGCTGCCCATAGTTTCAACGGACGGCGTGTATCGTCAAACGTATAAAAAGGAGCAGCTTTGGCGCGGGAAGGGCGCGGCCGGCGTGGACATGGAAACCTCGGTAATGCTAAGCGTTGGCAAATATCTCGGCGTAAGGACGGCGGCGCTGCTCACCGTATCCGATAAGCATCCTATGCACCCCGGCGACACGAAGTGGAAATGGAGCATGACGCAGGATCTTCGCATAAAAACGGCGGAGCTTGCGCTTGCCGCGGCGGTAAAGGCGGCGGAGACGATATAAAAATAAAAGGCTCTTTCAGCGCGAAAGAGCCTTTTTGCATTTCTAAAGCTTATTTCCTTGCGTTGCAGCCGTAAAGGTGGACTATGTTCATGTCCTCCTCCATGTCCAGCCCGTGCGCGCCGCAGCCGCCGTCTATTTCGTGGCAGCCATGGTCGGGCATAAAGCCATATAACGTGTTGTGCTGCGCCCAGTGCTGCTTTACCGCGTCCACAAGCTTGCAATAGAACGCAAGGTTCGTCTTCAGCGCGGCAATGGCCTCCGCCGATTCGGTGCCGAATTTGTGCATTGTGCCGTCGTAATTGCCGTTGTAAACCACCATCACGTCGTAGCAGTCCTTTTCTATAAGCTCCATGGCCTTTGCGTTTACCTCGTCCACGGTATCGTAAATATAATAATCTATGCTCCGCTTGAGGAATATCATGGATATGCTGTCGTTGCCGGTGGAAACGAGCGCCACGCGCTTGCCGGCCTTAACAAGGTCGTCAAATATGGTGTTGCACTTCAAAACCGGCTTAACGTATGCTTTTATGCCGTGCTCCGCGGGCATAAGGCCCGTGTACATGGAAGCGAAGCAAACCGGCGTTACGCTGGGCATAACGCTTAAAAGCGGCAGCATTATGCTGCTTGCAAGCTGCGCATCGGTGAACATTTCATTGTATTTTTGGAAAAGCCAAAGGGCCACCGCGTCGGGATTATAAAGCAGCAGCCTGTCCGCCTTTTCGCCGCCGAAGGCCTTTTTGCAAAGCTTATCGAGCGCGGCTATGGGCGCCTGAGTCCCTGCTGCGGGTTCAATGCCAAGCGCGCTCAGCGCGGAAGCATATACGCCGGTTATGGGCGTTGTGTTATACATAATCTGTCTCCTTTTCGGGCGAGCAAGGCTCCCGTAAAGGAGCCTTATCATATGCGGTATTTTCAATTTATCAATATTGTTCGTAGATAAGCGCCGCAAGTCCGCCGCCTGCCACCGCTATTATGGTGAATATAGCGGTAACGGCAATGCCTATAAGCAGCCAAACAAGCTTTGCGCGACAATAATTTCGCTTGTTTTCGTTTACGTCGCCGCCAAAGCCCCATACCAGCGTGAGTATGAAGCCCACGAGGGGGATGCCTGTCAAAAAGTCGAGCCAGAAGAATTGGCTGACCTTCAGCGCGGCGGGGTTGTCGGCAGGCGCGGCCTGATAAACGGGCTGCTGGGGCTGATACTGCGGCTGCGGCTGGGGTTCGGTCGCGGGAGCCTGCTGAGCTTCGTCTGCAAGGAGCGCGCCGCAGGTGGGACAGAATTTGGTTGAATCGGGAACATTGCTTCCGCATTTGGGGCAGAACATATACGATACCTCCTGACTGTTGAGTTTATTCCATTTTAACACAATATGAACATTATGAGAAGTAAAAACTATGGACACGGACGAGCATTATGGATTATAATGACGAATATAAATGTATCTGTAAACAGATAACCCGACTTTTTTGTGAACGAAAGGACAGCGAAGCAATGGATAAAAGGTTCTTGGCCCTTGCGATGGCGCTTATGCTGGTGCTGGCGATAATGGTATCCCCCGTGCCCGGCATTGCCGATGCGGGAAGCTTTTCCGGCGGAAGCGATTACGGCGGAAGCGACTGGAGCAGCAGCGGAAGCGATTGGAGCAGCAGTGATTGGAGCAGCAGCGACTATTCATCTTCATCGGGAGGCGGCGGGGAATGGAGCCTTGGCACTACCATTACCGTTGCCGCAATAGTTATAATAATGGTCATAGTGTCCGGCAAGAATAAGAAGGGCGGAAGCGGCAGCAGCGGCGGAAGCCGTATTGCGGGCGCGCAGCGCACAGTGCTGCCCATGACCATAGCGGATCTGAAGAAGCAGGATCCCGCCTTCAGCGAAGAAAAGATGAAGGAAAAGATTGGCAACCTGTATGTAAGGATGCAGGAATGCTGGCAGAACAAAACCTGGGAAGAGATGCGCACCGGCATGGACGACGCCATCTTCAACCAGTTCAATGCGCAGCTTAACAGCCTTATAAAGGCGGGCAAGACCAACTACGTGGACGATATAGCGGTGCTTGGCGTTGACCTTACGGGCTTTGGCCAGGACGATAAGCACGACATTGTTACCGCGCTTGTAAGGGTAAGGATAAAGGATTACACCGTGGACGATGCTACCGGCGCGGTGGTGAGCGGCAGCAAGACCGCGGAGAAGTTCATGACATATGAATGGACCATGATCCGCACCAAGGGCGCCAAGAGCTTTGAGCGCACCGAGGACGCGGCAAAGAATTGCCCGAACTGCGGCGCTCCGCTGGATCTGAACGCCACGGCCAAGTGCCAGTATTGCGGCGCGGTTATACAGAGCGCGGATTTCGACTGGGTAATAAAGACCATCAAGGGCATATCCCAGCAGACCTCCGGCAGATAAAACCGAATAGAACAAAGCGCATATCAAGCGGGCGGGAGCTATCCTGCCCGCTTTTTTGCCGTCAGGTTGGGGGTTGTGCGCGCTTGCAAACTAATGGTATAATCATACGTTGGATATGAATGTGCGTTATCCGCACGGGAAAAGAAGGTGAAACGGGCTTGATAGAGATACAGAACGTATCCTACGCATACGAGGACGCGGCGGCAAAGGCGCTGAACAACGTGTCCCTTACCATAAACGACGGCGAGTTCGTGGCGGTGGTTGGGCATAACGGCAGCGGCAAATCCACGCTTGCAAAGCATCTTAACGCGCTGCTTTTGCCCACGGAGGGAAAAGTATTGGTGGACGGCATGGACACGGCGGACGAGGCGGACACGCTCAGCATACGCCAAAGGGTGGGCATGGTGTTCCAGAATCCGGATAATCAGCTTGTTACCACCATTGTTGAAGAGGACGTTGCCTTCGGGCCGGAAAACATAGGCGTGCCGGGGAACGAGATACGCACGCGGGTGGACAGGGCATTGGCCGCCGTGGGCATGGAAAAATACGCGCACAGCGCGCCCAATATGCTTTCCGGCGGGCAGAAGCAAAGGATAGCCATTGCGGGCATGCTTGCCATGCAGCCCAAGGTGCTTGTGCTGGACGAGGCCACGGCCATGCTGGATCCCAAAGGGCGCAGGGACATAATAGACCTTGTGACAAAGCTGCATAAGGAAAACGGCATAACCGTTGTTATGATAACCCAATATATGGAGGAAGCCATAGGCGCGGACCGCGTGGCCGTTATGAGCGGGGGAGAACTGATACTTGAAGGCACACCCAAAGAGGTGTTCAGTCAGGATGAGCTTCTTCATAAGCACAGGCTGGACGTGCCCGTGATGCAGCAGCTTGCAAACAGGCTGAACGCGCGCGGTGCGAATCTGCCGAAAAGTATACTCAGCGTGGAGGGAATGGCGCAAGCAATATGCCTATCGTTGTCGAAAAACTGAATTATGCATACATGCAGGGCAGCGCAATAACAAAGGCCGCCCTTACAGACATAAGCCTTAGGATAGAGGACGGCGAATTCCTTGGGCTCATAGGCCATACCGGCAGCGGCAAAAGCACGTTTGTGCAGCAGCTTAACGGCCTTCTTCAGCCCAACAGCGGCACCGTACACGTCGATGGGTTCGACATGGCGGATAAAAAGCAGCGCATGGAGGGAAGAAAGCTTGTGGGCATGGTATTCCAATACCCCGAATATCAGCTTTTTGAGGAAAGCGTTGAAAAGGACGTCGCCTTCGGCGTTAAGAACATGGGCATAGGGGAAGAGGAAGCGCTTGAGCGCGCGCATGAAGCGATGGCGCTCGTTGGCCTTGCGCCGGAAAAGTTCGCGGCAAAGTCCCCGTTTGAGCTTTCCGGCGGCGAAAAGCGGCGCGCGGCGCTGGCGGGAATAATAGCCATGAAGCCCAAATATCTGGTGCTGGATGAACCCATGGCGGGGCTTGACCCGCTGGGCAGGAAGGCCATATTGGATACGATAGATAACCTTCGCGCGTCATTGGGCTGCGCGGTGCTTATGGTGTCCCATTCTATGGATGATATGGCGGACAGGGCGGAGCGCGTAGCCGTGATGAACGGCGGCAGGCTTGTAATGGAGGGCAAAACGCGGGATGTGTTTGCGCAGAGCGAACTGCTCACCTCAATCGGCCTTGACGTGCCGCAGGTATCAAAGCTGGGCATGGAGCTGAGAAAGCGCGGAATAGACATTCCCGAAAATATATATGAAATAGAGGAGATGGAGCTGGCGCTGCTCAAACTCCTTTCCAAAGGAGGCCGGGCATGATAAAAGACATTACGCTGGGCCAATATTTCCCGGGCAATTCCGCCATACATCGCCTTGATCCGCGCACGAAGCTGCTGGGCATGATAGCGTATATCGTGATAGTATTCCTTGTGACAAAAACGCCGGTGTTTATACTGCCCGCGCTTTTTGCGGGAATATGCATATATCTTGCGCGCGTGCCCTTTGGCTACGTTATACGCTCGTTAAAGCCGATAAGGTTTTTACTGGTGTTCATGTTCATAGTGAACCTTTTTATGGTGCGCACGGGCAAAACCGTAATCGCCTTCTGGATAATAAGCATTACGGATGAGGCCATAAAGCAGAGCGTGTATATAACGCTCAGGCTCGTGCTGCTGCTTGTCGGCACAAGCCTTATGACGCTGACCACAACTCCGATCGCGCTTACGGACGGGCTTGAGAGGCTGCTTATGCCGCTGAGCAAAATACACTTTCCCGCGCATGAGCTTGCCATGATGATGACAATCGCGCTGCGCTTTATACCAACGCTTATTGAAGAAGCGGACAAGATAATGAAGGCGCAGATGGCGCGCGGGGCGGATTTTGAATCCGGCAACCTTATAAAGCGCGCAAAGAACATGATACCCATACTTGTTCCGCTGTTCGTGAGCGCATTCCGCAGGGCGGACGAACTTGCCATGGCAATGGAAAGCCGCTGCTATCACGGCGGCGAGGGCAGGACGCGCATGAACGTGCTCAAATTCGGCCGCGGGGATGGCGTGGCGGCGGCGGCGTTCGCGGCGCTTACCGCGCTTACCGTTGCCGCGCAGAAGCTTTTACCGTGAAGCGGCATACGCGCACAATGCTCACCCTTATAGCCGTGGGGATAATAATTGCCGCGGCGGTGTGGAGCAGCATAATAAGCAAAAACGATCCGCTTGAGGCCGTTGCAAACGAGCTGAATGCGCACGGTTACTCCATGCGGGGGGACGAGCTTTATATACTTGGCGGCAAAGCGGATTCCACAATACGCGAGGTGCTTGACGGCAGCATAGACGCAGCCGAAGCGGAGCTGATGGTGTCCGCAGCCGAACAGGCGGGCTTTGCGGCGGATATGGACAGGCGGGGAGAGGTGAGCATACTGCTCTATCAATGCGAAAAGGGCGTTATGACAATATATTTGATAGACGGCGAAATTGAGCTTTGCTTTATACAGACACAGAGCGGGGAGGTATACCCGATATGACGCGGCGCGTGCGCATGATAATTCAATACGACGGCACGGCATACGCGGGCTGGCAGCGGCAGCTTACCGGGCTTGGTATACAGCAGGTGATGGAGGAGGAGCTTGCCAAGCTGACCGGACACAAATGCGCGCTCCATGCATCGGGACGGACGGACAGCGGCGTTCACGCCGCGGCGCAGGTTGCGCATTTTGACACGGACTGCCGTATACCGGCGGAAAAGTTCGCGTTCGCGCTGAACACTGGGCTGCCGAAGGATATACGCGTTGTGTATTCGGACGAGGCCGAGCCGCGCTTCCATGCCCGCTTCGATGTGGTGCGCAAGCATTACCGTTACCGCGTGCTGAATACGCCGCACGACTGCCCCTTTACCCGCAACACCGCGCTGCATTACCATTGGCGGCTGGATAAGGATAAGCTGAACGAGGCCGCGGCAATGTTTCTTGGGCAGCATGATTTCAACGCCTTCATGGCGGTCGGCGTTACGCCGGAAACCACCGTGAGGACGATATACGAATCCCGCTGGAGCGAGGAAAACGGTCTGCTTGTTTACGACGTGGCAGGCAGCGGCTTTTTATACAACATGGTGCGCATAATGGTGGGCACAATGCTGCAATACGGCCAGGGCAGGAACATGGACGGCATTGCGCGCGCACTTGAAACGGGCAGGCGGGATTTTGCAGGCCCCACCGCACCCGCGCACGGGCTTACGCTTGCGCGCGTGGAATACGAAAATTTTGATACGGAGGAGCATGTAAGATGAAAATACTTGTTACCGTGCCTATGGACGATAAGGAACGGGCAATTATAGAAGCCGCCGCACCCGGGGCGGAGTTTACATATGCCGCGGCGGACGACGTTACGGCGGACATGATGGCGGACAAGGAGATAATATTCGGCAACGTCAATGCTGAACTGCTGCAATGCGCAAAGGAGCTTAAATTGATGCAGCTTTTTACCGCGGGAACGGACGGCTACATTGGCAAGCTGCCCGAAGGCTGCGCCATAACCAACACCACCGGCGCGTTCGGCCTTGCCATAAGCGAGCATATGCTTGCCATGCTGCTTTGCCTTATGAAGCGCATGCATCAATACAGGGACAATCAGCATAGGCATGAATGGAAGGACATGGGCAGCGTAAAGAGCATTGCCGGTTCAACGGCGGTGATACTGGGCCTGGGGGATATAGGCGGCGAGTTTGCGCGCAAGCTGAAGCCGCTTGGGGCATACACGATAGGCGTGCGCCGCACGGATGCGCACAAGCCGGACTATATAGACGAGCTGGTGCTGACCGGGAACGTGGACAGCGTACTCCCGCGTGCGGACATTATAGGCATGGCGCTTCCCAACACGCCGCAAACGGTGAACATGCTCAATGCCGAGCGTATAGCAATGCTTAAGGAAGGCTGCATAGTGATAAACGTAGGCCGCGGCAGCGCCATTGACGAAGCCGCCCTTGCCAAGGCGATAGCGGAACGCGGCATATTGGCGGGGCTTGACGTTGCCGCGCACGAGCCGCTTGATAAGGAAAGCCCGCTGTGGGGGCTTGAAAACTGCCTTATAACGCCGCATGTTTCGGGATTTTTCCACCTGGCGGAGACAAAGCGCAGAATGATAGAGATAGCCGCGGAAAACATACGGCGGCACATTGACGGTAGGCCGTATATGAACGCGATAGACCCATCAACCGGTTATATTGCCGATAAATACGGCGACAGGCTGCGTTTTTAACGCAAACGGGGGAGGGGAGAAGATATGACAGAGGCGCTGCTGATAGCATTGCTTATAGTTGGCATAGCCAACATTGCGCTGACAATATTGCTTATAAGCTCCCGCAGGGACGCCGCGCGGGAGATAGACCGCCTGAAGCGGGACATGCTGGATGAACAGCGCGCACTCCGCGCGGAAGTGAGCGAGAATACCCGCCGCAGCATAAATGCCGTGGGCGAGACGCTGCTGAACGAATATCAGCGCGATACGCTCAATCAGGAACAGCGGTTCAAAACATTCGCCATGGAAAACGCGCAGCGCATGGAGCAGATACGCCGCAGCGTGGAGCGTCAGCTTGCCGACATACGCGAGGATAACGGCAAAAAGCTGGACGAAATGCGCAGCATAGTGGATGAAAAGCTGCAAAAAACGCTGGAGGATAAGCTTTCGCGCTCCTTTGCGCTGGTGAGCGAGCGGCTGGAGCAGGTTTATAAGGGCCTTGGCGAAATGCAGACGCTTGCGTCTGGCGTGGGGGATCTTTCAAAGGTGCTTTCAAACGTAAAGACCCGCGGCATACTGGGCGAAATTCAGCTTGGTGCGATACTGGGCGAAATGATGGCGCCCGAACAATACGAAGTGAACGCAAAGGTGAAGCAGGCCACAAACGAGCGCGTGGAGTTTGCAATAAAGCTTCCCGCGGACGACGGCACGGTGCTGCTGCCCATAGATTCAAAGTTCCCCGCCGATGCATACACAAATTTGATGGACGCATACGAGCAGGGCAATGCGGACGCAGTGAAGGCGGCGCAGGCCGTGCTGAAGGGCAGAATAAAGGAATTTGCCGCGGACATAGCGAAAAAATACATCAACCCGCCGTATACAACGGAGTTTGCGGTTATGTTCCTGCCTACGGAGGGGCTGTATGCAGAGGTTTTGCGGCTTAACCTGATGGAGCCGATACAGCGGGAATACCGCGTGAGCATAGCGGGGCCAAGCACAATGGCCGCCCTTTTGAACAGCCTGCAGATGGGCTTCAAATCCGTTGCCATACAAAAGCGCAGCGGGGAGGTTTGGAAGGTGCTGGGTGCGGTAAAGACGGAGTTTGCATCGTTTGAAAAAACGCTTGCCAAAACGCGGGACAGGCTGCGCCTTGCGGACGAGGAGCTGGGCAGGCTGATAGGCGCGCGGACGCATAAGATAAACCGCTCGCTTGAGCGCGTGACCGCGCTGCCGGCAGAGGACGGCGTAGCGCAGCTGGTTGATAAATACGCCGGCGCGGACGACGAGGATGAACAATGAGTTTATATAAAATAACAATGGGAGGAATAATTACATGAGCAACACACCTACACCGCACATTTCCGCCAAACCGGGCGACTTTGCAAAGACCGTGCTTATGCCGGGCGACCCGCTGAGGGCCAAATTTATTGCGGAAACATACCTTGAAAACCCCGTACTTGTGAACAACGTGCGCGGCATACAGGGCTACACCGGCACATATAAGGGCAAGCGCGTAAGCGTTATGGCCAGCGGCATGGGCATGCCCTCCATGGGCATATACTCATATGAGCTTTTCAATTTCTATGGCGTGGAGAACATAATCCGCGTGGGCAGCGCGGGCGCGATAAACGAAAAGGCCAAGCTGAGGAGCATTGTGCTGGGCATGGGCGCCTGCACCAATTCCAACTTCGCCTCCCAATACGGCCTTTGTGGCACCATAGCCCCCGTGGCAAGCTGGGAGCTGCTCCGCGCGGCGACTGCGCAGGCGGACAAGATGGGCCTTGATTACGAGGTCGGCACCGTGCTTTCAAGCGACACTTTCTATAACGATTCCATGAACACCATGGATTGGCAGAAGATGGGCGTGCTGGCAATAGAAATGGAAGCGGCCGCGCTTTATCTCAACGCCGCGCGCGCGGGCAAGAACGCCCTTTGCATCTGCACCATATCCGATAGCCTTGTTACCGGCGAGGCGCTTGATGCAGAGCAGCGGCAGAACACCTTCACCGAAATGATGGAGCTTGCGCTGGAAATAGCGTAAAACTATGCATATCAAAAAAGCGGCTTAAAGGGCGGGCATCATAAGACAGCTAACAGGAACAGCATTATGATCTGCTGTTCCTGTTAATTATGGAATTTGTCTAACCGGTTTAAGGACGCACTTCTATACACCTTTTGGTGTACCGTGCGAGCATCCTTTGCCTCTCCCAAAGGGAGAGCCAAGGGGCTGCATCACGTTACATAGTATGCTGGCATGAGACTGTACCGATACGCTCCATTAACTGTTTTATAACCGCCCATTAAACAGCCGCTTTTTTATGTGCCCTTTATATTGCCCGAATAACGCTTGCTTTGCCGAAAAAGCTTTCCATATACCGCGTGAAGCCGTCCTCCGCGCCTATGGGAACAAGCGCCTGCATTGTGCCCGCAAAGCCGCCGCCGTGAACGCGGGCGACGCCGCCAATCGGGTCAAGATACCGCCGCGCGAGCGCTATGCCTATGGCTAAGCTCCTGTCCCGCTGAGCGGGTGTGAATATGTTCTGCAAAAGGGATTCGCTCGAAGCCGCGCTTTGCCGCATTATGCGCGCATACGCCGCCGCATCCGCCGAGCGTATTGCCGCAGCCATATCGCTCACGCGGGCGTTTTCGCCGAAAAAGTGCAGTGCGCGCATCGTCGCGCGGTCGCCAGCAGCCCTGCGTATTTCGCCAAAGCGGCGCACGAATTCAGCCTCATCTGCATGGCCAAGCCTGTCCACGCCAAGAATATCGCTGACGCTTTTCATGTCTGCGATTATTTGGGCGTAAGCGTCCGTCATGTCCGCATGGCTTGAGCCCGTGTTTATGATATATATTGCAAATTCGTTTGTAAACGGCCATTCAAGCGCGCTTACGTTCGGCGCGGCATTATCAAAAAAGTCTATGAACTGCACCCCGCCAAGCGCGCACGCCGCCTGATCCATCAAGCCGCAGGGCTTACCGAAGTGCGCATTTTCCGCGTACTGTGCCGCGAGAGCGATGGTCATAGGCTCAACGGAACCGCCGTTATACAGTGCATTGAATATACGGCCTATAAGTACCTCAAACGCGGCGGAGGATGAAACCCCGCTGCCTATGGGTATATCCGATTCTATTGCCGCGTTGAAGCCGCCGATTTTCAGCGAATGCGCCGCAAAATACTCGGCAACGCCGCGCACGAGCGCAGCGGATGCGCCCCTTTCGCACTCAACGGGAGCAAGGGAGGATAAGCTCACTTCAAATGCGCCCGTATCCGTATGCAGCACGCATTTGCCGTCCGTACGCGCGGAAACGGCGGCGGTTATGCTGCGCCTGATAGCCGCGGCTATAACGCGGCCGGATTGATGGTCCGTATGGTTGCCGCAAAGCTCCGTTCTGCCGGGCGCAGAAAGAATAACCTCGGGTAAACGGCCGAATAAGGCGGTATGCTTTTGCACTGTGCCGCTTGCCATTGGCTACTCCACGTCCAATAGTCCCGCGCGCTCCACGCCGCCTATTGAAAGCAGGGCGGAAATTATTGCGTCTATGCCCTCGGTAAGGCCGGTTATGTCCGCGCTTATAACAACGCTTGCGCGCTCGCCTATGGGCGGATTTTGCATGATTGTCAATATGTTTGCGCCCTTATCGGAAAGGCAGTTGAGCACGCGGCCCAGCACGCCGCGTTCGTGGCTGAGCAGCATGGAGAATATTGCCTTTTTACAGGCCGTATTCTCGCTGGGGGCGAATATGAAATCCTTATATTTATAATATGTGCTGCGGGATATGCCAACCATGCGCGCCGCTTCGCTCACTTCCCTTACCGCGCCCGTGCGTATAAGCTCCCGCGCGCGGACGACCCGCTCGTAACAGTCCGGCAGGACGGATTTGTGTACTATAAGGTATTCGCTGTTCATGAATATGCTCCTTTTATAATACGCTGTGTATATATGCGCCCATTTCGGCGGGATCGACAACGTCCGTATGCAGCACGCACAGTTCCCTTATGCCGCTAAGGCCATTGGGTATTGCAAGGCCGGTGAGAGCGGAAAGCCTATCCGCCGCGTCAAAGCAGCTCTCGTTAGCATATTCGCCGAGCGCCGTAAGCATTGCCGGGGCAAACTTGAACGGGGACGCCGTGCTAAGCACCACTGCGGGTGCTGTGATAAGCCCCTTTGCTTTAAGCTGAGCATACACGCTGTATGCCACGGCCGTATGCGTATCCATAAGATAATGCGAGTTCTGCCACATATCGCGTATTGCCGAAAACGCCGCGTCGTCATCCGCACGGCCGCAGAGGAACTGCGCGCGGATGCGCTCAAGCATGTCGTCAGGCAAGGCATAGCGACCCGTTTCTTTAAGCTGCGCCATAAGGGAGGCCACAAGCGCGGCGTCCTCAGCCTCGCTGCCCCTGTTTGCCATGAAGAAAAGCAGCCGTTCAAGATTGCTGGATATAAGTATATCCATTGAAGGGGAGGCGGTTTTGATAAGCTGTCTGCTTGCGCGGTCGTATACGCCCTCGCTCAGGAATTGATAAAGCACATCGTTTGCATTGGATGCGCAGATAAGCTTGCCTACGGGCAGGCCCATGCGCTTGGCCATATAACCGGCAAGTATGTTGCCGAAGTTGCCCGTTGGCACAACGAAATCGACCTCCCGGCCGAATTCTATCGTTCCGTTTGCAACCATGTCCCAGTACGCGGCGAAATAATACGCGGCCTGCGGGGCAAGGCGGCCAATGTTTATTGAATTGGCGCTGCTTGCAACCAATCCTTCGTGCTCAAAGCCTTCAAGCGCTGCCTTGACCCCGCGCTGCGCATCGTCGAAATTCCCGCGCACGGCGCACACGCGCACGTTCCCGCCGCGCTGGGTGACCATTTGAAGCCTTTGCAGCTCGCTCACGCCGCCATCGGGATAGAATACTATTATCTTTGTATGCGGCGCGTCCGCAAAGCCCGCAAGTGCGGCCTTGCCGGTATCCCCGCTGGTGGCGGTAAGTATAACAAGGTCCTCTTTAAGGCCGTTTTTCTCCCGCGCGGCGTTCATAAGGTGCGGCAGTATGCAAAGCGCCATGTCCTTGAATGCGCAGGTTGGCCCGTGCCAAAGCTCCAGTATATGCGCATCCCCCGCCTTAACAACGGGGCAGAAGGCGGGAGTATCGAATTTTCTGCCGTAGCCCGCGTCCACCGCGGCAAGTATGCGCTCATAGGGGATATCGTCTATCAGCGTGCTTATAACGCGGGCAAAAAGCTCCCGCCGTTCAAGCGAATAAAGCCCGGCCGAAAAGAGCGCGGGCAATTCCTCGGGTACGTACAAACCCCCGTCCGGCGCAAGCCCGGTGAGCAGCGCAAGCGAAGGCGAGGTACGTTCCGAGGCGTTCCGTGTGCTGAAATACTGCATTGAAAAAACCTCGTATATATTAAAAATATTTATTGCTTAGTGTTCGTGGCCGCAGTCGCAGTCATCGTCCATGTCCGCGCCGCCAAGATATTCGCGCGCGCCTATGCGGCGTTCCTCGCGCTCGTGCTCAACCATGTCGGAAAGTATATCGCGCACCTGCTTTGGCTTTTTTATGCGCTTTATGTCCATTTCCGGCGCGGAGCGGTCCGCCGTGCAGAGATGTATCGTGCCAAGGCCCAGTATCCTTTGGCCAAGGGGCCTGTGCAGCGTTATGTCCATTATTCTGTAAAGGCGTATCTCCTCTTCCCTGCGGCCGAAAAGACCTGTTTCTATTATCAGCTTTTCTTCGGTAAGTTCATAGCGGGTAAAGCTCCATGGAAGGCCAAGGAACGTGCGCTTTCTGTCTTTCCATACCGTGTTTGCCATTATGGTATACCTCCTTAAATGCACAAAACAGACGAATGATGTATTATTATAGCATACACATGTCCGCCATGCTACTACTAATTATTCTTCGTTTCCCCAGCCGAAGCCCGGTGCGGTGCTCCAGCCGCTGCTGCTGCCGTCGTCAGGCGTGGGCAGCACGGGCGAGGGCGTGCGCGGTGGAAGTGAGGGGTTGGGCGCTTGCTCAACGGCAGCCTTGACCTCGTCCGCATTATGGAACACAAACTCGTTCAGCTTAACGCTCATCGCGCCCATATCGCAGAAGAACACAAAGTGCTTTTCCCATTTGCCGTTCTGGTAAAGCCCTTCAATGGGAAGCCTGTAATACATAAGCCCGCGCTGGCCGGTGGAAAGCAGCTTCGCCGCGGCGTCTATTATTTCATCATTGGTCATGCTGGTTTCAACCAGCGGCAGCAGCTTATAAAGCAGCTCATATTGCTTGGTAACGCTGAACTTGCGGAACTTGGCGAATATCATGTTCAGCACCTTAAACTGCCGTCCTGTGCGCACAAATTCGCTGTCCAGCTTCCTTATGCGGGCGTAGCCCAGCGCTTGCTTGCCGTTGAGGTGCACGGGGCCGGGGTCCGCAAATATGAACCCATCCCAAAGATATTCAACGCCAAGCTGCTTGTTAAGGCCGGCTATGCAGTCGTTCGCGGCGCTTATTTCCTCCGCCGTCATTTCAACGGTAACGCCGTCTATCGCGTCCACAACGTCCACAAACGAATGAAGATCCACCATAACATAGTCGTTCAGCTTCAAATGGAAGTTATGCTCTATGGTTTCGTAAAGCAGTTCAACCCCGCCGAGCGCAACGGTGGAATTGAGCTTTCTGTACCCGTGCCCGGGTACGTCCACGAGCATGTCGCGCATGAGGGTGGTCAGCTTTAATCGGTTGTTAACGGTGTCCACCGTGGCTATCATCATTGTGTCCGCATTGTAGCGGCCCTTTGTGGCGCGCCTGTCCGCGCCTATGAGCAAAACGTTCACGTAGCGGTCGTCGTTGTTATCCGCATCGAACTGGGCAAGCTGCTCCGCCGTGAGCGGCGTCTGCTCGTAATATTCGCTCAGCGGGGCGGGAGTTGGCGCGGGAGTGGCCTCCGGCTCCGGCGTGGGGGTAGCTACAGGCGTGCGGGTAGGCGTGGGGGTCATGTGCGGCGCTTCGTCCGTGGGTTCAGGCGTGGGGAGGCTGCTTTCAACAGGCTCCGGCGTAGGGCTGCCGGGGCGGGAGATACGGTTGAGCAGATTGAGCCCGAGCGCCGCCACCGTAAGCCCCAGCACGGCTATTACGGCAAGCAGTATTATAAGCACCTTTACGCCGGGATGTATGCGCTTTTTGTCCTTTTTTGCATCGTTCATATATGTTCACGCTTCTTTCGCAGCTTTTTAACACGAGAATTGTACCACAAGGCCGCATGGGGCTTCAAGCGGTATTGCCAAGGGAATGGCTTTGTTGTAAAATTGTTCACATATAAGATGGGGAGGGTTTGGCCTTGTATTCTAATTTTGCGCGGGTATATGATTCGCTTATGGAATCGGTTGACCGCAAGGCGTGGCTTGAATACATAATAAGCCTGTTCGGCGATGCAAAGATAGAGCGCATTGCGGACTGCGCCTGCGGCACGGGCGCCGTCAGCATTCCGCTTGCAAAGCGGGGATATAAGGTGACGGGACTTGACGCATCGGAAGAAATGCTGCGCATTGCGGCGGAAAACGCCCGCGCGGAGCGGGTGAACGTTCCGTTTGTTTGCCAGGATATGCGCCGCCTTGCGCTGCACAGGCCGGCGGACGCGGTGCTTGCCGTGTGCGACGGGGTGAATTACCTTACGCTAAAGGGCGCGGAAAGCTTTTTTGCCAATGCGTATGCCGCGCTGAGGGAAGGCGGAATGCTGCTGTTTGACATATCGTCGCGCTACAAGCTTTCAACCATTTTGGGTAATAATACCTTTGCAGAGGATGAAAGCGCGGCGGCGTACATATGGAAAAACGCATATGACGAGCAGACCAAGCAGATACAGATGGAGCTGACCCTGTTTGAAAAGCAGGCGGACGGCCGCTATGTGCGCTTCAATGAATCCCAAATACAGCGGGCGCATTCCCAAAGGGAGATGGAAGGCGCGCTGAAGCGGGCGGGGTTTGAAAGAATAGAAGCGTTTGACGCATTCACGTTCGATGCTCCGAATGAAAAAAGCGAAAGGATACAGTTCAGGGCGATAAAGCCCAACGACTGATTTTTATATAAAAGGAGAAGAATTATTATGAGCGATAAAATATTAAGGGGCGTAATGTTCGATAAATCGGTAAGGTTCACGGCCATATCCGCAAAGGAAATGGTTGAAGCGGCGCGCAAAACGCATAACCTCAGCCGCGTTTGCACGGCGGCCTTGGGCCGGGCGCTGATAATGACCAGCATGATGGGCACAGACCTTAAAAACGACGATGAAAAGGTGACTACCGTAATAAAAGGCGGCGGCGAGGCGGGCAACATAGTTTGCACGGCGTACCGTTCCGGCAGGGTGAAGGGATATATAGAGAACCCGTCCGTGGAGCTGCCCCCCGCGCCAAACGGAAAGCTGGACGTGGCGCTGGCGGTGGGCTGGTTCGGCGAGCTTACAGTTATACGCGACCTTTCCATGAAGGAGCCTTACGTTGGCCGCAGCGAGATGATATCCGGCGAAATTGCCGAGGATTTTGCAAATTACTTCACCCGTTCCGAGCAGACGCCTTCGCTTGTTTACCTTGGGGTAAGGGTGGATATAGAAACGCTGAAGGTGCTCAGCGCCGGCGGAATGCTTATACAGGCCATGCCAAACTGTCCGGAGGAGGCCATAGCCGCGCTTGAGGCCAAGGCGGATGATATTTCAAAGCTTGCAGCGCGGCTTGAAAAGGGCGAAGAACTGAGGGACATACTTATAAATATGTTTGAAGGCTGCACGCTTGAAATACTTGGCAGTGCGCAGCCAGAATACAGATGCGACTGCTCGCGCGAGCGGCTGGAGGCGGTGCTGATGTCCCTTGGCAAAGAGGAACTGACGGATATGATAGAAAAAGAGGGGCAGGCGGAGCTGACCTGCCGCTTCTGCAACAAGGTGTATCATTTCACCAAGGAGCAGCTGAAGGCTATACTGAAAGAGGGGGCCGGAAATTCGGATGAACGGAGCGATACGGAATAACAGCACGGGGCGCGTGCTCTCGTTTGAACAGAAGGGGGACTTCTTTTACAAAAGAGGGAACGACAAGCTGGACAAAAACGACCTTATAGAGGCGCTGTGCAGCTACCGCAGGGCCATGGAGCAGGAGCCGGAGGATCAATACAGCCGCATAGCCGTGGCGGAAGTGCTCAGCGAGATGGAGCGTTACGACGATTCAAACAGGGTGCTGCTGCCGCTGCTTTCGCGCGAGGACGTGGAGCCGGAGGCCATATTCGGCCTTGGGTGCAATTTGGCTGCGCTTAACGAAACGGACAGCGCGAAGAAAATGCTGGAACGCTACCTTCAGGCAGAGCCTGAGGGGGAATATATTTACGATGCATATGACCTGCTGGACGCGATTGACGACGCGGAATACAGGCCCGGGGACTTTGGCGAGCTTGCGCCAGTGCTGAAGGAGGACATGGCGCTGGATGCGGCGGAGGAAGGCAGAAAGGCGCTGGAGCGGGAAAACTTCCCCGCGGCGAGGGAGGCGCTTGAACGGGCGCTGAAGCTGAACCCGGGGCTGAACTATGCGCGGAACAATCTGAGCCTTTTGCATTTTTGCAAAAAGGATTACGAGCGGGCGCTTAGCGAAGCGGACACAGTGCTCAATGCCGACCCTAACGACACGCAGGCGCTTTGCAACAAGGCCATGGTATACTGCGCCATGCGGGACGGGGCGAACGCAAACGCCGCGGCGGACGCGCTCTGCCGCACGAATACGGAAAGAACGGACGAGCTGAGCAGGATATGCCTTGTGCTGATGGAGCTTGGACGGTTTGCGGACGCATATAAGATTGCGGAGCGGCTGCTGAAAAAAACGCCGTATGATGAGGACGCGCTGCATCGCTACGCAATATGCGCATATGAACTGAAACGCTATGACAAGGCATATAACGCATATGATAAGCTTTGCCGCATAGACCCAACGGACACCATAGCCAAATATTACAAAAAGCTTTGCTACAACGCGCAGAAGGGGCAGCTGCCCCGCGGGAACATACGCCGCTTTGCCGCAAATTATCAGGTGCCGTTCGACGAAACGGTGCGGCGCATAAACCGCATAAACGAACTGATGAAGCTTGGCGCCGCGGAGCTGCACAGCCAATGGCAGAATTCAAACGAGCTGGAGCTTTTGATACGCTGGGGCTTTACGCTGCCGGATATTGCCATAAGGCGGGCGCTGCTTACGGCGGCAGCCGCGTTCGGGGACAAGCGCAGCGAAGGGCTGCTGAGGGATTTTCTGCTGATGCGGGAGCAGGACGACGAACTCAAGCGCAATGCTATAGCCGCGCTTGCGGCGATGGGCGCAAAGCAGCCGTATTATCTTTATATAATGGGTCACCTGGTTGAAAGCCGGGCGGAGCTGAGAATAAACGCGGCGAACGCGGCATACAGAAACGCGCTCACGATGTGCCTTGCCAATATGTATGAACATTGCAGCGAACGGGAGGCAAAAACAGCCGTTTCGCTATGGGACAGATACGTTGGCGCGCAGGAGCGGCTGCCGCGCATAAGCCGCGCGCAGGAGGTTGCGCTTGCGGCGGCGATAGAATACACCGCCCGCACGGAATGCGGCGGCAAGCCTTCGCGTGCGGATATATGCAACGCATACGGCGTATCCACGCTGCGGCTGGACAACGCGCTGAAAAAACTATTGCCAATTACGGCGCAGGAGGAAAAATGATATTTCAGGCAACATGCAAACTGGGCGTAGAGGCGCTGGTGGCAACGGAATTGAGAAAGCTGGGGATAGAACCGGTGAGCGTGGACTCGGCTAAAATTCGCTTTGAAGGGGACTATCTCACGATGGCACGGGCGTGCCTGTGGCTTAGGACGGCGGAAAGAGTGTTGCTTGAGGTGGGCCGGTTTGAGGCGCATACCTTCACAGACCTTTTTGAAGGGGTGAAGGCGCTTGATTGGAAGCAGTATCTTGCCAAGGATGCGTTTATACACGTTGTTGGCAAAAGCGCGAAGAGCGACCTGTTTTCCGTTAAGGATTGCCAGAGCATAACCAAAAAGGCCATTGTGGAAAACCTGAAGGCAGCGTACCATACAACGCTGCTGCCGGAAACGGGCGCGGAGATATTGGTTGAAGTAGGCATGTTCAAAAACGAAGCCACGCTTTGCCTTGACCCCTGCGGCGCGGGGCTTTCACGCAGGGGGTACAGAACATATAACGTTGCCGCCCCGCTGAGCGAAACGCTTGGCGCGGCGATAGTTACGCTGACGCGGTACAAGGGCGACTATCCGTTTATAGACCCCATGTGCGGCAGCGGCACAATGCCCATCGAGGCGGCGATGATAGCCCGCAACCAGGCTCCCGGGTTAAACCGCAGCTTTGCGGCGGAGAATTGGCCCTTCCTTGACAAAAAATATTTTATGCAGGCCCGAAAGGAAGCCATTGATTCCATACGGGACATAAAGCTGAACATACTGGGCAGCGATATTGACGAACGCAGCATAGCCATATGCAAAAAGCATGCGCAGAAGGCGGGCGTTATGCTGAATTGGGCGGTGAAGCCGCTGAAGGAGCTGAAGGCAACTGAGGAGCGCGGCGTGATAGTATGCAACCCGCCGTACGGCGAGCGTATGCTGAAAAAAGGCGAGGCGGAGGGCATAATACGCGAAATGAGCGCAGTTTTTGCCCCGCTTAAGGGCTGGAGCAAGTCCATAATAACGCCGGACCAGAATTTTGAACAGCTTTACGGCGAAAAGGCGAACAAGCGCCGCAAGCTTTCAAACGGGGGAATGCCCTGCACGCTTTATCAATATTTTGCGGAGCGGGCGAATAAGGACGAACAATATTAAGGAGGCCGTTATGGCATATAAATATTACAATCAAAATGATTACCCCGAAATACCCTACGGCGACGGCTCGATAGAAACAAGCGGCTGCGGTCTGTGCTCCTGCTGCATGGTGGTGGAGAACATGACGGGGCATAGCTTCACGCCTGCGGAAGCGGCAAGGATTGCCTATGAATGCGGCGCGTGCGACGAAACCGGCACGGAAATATCCATACTTGCGCCGGCGGTATGCAAAAGGTTCGGCCTGACATATGAGCTGACCTGCGACCACGGCAAGATGCTGCAATTTTTGCAGCAGGGTGAGGGTATGGCCATTGCCAACTCCGGCGGCGACAGGGAAGGCTGGACGGGCGTATTCACCCACGGCGGGCATTTTATAGTGCTTGTGTCCGCAAAGGGACGCGAAATATGCGTTATGGATCCCAGCATGAAGCCGGGCAAATTCGATGAAGCTGGCCGCGCGGGCAAGGTGCGCGTGGAAGGCAACATGGCGTATGTGGACATTGCGGTGCTGGCAAAGGATTGCGACAACCGCTACCCAAGCTATTGCCTGTTCAGAAAGGCGTAAATAAGAAAAATAAAAAGGGATGCGCAGTGCATCCCTTTTTGTATGCTTTGGTTTACAGAGTTTGCCCGGCCATTAGGGAGGCCACGGCGATGGAGAAAAATTTTTCCTCTGCGCTGGAGCCGCGGCTGGTGAGCACTATGGGTACCTTTGCGCCCATTATAACGCCGCCCATTTCGGCCTTGGCGGTTACAATAAGGCACTTGCCCAGTATGTTGCCTGCGTCTATATCAGGCAGTATCAGCGCGTCAAAATCGCCGCAATATTCGCAATCCACGCCCTTGTGGTGCGCAATGGCCTTATCCATGGCCACGTCATAGGAAAGCGGGCCTTCCACTATGCAGTGCTGTATAAGCCCTTCGCGGTTCATGCGCTTGAGCTCCGCCGCTTCAACCGTTGCGCGCATTTTGGGATTGACCTTTTCTATTGCGGCAAGCGCGGCGACGCGGGGCATTTTGTAGCCCATTTTGCGCATGGCTTCGACCGCGTTTTCAACTATGCCCACCTTTTCTTCAAGCGTGGGGTACATTACCATTCCGCCGTCCGTGGCAACGAGCAGCTTATGATAATTTGGCACGTTGGAAAAGAACACAACGTGGCTCATAAGCTTGCCTGTGCGCAGGTCGTTAGCCTTGGCAACAACGGGGTGCAGCATATCCCGCGTTTCTATAAGGCCCTTCATCAGCACGTTTGCGCTGCCGTCCTTAACAAGGTCAACGGCGGTCTGCGCCTCTGTATTTTCGGGGCTGTCTATAATGTTGTAGTCCGAAGGGTTGCGGTCAAAGGAACGCAAAATGTCCTTTATCTTTTCCCCGTGGCCCACGAATATGGGAATTGCAATGTCCTGCTGCTCGGCCCTAAGCGCGGCCTCAACGACCGGCGCGTCGTGCGCGCCCGCTATGGCAACGGTACGCTCGATTTCCCTTTGCTTTACCGCGGCCACCACTTCGTCAAAATTTTTGTACATCCTTACTCCATGTTATATCCCGCATCATATGCGGCAAGATTCATTTCCACGGCCTTTGGCGGCACCATTGCGCTGACAAGCGCTTTCCAGTCCACCCCGTCAAGCCCCATTGCTTTGACCAGCGCACCCAGAAGCACAATGTTCTGCGCCTTTATGCTGCCCAGTTTTTCCGCCGTTTCCGCCGCGCGTATGACAATAACGTTATCCACGCGCTGCTTCAGCGTTTCGATAGCGTCATGCGGGTAGCTTTGCTCTCCGCTCAGCACGGGCATAGGATATATCTCGCGTTCGTCGGTTATGAGCGTTCCGCCTTTTTTCAGGTACGGCAGCGCGCGCAGCGCTTCCGATTTTTCAAAGCTTATAACCATGTCCGCTTCCGCAAGGCCTATGTTCGGCGCGTACACATCGTCCCCGTATTTTATCTGGGTGGATACGCTGCCGCCGCGCTGGCTCATGCCGTGTATCTCACTCATTTTAACCTGATAGCCCATCCTGGTCAAGCCGACCGTGAGAATTTTGGAAATAAGTATCGTTCCCTGTCCGCCTACGCCAACAAGAAGAATGCTCTTTGTCATTATTCCCCTCTCCCTTCTATCGCGCCGAAGCGGCACATATGCGCGCAAAGGCCGCAGCCCGTGCAGCTTGCCGGGTCGAATATCCTTGCCTTGCCGCCCTCAAAAGCTATTGCGGGGCAGGCTATTTTCATGCATTGTTTGCAGCCGCGGCACTTTTGGGCGTCTATCACGCAATGCTTGTTTGCGTTCGCCTTCTGCACCTCTTTTATAAGCGCGCACGGGCGCTTTGTTATTATCACGAACGGGCCCTTTACGTTGAGCGCCGTATCTATCGCCGCATGCACGGCTTCTATATCCAGCGGATCGACAACGCGCACATGGTCGGGGTTTATACCGGTGGCGCGGGCAAGCCGCTCTATATCAAGCATGGGGCTGGGTTCGCCCATAAGGTTTTTCGCCGTGCCGGGGTTATCCTGATGCCCCGTCATGGCGGTTATTGAATTATCCAGCACGCAGGCTATAACGTTCGCATCGGCGGCGACGACGTCCATAAGGCTGGTCATGCCGCTGTGGAAAAACGTGGAATCGCCCACGCAGCCGAGGGGCTTGCGCGTGTCCCCCTGCATTTCAAGCGCCTTTGCAAGGCCGATTATGCTGCTTATGCCCGCGCCCATGCAGATGGTTGCATCGAGTGCGTTCAGCGGGGCGTTTATGCCAAGGGTATAGCAGCCTATGTCTCCTATGGGCACTATTGATTTATTAAGATATTTTGTCAGCGCATAGAAGAAGCCGCGGTGCGGGCAGCCTGCGCAGAGCGTGGGCGGGCGCGCGGGAATATCGGCAACGGGTTCGTAGCCTTCCTGCGCGGTGCCGGGGAGCAATGCGTCGCGTATTATGCGGGCGTTAAGCTCTCCGCAGATAGGTATTCTCGCCTTGCCTATGGCGTTTATGAAGCCCAGCGCGTGCACGGCATCCTCAAGATACGGGTCGTTTTCTTCTATAACATAAAGCGTGGCGTACTTCTTTGCAAAGTCCGCGATAAGCTTATGCGGCAGGGGATAGGTAAGACCGAGCTTTAGATAGTCCGCCGTATTGCCGAAAACCTCCTTGGCGTGCTGATAGGCTATGCCGCTGGTTATTATGCCTATGCGGCTGCCGTTGTCCTCCACGCGGTTGAACGGGCAGTCGTTTGAATATTCCTCCAGCTTTTTCAGCATTTCTTCGCGGTATATGTGCCTCACGCGGCTGTGCGCGGGCAGCATGGCGTTCTTCTTGGGGTCGCGCACGTATTTCTTTACGGGCACGTTTTTGCGCTCCTCCAGCGCCACAAGGCTCTTTGAATGGCATACGCGGGTGGTCATGCGCAGCATTACAAGCGTATCGAACCGCTCCGATATATCAAACGCGGCCTTGGCATAGTCCCGGCACTCCGCCGAGTCCGAAGGTTCAAGCATGGCTATTTTGGCATGGGGAGCATACAGGCGGTTGTCCTGCTCGTTCTGGCTGCTGTGGCAGCCCGGATCGTCTGCCGAAACGAACACGAATCCGCCGTTTACGCCGCTGTAAGCGAGCGTGAATATGGGGTCCGCCGCAACGTTCATGCCAACGTGCTTCATGGCCGCGAACGCCCTCGCCCCGCCTATGGACGCGCCGCCGGCGATCTCCACGGCGGTCTTTTCGTTGCAGGCCCATTGGCAGTATATTTCATCCTTATATTTTTCGCCAATGTTTTCCAGTATCTCCGTGCTGGGCGTTCCCGGGTACGCCGCGGCAACATGGCAGCCGGCCTCGTACACGCCCCTTGCTACGGCCTCGTTGCCGCTTAGCATTTCCATATGCATGTCTGCTTCCCTCCTCAATAGATATCGGCTGTTAATTATTATGCGCATAAATGCAGATAATTTCCGTATAACAATCATATCATTGCCGGGCAGCGCCGCGCAATCAAATGAGCCATTATATATTATCTATTATTTTTTACGGATAGGTGGTATAATAGCATAAAAATACAGTTAGAGTGCATAAACGGAGGCAAAACATGAAACGCATCACGCTTATACTGGACGGCTCGGCAGACAGGCCCAACGCCGCCCTTATGAATAAAACCCCGCTTGCGGCGGCGAACACACCAAACCTGGACGCGCTGGCGCAGAAGGCCACGAAGCTGCTTCGCGTAAAGACTATACCAGACGGGCTTGAAGTCGGCAGCGCGGTGGCGAACATGGGCCTGCTTGGGCTTGATCCGCACATGTACCGCGGGCGCGCGGCGCTGGAGGCTGCGGGCAGCGGCATACCGCTTGACCCGAACAATCTTTATATCCGCACAAACCTTGCGACCCTTACCGGGGACAGCTACGATACGGCGGTGCTGAGCGATTACAGCGCAGGAGAACTGCCAACCGATAAGGCCGCGCCGATAGTTGAGCTTTTGCGGGAGAAGGTATTCAACTCTCCAGAATATGTGCTGCATCATCCGGAATCCTTCCGCTGCATACTGGAAGTGAAGGGCGGGGCGAAGCTATACCCCATGCAGCTTGCCCCGGCGCACGACATAATAGGCGGCAGAGCGGCGGACTTCAGCGGCGGCGAAAAGGAAAGGCCGTTTATGGAGCTTCAGCGCAGGGCGTTTGAGGTGCTGAAAAACACGGGCACAAAGTGCAACGCAATATGGTTCTGGGGCGACAGCCTTGCACCCGAATTCCCAAAGGCAGAGGCGGGCCGCTGCGCGCTGGGCGAAACCATACTTATGCGCGGCATAACAGCCGCGGCAAACATACCCATATTCCCCACGGAGGAAGCGGGTAGAAGCTTTGAAGCGTTCCTTACGGAGAAGGCGGACAAGGCGATAGCCGCGCTGAACGGCGGCTACGAGCGCGCGTATGTGCATATTCAGGCCGCGGACGACCTGAGCCACGACCGCAACCCGCTGGGCAAGCGCGCCGCGATAGAGGCTGCTGACGCGCTGGTGGTGCGCCGCCTTATGAACGAGGTGGAGGGCGATTTCCGCCTGCTTGTGCTGAGCGACCATTTCACCTATTCGGACACCGGTTCCCACGGCGGCGACCCCGTGCCTTGCCTGTATTTCGATTCCACCTGCCCGGGCAACAACCCCTCCGCCCGCTTTACCGAAGCCCTGTGTGATGAACGCTATGAGCTCACCACGGCTAAGGGAACGGTGGAGATGATGGAGAAAAAGTAAGAATATCAGCTGCTTTCCTTGACATGCCGTACAAGTTGTGATATTTTAATATCAAGAGATGATTTGCACGGGAGGGCGGAGGATGATCAACTATAAACGGATAAAAATATTTCGGCTTCTTTACGGCGCGACGATCGTAACTGCGCTGGTGATGGGCATTGGAATTGCGCGTGAGTCATATGTTTGGCCGTTGATAGGTTTTATTGCGAGCATAATTGCGTTCATAGCGTATAGCGACGCCTTATTGCGCTGCCCGCATTGCCATTCCCGAAAAGCAATGGACATGGTAAGAATACGGGCCATCAGGCCGGGCTTTGAGTTTTATTGCCCCATGTGCGGAGAACTCATTGAGATAGTCGAACCTGACGACCCAAGGCTGAAGAAGTAAACAGATGCTGAAGAAGTAAACAGATATGATAGAGGAGCGGTTTTGCCGCTCCTTCTTTCTGTTCACAATTCTAACCACATTCTAATCAAATTTGTCAACGGGCTGAATGGAAGTGGCAGGAAAAACTTAGCTTGCCGATAAAGCTTGACTTCATTACTCACTTATGATATTTAATACAAAACAGGTAATTTGCACGGGAGGGCGGAGGATGATAAATTACAGGGGAATACAGCTTTTTAATACACTGTTTGGCATAGTGATTGCGGACACCGTGGCGCTTGCATTTACCCTCCAAAGCGACCTGTATATTTGGCCGCTTATTATACTCATAGCAGCGGTAATTGCGGCTGCGGTGGTGGAAATTCGTATGCTTCGCTGCCCCAAGTGTCATTCGCACAGGGCAATGAAGGCATTTGGGTTCGGTCGATTTGTTCCCGGATTCGTGTTCTATTGCCCAGTATGCGGGGAACGGCTTGAGATAGTCGAACCGGACGACCCAAGGTTGAAGAAGTAAACAGATATATAAAGGAGCGGATTTGCCGCTCCTTCTTTCTATTCACCATTCTAATCATTTCTAACCATTCTAACCACACATGTGACCAGAACGGGCGGGTTAATGCATGGTTTTGTGCAGCAGCGCCGCGCCCACAAGGCCCGCATCGTTGCCTAAGGTGGCCTTGACTATGCTTGCAAAATCGCTGTAAAAGCTCATCTGCTTAACGTATTCGCGCACGGGCTTGAGCAGAAACTCGCCTGCGCCGCTAACGCCGCCGCCTATGGCGATGCGCTCGGGGTCGATTATGTTTATGAGCGATGCTATGCCGCAGCCCAGCGCGTGGGCATATTCGGTGAATATGGCTTTTGCCGCGGGGTCGCCCGCGCGGGCGCAGTCTATAACAAGCTTTGCGTTTATGTTAGCGGAGTCGCCGTGGCTTAGGGCGGCTATCATGCCGTTTGGCGCGGAGGAGAGGGAGCGCACGCCTTCGCGTATGAGCGCGGTTGCGGAGCAGCAGCTTTCAAAGCAACCCTTCACGCCGCAGGAGCATTTTTCGCCCGCGTCCATGTTCATTATGAAATGCCCCAGCTCCACGCCGTTGCCCATGCCGCCGGTGAAAAGCGAACCGTTCAGTATTATTCCGCCGCCAACGCCCGTGCCCAGCGTTATAAGCACGCTGTTTGCGTAACCTTTAAGCGAACCGCGCATATATTCCGCCCATGCCGCCGCATCCGCATCGTTTGCCATAAGCACGCGCACGCGGCTGTTAAGTTTGCGCTCTATCAATTCCGGCAGGGGATGGTTCTTAAAGCCGAGATTGTAGGCGTTCAGCACGGTGCGCTTATCGCGGCTGATGCTGCCGGGAACGGCAATGCCCACAACGTTCAAAAGGGAAAGCTTATCCTCCGCGGCTTCGGGTATTGCATCGGCAAGGGCTTCTATCATTTGGGCTATTATGCCGCTTGCCTTGTCCGGCTCGTTCTTAGGATAGGGCGATTGCAGGCGCGTAAGCTCCTTTTCGCCCGAAAACAGCGCGCCCGCAATATGCGACCCGCCCAAGTCATACTCTCAACCGTATCCTGCCTTGT
>ENA-ORLF01000003-ORLF01000003.1-human-gut-metagenome-genome-assembly--contig:-NODE-3-length-210937-cov-7.85468_pt1 | contig 210937 bp, 189 predicted proteins | sample MGYA00243066_ERZ508822 | MGnify/ENA primary metagenome ERZ508822 (study PRJEB26277, sample SAMN04329791) | human gut metagenome | biome: human-associated habitat | host: Homo sapiens | place: USA... | reverse complement strand
ACGTTCCACCGCTGATGGAAAGGTTGGCTTCCCCTATCGTCAATGCGGAACTGGTGTTGTTGCGTTCCACATAAGTACCCAGGGATATTTGCGCCCCATCGAATGTACCGCCTGTAATCGTAATATTGGTGGAACCAATATTTCCGGTGAGGGCAGCGGTAGCGGCTCCATTAATGTAGGAGCCGCCCCAAATCTGGCCTGTGTACGTACCTGATTTGAAAGTCAGGTTGGTTGAACCGGTAATATTGAGAGTGGACGCTCCCGTCTCCACCCAGGTACCCCCGGCAATCATGGCCGCTACGGAGCCATTGCCCATATCCAGCGTCATGTTGGTAGAGGTCAAATTATAGGTGGACGAGTTGACCATGGCACCTGCAAACAGCTTCTTCCCTTCCGCAAACGTGCCGCCTGAAATAGTAGTGGTAGCCCCCTGCGCAAATACGTTTTCATTAAAGATGCCTCCGCTGATATCCAGGAAAACCGAAGCATTCTGCTTGACGGAAATTTCATTGCCTTTTCCCAATCCCAATACATCGGCATTAAACGTGCCTCCACTGATGCTCAGTCTTCCTACATAATTTTTCCCTTCTTCCGTATTGCCGTAATTTACCTTTCCCATGCCCAGCAGGGAAACATTGCTGCCGAACGTTCCCCCTGTCACTGTCAGGTTGACGTCGCCCAGAATGGTAGAGGCATCCACATAGCCGCGAGCGGACCCGGCTGAAACAGTCCCGGTAAAGGTCCCTCCATTAATGGTGAAATTGACGTCTCCGGTATGCTGGAAACCTTCCAGACCTAAAGCGAAAGAGATAATTTCAGAAGGAGCGCCAGTTGTCCAGCCCGTCCACTCTCCCCCATTGATGGTAGCGGTGAAAGTACCTGTTGTAGCAAACCTGACTCCGGCACCTCCTGCATTTCCATCCCCAATCAAAGTCATTCCCGTCAGAGAACCTGCGTTTTCATCTACATTCAGGGTAACATCGGCCGTTACCGTACGCAGAGAGTTGGCCCAAAACATGAAATGAAATCCTGAAGTCAGGGAAGTATCCGCACCTATATTGATGGTGAATTTGTTGTCTCCACTGAGCGTAGTTTCTGCAGCATTCCCCACAACGTTCCACAACTGGACACTGGCATATGTTCCTCCCTCCAGAGTCAGTGTGCGGTCATATCCCCCTTCATAAGTACCGGCTGCCGTGATGTCCGTCATATAAATGGCATCCGGAGAATCAGTCTGCTCCGAAGAAGAACCGCCGGGATTAGTGATCGTATATTGTTCATCACCAAATGTTATCGTCGTTTCTCCGTTATCATCCAGGGTATAGGCAGACCATGCAGGAGAAATGAAGCAGGCAAGGAGAGCAGACAAAAGAGACAGGGGCAGATGTGGTCGCATAATACAGAACCTATTGATAATTAATAATTATAAAATATATTACCTAATACTATTACCGGATTAGAAATCCGTGCAATAATTACGCAATAATGTGAGATATAATATAAAATATTAAGAATGATATTGTTCAAAAATAATTATCTTATGACCTAATATGTTTTGCATTTTCTATATCCACCCTTTCTGATTTTGCTAAAAGCCTTGGCCTTAAAAATTGTCATTGACTCCGGATTTCTAATCCGTAGATTTTTCCAGCTTTATCCTCATGATGACGTGCTGGTTTCTGAAAAAGAATTTTCTTTTCTTGCATCTCCGCGAGAGTATCTGTATAAGCCTCCACGTCCCTGCCGCAAGGCGAGACAATCCAAGGTCATGGAGCGGTAGCTCAGTTCGGTTAGAGCGCCAGCCTGTCACGCTGGAGGTCGCGGGTTCGAGCCCCGTCCGCTTCGCCACCTTGCCTTGCAGAAACGACCGCCTCCGGGCGGTTTTTTTGTGCCTTCCCCGGAGCTTTCCCAGAGTCCCGCACCTCCGGACAAATGTTTCCGCTCCGGATTCAGGCATGCGGAAAGCCTCCTGCCAATCCGGCATATTTTACGGGAAGCATGTTTTACTGGAAATGGCGCTTGGGCTTGCTAGAATGCCTCCCAGCAATACAAATCATGAGCACACTTTCGGACCGCCTCTTTGAGGAAATCCTTCAAGCCCGCCAACGGGTTTATGCCGTAGGCGAACCTACTCCCCTCCAGAAATTGAATCTGCCGGCCATTGATGCCCCGGTATATGCCAAACGGGAGGACCTGGGGCCCATCCGCGCCTACAAATGGCGCGGAGCATACAATTGCATGGCGGCCCTGAGCCAGGAAGCCAGGGACAAGGGTATCGTGGCGGCATCCGCGGGCAACCATGCGCAGGGCGTAGCCCTGGCGGCAAGCGTGCTGAATTGCCGGGCCACCATTTTCATGCCGCGCTCCACCCCGGAAGTGAAGCAGACGGAAGTGCGCCGCCACGGCGGCAGCCATGTGGAAATCATCCTTCACGGCGATTGCTATGACGAGACCGCGGACGCGGCCCACGAATACGCGGAAACGCACGGGAGCACCTTTGTCCACCCCTATGACGACTTGGTCACGATGGGCGGACAGGGGACGCTGGCGGATGAAGTGGTGATGAGCGGGGAAGGCCCCTTTGACCGCGCCTACGTGGCCATCGGCGGCGGCGGCCTGGCCGCATCCGTGGCCTGCTGGCTGAAGAAGTTCTGGCCGGATATCAAGGTGGTAGGCGTGGAGGGGGTGGACCAGGCTTCCATGAAGACTTCCATGGAACAGGGGCACCGCGTGAATCTGGATTACGTGGACGTGTTCTGCGACGGCACCGCCGTACATATTCCCGGGGAATATACCTATCCATTGTGCCGGGATTTGATCGACGAGTTCGTCACCGTTACCAACAATGAAGTCTGCCAGGCCATCCGGGCCATGTGGGAATCTTCCCGCGTTGTTCCGGAACCGTCCGGAGCCATGAGCCTGGCAGGGTTCATGAAACAATGGAACGAGGGACGGATCAGGCCGGACGAAAAGAGCTTCGTCGTCATTTCCGGAGCCAACATGGATTTCACCCAGCTCACCCAGATCGCCCGCCAGGCGGGAATCGGCAACCATGAGACGCGCTATCTGCGCATCTCCATGGCCTCCAAGCGCGGCCAGGTACTCAAGTACCTGCGCCACATGCCCCCGGCCACCACGCTGGTGGACGTGCAGTACGGCAAGACGGAGGGAGACACGCAGTACCCCGTATTCGGAATCGCCGCTTCCGACGAAGATCTGGACACCATCCGCACCACCCTGAAAAAGAAGGGCATCGAGTTCGAAGACATCAGCGAAGACGACGACGTGCGCTTCCGCATGATCCATTATCAGGCGGAGTTGTGCGAACACCCCCTGTTCGTCCATATCGAGTTTCCCGAACGCGCCGGAGCCTTCCTGGATTTCATGGAACGCATCGCTGATCTCGCATCCCTGTGCTACTTCAATTACACCTACACGGGGGAACGCGTAGGCCGCGCCCTGGTAGGCATGGAATTCGAATCCGCAGAAGACCGGGAAACCATTCGGAAGCGCATGGCCGGATTCACCCGGAACATCATCCGCTCCATCCGGGAAATTTCTCCGGAAGCCTTCCACCGGATCATGGGAAAGGGGGCCCTGAGCATCGGCAGCCAGACACGGGAAACCGGGAACTAGGAACTGTTCATCCGGCCCGATTCCCTGCCACTTACTATTTATTCCCTCCCATGCTTCCCCCCATCATTCTGGCTTCCCAGTCCCCGCGGCGGAAAGACCTGCTGACGGCGGCAGGGGTGGATTTTTCCACCGTCGTCCGGGACACGGACGAGTTGAAGGACACCTCCATGCCGCCACAGGATTTGTGCCTGTATAATGCCCAAGCCAAAGCGGCGGCCGTATTCCGGGAATATCCCCACGCTACCGTCATCGGCGCGGATACCCTCGTTTTTCTGGACGGCATTCCCCTGGGCAAGCCCCGCGACACGGAAGACGCCCGCGCCATGCTGCGGATGCTTTCCGGACGCACGCATCATGTGTGCACGGCAGTCTCCATCCAGTCTCCGCTGGGCAGGAAGGACATCGCCGTCCTGACGGAAGTCACCTTCCGGGAACTGTCTGACGGAGACATCCGCCGCTACATGGCACTGGTTCATGTGATGGACAAGGCCGGAGCCTATGCCTTTCAGGAACATGGAGACATGATCATCGCCTCCACGCGCGGAGATACGGACAACGTGATCGGCCTGCCGGTGGCGGACGTGATGCATTGCCTGCGTTCCTGGGGATATTGAACGGAACGGATGCCCGGAAACATTCCATCGGAAGCACAACGGCCTCTCCCGTCCACTCGGAACGGAAATCACGCATCCAATTTTCCGTTCCGCGGGAAGATGGCTTTCATCCCGGAACCGGAAGATTACCGTCTTTCCCGATGAAACAGCCTTACGAAAACATGGCGGAAAAATTCCGTACTCCCCGGATTCCCTGCCTCTCCTGATCCCGTCCCCCGGCTTTCGCCTCTTTTCCCGCTCATTCTTCGCAGGAAGGTTCCGCCAGGAACTGGCTTACCTTGTTGTAAAACGCCACGGGCAGAACGGCTTCCACCAGGGCGCCTTCCTCCACATATTCCGTGGAAATCACCATGCCCTCGCTGTGCATGGCGGCGGCCAGGTCACTCCTCGTGTAGGGAATCAGGAACCGGGCGCGCCGGACGCGGCTTTCCAGCATTTCCACGCAGGCGCGCAGCAGGTCTTCCGTCCCCTGCCCTTCCCGCACGGACATGCACACCAGGCTTCCGTTGAAATGGGGAGCCAGGCGCTCCGTCAACGCGGCCCGCTCCTCCTCCGGCACTAGGTCCAGCTTGTTCAGAACCACGATCATGGGCTTGTCCCCCGCACCCAGTTCCCCGAGCACTTCCAGCGTGGTTTCATAATGGCGCACGGCTTCCGGGTCGGAGGCGTCCACCACCTGCACCAGAAAATCCGCCAGAACGGCTTCTTCCAACGTTGACTTGAACGCCTCCACCAGCCGGTGGGGCAGGTTGCGGATGAAGCCGACCGTATCCGTCAGCAGCAAAGGCTGTCCATTGGGCAGTTCTATCTTCCTCGTCGTGGTATCCAGCGTGGCGAAGAGCATGTCCCTGGCCATGACTTCCGAGCCGGACACCAGGGAAAGCAGGGACGACTTACCCGCGTTGGTGTACCCCACGATCGCGGCCGTGGCAACGGCCTGCCGCTCGCGCTCCTTGCGCTGCGTGGCGCGCTGCCGGGTAACCATGACCAGTTCCTTCTGGATGGCTTCAATTCTGGCGCGGGCCAGGCGGCGGTCCACTTCAATCTGTTTCTCCCCCTCGCCCCTGGCGGCGCCTCCGCCGCCCTTCCCGCCTCCGGAACCGCCGCCCTGGCGGTCCAGGTGGCTCCACATGCGGGCCATGCGCGGCAGGGAGTACTGCATGCGGGCCAGTTCCACCTGGAGCGTGGCTTCACGCGTACGGGCACGCTTGGCAAAAATGTCCAGAATGACTTCTTCGCGGTCAATCACGCATTCGTCAATCAACCGTTCCCATTCCCTCTGCTGGGACGGCGCCAGCATGTTGTCAAATACCACGCAGTCCGCCCCGCAATCCACGGCAAGCTGCTTCACCTCCTGGGCCTTCCCCGTGCCGCACAGGAATTTGGCGTGCATGTCCCGGGACTTGACAAGGTGCTTGCCCACTATGCCGATGCCGAGGTTGGAGACAAGGTCTTCCAGCTCGTCCAGCATGGCCTGCTTTTCCCCCGCCTCGGAAGGATCAAAATAGATGGAAACAAGCATGGCCCGTTCCACCATTTCCGGCTTTTCGCGGATTTCAAACATAGGGGCCTGTTAACGGAATTGCTTGCTGGAAGTAGGCTTGTAATCCTTCAGCGCAGATTCCGGATACTGGTTGCAATTACAGCCGCAGGAAGAAAGGAAGCCGGCCACGCAGGCCAGCGTCAGAAAACCGATCAGTCTCATGCAGCTATGAGAACCCGTACGGAGCTCCGGAATCAAGCAAATTCTACTGCATAAACGGCCTGATCAACGACGGATGCGATCACTTTTCCGGACGTTTTTCCCAAACCGGCTCTATTCCGCATCAGTGTTCCCTTCGGGCTTTTCTTCCGCGTCCAGCGCGGCCATCCACAGATTCCATTGTTCGATGAAGGCCCGGTCCATCTGGAGCAGGGCATTTTCCTGCTGGGTGAGGGAGATGGTCTGCGTGAGACTCCCGAAAATAAGAAGGGGCTTGGAGTATGTATCCGCCACAGGAGTGAATTCCGCAGGCTTTTTCTGACGGCATTCCCGTGCCAGCGCATGCAGCGAGTTGAATGCCAGGTCATCCCAGCTGACTTTATAGGCATCGCTGCCTTCCCTGCTTTCCAATGGTTCCACCGTAAGCAAATGCCCCTCCATGCCCGTCACGCGGACCTTGTCCCCGTTTTTCAGAACGAGCGGCTTCCACGGCTTCTTTTCCACCAGTCCGGGCAGAATCTTCTCCAGACGGGAGAACAGCGGCTTCATCCGGTCCGTCATTTCCCGCCGGGCGGCCAGCTTGCTTTTCACGATGGGGGAAGAAACCACCGCCTCCGCATTGCGATAAGCAGTGGAAACCTGTTCATAATCCCCCGTTTTTTCCATGATGCCGGCCGCTTCACGGCAAATGTCGTCATAGCTGCGGAACTGCGCGGCGCGCAGGGCTTCCTGCCGGGCGGCCTCTTCCTGCGCCTTCTTCCGTTCTTCCTTTTCCTTGAGTTCGGCCAGCCGGACGGCTTCCGCGGCCTCCCAGTCCCTGGCCTTCTGGTACTGCATCCGGAGATGGTCCAGAATTCCTTCCAGAGCGGCATAGGACGGAGGCAGGGAGGGAACCTCCCCCGTCATCATCTGTTCACGGAGAAAGTCTGCGGCGGACCGTTTGGCCTCCACTTCCGCAACCGATTTTTCCGGCATGTCCTTCACCTGTATCAGGCGTTCATACTGCACGGTATATTCCTTCAGGTTGCTGAGCCACGCGGAGGCCAGCTCCCGCACGCTCCGGTCCCTGTCGTCGGCGGTTTCTCCGGCAATGAGATCGCGGAAAGCTCCGTATTCAGGCCACATCCCGCCGAGGTACCAGCATTTGAGCGCCATTCCCGCATAATAATGCACGGCCAGGTCGGAATTGCTCCGCAGGCCGGGCATTCTGGAATTCCAGTCCTTGGCGCCCAGGTACATGACCAGGTTGCTGACGTCCCGGGAGCGTTCCAGCTCCACAGGGTCCTTGCAGTCCCGCACCTTTTTGCCCAGCTCTTCCAGCCGCACGACTCCTTCCGGAAACTGTCCCCTCGCCCACATGCACAAAACCTGGTTCACTCCCGCCCAGACGGCGGTGGAAAGCGGGCAGTCCGGCTGGTCCGCCAGATCTCCGAACATGGCCGCCGCCTTCACCAGATCCCCCCGGTTCACGGATTTCTGAGCCTCGTTGAACAAATTGCCGAAGCGGATGCTCCGCTCCAGCCTGGATTCCACGGCAGCGGCATCCTCCGCGGTCGTTCCCGTTCCCACGGTGGGGGGCTGGACCGGAGGAACGGCGGCGGAAGCGGCATGTGCGGCTTTGCGCCAGGAGATGACGCCCCACGTCCCCAGAGCCAGAATCGCCAGGGAAGCAAGGGACAGAATAAACACCAGACGGTGCTTCCTGCGCCGGGCGCGCCGGGCATCAGAGGCACGCCGTTCCGCCCAGGTCAGGCCGGTCTCCTGCATGCCCCGGGCATATTCCTCCTGGGCCTGTTCCACGGCAGCCATCAGCTCCGGATAGGAGGAGAAGCGGTCCTCCTTGTTGAAGGCCATCAATTTGTCCACGATGAAACAGGTCAGCGGGGAAATGTCGTTCACCACCTGGTCCAGCGGGGGAAGGTTTTTCTTGCTTTCCAGCAGGATGTCCGACGACTGGGAGGCATCCACCCGGGGCGGGGCGCCTACCAGCATATGGTACATAGTGGCCCCCAGGGCGTACATGTCCGTGCGGAAATCTTCCTCCCCGCGCAACAGGGTTTCCGGAGCGGCGTAATAGGGAGTTACCCATATTTCCCGTTCCATGTCGGACTCGCTGTGCAGCAGGGACAGGCCGAAATCCACGATCTTGGCTTCTCCGTCCGGAGCCTGGAGAACATTGGCGGGCTTGATGTCCCGGTGCATGAGGCCCGCATTCCAGGCGGCGTCCAGGCCGCGCACGATGTCCAGGGCTATGGACAGCACCTTGTCTTCCGGCACGCGTTCCTCCGCCGTAATCAGGGAATCCAGGCCATTGCCCTCCACCAATTCCATGGCAATGTAAAACAGTCCCTGGTCATGCCCCACGGCATAAATCTGCACCAGGTTTTCATGGGATACCCTGGCCATGATCTGGGCCTCCCTTTCAAATCGTTCGCTGCGGACGGCATCCCCCGCATACGTTTCATTCAATACCTTCAGGGCCACTTCACGCCCCAGCACGGAATCTTCCGCACGGAAAACCACGCTCATGCCGCCCTTCCCCAGCTTCCCGGTGATCCGGTAAGGCCCCATGCGCGTCTTGACACGGGTCATGGCTCCGCAATTCGGACAAACGGCATTCGCGTAAGGAGGCAGCAGGGAAATGTCCATGGCCTGCCCGCACTCCGGACAATTGATGATGTTGTCTTGCTGGGAACTCATGAATGCACAGCCGTCTGCGGAAGAAAGAATGGAAAAACGGAGGCGTCCCTTCCACGTCCTTTTTTGTTTTTTGAGCAGCCGGGAAAACCGGCCGGGGGACGCATGCTCCGTCTATGGCCAGGAGCGACCCTGTCCCGGTCCCTCCTGTAAATTCCATCCGTTTGTCAGGAAATAGCCGGCAGAGAGGCCGCCGCTACGGCCTGGCCGTGGCGCTTGGTCTTTTCATCCGGCACGCGCAGCTGGATCTTCAACTGCGGGAATTCGGTGCGCAGCACTTCTTCAGCCTTGTCAATGATGATCTGGCCGCCGTCCCCGGAAGCCACACGGCCCAGGAAGAGCAGGTTGCGGATATCGTAAAACCTGGCGTAGTGCGCGATGGCATAGCCGAAGTGCACGCCGATGGTTTCATAAATCTTGCGGGCGCGTTCGTCGCCTTCGGCCATGGCGGCCTGCACCTTCTTGAGCTGTTCCGGGAAGGGCATGCCTTCAAACTGGAACCCGGCGCGGGGGGCCAGACGGGCCACGGCCTGCTGGGAGAAGTAGAGGGCGCCCACGCCCATGTCCTTGGACCATTCGTCCACGCCGCCTTCCTCGGAATAATCCACGGGGGCGAAGGCGAGTTCGTTCAGCCAGGGCTTGATGTGGCCTTCCGGGTCCACGTAGCCGGCGGCCTCGGAAGTGCCCATGGCGACGCCGAGCACGGCGTTGTCGTTCATGCCCATGGCTCCGGCGAGGGCGGTCACTTCACCGTCGTTCACCACTTCAAAGGGGATGTTGTTCCATTTTTCCTTCTGCAGGGTGCGGAACACCTTGCCCAGGGTCTTTTCAATATCCTCCTGGCTCACGCCGCGGAAGAGGGAGGAGGTGCGCACCTCGCTGTTGATGATGACGCCGGCGGAGGAGCCGCCGATGGCGTCCACGCGCGGAAGATGGGCGGCGGCGCGTTCCAGGGAGTCCTGGATGCCTTCAATGTGGTACTGCGGGTCCTTCTGGAAATACGGGTCCCACACGACTTCTTCGGAGAAAACCACTTCCCCGTTGACCACGGCGGCGCACTTGCGGTCGGAGCCGCCCAGGTCAAAGCCGATGCGGTAGCCGTCCAGATTGCGGCCCAGCGTCATGGAGCCGGAATATTCGTCAGGCAGTTCCTCTACGGATACCTTCTTCACCTCAATCGGGGAGCCGTAAATCTTCTTGCCGATGAAGTCCCAGTCAAACTCACGGATGCCGCCCTTGCAATAGCGGGAGGCCAGCATGTCCGCAATGGCGTCATCACCGGCAACAAGGATGATGTTGCCGCCCTTCTGCCACAGCAGGAATTTCACGATGCGTTCCACATAGGTTTCATTCAGGGCAACGTTTTCTCCGGTATGGGGAAGAAGCTTGCCGGACCAGCGGAAGCAGGTCCCGTCATTGCGGGTCAGGGCGATATCCACTTGATGGGAGGCAGGATCGGCAGCAGCTTTGGCTTCAAATGCTTGATTCCAAAGAACGGCCGGCACAAAGCCGGGGTCCAGCACGGGCGTGATTTTGGGTTGAATATTCATGGCGATAATCCGTTGCGAACGTAGCATACCCGCTTTTCCTTGAAAAGTATTCATTCCCTTCCGAATGATTTTTTTTCAGGAACGCGGCGCGATAGCTCACTTTCTTCTGGCAAATCGCCATATTTCCACTAAAGAAGCATGTACCTTTCCCCGGCCAGCGCCGCGTTGCCGGGAACGGCGCGTCATTCCAAGCTCATCTGCCCCATGAATGAATTAACGGACCAGCTCATCACCCTGTTTTCGGCCACCTTGATCGCCATCATGCTTATCGCCGTAGCAGCGGGCGTGTGCCGCCAGTCCCAGGCTCACGGCATGAAGCGTCCGCTGAAATGGAATATTCCCGTCGATCATCTGGACGGACTGGACATGGCAATGTGCGGCATCGTGGTCCTGTACTTCAGCATGGGCGCCCTGATGGCCGCGGCCACGCCTCCCGGCGCTTCCGCCCCGCCCACCACCACAAACATGGAGCTGGACAGCTACAAGGTATTCAACGGCACCTGCCTGAACCTCATTCTGGCCTTCGTCCTGCTGGTGCGCATGTTCCACAGCGGCAGAATGGAGGCCCTGGGACTGAAGAAGCATTCCCTGAAAATCCTGTTTTACGCGCCCGTCTACGGCTACCTGCTGGTTCTCGCGCTCCATTTCCTTCTGGCCCAGATGGGGCTGTTCGAATGGATTGAGCGGGTGACCCACGCCCCGGCGGAACAATCCATCGTCTCCGTGCTCCGGCATTCCGACAACATCCCCCTCATTGCCGTCATCTGCTTCAGCGCCGCCATTGCCGCGCCCATCGTGGAGGAACTCATTTTCCGGGGCTACCTGTATCCCATCATGAAAAAATACACGGGAGCGTGGTTCGCCCTGATCAGCAGTTCCCTTCTCTTCGGCATCATCCACGTAAGCCTGGTTCCCCTGATTCCCCTGGCCCTGTTCGGGGCCATCCTGGTGCTGCTGTACGAATACACCGAATCCATCTGGACGCCCATCATCGCCCACTGCATTTTCAACACCGCCACCCTGGTCAACATCCTCTACCCCGGCCTGCTGCTGCCTTATGGCTCATGATCCCGCCATCCGCCAGGTGGGGGAAGACTCGCTCATACGCCGCCTTCTTCCCCTGATGACCGTCAACGACGGGCTGATCACCGGACCCGGAGACGACTGCGCCGTAGCCAGAGGCGCCAGGGGAGCGGACCTGCTCCTGAAGACCGACTGCGTGGTGGAAGGCATGCACTTCCTCCCCGACATGGAACCGGAACTGATCGGCAGGAAGGCTCTGGCGCGCGCCGTATCGGACATCGGAGCCATGGGGGGCGTGCCGCGCCATGCGCTGGTCACCCTGCTGATTCACGCGGACCGCCCCGTCTCCCAGGTGGAAGGCATTTATACGGGGATGCGGCGCTTGGCGGAACAATTCGGCATCAGCCTGGCGGGAGGGGAAAGCTCCGGCCTGCCGTCCGACGGGCTGATCATCAGCGTGGCCCTGACCGGGGAAGTCCCGGAAGGAAAGGCCGTCCTGCGCAGCACTGCCCATGCGGGCGACCTGATTGCCGTCACGGGCGTGCTGGGCGGCAGCTTCCCCACGGAACACCACCTTACGTTCACGCCCAGAGTCAGGGAAGGCGGCATTCTGGCCGCCTCCGGACTGGTCACGGCCATGATGGACCTTTCCGACGGGCTCGGCGCCGACCTGCCGCGCTTGGCCGCCGCCTCCGGGCTGGGATTCCGGGTACAGGAAGAACTGCTGCCGGTCCGGCAGGGATTCACGGCGGACCAGGCCGTTGCGGACGGAGAAGATTACGAACTGCTGATGACCTTCCCCCCCCGCCGCCGTGAAGAAATCCTGCGCGTGGCCTCCGAACGTTTCCCGGAAACGCCCCTCACCGTCATCGGTGAAATGACGCCGGAACCTTCCTCATCCCTCCCCGGAGGATACAGGCATTTCCAATAACCGGCGGCTCCGGAAAAACAGGAGGCCGGAAAAAGCCGAAGAAAGGGCCTGAAAAGAGTTATTCCGCCGGCTGCCCGCTTTCCTGCTCCTGCTGAATATAGGGCAGAAGCTGTTCATACGTGGCCTTGCCCAGGTAGCGCTTGATGGCACGTTCCGGAGTCTTGAAAATATCCACCAGAATGAGGCAGTCCAGCACATCGCCGAAGTTCTTGTCCACACCGAAGGAAAGTATCTTCCCGTTCAGTTTGATATACTGGCGGAGCAGCACGGGAATTCCCTTGCCGTCCTCCTCCACGTCCGCCACCAGCTGAGACAATCCCTGCGCATCCGTCAGGCCGATGGGCAAAATGCAGGATTCCGACCTCTTCAGGTCCGCCTTGCGCGGCGGATTGTAGGCCTTGACCTCCCGGCTCAGTTCCGGCTCCATTTCATGCGCTTTCAGGTAGGAGACGATCAGGGCGCGGGAAAGATTGGAATAGTCGCGGGAAATGCTCACCGTCCCGAACAAATAGCGGTAATGGTGGTTGCGGGCCATGAACTGGCCGATGCCCTCCCAGATGAAACCGAGAGCCAGCGGCCTTTTCTGGTATTCCGGCACAATAAAGGCGCGGCCCATCTCCAGGGATCGGTCCAGGACTTTGAGGGCCGCCGGGGAGAATGAGAAATATTCTCCATTGTACAGCCCCTTCACCCCGTAGCGGGCAATGATCTTGTCCGTCTCTCCCATGCGGTAGGCGCCCGCAATCTTCTTCTGGACGCGGTCCCAGAGGAACAGGTGCTTGTAATGGTTATCGTACGTGTCCAGGTCGCATGCCTTGCCGGACCCTTCCCCCACCTGGCGGAACGTGTATTCCCTCAGGCGGCCTATTTCAATCAGGATTTTGGGAATCTGGAGGGCATCCGCCACGTACACGTCCCAGTCCCCGTTCTCCTGCCGCGCGTGCAGGCACTCCGCAGGAAGGGCGTCGATTTCCGTCTGTATGTCGTTGGGGGGCACGGGAGGAATCAGGGAAGCCATCTTCGCCTTCTTGTCCTTCCTGTGCACATGGGGGCGGCGGCTCTTTTCATAACCCTTGCCCAGCAGATAGGTGCGCAGGCGCAAATGGGAAACCAGCGCCTCGTCGGAATCATACTGCCCCAGCTGGCTGAAGGAAATGGGCTTGCCCACCACGATGCGGTGCGTACGGCGGCCGTCCCGGCCCACTTCACGCGGCAGGAACGCGACGCGCGCCTTGCGGTTGATCAGGGAAATCCCTTGGAAAAGCAGGCTGTTGCGCCCCGGGAAATACACCGGAACCACCGTAGCCTTCGTCAGCCGGATAATGGCGGCAATATTGGAGTTCCACGGATCGTCCGTCACCCGCTTGTGGGCCAGGGAAAAACTGGAAGCCGTTCCGGCGGGGAAAATGCCCAGCACGCCGCCCTTGCGCAGCCACGCAATCATCTTCCGCATTCCGGACAGGTTCTTGCGTTTGGCGTTCTCATCCTCGTACACGTCCACCTTGATCAGCCAGGGTTCCAGTTCCTGGCACAGGGAAAGCTGTTCATTGGCAAGAATGCGCACATCCTCCCGGACGCGGGTCAGCAATTCCCCGAACATGATGCCGTCCGACAGGCCGTGGGGATGATTGGCGACGACAACCACGGGCCCCTTCTTGGGAATGTTTTCCAGGTCGCCGGGCCTCAGCTGCAACTTGAGGTTCAAATGCCTGGCAGCCAGCTGGAAGAAGTTTTCCGGGGATCCGGACTCCTTGTCGCGGACGATCTTGTCGTACGCCCTGTTCAAACGTTCCAGACCCAGCAACTTTTCAGCGGACGCCGCCACCAGGGAAGGGAGACGCGTATTTTCGTCCAAAATGTCTTTGATATCCACCATCTTCGGGTGCTTGAGCCGGCCCATGCCCTGCTGTATAACGGATTTACGGGAAAAAGTGAAACTCTTTTTCCCATGCCGTCCGGAACGCGGTCTTGATTTCCGGAGGGGCGGCAGCTACAATCCGTACAGCTTCCGCCCCCATTTCCAACACAAAAAACACTCATGCACCCAGCCATTGCCATTGACGGTCCCGCCGCTTCCGGTAAATCCACCGTCGCCAAACTCATTGCGGACCGCCTCGGCTACACCTTCATCAACACGGGGGCCATGTACCGGGCCGTCACCTGGTACATGCTGGAACAGGGAATAGACCCGGCGGACACGGACGCCGTGCTGGCCGCCCTGCCCTCCGTTCCCCTCTCCTTCGGCAAGGACGGCAGCCGCTCCATCGTCCTCTGCAACGGCTCCCCCCTGACGGAGGAACTCACCCGGCAGGAGGTCAACGACCACGTATCCACCATCGCCGCCATTCCGGAAGTCCGCTCCCTGCTGGTGAACCGCCAGAGGGATTACAACCGCCAGGAGCCCGTAGTCATGGAAGGCCGGGACATAGGCACCGTGGTCTTCCCGGACACGCCGTTCAAGTACTTCGTCACCGCCTCGGAAGAAGTCCGCGCCGCGCGCCGCGCCGCTGAAGGGCTGACGGACTCCATCGCGGAACGGGACCGCAAGGATTCCTCCCGCGCCACCGCGCCGCTGGCGCAGGCGCAGGACGCCCTGCTGGTGGACACGTCCGACATGAGCATTGACCAGGTCGTCAACTTCATTACAGACAACATCCAACAAAAACTCTCCGCCAGATGAACTCCTTCTACTGGGTTTTCTACACGCTGTTCAAAAGCATCTCCAAGGCCTTCTTCTCCTGGAAGGTCGTCAACAGGGAGAAGCTCATTGAGGACGGCCCCGTGCTGATCGTCAGCAACCACCAGAGCTTTCTGGACCCGCCCATGCTGGGCATCTCCTATGAGGAAGGCATCTATTTCTTTGCCCGCAAAACCCTGTTCAAAGGCATCTTCAAATGGGCGCTCCCCCTGTGCCAGGCCATTCCCATCGACCAGGAAAACCCGGACGCCGCCAGCCTCAAGCACGTTATCCGCCTGCTGAAATCCGGCAAGCGCGTCCTCGTGTTTCCGGAGGGCTCCCGGACGCCGGACGGGGAAATCCACGACGGCATGGGCGGCATCGGCCTCATCCTGAGCAAAACGAAAGTCCCCGTGCAGCCCCTGCGCATCAGCGGAGCCTTTGAGTCCTTCCCCATCGGCTCCTCCTTCCCCAGAATCCACCCCGTCACCGTGACGGTGGGAGACCCCGTTCCCTTCACCCCGGCGGAACTCAATGCCAAGGGCAAGGCGGCATACCAGCATTTGACGGACAAAATGATGGATGCCATCCGGGCCCTTCCCACGGAATAATCCCTTCCCCGGACTCCCGCCGGCCATGCTCTCCAGGCTGAAACTGATAGACTTCCGCTGCTACGGCAGCTTTTCCTGGCAAATACCCCAGCAGGGAGCCGTCATCCTGGGAAACAATGCCCAGGGAAAAACCAGCCTGCTGGAGGCGGTCTGCTTCCTGCTGCGCCTGCAATCCCCGCGTACGGCGCGCCCTGGTCCCCTGGCGGCCCACGGCAGGCAGTCCTTCGGCATCCGGGGGGAACTGCCGGGACAGATCCGGCGCATCCTGTGGACTCCGGATGCCCCGGACCTCCAGGTGAACGGGGAACCGCGCAGGGACCAGCGCAGCTACCTGGCGGACAGCTATCCCGTCGTCTGGATGGGCAACGACGACCTCTCCCTGGTACGGGCCGGAGCCGATGCGCGGCGGAAATACATGGACTTTCTGGGCACCCAGTGGCACCCCGGCTACCGGACGGCCCTGTTCAGCTACAGAAGGGCGCTGAAAACGCGCAACCACCTGCTCAAGCACAAAAGCCGGGACAGGCTCCAGATAGACGCCTATACGCGGCAGCTCGCCCTGTACGGCACGGAATTGAGAAGCCTGCGCGCCAGCCTTCTGGAACTTCTCCTGCCCCACATCATCATGGCGTACCGCCGCATCGGCGGCAGGGAGGAACAGGTAGGGGCGGCCTACCGGGCGGCGGAGGAAGGAGACCTGTACGAACGGATGTGCGCCGGGCTGGACCGGGACATCCGGTACGGCCAGACCCAGAACGGCCCGCACCGGGACGACCTGGAAATCACGCTCAACGGCAGAAGCGCCGCCCAATTCGCCTCGGAAGGGCAGCAGCGGACCATAGCCATTTCCCTGAAGCTGGCGCAGTCATCCCTGCTTACGGAAGAAACGGGACACACGCCCATCCACCTCATTGACGACGTCTTCGGAGAACTGGACCCCACGCGCCGGATTGCCTTCCTCCAGGCCCTGCCCGCGGACGCGCAGAGCCTCATCACCACCACGCACCTGGACTGGCTGCACAACACGCCCTGCCCGCTTCCGGCCTTCCAGCTGGAAAACTCCACCCTCAGGCCCGTTCAGGGCTGAATTTCCCCGCCAGTACCACACCCGAAGCGGCAGGCGGCAAACCGCTCCAACGGCGCTATTCCTCCACCCAGGCATTCAGTATCTCCACGATGTACATCTTGTGGAAATCTCCCGCCGCATACCATTCCGAGGCAATGGCCTTGTCCAGAAAGCATTCCGGTTTCAGGGCCTCCGCATACAGCTTGCGGCATTCCAACACCAGCCTGGCTTCCCTAAAGCTCACGTTGCCGTTCTCCGTAACATACGGCGTCAGGCCGGAAGCGGCCACTTTGTCCGTATCCCGGCCGCTCGTGGTTCCACAAACGCTCAGCGCCTTATGATATTCATGGCTGAAAAAGGACAGGGTGAACTCCTCCCCCTTCTCGATAAAACCGAACGTGTACCTCTGCGGGCGGATCACGACGAATGCTACGGGCCTCTTCCACATGAAACCCAGGCCTCCCCAGCTTGCCGTCATCATGTTGAAATGTTCCGGCGTCCCTGCGGTCACCAGCATCCAGTCGTGCCCGATCAACTGCACGGCATTATCCCGAATTTCCTTTGGATCAATCTTTTTCATGGTGTTCATCATTATCTGTGCCGCTTCCATCCTACACCCCGTCATTCATATGTCAAAGCCGCGCCGCGGCCTGAATGACGCGGAGCGCCCCCTCCCTCCAAATCCCGGAAATGAGCCTGTTTGGAATTGCTTTTCCCGTGGAGCGGCCCTAGCATTTTCCCAATGAATTACGCTGCGCTGGAAGACAAGCTGGGCTATCGCTTTAAAAATCCCGACCTGCTCAGGCAGGCACTGACCCACCCCAGCACGGACAGCAGGCCGGAAACGCGCCTTACGTACGAACGCCTGGAATTCCTGGGAGACGCCATCCTGCAACTGGCCGTCACGCAATATCTTTACCTTCACCTTCCCCAGGCTCCGGAGGGGGTGCTGACCCAGCTGCGGGCCCGCACCGTCAGCCGCGCCAATCTGGGCAAATACGGATTCATCCTGGAACTGGACAAATACATCACCCTGGGCAAGGGAGAGGAAAAAGCCGGCGGCAGAAACAAAAACTCCATCATCGCCAACACCTTTGAATCCGTCTTCGGCGCCATGTCCCTGGATTCCGATTATGAAACGGCCAGGGCCATCGCCCTGCGCGTTCTGCACGACGCCCTGGACTCCGCCGCCAGCCATCCCAAGGAAATCAACCCGAAAGGGGAGCTCCAGGCCATCCTGCAGGACATCCTGCCGGAAACGCCGTCCTATGAAACGGAGGAAAAGGGGCCCAGGGACTCCGCGGACCGTTTTGAATCACGCGTATTCTGGCACGGCCATGCGGTCGGCGCCGGCCGCGGCTCCAGCAAAAGAAAGGCGGAAGTAGCGGCTGCAGCAGATGCCCTGGCGCGCCGGGAATGGGTCCACATCACCTTGTAAACGCTGGCGGAACAAGTGGCTATTTTGTCACTCTTAAGCCTTGGACAGCCCTATGGCTGGTTTGATAGACAGAAGCCGTCTCCGTGAGGAAGAACTCCCCGGAAGACCTTCTCACAGACACACACCAACCATAGAACAAAAATGAAAACCTATACCCTCCCCGTCATCGGCATCATGACCCTCGGAGCCGCCGCCTTTGCCAACACGACGCCGTCCAAGGCCTCCACCGGGGACGTCCTGCTGGCCCGCGACAGCTTCTCCACCTGCCAGTGGCTCGGCGACCGCTTCAAATGGTTCAATGCCGAACGGGACCACAAGAATCCCTACATTCAGGAATTCAACGTCTCCCTGCGCATGCAGTACGGCATGGACTGGATCGACCCGAACGGCGAAGGCCGCGTGATGGGTGAAAAGGAAGGCAACGGGCGCCGCTTCAACGATGAATGGCGCCGCTTCCGTGCCGGATTCAACATGAAGTTCCTGAAAAACTTCAAGCTCAACAACGTCTGGAACATCGGCGGCATGGACGGCCTTGAAAGCTATAATGCGTCTGAAAACCGCTGGGACACTTCCGACCTGACCTATTCCCTCTATGAATTGAACCTGGAATACAAGGGCGGCCCCATCACCTACGCCATCGGCAAAATCAAGCCGCGCATCACCGGTGAATACCGCACCTCCTCCTCCGCCATCCTCACCATCGAACGTTCCATGCTGGTCAACCAGCTCCGTTCGGAAACCAACTACGGTTTCCAGATGAACAATTCCGACAAGAACGACAAGATCGGCTGGGCGGCAGGCATCTGGCTGAACGGCAACGGCGGCACCGGGACGGGCAGCTTCAACAACCGCATTGAACCCGCCTTCAACTCCCAGGACAACTGCTTCGTTACCGGCACCCTGAGCTACGACACCTCCAACGACGTGTTCCTCAAGAAAAGCCGCCTGTGGCTGGACTATGCCCACAACTTCACCAAGTGGGGCGACGACGCCCAGAACAAGGCATACGACAACCTGCACGACTACAGCTTCAAGACCAAGTACCAGGGCACGGGCGCCAAGGACGTGGTGGCCCTGACCTGGGAAGGCTCCCAGGGCAACTTCTCCCTGATGACGGAAGTCATGGCCGGGTTCAACGTCATCGGCATGAAAGCCGGCGCTGAAAACGTCTTCGGCGTGACCATCATGCCCTCCTACAAATTCACGCCGAACTGGGAAGGCGTGGTCCGCTACCAGATGGCGGCAGGCAGCAACGCCGTGAAGTGGGAAAAGCGCTACACGCAGAACTCCACCTATTCCGGCACTTCCGACTGCATGCAGGCCCTCTATCTGGGCGTCAACTACTACATCTTCGAATGCAATCCGAACATGGCCAAGATCATGGCGGGCATCGAATACGCCCATTCCAACGGTACGGACGCCAGCAAGCAGAAGGGCTTCACCGGCTGGAGCTACAACATCGCGTTCCGCACCAACTTCTAACCATCCCGGGAATATCTTTCCCATTTATCAAAATGGCCATCCCTATGATGGGATGGCCATTTTTCATAAAACCTTGCTTTTCCGGCAACCGCTCCAGAAAATGGCTGCCGTCATCTCTGTAACGCCTTCCATATTCAAATATCTGGTTCTCAACAAATCGGAGGAAGAATGCCCCATTTCCAGCTGCAATACATGCAAATTCTTGAAATGCCTGGCAAAATAACTGGCGAACGTATGCCTTAAAATATCCGCAGTCCATTTCTTCTCCTTTCCGTCCCAGCCGGCCAAGCGCCTCAGCGCCCTCCACTTCGCCGGCCAATTACGCGGGCACACGCTTCCTGCCCGGAACCCCATGGCCGCCGCTCTTTCCAGCAGGTTTCTCAAAACCGGCCTGATCGTCACGATGCGGGCTCCTCCCGTCTTGCTATGGCGCGCCCTTAAGGAAACCACGCCCTCCCGTAAATCAATCTGTGCCCAATCCAGGCGCCTTACCTCCTCCGGGCGAATGCCGGCATACAGCATAAGCCCAACCGCAGCCAGGCACGCCCCGCTGGCATATTCCGCCGCCGCCAGCAACCGGCGCATTTCTTCCAGGGACAATACGGGAATGGAACTCTCCTTCAGCCTTGGCAGGTCTACATACGCCACAGGGTTTTCCCGGCACCAGCCGCGTTTCACCGCTGTCCCGAAAACACCGCTGAGCACCAACCGGGCCTTATGCCTCTGTCTGAGCGTGCCAAATGATTTTTCCAGCCAGGTACGGCATTCCTGAGGCGTAATAAAACGTACGGGCCTCCGGGCCATTTCCGGACAGCACCTTAACAAACGCTGGCTGATATAACGGAAATCGTCCCTGGTTCTTTTTCTCCGGTCATACCGGGCCTCCATAGCCTCATCCACGGCCCTCCTGAACGTCACGGTTTTTTCTCTGGCAATCAATGCCTCCTCTCCCAGCCGGATGCATTCCCTCGCTCTCTTCCTCCGGCTGCCGCGTCCCTTGCTGGCTTGCAGCAGTTCATGTGCCAGCTGAGCGGCTTCCACCACGTCCAGGCCTGTTTTTCTTAAAATATACAGCGCCGCATGATCCATTGCTGAGATATCTTCTTTCATTCCGTCTATTTTGCCGCGGTTTCGGAATCCGTAGTCAAGTAAAAATAGCCGTTTAATAATTAAAAAGTTCAGTAATTCCATGCTATTTCCCTGCACCGTACCCTCATGCCGGTAATTCTTGTCCAGACCCTGTAATGACAAAGAGGACGCAGGAATTCCTATACGGATTCCGAATTCGCTATTCGCAGATACAGACCTTCTCTTTTGGGTATCCGCAGTTGCATGACGCTGCACGACTCCCCATCAAGAGAGAGTCAGCCAAACCAATTAATTGAAATCCGATAATGAAAAAACTCCTCATCCTGCTCTCATCCTCCGCCCTTCTCTGCAGCTGCGGCGGCGGACTTACGAGCCATCCCATGGGGCTGGTATATGCCAACGTATCAGACCCCATCGCCGTTACCAATTCCTCCGGCTCCCGTACCGGGGTAGCTACGGCCACTTCCTACCTTGGCCTGGTTGCCGTGGGCGATTCCTCCATCTCCGCCGCCAAGGCCCAGGGAGGCATCAGCACCGTCTCCAGCGTGGACGTCAAGCGTGAAAACATCCTTGGCGTTGTCAGCAAGTACACCACCACCGTCAAAGGCAACTAATCCTCCTGCGGTGTCTTCATACCGCCGTGCGCCTCCCGGCGCACGGCTTTCGCCCCTTCCTGTTTTTCCTTTCTACTCCTTCTATAACTCATTATCTGCCAGATTATATGAAAATTCATCTGCCTTGCACTCTCCGCAGAATACTGCTCTCCCTGCTCCTTCCGGTCGCCGGCACATCCCTGTCCACGGGTGTCGACCTTTTCCAGGACCATGAGGGAACGCTGTCTTTCAACAATAAAAGCCAACCCTTCCTATATAACTGCGACCTCTTTGAACCCACATTACTTATTTCCTTCCAGAATAACAAAGCCATAGAATTCCTTAACAACACTGCAACAAGTGACGACCCACTGGGTGGAGCCATCCTTGTGAACAAAAGAGCCCATAATTCCTCCTACGGTCAGGTGGAATTTCTGAATAACAGAGGACCCATCAAATTTATCAACAACATTGCAACAAGTGGAGGTGGAGCAATAGCTGGTGGAGATTTGAGTCTGAAATTTGAAAGCAATCTTGGAGAAATCCGCTTTGAATCCAATCATGCTGGTGGATCCAATTATGCTGGTTCTTACGGAGGAGCTATTTACGGAAGGGAAGACAATGAATTCACGTTTAAAGACAATAATAACGTCATCTTCCTGAATAACTCGACAATCAAGATTAATGATTACGACACACAAGGGGGAGCCATTTTCACTTATGGATCTGTCAACTTTGACGGGAACAACCAAGTCGTATTTATCGGCAACAGTTCCCAGTCCGCCGGTGCCATCTACGCCAAATCCCTCAGCATTGCCAACACAAAGGAGGAAGTACTCTTCAAGGACAACAAGGCAACAGGAAAACTTTGGTCACCGGAGACAGCTTATGGAGGAGCGCTCAAGATTTTTTATTCTAACGGCGGTTTCCACTTCGATCTCACCAACAATACATCTGTCCTGTTTGAAAATAATACGGCGACAGGCAGCGGCGGAGCTATTTATCTAGATGGAAACGGCTCGACTGCCGACAATCCTGTATTCCAAAAGAACAAACAATTGGCTTTCATCGGGAATTCCTCGGAAAACGGTGACGGAGGAGCTATTGCAAAACGTGAGCAAGATGGAAACACACTCATCTTCCAGGAAAACGGAACCATCCTCTTTGAGGGCAACACGGCAGAAGGGATGGGCGGAGCCATATCTACCGGATCCCTCTCTATCACGGGAAACGAAACGGTCACCTTCACGGGCAACAGCGCCGGAACCGCAGGCGGGGCTATCTCTGCCAACGGCGGAACCGTCTCCCTCGTAAACAATGAGGCCGTTGAGTTCCGGGGAAATTATGTGAAGCAATACGACGGAGAAGGGGATCTTGCCGGAGCCGTGCTCAATAGCCTCGGACGCTCAGAAGGGTGGGCCCTTTCAGTCGAACTTTCCACCAGAACAGATGGCGGGACAATCACCTTCTACGACCCCGTCGAAACATCGGGTGTTGATCACCATCTGAACAGCTATGATGATAATGAAGGCAACACCGTGACGGGAACCGGAGACATTGTATTTTCCGGTCTTCATGCGGAGGATGATTTGAAGAATATTTTTGAAACTCTGGGACTGGATGCGACCGGGGAAACTTTTCAGAATTGCCTGACGGAATCCCTGACCTCTTCCATGAACGTCGGCGATAGCGTCACTCTTCATGGAGGTTCCCTGAAAATCAGTGACGGCGCCATTCTGGATATTTTAAATGGGGATTTCAGCGGAGGCAATTACATTGCCAAAACCGGTTCCCTTACAGAGATTTCCAATAACGGCACCCTGAAGAGCGCCCGTGACGCCACGTTCGAATCCGGCGCCAACTTGCGGATTACCCAGGCGGCCATGACGGCGGAAAGAAACTTTACGTCATCCGGATATGCCTGCCTTTCCCAGGGAACGCTGGATATTGGAGGGAACACTTTCCTGAAAGACGGGGGCAGGTTCGAATTCCAGAACGGCTCCTCCCTCACGTCAGGAGGCAGGTTTACTGTTCAGGAGGGTTCCGCCGTTGAGTTTGCGGGATCCGGCCATAAATTAACTGCTCAGGAGATCGTATTTGAACAAGGCTCCTATCTGGACCACTACCGTGGAACGGGGTCAACCTTGAAGGCGCAATCCGTCACCATGACGGGAGCGGAGCTGTGGCTCAGTCCCCAGAATGATGGTTACGCATTAACCGCTGATGCGAACCTGAGCCTGACGGACAGCACCATCTGGCTCACCCCTGAAAGCCATGATGGTATTTCTTTCACTTATGGTGCCAACGGCATCGACATCACCGGAACACTTACTGTTTCCGGCACCACCACCATCAATCTGAGCAGCGAATATGAACACTCGGAGGGCAGCAGCCTGACGCTTTTCCGCCTCAACGGAAAAACTGTCGGAAGCAATTTTACCGGCAATATCTCCGACTGGACGCTTCAGACCTGGATGGAAACTTATGACGCGGGTACGCAAACCTGGATAAATACCTTCAACCCGCTGGAAAATGGAGAACTCGCTGCCACGGTCCTGTCTGACGGAAAATGGGGCGTCATCCTGAAACTGGAAGGAGGGTCAACGCCTACGCCCGGTGAAAACGATATCTATGTATATACCGGAGAAGAAAAGTCCATCACTGATCTGAGCAAACGCGTCCACCTCCTGGGCGGCACGCTGGACGCGACCGGCATCCCCCGGGACACGCCGCTCACTAATCAGATTATTGTAGAAGGCACAGACGGCCTGCTGGTCATGAACAGCGACCAGACCCTGCTCCTGACAGGCAATCTGACGGGCAAGAAAGGGATCGGCTACGACATTGACGGAACCGGCGGCAACAGCGCCGGCGGCGTCGCCATCGGCATCAGCAACGGCTCCCTGAACAGCGGTACCGTTGACCTGAACGGGGAAAGGTACAACATCGCCTCCCTGAATGTCCGCAGCGGCCTGGCCAGTATTAAAGAAACAGCCTCTCTGGGCCACGAAAACACAGTCATCACCGTTGGCTCCTCCCGCAACAGCGGAGAAACCAACGCCTCCCTCATCAATAACGGCTCCATTCAGGGCAGCTCCCTTACCGTGAACTCCGATGGCTCCGTGACCAACAACAAGACATTGAATGTCGCGAACATCACCCTGAACGGCCAGTCCGCCCTGGCCAACACGGGAGATTTGACGGCTGAACAGATCGCCGTGGCGCAAGGCGCGCACCTGAACAACGGCGGCTCCCTGGCGGGGGAAGTCACCCTCCAGGGCAAGATGGTCAACAACGGCCAAAGCTCCGGAACCGTTCTGGTTCAGCGTGGCGGCAGCCTTTCCGGAGGCGGCGTTTTTGACTCCGTCACCATTCAGCGGGGAGGACTTCTGGACATTCAGGGTGCGCCCTTCTTCAGCAGCCTTACTTTTGAGGAAGGTTCCGGAATGGGCTTTTCCATCAACGGCATCACCCCGTTCAGCGCCGGGATGAATGCGGCAGAAACCTATTCCCACGCGACCGTGGAAACCCTGACGCTTGCCGGGACGCCGACCATTGAAGTGAACATCGGTTCCGGATTGATTGCCGCCGGTTCCGAGTCCTTCACGCTGAACCTGCTCCAAGCGACGGAAATCCACGGAGATGCCGCGCTGGGTGAACAGCTCCGCCTCACCGGAGAAACCGGCCTGCTGGAAAACGGCGGGGTTCTGAACTGGAATCCGGAAACGGGGCAGCTCACTTTCTCCGGCACGCTGAACCTTGCCGCCGCCTCCAGTCTGGCTGGCAGGGATGCCGCGCTGCTGGCAGACACCCTCTGGAGCAGCGTCTCCTCCGTCGCTTCCTTCGCCCGCACGGCCAGCGAACAAGGCAGGGTGGCCGGAAACAGATCCTCCCGCCTGTGGGGAGCCGGCCTGGGATATTTCACCTCCATGTCCGCCATGAACTCCCTCAGCGGATTTTCCTATCAAGGTGGGGGCTATGCCGTCGGCACCGATATGGCTGTCGGAAAGAACGCCGTGGCAGGAGCCGCGTTCGGCCAGATGTTTGGAACTCACAAGAGCGACCATTCCCTGCTCTCCGACAAACAGAGGGCATTCATGTTCGCCCTGTACGGCAATGTCCGCAAGGAACTCGCCGGAGGACATGAGCTGAATCTCTCCGGCTACTTCTCCTACGGCAGCGTTGATCATACCGCCAGAACGCATGTGGGCGGCTCCCGGCAAACGCCCGGACGGGCTCACTGGGATGACAATGTTTACGCCTTCGGACTGCTGGCCAACTGGGACATCGCGCTCAGCGATACCCTCACCGTATCCCCCTATACCGGGATTACCTACATGTACGGAACCCAGGGACCCATTCAAGAAACCTTTGACGGCGGCAGCCGCTCCTTTGGAAACGGAGGCCTGCAGTCATGGAGCATTCCCGTGGGCATCACCCTCAAGTCCGTCTGTGAACTGGACAACGGTCAGGCTCTCCTGCCTGAACTGAGTGTTGCCTATGTAGGCGACATCGCCCGCAGGAACCCGTACGCCCGCACCTGGGCAGCCGGCCAATCCGTCACCGGGCGGGGGCATGCCCCAGGCAGGCACGCCCTGCTGACCCGCGCCGGACTGGGGTGGCAAATCAACAGAAACTGGCATGCAGGAACCTATTACACGCTTGAAGTCCGCAGCGGTCAAATAAACCAAAGCGTCAACCTCAGCGCCTCCTACAGTTTCTAACCCTCCTCAGCGGGCTGAGGAATGCAGCCGGATTCCCCAGCCCGCAGCCTGCTTGTCAGGCAACCCTGAAACAACAGCATCCTACACGTTATGAAAAAAACCATCACCGCCGCATGCGCGCTCATCCTGACTCTTGCGTCAGCATCCTGCCAGAAAAGTACAACGGAACAGTTCCTGAACATGCAGGAAGAGATGATTGAGCTTATGGAAGACATCAAGGATCAATCCAGCGCCAACAAAGCGGCAGAAAAGATTGCCAAACTCCGGGCAGAATCGAAGGAACTGGAAAACTCCATGTCCCAAGAAGAGAAAAAGAAAATGTGGGATATGGAAGAATATGGAAAGCTTCTGTTTAAAAAAGAACCCGTAAAAAGGGAGCTATTTCAGAAAGACTACTATGGTTCCTACGAACTAAGGCAGGCGATGTACGGAATGTAACTATTCCGAGGGACAATATTCGCAACAGCTCCTACTATGTCCAGATTTCCCATTTCATTGAGACAGTGCGGCATCTTATCAGTTGCTCCGGTGGCTCTGTTTTCGGTCTCCTGCTCCCCCATTGTAGCGGAATATACCTACCGGGGAACAGTAACCGGCACAAGTGGAAAGCAGACGCGTGAATTGACCGTCACAGAATATCAGGATGGAATCGTTTCAGGTAAATTGAGCATACCATCATCCCCAATCATGGAACCGTCCTCCTGCGGGAGCATTGGCGGAAGAATCGACGGCAGGCGGATTGAATTCCAGCTTACATCACTGGGACAATCCTACCTAAGTGCCAAAATGGCCACCATGAGCAATGCAGGCACTATTGTTGCCTACATAGGGAATATTTCCGGCAATCGTCACAGCATCAGTGGAAAATGGCATGCGGCCAATGACCGGAGTTCTTATCTTCGGGGTGGTTCGTTCTCCTTTCACCTGACCAGGAAAAACGGCAACCCCGTTGCCAAACCCAAAACCGCTCCCGCAGGAACTGATACGACGAAGATTGAAGGAGGCCCTGACGGATGGACGATATAGTAAACGTTTCAACTAGGAATCTCCACGGCATCAATCTGGCGGCAAGATAAGCTTGATACTCCATTCCCTTCCATCTCCTGAACCATGCACCTGAAGGATTCCCATATACCCCCCTCACCGGATAATGCGGCGGAATCACAAACAGACTTGCCGCCCCTGCCCTCTGCGGGCACGCCTGAACCAACCCTGCCGGAAATTCCGTTTCCTCCGCCTCCGGCCATCCCCGAACCGTCTTTGCCGGAAGTGACGCTTCCTCCGCCTCCGGCCACCCCCGAACCGTCTTTGCCGGAAGTGACGCTTCCTCCGCCTCCGGCCATCCCCGAACCGTCCCTGCCGGAAGTGCCCCTCCCTCCGCCTCCGGTCACGCCCCCTTCAAATTCCGGGCAAAAGAATCAATTAAGCTGGCTCATTCCGGCAGCAGTAGCCATCCTGGCAGCAGGCGGAGGCTTAAGCTACTATTTGCACACAGAAAAAAAAGCCTTTGCGGAACAAACCGTTCAGTTGGAAAAAGATGCTGAGGCCTTGTCTGAAACAATAACTCTTCTGCGTCAAAAACAGGAAGAAGCCCGGAAGGGCAATCAAACCAAACTCCTGAAGGAAAAAGAAAATAGCCGCCTTCTGGAAACATTGCAAAAAAAGGAAAAGGCCGTGGAACAAATCCGGCAAAAGCACAACTCCGTGCTTGCTGAACAATCCAACGCCACAAAACGCATAGAAGCTCTGGAAAAAGAATTGGGTGCAATTACCCGGAATAATATCGGAATACCAGGGAACTCCGTGGAACGCGTCAATAGTTCCACCGTCAAGCCCCCCATCATCAACCCGCCTTGCCCGGAAACTGACAAAAGCCTGTTACAAACCAGCCTTGCCTACCTAAGGGCACGCAAACAGGGAACTGCCACCGCTCTTGCCGATCACTTTGCCCCCTATTGCAATTACCAGTACGCCAACAATCGGGAAGTTTCCAAGGAAATAGTCATAAATGACGTCCGGAAATTCTGGAATAAATGGCCCCAGCGCAATTATCGCCTCCTCGAAGTGGCCTACAAGAATAATCACGTGGAAATTATTTACATTTATAAGTATGCCGGACAGAGAGGCCGCAGCCTCCAAGGATACGCCAAAGAGATATGGGAGACCAACTCTATCGGGCAAATTATCCATTGGCGGGAGGAACTCAATTCAAAAACGCCCCCAGCCGCCTCTGAAGGCTACCGCATCATATCCAAAAATAATTGAACGTCCTTTCCCCATGAAAATCCCTATTCTCTCCTTGGTTCTAGCTCTCTCTCTGGGTTTTCCGGGATGGTTGTTCAGGTCATACGGACAAAACCGGGAACAATGCCGGCATGCCGGGCAGAAAATCGCCGCCCTGGAAGAAGAAAAATCCTCTCTGGAAGAACAACTTAACAAACATTATCCGAATACCCAGAACCCTGATGCCCGTTCCATTTTGGAGAAACAAGAGGAATATCTTAAGCGGCAAATACTTAAGCAGAATCAAAATCTGGACACACTGCAGCGTTTCCTGCAGGAAAGTGAATACCAACTTCGTTTACTGAAAACAAAGGAACAGGAGCTGAAAGATCTGCTAGAGAAAAAGAAAAAGGAGGCGGCCAGCATCATTCATGCCCCGCAATCCATCGCCGGAGCTACCATTACCATTGAATACAAACTTGAAGGAGAAGATAACGTTTTTGAAAAAACGCTCAAATCAGGGGAATACTGGATTAATAAAGGCAACTATATACCTCAAAGAAATACTGCCCTGATCTCTTTTGAGTACTCCGAACAATTTAACGCCCAAAAAGCCAGGAATTGGATCATTACCAGCGCCAGTTCTTTTAAAGAGTTGATGAATGATGACAAGAAACACCTGGCCGCCATCACGTTTACCGGCAGAAGGGGAAACACATACACGGGCATTATCGAGGGGTATATGGTGACTAACATAGGACAAGAAATCGGACTTAGGCTTGTCCGCATTACCATTACGCTGCCGCAATAAAAAATGGCTGATGCAGAATCGGCATGAAACCGGATCTCTTCCTTCCACCCAACATAGTCTCCAAGCACTTTTGCAACCAATAGATACACACCATTCACACCATGATGAACGAACCAGATAAGACATACTATTATGCCCAAGCCGGCGGTCAGGCTACAGGCCCTGTCAGCAAACAGGAATTGCGCGACCTGCTGGAACAGGGAGCCATTCACGAATCCACCCATGTCATCCAGAAAGGTGAAAAACAATGGAGCCGTTTGAGTGATATCCTCCCCCCTCAACCGAACAATCAGGTTACCCAGTCCGTTTTTGAAAATATTAAAGAATCAGATAAGACGTACTATTATGCCCAAGCCGGCGGTCAGGCTACAGGCCCTGTCAGCAAACAGGAATTGCGCGACCTGCTGGAACAGGGAGCCATTCACGAATCCACCCACGTCATTCAGAAAGGGGAAAAACAATGGAGCCATTTGAGTGATGTCTTTCCTCCTCAACCGGAGCCCCAGATTATTCAGGCCACTTCCAGGCAATATCAAAAATTCCATGCATTTTCCCAGGGAAAGCTAAACAAGGACTTTCTTTCAATTTTATTGGATACTTATGTTATTGCCGCCAAAAACTTTTTATCTGTTCTCCTGGCCGTTATCCTATGGATTTTGACCATCTGGATTCCATACATCCATATAGGAACCACGATCGCCATATGTAACCTTCCGTTGGATTTGGCTAAAGGAAAAGTTATTTCCCCAACATGTATTTTTGCCAAACGCTACAGACAATTCTTTGGAGAATTTTTTATCATGGTTGTCCTCATGGAAATCGGAATAATAATTGGTTTGGGCCTGTTCATTATCCCCGGCATTGTCCTGGCATATTCATGGATGTTGGCTCCACTTCTTTTGCTGGACAAGGGGGTCAATCCCACAGAAGCGCTGACACTGAGCAATAAATATACTTATGGAAACAAGTTCTCCTTCTTCCTCACCTCAATAGTTCTATTGATATCGTTTGCAATTCTCCTCGGAATCATCTCCCTTATCAGTTCTGAATTGAGTATTATCATTTCCATTCTGTTTGCTCCGGTAATAGGCATCTCTCTTATTGCAGCTGTTTACAAAAAACTTGTTCCCTTAAAAACCGAAGAGGCTTGATTCCCCCAGCAACTTATCCGGAAAGAGAATACATGCCGGGAATTCTCCGAAGATTCCAATATTAAAAAAAATGAGACATGACTTTTGTGAACGATGAAGACGATGCCTCTAATATTGCTGCTCATTTTTTCCGGTAATGTTTCAAAGGGAATCCCGGAAGAACAGGGAAACAGACCAGTTGCCGACGAGCAGGGACTGACGGTGCTGCTCAAAAAATCCAGTAGTCCAAACAACGAACAACAAGCCAATAGAATCAGGGTGGAACTCTGGTTCTATTGGGAAAAAAGACTTCAACGGGTTTACCAACGCTTGCAGCAGCATTACGCGCTCCGTCCGGAACTGGCAGAACCGTTAAAGATTTCCCAGCAAGCGTGGCTTACCGCCAGAGATACCACCATGCATGCCTATGGCTTTTGTCTTAAAAAAGGAAAAGAAAACAAGAAGGAAGACGGATGGTTCAAAGCCAATATGAACATCATGATCATTGAAATGACTGAAACACGCTGCCGCATTCTGGAAGAGCTGCTCGCCATCATTCAGAGCTGTGATCTTTAATTGACGTTACTCTCTCCACATCCCATGACTCCTCTTTCATTGCTGTTCCTGCCTGTTATTGCCGCCGTCTGCGAAGCCGGAGTACGCGCCGCAGATATCGAAGCCCCCAATTCCATCAACGGCGCAGTAATCAACTTGTACGGGGAATTATATTATCCGGGCGATATTATTATTGAACAATATGAACCCGGGGAAAACACCGCCCGGGTGATTCTAGAGTTAGAGTATTACCTCAGTACGCACAGATTCTATGAGTGGGGATATTCAAGAATTACCGGAGCAACGACACAGGAAGCCCATGGCAGGCAAGTAAAACCGGCTCTTATTACCTTTACCCGCCGGAAAGGCCGGGTTTATTCCGGAACCATTTCGGGACATATATATCAATACTATAATTATAAGGGGAAAGAGTCAGAAGATAGTCACACTCTGAAAGATGAAAAAATTGAATTTATTTTACCTGACGGCAACCGGCCTGTGACGAGCAACATCGAAGGGCCGGAAATCCTGAAAAAAGGCTCTATCCTTCAGATTCAGACGGATAAAAGAACCCTCACCTGTGAAATTGGAAAACATGGCGAGGTAGACTACTACTTTCCAAACAGGAATGGAAAAGAAGCCAAAATTGATTTGAGCTTGAATCCGGAACCTGGGAACCCGGATATTTTCCTTCATTTTTCCGCCTCGGATGCATGGGACGAGCCCTGTTTTTGCGCATATGGCAATATCGTTGAAAAGGCTGTTTTTCATACTCCCAGTCCATATATCGTATTCACGGAGAAATTATCCGATAAGATCTATAAAGGCTCTTTTTTCGGCTATTTATACGGATACACACAAGATCATCAGATGCCTCGCTGGACATTCAAATTCAAGGAAAAGCTGCTCAGTATCACCATCATTCTTCCATAATCCTCCAATCGCGCCTTCTCTTTAAAAAGATATAAAGCCAATTAATAATAGTACCCGTTCCCATGAATAAATACCCATTACATTATTATCCAATTTCATGGCTCCTGTGCGTCTGTCCCGCCTTTTCTCAGAAAAAGGTAAAACAGCCCCAATTCCTGAACGGAGCAATCAATGTCATCCGAGTTACTCTGTTCGTTTTCCTCCTCATTTCTTTTCCCGTACCGGTATCGGCGAAAGTTCCCCCGGAAGCACAGATGCTGGAATTAATCTTCCAGGAACAAGAAAAGAAAATAAACGATGCAACCTTTGCCAAGTACAAGCCGGAGCTCACCAAGCTCATGAATGAATGCGTCAGGAACGAGGATTTTGAACAGGCCAAGCATATCAAGGACATTCTTGAACGAAAGGTTTTTCCCGGCATGGAAAAAGAGAAGGAAGACGATTACTCGCACTTCATCGGACAATGGGAAGAACTGGCCGGCGGATATGTTTATTTAAGCCGCTTCGACGGAAAGCAGGCTCAGCAAAAATCCGGTAATTCCGAATGGAAAAGCAAGGGAGGAATCGACAAGGATTCTTCATCTTCCGATATTATAAGGATCAATGAAACCCAGGCGGTATGGTTCTATTGGATCAAAGCGGATCGCGACGACCGGATTTTCCAAGTCAACCATGCCACTAAACTCGTTTCTCTTCTGAAACGGAAAGGCGGCCGTGAAAAAGAAGCAGGCAACCCCGCCGCCTCGTCTTTCCCTAAATTCGACCTTCTTTCTGAGAAAATCCATGCCGACATGGAAGTCGGGAAAGAAAAATTGGCCCGCCAATATGCATCCGCCCTTCAAAAAAAGAGTAAGGAATGGGGTATTTCCGGTCATCTGGAAGCGGCTATCTGGGCACGTAAACGCGCTCAGGAATTGCAAAAGGAAAATAACAAGGAATCACAACAGGTGCAGGAAATTATCGGAACATGGGATTTCCCTTCAGGCACTATTCGCATCAAGGACCCGAAAGAATTCCGAATGGAGGAAGAAAACATGACGTTCGAGTACATACGTTCCTTGAACGGCAGTGCCCACTTGTTCAATATTCGGGAAACCAAGCGGAAGAAAATAGTAGCCAGGGTTAACAACCTGCTTCTCATTATTCCTTACGACTGCCGCGGACCGTTCCGGGAAGGAACGATGAAGCCCTGATTTTTCATAAGAAAAAGCCTCGCCGTTCAAGGAGACATTTTCCAGAACGTATTCCGGGAAGGCGATCAACCAGTATCCGTCCTCTATCGGGATAATCCAAACTCGTCTCCGTCAGCTAATGATTTCAGGGTCATCAGCTTGGGCTGCGCTGTGTATTCGCGGCCCTTCTTTACCAGGCCGCCGGAACTGACCAGGTTCTGGAGCTTTTCATAAATCCTCAGCCTCAGGATTTCCTCGCCGCCCAGGGACATGTGCTTCTCCTTCATCACGACAACGGTACGCTGAAAGATTTCATTGAATTCCAGCATGCCAGCCTCATGAAGAATGACAATAAGCTCGTCAGTCACCAAATCGGGTGCTTTGCGCGAGGAACGTGATCTTCTATCCTCAAGCATGATGTTAGAACACTATCATGACACATTTCGAGGGTCAAGTCGATAAGTCCGGCGCGGTTTTCCGACACCCGGTGCAAGAAAAGAGGGGACCCGGCTGCCAAAACTCCACATGTCCCGGCCCGTCCTCCACAAGACCGTTCCGGAGCTGCGGGCGGCTCAGGGCAGGCGCGGCGCGTTCACCCCGCCCACCAGCAGAACGATTTCCCCCTTGGGCGGCCGTTCGGCAAATTCCGCCGCCAAACGGAAAGCGGGGCCGCGGTGGTAGGTTTCAAAAGTCTTGGTCAGCTCCCTCGCCACGCAGACGGGTACGTCCGGATCAATTTCCGCCAGCGTCTGCACGGTCTTCACGATGCGGTAGGGGGATTCGTAGAAGATGCTCGTATGGCTTGCTTCAACAGCGCTTTGGAGCATGGCCCCCTTTCTCCCGGATTTGACGGGCAGAAAACCGCCAAAGAAGAAAGCGTCCGTAGGCAGTCCGGACCCCACCAGAGCCGTCACCACGGCGGAGGGCCCCGGCAGAACGGTGAAGCTCACTCCTTTTTCCTTGAGAGTCTGGATGAGGCGGTAGCCCGGATCGCTCACGCCCGGCATGCCCGCGTCACTGATGACGGCAAAGCTCTCTCCGCCCGCAGCGCGGGAGGCGATTTCCGCGGCGCGCGGCTGCTCGTTGTGGTCGTGCATGCTCAGGAGCGGCTTCCGTATTTCGTAATGGCTCAGCAGAAGGCCGGAATGGCGCGTGTCCTCGCAGGCGATGACGTCCACCTTGCGCAGCACGTCCAGGGCGCGCAGGGTGACATCGGCCCGGTTGCCGATGGGAACCGGAACAAAGTAAACGCTGTATTCTATTTCCGCCATGTGAAGGATGCTCCCGGAATAATGCGGAACATTAGCCGTTGGTCAGCATTTCCGCGATGGAGGTTGCCACCAGGCGCGCCGCGTAGGAAAGGGCATTGGTCCGCGCCGTCTGGATGTTGCCCACGTCAAAGAATTGGCTGACTTCCTCCGCCGATCCTTCGTACAGGACTTTCCCCGTCCTGCCGTCCACCACGCGGTATTTGACGGACAGGCGCAAGCCGAGTTCCGAGCTTTTATACGTGTCTTCCCGGGAGGAACGGAGCTGGTCGAAAGAGATGGAGTAAACTTCCCCCTGCACCCGGATGTCCGCATTTCCGCGGGAACTCAGCCGGTAGGTTCCGTCCCTCTGCAACTCATCCGCCAGCGCTCCGGTCACCAGCGTGGCGGCGCGGGGTTCCAGGGAGTTGTTGGCAAACAGGTCCACCTTGACGGTTTGCGCAAATTCCAGTTTGGGCGGCTTGGTGCCCCCCAGCTGGTAACCGCAGGACCCGGCCAGAAGGCAAAGAACGGGCAGCAGGAGTTTCAGGACGGTCCGGATACGGTTCATGATGGAGGAAGGGATTCTGTTACCTGACGGTCACGCCCAGTTGCTTCAGACGCGCCTTCGCCTTGGCGGCGGCGGCGGGATTGGCTCCCCCCTTGGAAGCTACTTCCTGGTAACAGAAGATGGCCGCGTTCGTGTCTTTCATCTTGGTCAGGTAGTATTCCGCCACTTCCAGCTGCTGAGCTATCAGTTCCCTCTTCATGGCGGCCAGGTCCGCGCGGGCGGCTCCGGCCTTCGCGGTGTTCGGGTAGCGCTGCAGGTAGTCTTCATACGCTTCCTGCGCGCGGGCCACGTTGACGTGGTTGCGGTCGCCGTCGGCAGCCGCCTGGCGGTACAGGGTGGCAATCTGGAGCTGGGCCGTGGGGGCCAGCGGAGAGTCCGGATGGTTGTCCACCAGATTCTGGTAGGCTTCAATGGCTTCCTTCATGCGGCCGCGCGTTGCCAGATAATTGCCCAGCACGTTCATGGCCTGCGGGGCGGAAGGCGCATACGGAGCGTTATCCCGCACATGGTTCAGCCATTCCGTCACGTTTCTGGGGTCCATCCGTACGTCGAACATCCACAGAACGCGGTTGGTCAGCGCGCCGCTGGCCGCGCCGAAGGCCATTTCCTTCTGCCGTTCCATGGCCTTGGCATACAGGGGGCTGTCCGGGTGGCGGTCTATCAGCTTCTGGTACTGGTCGAACGCTTCGGCAGGGTCCTTCCTGGCCTCGTACAGTTCCGCCATTCTGAATCTGGCCTGAGGGGCTTCCCGCGAAAGGGGGTGCTTTTCCACCACGCGCTTGTACTTCTTGATGGCTCCGGAAAGGTCGTTTTTCTCCTCCTTCCCCCTGGCTTCCTGCATCAGGGAGATGGCTTTCTGGTCCACCATGCGGACGGTTCCGGGAGGCGGGGGCGCTTCCGAAGAACACTGGCACAGCACGAAGGTTCCGGCCACGGCGGCCATGATGACAAGCGGCTTTTTCACATTCATGACTTTACAGGAGGCAACGAGACCGCGTCAACCCGGTGAACGCAGATTGACGCGCAAAAGAAGAATCAATGGCCCTTGCCGTACACGGCTTCGGCGTCAAAAACCACGCCGCCGTCCGCTTCCCGCAGGGTAACGGGCTGCCCCTGGGGCTGGGCTTTCAGTTCGTCGCCAAACGGGACGGAACGGTAAAAACAGGAGTGGTGCCCGGTGTGGCAGGATCCGGCACCGCACTGGTCCACCAGCACGATCAGGGCGTCCTGGTCGCAGTCAATCAAGATTTGCTTCACTTTCTGCACGTGCCCGCTGGTCGCCCCCTTGTGCCAGATTTCCTGGCGGCTGCGGGAATAATAAACGGCTTCCCCCAGTTCCATGGTCATGCGCAGGGATTCCGCATTCATGTAGGCCAGCATCAGGGGTTCATGGGTCACATGGTCCATGGCCAGGGCCGGAATCAGGCCGTTCTGGTCAAATTTGGGGGCGAATTCCACGCCTTTTTCCACATTCACCTTGCCGCGGTCGGCAAAGACAATCCTGGATGCGATGTCATTTTGTTCCATAACCGGCCCCCTTAGTACATGAAATATTCGGCATATACCAATCTTTTCTGTTGCTCTGACGCAACGAAATGCTTTCATAGAGCGGTATGGCATTCACGGCATCCCAAGCGTTCGACCTGCTCCGCACCGCCTTCTCCCGCAACAGGCTTCCCCATGCCCTTCTCATCGTGGGGGACGAGCACCAGGGCGCATCCCGCCTGATCCTGCAGCTGCTGGAACTGATCAACGGAATCCGGGCGGACCATCTGGACGGCGTGCGCGACGAATATTGCCGGCTGGTGCGCCCCAAATCCAAGTCCCGCCGCATTCTGCGGGACGACATCCGGAGCGTGGAGCCCTTTCTCCAGCAGTGCGCGGCGGAGGGAAAATGGAAGATTGCCGTGTTCATGGATGCGGAACGCATGAATGACGAAGCCGCCAACGCCTTCCTGAAAACCCTGGAAGAACCGCCCAGCCAATGCCTGCTCATCCTGACCACCGCCCAGCCGGACCAGCTCCTGCAGACGATTATTTCACGCTGCGTACGCGTCAATCTTCTGCAATCCGGCGAATTCAGGCTCACTCCCATCCAGGAGGCCCTGCTTCCCCACTGGCTGGAAACCTGCCGCAACCTGAACAACGATCTGGCTGCCCTGGCCTTCCGCAGCAAGTTCCTCGACGTCATGACGGAAGCGAAGGCCTCCATCACCAAAAACATGAACCAGGCCCTGAAAGATGAAGCGAAGGAGGCCGCCCAGGGCACGGATACCACGGACTGGGAGTCCCGCAACAAGGACGCCAACGCCGCCCAGATAGAAACGGAGTACCTGGAACAGCGCAGCCAGGCCCTTGAATTGCTGATCAGCTGGTTCGGGCAGGCGGCATTGATCGCTTCCGGCGCTCCGGGAGTCTCGCCCATCCATCCGGAGGTGCAGACCCTGGCCGCACAGATGCCCGTGAACGAACTGCTGCGGCGCATGGAAGCGCTCAACAAACTGCGGGACGATCTGAACTTCAACATTCACGAGGCTCTGGCCCTGGATGTGCACCTGCTGGCCGCCGTAGGCTCCTCCTGACGGGCAGCCCCCCTTTTTCCCAAACCAACACACCCATGAACACATACCCATGCATCCTGCTCCTGGCCGCCGCTCTTGCCGGCCTGGCCCCCGTTCGCGCCGTCACCCCGGAAGAAGGCAAACAGATTTACGCGGAAGCCAAGACCGGAAAGGCGGAAGCCCAATACCGGCTGGGACTCTGTTACCTGAAAGGGGACGGAGTCAAGCGCAGCCCGTCCCAGGCCAAATTCTGGTTCTCCAAGGCCGCCAAACAGGGACACCGCACGGCGGAACGCTCCCTGCGCCTGATTCCCAAGACGGCTCCTCTGCCCGTGAATCCGTCCATCGACCAGGCCACGCGGGAAAAAAAGAGTCTGGAACTGTACGAATACCTGTACAAGCTGAAAGATTACAGGGCGCAGAGAGAAGTGGTCGTCAAAACACCGGGCCGCGATAGGAAAGGGAAAATCTCCGCGCAGGGGACGGCTCCGGACCTGGCCGTAGTCAGCGCCTTCATCCGCGCCGGGGCGGACGTCAACTATCAGGGAGAAGATACGAAGAATTACAAATCCTGCCCCCTGGCCCTGGCCGTCAACATGGAGTTTTACGAACTGGCGGACCTGCTCCTTGCCAATGGTGCGGACGTCAATGTGGAATTGAAGGAAAACGGCAAGATCGGCAATTCGTTCTCCCTGCTCAGCCGCTATTCCAACGACTATCCTCTTTCCAAGGCGAAATACCTGCTGGAAAACGGAGCCGACCCCGACTACGTAAGGGATTCCGGCTATCCCCTGCTTGTCTGGGCCGCAAGGCACGGGGAGAAGGAATTCGCAGCCATGCTTTTGGAATACGGGGCGGACCCCGACAAAACGCTGACATTGCCGCGCAAAAAAAACTACAAGCCCGGCAACGGGGAAACAGCCCTCTGGGCCGCGGCCAATTCCACCAATGCCGAAGACCCGGACCTGGAAGCCGTCGCCAGCCTGCTGATCCGTTACAAGGCGGACGTCAACCGCCGCGCCAAGGACGGCACGACGGCCCTGGACCGCGCCCTTGCCCGGAAGAGGAATGGACTGGTCCGCATCCTGAAAGCCGCGGGAGCCAAAACTTCCAGGGAATCAGGCAAGTAAGAACGTGCGGCTTCCCGGTCGTCCGCACACTTCCGGAACGCCGCATTTTTCAGGGAAGTCCTTCCCGTCCACTATTTCCACTACCTACACGAACATGAATCGATATTTATCCCTGCTGTTGTCCGCCGCCCTTGCCGGTTTAACGGCCGCTCAGGCCGTCACTCCGGAAGAAGGGAGGCAAATTTACATGGAAGCCAAGGCCGGAAAGGCGGAGGCCCAATACCGGCTGGGGCTCTGTTACCTGAAAGGGGACGGAGTCAAGCGCAGCCCGTCCCAGGCCAAATTCTGGTTTTCCAAGGCCGCCAAACAGGGGCACCGCACGGCGGAACGCTCCCTGCGCCTGATTCCCAAAATGGCGCCCCTGCCCGTCGATCCGTCCATCGACCAGGCCACGCGGGAGAAAAAAGGGCTGGAATTGTACGAATACCTGTACAAACTCAAGGATTACAGGCCCGCACGGGAAAACAGGAATTCTTCCACGACCATCAATGGGAAAACGACCTATCAAAAACTCCCCGAGCAGGGAACCAAACCCGATCTTTCCAAAGTGAAAGCCTTCATCCGCGCCGGAGCGGACGTCAACTGGCAGGGGGAGGATAAAAGGGGTGACAAGTCCTGCGCGCTGGCCCTGGCCGTGGAAATGGAGTTTTACGAACTGGCTGACCTGCTCATTGCCAACGGGGCGGATATCAATCTGGAAATAGGCCGTAGCGACAATCTCAAAAACGGTTCTTCCTCCATCCTCAGCAGAAACAACTTCGGCGGAGCCATTTCCAAGGCTGTTTACCTTCTGGAAAACGGAGCTGATCCGGATTACGTGTGCAATGACGGAAGAACCCTGCTGATTACCGCTTCCCGGTATGGAAGCACGGAGACCGTCAAGCTCCTCCTGAGTTACGGGGCGGATCCCAACAAGCTCAACGGCAAGCCGCGCTTCGGGCATTACAAGCCGGCCAATTCGGAATCCGCTCTCTGGGTCGTGGCGGACACCACGGGCCTTCTGGAGAGCTCCACGAATGAAGTTGCCAAACTGCTGATCGAATACAAGGCGGACGTGAATTACCGCGCCCCGAACGGGACTACGCCGCTGGACCGGGCCATCGCCACGCAAAAGAGCGCGTTGATCAAGCTTCTGAAAACCGCCGGGGCAAAGACTTCCAGGGAACTGAAATAGGAACCTGCCGGGAATTGCCCCGATCTGCCCTATTCCGCCATGCCCTGGAGGCGGGGGAGAATCACTTCCCCGTACGCCCGGAGTTTCTGGTCGTAGCTCAGCCGCGCCGCCGCCGGACTGGTGGACGGCATCTGGATGATGCGGGGGGATTCCCGGAGAAACAGTTCCGGAAAATACCGTTTAAGGTACTTGTAGGAGGCGGTACCGTTGCAGCATACCGTGCGAATGCCGGGAAAGCGTTCCAGTAGCGCGGCGATGTCATTGGGCCGTTCCCGGGTGATGTGCTGGTCCAGGCTTCCGGGCCTGACGCCGGAGGCCACCACATCCCACAGCCCCACACCCCCGCTGTTGAGCAGGCGCAGGCGTTCCTCATACGGCAGGGAGAAGTCAAACTCCAGCAATTCGCCCATGATTTTCCAGAACGCATTGCGCGGATGGGCGTAATACTGCACCTGCCGCAGGGACTCGTCCCCCGGCAGGGAGCCAAGCACCAGCACAGAACATTCCGGCGTCACGGATGGCGGAAAGGAACGTTTCTCCCCAAATTGCTGAATTTCCTCCATCGTACCGGGGTATTCAGGGTTCCTTCATGCCGCAGTGCTTGCGGACCTCCTTCATGCTCACGTCCTGCTTCAGCAGGGAAGCCAGCCACGCATGGTGGCCGATGGAAGGGGCCAAGTTAAACCGTTCCGGCCGGGTGATGCGCGTGAAAATGACCCTTTTGATTTTGGATTTGGGAATCGTCCTGGTTCCATAGCCGTCCGGCACGTTGGAAGACCAGAAAGTTACTTCGTCCCCGCCGTCCTTCACCAGCACCGTCAGGTGCCCGGATTCCTTGCGGCCAATATGGTCCGTCCAGAAAATCTTCATGAAATCGCCCGGACGGGCCTGCCCCCAGTCCTCGAAGTTCACCCCCGCGCCCAGGGAATGCACCAGCACGGCAAATCCCGGACCGTTCGCGTTGGCCCAGCCCCACGGGCCGTCGCCGTCATGCTGGCCGACGCGGGGCATCAGGGCCAGCCACGCGCGCTCGGAAATGACGGGACGGGACCGTCCGGAATCCCACGTTTCCAGAGCTTTAAGAAGAAGCAGGTAGCACGCGGAGGAACAGAAGGAGGGCCTGGCTTCCTGAATGAGGAAAACGGGCTTTCCGGCCTTGGCATCCCAGCGGCAGGCTTTCTGCACCAGGGCTTCCAGCGCCTGCCGGTTGGCCTTGTAGCCGCCCCCGTCCTTGAACCGGGACAGTCCGCTCCTCACGGACCGGTACCATGCGGCATCGTTTTCCGGCTGTCCGGCAGACGGCAGGGCCGCGGCGGAAGAACCCGCCGACAGGGCCGCCGGAGAACACAGCAGGCCGAGACAGCAAATCAACATCAGGGCATTCCTCATCTTCTTCCCCAGAGTATAGGCACGGCGGAAAATGGCAAGAACGGAGTGATGCGGAGTTCCCCCGGACCGGAGCCCGCGGAAATAAAAGGGGCACGCACGCCGGATGAAGCCGGATGAAGCTGGAAAAGTCCCGTCCGGCCCTGCAAGGACCGCATGAAGAAATCCCGTGCCCGGTCTGGGCGGCGGGGCTTTCCGGGCCCTGACGGCAAGGAATGAAGAACGGGCACAGGCAAATGGCCGCGTCTTCCCTTTTCCGTGTAAAATGCCCGGTTCCGGCACGCGCCTTCCCCTGAAGCTTCCTGTTGGCTTCCTGTTGTTTTGTCTGGACTTATCGCGCGGCGTCCCTTACTGTGCGTCAGGTCACGCGCCGGGTATGCGGAGCGGAGAGGCAACGCACCTTGGGCGGACCCTGTTTCCGGCATTTATTGTTAACCACCACGGATTATATATAGAGGCATCATACCATGGCAAAACGCGAAGACATCCGCAAAATCCTCATCATCGGCTCCGGCCCCATCATCATCGGCCAGGCCTGCGAGTTCGATTACTCCGGCACCCAGGCCTGCAAGGCCCTCCGGGCCGAAGGCTACGACGTCGTTCTGGTGAACTCCAACCCCGCCACCATCATGACCGACCCCGGCATGGCGGACCACACCTACATTGAGCCCCTGACCGTGGAACGCATCACGGCGGTGATTGAAAAGGAACGCCCGGATGCCCTGCTGCCCAACCTGGGCGGCCAGACGGCCCTGAACCTGGCCTCCAAGCTCCATGAGGAAGGCATCCTGAAACAGTACGGCGTGGAAGTCATCGGCGTGGACCTGGAAGCCATCGCCCGCGGCGAAGACCGCATCATCTTCAAGGAAACCATGGACAAGATCGGCGTACCCGTGGCCAAATCCGAACCGGTCTATACCGTGGAGGAAGCGGAAAAGGTGGCCGCCCAGCTCGGTTATCCCGTCGTCCTCCGCCCCGCCTACACGATGGGCGGCACCGGCGGCGGCATTGTGTACAACGTGGAGGAACTGCGCCAGGTGGTTCCCCGCGGCCTGGCCGCCTCCCTCATCAACCAGGTACTGGTGGAAGAATGCGTACTGGGCTGGGAAGAACTGGAACTGGAAGTGGTGCGCGACGCCAAGGGCCAGAAAATCACCGTCTGCTTCATTGAAAACGTGGACCCCATGGGCGTCCACACCGGGGACAGTTTCTGCGTGGCTCCCATGCTGACCGTTCCGCAGGACGTGCAGGACAGGCTTCAGGACTACTCCTACCGCATTCTGGACGCTATCGGCGTGACGGGCGGCACGAACGTGCAGTTTGCCCACAACCGGGAGGACAACCGCATCATCGTCATTGAGATCAACCCTCGCACGTCCCGTTCCTCCGCCCTGGCCTCCAAGGCTACGGGCTTCCCCATCGCCTCCGTATCCACCAAGCTGGCCTCCGGCATCACGATGGACGAACTGCCCTACTGGCGCAAGGGTTCCCTGGAAAAATACGAACCTTACGGCGACTACGTGGTCGTCAAGTTCGCGCGCTGGGCCTTTGAAAAGTTTCCGAAGGCCTCCGACAAGCTCGGCACCCAGATGAAGGCCGTGGGCGAAGTGATGAGCATCGGCCAGAACTTCAAGGAAGCCTTCCAGAAAGCCGTGCGCTCCCTGGAAATCGGCCGCGCCGGCCTGGGCCGCGTGAAGAAGCTGGAAGCCCTCTCCACGCCGGAACTGCGTGAAAAGATCACTTACGGCAACAGCCAGCGCTTCTTCCAGATTTACGAACTCCTGCGCCGCGGCGTCACCGTGGAGGAAATCGTGAAGCTGACCCGCATCACCCCGTACTTCATTGAACAAATGAAGGAACTGGCGGACTTCGACTACGCGCTGGACGCCCAGACATGGGATTCCCTGCCCCTCAAGACGCTGCGCCAGGCCAAGGAAATGGGCTTCTCCGACAAGTATCTGGCCCAGATTTTCGACGTTCCGGAAAAGGCCATCCGCACCCGCCGCATCGAAAACGGCATCGTGGCCGCCTACCGCATCGTTCCCGTCAGCGGCGTAGAAAACGCGGAATACTACTATTCCACCTACAGCGGCGCCCCGGATGAAGTGGCCGTGAGCGACAAGAAGAAGATCATGATCCTCGGCGGCGGTCCCAACCGCATCGGCCAGGGCATTGAATTCGACTACACTTGCGTGCACGCCGCCTTCACGCTGCGCGACAACGGGTATGAATCCATCATGATCAACTGCAACCCGGAAACGGTATCCACGGACTTCGACACGGCCAACAAGCTGTACTTCGAGCCCGTGACCGTAGAAGACGTGCTGACCATTTACGAAAAGGAAAAGCCGGAAGGCGTCATCGTCCAGTTCGGCGGACAAACCCCGCTCAACATCGCCCAGGCCCTCAAGGACGCCGGGGTGAAGATCCTGGGCACCCAGCCGGAAGGCATCCGCCTGGCGGAAGACCGCGAGTACTTCCGCGAACGCATGATTGCCTTGGACATCCGCCAGCCGGAAAGCGGCACCGCCCGCTCCCTGGAAGAAGCCGTGGAACTGGGCCGCCAGATCGGCTACCCGGTGATGGTGCGCCCCTCCTTCGTGCTGGGCGGCCGCGGCATGGAAGTCATTTACGATGAAGAAAACCTGAAGCGCTACGGCGTGGAGGCCATCCAGGTGAGCCCGGAATACCCCATGCTCATTGACCGTTTCCTGGACAACGCCATTGAGGCGGAAGTGGACGCCCTGGCCGACGGCACGGATACTTTCGTGGCCACCGTCATGGAACACATCGAGCTGGCGGGCATCCACTCCGGGGACTCCGCCTGCGCCATTCCTCCGGTGACCATCGCTCCCAAGCATGTGCGCACCATTGAGGAACACGCGGCCAAGATCGCCAGGGACTTCCAGGTAAAGGGCATCCTGAACGTGCAGTTCGCCATCTGCGACGACGAAGTGTACATCATTGAAGCCAACCCCCGCGCCTCCCGCACGGTGCCCATCGTCTCCAAGGTGACAGGTATTTCCATGGCGCGCCACGCCACGGAAATCATGCTGGGCAAAAAGCTGAAGGACATGAACCTGAAACCGCAGCCCTGCCGCTTCATCGGCGTGAAGGAAGCCGTCTTCCCGTTCAACATGTTCCCGGAAGTGGACCCCGTCCTGGGACCGGAAATGCGCGCCACGGGAGAAGTCATGGGCATTGCGGACAACTTCGGCATGGCCTACTACAAGGCGCAGGAAGCCGCCGGATGCATCCTGCCCACCTCCGGCAAGGTGCTCGTCACCGTCTCCGACCGCGACAAGAAGTTCATCGAACCCATCGCCCGCGACCTCATCTCCCTGGGCTTCCAGATCGTCTCCACGGGAGGCACCGCGGAATACCTGCGCGGCCAGGGCGTGGAAACGGAAGTGGTCAACAAGCTGCACGAAGGCCGCCCGAACCTGGGCGACATGATCACCAACAAGCAGATTGACCTGATCATCAACACTCCGGTGGACCGCACCAGCATGATTGACGACTCCTTCATCCGCATGCAGTCCATCCAGAAGAAGATTCCGTACATGACCACCATCGCCGCCGCCAAGGCTACGGTGGAGGGCATCCGTTCCGCCCAGCACGTGAAGGTAACTCCCCGCTCCCTGCAGGAGTACCATTCCTGAGAACGGAAGAACTACTGACAATCAAGGAGGCTGTCCCGCCGGAAGCGGGGCGGCCTCTTTATTTTTTACCGCTCCCGACAACTTTCATCGACGACAGTCCTGCCGTTACTTAGAAGAGCGGCGTTGGAAGGAACATTCATCCTTTGCCATCCCTGCCCCGGCCAAACCTTCGCCGTTTCCCTTCATGGCCGCACATCGCCCTCCCGCCGCTCCAGTCCGGACTTCCTCCGGAGCGCACCGCAGAGGCGTTTTTCTCTTCTCTCTGGCAGAAGGGTTTTCCATGCTTCCGAAGGCCGTCTCCGTGAACGGAAACAATCCTTCCGTCAAAATCCGTTAAAAATCACGCTCCCGTTATTTCCACGCATATCAGCGTGGCGTTGTCCTGGTTCGGAGCGCCGTCCCTGCCGATGCCGTCCAGAACGGAACGTACCAGTTCCTCGGCGGACAGGAGGGACAAATACCGCATTCCCGCCGGTCCCAGGGAATCAAGGTAGGGGCCCACTCCGTCGCTGGCCACCAGCAAACGGTCTCCGGGCAGCAGGGGAAAACATTCATCATGCAGGTCCACCAGGGGGACCTCCTTGCCCATCAGGGCGGATGTCAGGGAGTGGCGGGAAGGATGGCTGAGCGCCTCCTCCCGGCTGATGGAGCCCTCTTCCACCATCTGTTCCAGTTCCGTGGAGTACTGATGCAGGGTATTGAGCAGAAACATTTTTTCCTCCCGGATCAAAAGAAGGAGGGAGTCCCCCACGCTAACCCACCTCAGCCCTTCCGGACCTATCCAGACGCCCACCAGCGTGGTTCCCATGTCATCGTCCGTTCCTCTCTTCTTCCGTGCGGCGCGCACTTCCTCGTTGGCGGCAACTACGGCGGCCTTCATCCGCTTTCCCGGAGAATGGCGGTTTTCCCGCTCAAATGTCCGCGTGAACCCGTTCACGGCGGCCCGGCTGGCCAGTTCCCCGTCGCTGTAGCCGCCCATGCCGTCCGCCAGCAGAAGAACCAGGGCATCCTCCCCAGCCAGAATGGAAAAGGAATCCTGCTGATTGCTGCGGGCGCCCAGAATCTGGTCCCCGTGCAATCCGGAGACCAGAAAAGGTTCTTGGGAAAAAGGCTGCTGCGTCATGGCGGTGGATGATTGTAGCACGGAAAACGCCCGCGGATAAAGCAAGAATAGCGTGAAAGAAGAATCCCGGCCCCGCACCTTCACGGGCCGTTCCCCACAGGGCATGAAAAGGCATTCCCGTCCGAATGCGGAAAATTTGGTGAAGGACTGACCGGAAAAACCGAACGGGAAAAAGACGGGAAGAAACCGTGCCACGCTGGAATGAAACCGGAAACGGCCATCGTTGGACGCCATCCTCCCGTCGCCGCATGCACGGCCTCTGGATTTTCCATAGGATTCCGCGCAGCAATGCGGAACTTCTTCCCATCTTTCAGGGATTTCCTCCCCGGACAGGGGAATACCTGCCGGCAATGGCCGATGGAATGATGAATTCATGGGAAAAAGGAATTTCCCGCATGGGAGCTTCCGGTTTTCCCCAAGAAAATAAACCCGGGAATTCATTTTTACTGGCGTTTGAAGAACCCGTCCTTCATATTTCAAGAATCTCTCTTTTATCTTATGAATCCTGACTCACCCTTTCCGTCCGTCACGTGGGAGGTGGACGGCGATCCCTGCAAAACGCAGGAAAAAGCCCTTTCCGCCATCAAAAACAACATGGAGGCTTTCATCATCTGCACCCGCGGAAATGATTTCCTCCAGGCCATCTGCGATGACCCGGAAAGCTACCATTGTGAAGTTTCGTTTGCCGCCGGAAAGAAGAGGGAGCTCTACGTGGCTCCCGATGACGTGAACTACTCCCAGCTCTGTGACCTTTTTTCCCGCTATGCCGCGGGGGAAGACTTTTCCCATCTTAAAAAGGAGTGGACACTGTATGAAAACAAAACCAATTTCTATACCTCCATCATCATCGGACTGTTGATTCTGGGAATCTCGGTTTTCTTTCTTTTCCGTTCCCCCAACTTCTAGCCGAAGGCCCCTTTTCCTCCGTCACCCAATTCCCGGACAAGTGGCAAAACAGACTCGTTGAATCCAGGCCTTCCGCCGGGAAAATGGACGGCGCCTGCCCAGAAACACATTACTGCCGGAGGAAAAAGACGGTTTCTCCCCCAAACCAGGCCCCCGGAGTCGGACCGTGAAAGGCTCACTTCCGGCAGTCTCCCAGATACACAACGGTTTCATTCGGAACCGTCAAACGGCCATTCTCCTCAAACCAGTCAAACAGCCCGTTCAGGGCGTCCAGCCAGGAGGAACGCCGTTCATCCTTCTCCATCAGGGCATAGGATGTGGACATCATGCGCTGGAGATATTGTTCCCGCGTGTAGGCCAGATCATTCGGAAAACGGAATATCCGGAAGCGGTGATCGAAAAACTCCCCAATCCTGTCCGTCAACTCAGCCAGGCCTCCGCTGAATCCATGAAAATGCGGGCAATAAAGCCGGTGAATACTCCCCTCCTCACGGACAATGGGGCTGTCTTCCAGCCTTGAATTCCAGAGGAGGGCCACCCTACCTTCCGGGGTCAGAATGCGGCGGCACTCCCGTTTGAACGCAGCGGCGTCAAACCAGTGGAACGCCTGCGCCGCCGCAACCATATCCACGGTTCCGGAAGGCAGCAACGTATGCTCCGCCGTTCCCGGAATGGAATGAAAGGAGGAAAAATCCTTCAGGGAAAATTCCGCTTCCCGGCGCATGTCGTCGTTGGGTTCCACACCGTACACGGTCCAGCCGCGTTCCAGCATGGCGCGGGACAGAATGCCCGTTCCGGAACCTATGTCCGCCAGGCGGGGATTCTCCCGGCGCGTTTCCTGCGTCAGCAGTTCAAGAACGGCGGCGGGATATCCGGGCCGCCCTTGCACGTAGGCCCCGGCTCTCCCTGTAAATCGGTCGGTATGGTTCATCGGTCTTGGCGGCATGATTGACTCTTTTCTCCCGCCTTTCCAGCTTCAATTCCGTCCCCGGAGCATGAAAAACCGCCTTCCCGCCGGATTTAGGGGAAGAGGCATGAATCCCGCCGCCCGTGTCGGGCCCGTTGCTGGCAGCCTGCCGGGTCCCCTTTTTCCTCCTCCGCCTCCATGCCTCTGAAAACGGGCGGAAGCCCAATCCCCACTGATGGCTTTACAACTCTTTCACGAGCTTTTAGTATCCGGAGCAGGCCCGCCCTTCCCGGATGGCATTCTGATTCCGGGAAAAAGATTATCCGCGGGTTCCATTTTCCAGACCGCGCCGCCCATGTTCGGATACTACAGACTTGCCTCCGCCGTCCCCCAGCTCCGGATAGCTGATGTGGACTACAACGTTGACCGGCTCATTGCGGGCTTCCGGGAAGCCTCTGAAAAGCAGGCCGCCGCCGTCGTTTTTCCGGAGCTGAGCATCACCGGATATTCCTGCGGAGACCTTTTCTTCCAGCCGCGCCTGAGACAGGCTGCCCTGGAAGGCCTGCGGCGTTTTACGGAGGCCACGGAAAAATCCGGCACAGTCGCCATCGTGGGCCTTCCGTTCCTGTACGGGGATGCCCTGTACAACACGGCCGCCGTCGTGCAGGCCGGGCGCGTTCTGGCGCTGGTCCCCAAAACGATGTTGCCCAACTACCGGGAATTCTATGAAAAGCGGCAATTTACCTCCGCCAGGGCCCTGGGAACCGGAACACGGGAAATTACCGTCAACGGCGCTCAAGTTCCCTTCGGTACGGATATTGTCTTTCATGATACGTCCTCTCCGTTCAGCTTCGGCGTGGAAATCTGCGAAGACCTCTGGAGCGTCATTCCCCCCAGTTCCACGCTGGCCCTGCACGGAGCCAGAGCCATTCTCAACCCGTCCGCCGGGACGGAACTCACCGGGAAGGCCGCCTACAGACGCGAGCTGGTCAAACAGCAAAGCGGCAGGTGCCTCTGCGCCTACGCGCTGTCTTCCGCCGGCGTCCATGAATCCACGACGGACGTCGTCTTCGGCGGCCATTGCCTCATTGCGGACAACGGAAGGCTGGCGGCGGAAAGCGCGCGCTTTCTCAGGGAAAACTCCCTCATCCTGGCGGACGTGGACTTTGAACGGCTGGCGGCCGGCCGCCTTTCGGAAAGTTCCTTCAACGACAACAAACCCCTTCCCTACACCGGGAAAATGCTCCACGTGACGCTGGAGACGGATGTTCCCGCCTCTCCCGGTCTGGAATACGCCTTCAACCCGCCCCGCCCCTTCCTGCCCGTTCCGGAACATCGGGACGAACGCTGTGAGGAAATCATCTCCATCCAGACGGCGGGAATTGCCAAAAGAATGGAACACGCGCGCGTCCAGCGGCTCGTGATCGGCATCTCCGGCGGACTGGACTCCACGCTGGCCCTGCTCATCTGCGCCCGCGCCTGCCGGCTGCTGGGACGGCCCGCATCGGACATCCTGGCCGTGACGATGCCGGGATTCGGCACCACGGACAGAACACGGAGCAACGCCGTGCGCATGTGCCGCCTGCTGGGAGCGGAACTCCGGGAAATCCCCATTTCTGACGCCTGCCTGCAGCACTTCAGCGACATCGGACACGATCCGGCGGAACACACCACTACTTACGAAAACGTCCAGGCCCGCGAGCGTACGCAAATCCTGATGGACCTGGCCAACAAGACGGGGGGCCTCGTCGTCGGCACCGGGGACCTGTCGGAAATCGCGCTGGGCTGGAGTACATACAATGGGGACCACATGTCCATGTACGCGGTCAACTGCTCCATCCCCAAGACGCTCATCCGCTGCCTGATCGAACACATTGCGAAAGAATCCGAGCCGGAACTGGCCGCCACCCTGGTGGACATCAGCAATACCCCGGTCAGCCCGGAACTGCTGCCCCCCTCCGACGACGGGACCATCGAACAACGGACGGAAGACGTGCTGGGCCCCTATGACCTGCACGACTTCTTCCTGTTCCACTTCATCAAATACGGAGCGCCCCCGAACAAAATCCTTTACCTGGCGGAACACGCCTTCCGGAACGAATTCCAGCCGGAATTCATCCGCCGTTGTCTGGACATCTTCATCCGCCGCTTCTTCCAGCAACAGTTCAAGCGCAGCTGCATTCCGGATGGCCCCAAGGTAGGCACCATCTCCCTCTCCCCGCGCGGCGACTGGCGCATGCCTTCCGACGCGTGCGGAACCATCTGGACCGATCAAATCTCCTGAATTCCCGTACCCGGCGCGTGGGGTGCGGCTTCATTCAGCAAGGGAAAAGGCTCACGCCTCTTTCACGGCACTCCGTCAATGGCCGGGCGCCATTTTCAGCCCGATGATGCCGATCAGCAGGAAGGTGGCCGCCAGCATGCGCCAGACGTTCGAGGAATCCCCGAACCAGATGATGCCCACCATGAAGGTGCCCAGCGCGCCGATGCCCGTCCACACGGCATACGCGGTGCCTATGGGAATATTCCGCTGGGCCAGCCACAGCAGAAAGCCGCTCAGGGCCATGCTCAGGATGGAAAAGGCTATGCAGGCGGCAAACCTGCCGGAACCCGTGCCGGGCGCCTGGGAAAGCTTGAACCCCAGAGGCCATCCGATCTCGCAGAGACCGGCCAACACCAGATAAATCCAGGACATAGATGAGAATAGGAATCGTCTTACCGTCTGCCGGCCTTCCCGAATGAGAACGCTCCAAGGGCAACGGATGCCTTGCAGGGTACCTGCGGACGCCGCGGAATCAAGACTGCAATCCATGCGCTCTCTGTCATGCCGCCGCATTCCGCATCTAATCCTGCCATTCCATCCGTGGAGATGTAACGGCGCAAGATAGTTGCGATATGCGGGACAGGTTGTTGCGATATTTCGCCACTTGCTGCCAGGAAAAGCCCCTTTCCGGAAGCCTGAAAAGAGGTTAAAAAAACGCCTGAAAACGGGTGAATTCGCGTGACTTTTACCCCCGAATTTGCTATAAAAAACTCACCGGAAGGAAGGTTGATCCGTACCTTGAACCGGGGCTATTGCCGCCGCTGCCATCAGCTTTATTTTGGCGTTGCAAAGGGAGTGCATAATTTCCGCCCTGCGTTCGCGCGGCACTCCATAAGGCCGGGGATTGCCTGTCGTCACCATCCGGAACATCCGGGCGTATAAATCAGGGGAAGCCTCGGCACTGTGCCAGCACCAGCAGGACCAGCGGGAATTCTCCGATTCCCCGCGCCGCCAGGGCGCTTCAATCCGGCATGCCTCCCGTCCGTATTCTTCAATCATGGTTAAGGCATACGTTAAATCCTCCGGGGCTGAATCCGGTAAATGCCGCTCCTGAAGAACATCGGCCAAATGGACGGCCACATGGGCACGCACGGCATAGCAGCACCCATAGGTTAAATGCCGATCATCCCCGGAAGAGTACCACAGGCACTCCGGATGGTCCGTCATCCAGTGCAGCCAGTCCCCATCTAAAAGCGCCGTGTCAGCATCCAGCTTGACGAGTATATCTTCAGGGGCTGCCCCTGCCGTCATGGAGCGCAGCACTCCCACAATGGCGCCGGGGCCGCGTAAATTGCCGCCGCGCATCCAGGATGTCTGATCATAGACGGCTCCCAGCTCTTCCAGGGCCTCCACCGTTCCGGCATCCACCGGAGCGTGGCAATCATCCAGCACCCGAACCAGGGCAGACGGGCAGGCCATCCGGGCGCACCTGGCCGCCGCTACGGCTTCCGGGGCGTCTTCCTTATACGTGAATATGTGAATTCTGATCATAAAAAACTACGGTCCCCACGGATAATACGTGCCGCCCCCTACGGGAAGCTGAATGGTGCCCAGGGCGTACTGGATTACATCGTCGCCTTTAATGACGGCCAGAGGGAAGGAATAATAAAACAGCCGGGACGGCCTTGCTCCGTCTATGGATGTAAGCATGAAGGGGTCCACCGTCCCCGCGGAGGAAATGACGGCCATGCCCGTGATTTCCTCGTTTTCATTCAGAATCAAATTCAGCCAGACTTCCCCTTCCATCATCGGCAAATCCTTGCTTGCCGGGGCATCTCCCAGCACGCGGCCATTCAGCATGATTTTCCCGGGCGTGATGGTGGCTCCCGTCTTCTGGCCGTCTTCATCGTATTCCAGCTGAACGCGGAATCCGTAGTCATTCGGCTCCGGCGTCGCGGATGACCAGATAACCTCTCCGCGGGGGCTGACGGTCGGGGCCTTGGGGCTGATGCGGGCGTTGGAATCGTAAGTCAGGGACAGGGCGGGATTGTCCTGCACCTGATCCTGGTTGTCCCGGTCATCCATAGCGGCCTGGTTGCTGTAAAGCTGCTGCTGTCGGTCAATCATGCTTTGCAAGCTCAAATGGTCGGGAACTCCCGTGGATATATACGTGTTGCCTGCGGATAAATCCACCGTGACGCCCTGAATGACCGTCCGCATGTCCAGCCAGGCCGGGTTGGCCCCTGCAATCGACAAGCGCCGCCCCAGCAGCAGGTCCGGACGGATGGCCGCCAGGGCGTCCACGCTTCCGGCCCAGGGTGCCACGCGGGTCATTTGGTAATAGGCGGCCAGGACGGGTCTGTAATTTGGCCAGTCCGCTTCGCCGCTCCCGCTGCCTCCGGACGGAGGCGGGAATGCAGAACCGTCCTCCGGGCCGATTGTCCCCTGGCGGTCCACCTTGTAATGCCGTTTCCGGGTGTTGGTGGTAACGCCGCGCCAGGTCAGCCAGTTGTAATACCTCGTCACCTTGTCCCCGTTAATCGTCACGGTTTTTTTACGCGGAAAGAGCAGCTCAAAACCTTTTTTTGGAGGGGAATCTATGTAAACGTATTGCTTGAAAATCACCTCACACCATTTGATGGTTGTGCAGGCTTCGCTTAATGAGCCGGAAACAAGTTCGTACCTGGTGGCGGTCGTGCTGTAGTTCCTGGCATCCTGCCCTTCCACGGCGGGCGTCTCCCGCTGGATCGTCCCGAACTGTGCCCCGGGAACATTCGCCAGTTCCGGAATCTTTTTTGTCCACCATTCCCGGGCGTCCTCCGGCCCGGTCGGCATCTTTTCGCCCAGAACCATCATTTCCGGTTTGGCAAAATTGTATTGGGGGCCATCCACGCCATCCTCGTCGGTGTCGTCCGGGTCATCCCCCGTTCGCGGGTCGGACAGTTGCACGATCGTGCAGCCTTCCTGGTGCAAGTCCGCCCCGGCTGGGTGAACAACCGTGGACGTGGCGTACTTGCCCCGCGTCATCACCACCCCCACCGCGGGGGGCACCAGGTCCACCCGTTCCGTCAGCTGGATTTTTGACAATCTGTGCGCGATCCGGTCCAGCGTCACCGGGTCCAGGCGGTCCCCGTCCGCAATGTGCAGCACGGGGCTGGCTCCGGAATAATCAAACCAGGCCACCATGCCGGGCCGGGAACTTAGGAATTTGCGCAGCAGGGAGGCGTGCTTGTCACAGGCGACATCCGTGTCCCATATCCAGGCGGAATCATCCACATCCAGCACATAATCCGTCACCAGCGCCCCATGTTTGCGGGCGTTGTCCAGCACCGTCCGGAGGGCCGCCGCGATCTTGATGCGCCGTTTGACCGACGCCCCGGAGGATAGGCCGGAAAACGCCGCAAACGAGAAAGCAATCCTGCCCGCCCCGATGCCGGAGCCGAAAAACGTCGTGCCCTCCATCGGCTTCCAGTGGTCGCAAATTTCCACCTGCCACACGTAGCCGGACGCGGACAAGGCGGCATCACACTTGCGCACGGTGCCGTCCAGCACCGTCACGCCGTCCCACGCCACCCGCACGCGCTCTTTATAAGAGAAGGGGGCGGCATCCATCATTTCCCGGCCCAGCTGGAAAGACACCTGGGCCGCCGTAAAATTCCGCCATTGCCAGCTGCATGACTGGCTGGCCAGTCCCGTCAATTCTACTGTTTTAATGTCCATACCCCCGCTGTGAATCAATCTTGTTCAGGCGGCTTTTCAGCTCCGCCACTTCCGCATTCAGCTTTTGCGCCGTTTCCTGGCTCCTGGAATACCTGCCTAGTATCTCCCGCACCAGCTCCACCATGCCGTGAATCGCGGGCGTTTCGTCCTGGCCGCGGTCGTTGCCAAGAAGCATTTTCAGCTGGCTGGCCAGCTGGGCACGCTCGCCCTTGTCCACCTGTCCGTCCTGTAACGCCTTGCGCACAACGTCCTCCACCTGGTAAAGGATTTCATAGTCGGAACTTCCGGCCAGATCCCCCGCTTTCTGAACAGCCCCCTCCCGGTATTTCCGCATCCATTCCGTCAGTTCCATTGCTGCCATGCTTTTGGCCTGGATGTCTTCAGGCAGGGCGGTTACTTTCCGGGCGGCTTCTTCCAGGCCCTTGATTTTCTGTTCCTGGTTTTCCTGTGTCTTTTTAGCGGTCAGGATGTCATTCATGGACTTCCAGGCTTGTTCCGCGGCTTTCACCATGCCCCGGTCGGCGTCGGAATTGTAAGCATTGCCGAATTTTTCTTTCAGGGCTTTTAAGAATTCATCAACCCATTTGGCATCATCCTTGTCCCGCTTGTCCCATAGCTCCCGGTCCTTATTCCGGAGGCGGCCAACCGTGTCCAGGAACTTGGTAACGCGCTCCTGGGCCTTTTCATTTCCCTCCGCGTATTTAGCAGCAAAACCGGAAAAGGAATCCACGCTTGCATTCATCACATCTGCGGCGGTGTCCATTGCTTTCTTGTTAGCATCCAGTTCTTTCTTGCGCGCCTCGGCAGCCTTGGAAAGAGCATCCGCCGCTGTCCGGGAAACAGTGGAATCACGCCGCTGGTTATCCTGCCAGGCCTCTGTCTTTTTCGTCTCCACCTGAACATCCTGATCAGCTTTTGCCTGGACGCCCTGCACGGCCAGAACGTTATTCAGCCGTTCTTTGGCCGTCGTCACAGCTTCATCTAAAGCTTCCTGCTCTTTGAATAAATCAGCCAAAGATGCTGTTCTGTTTTTGATTACCTCTCTGGCGACTTTTAACGCATCCGCATAAGCCATATACAAGGCATCCCCGGACTTGCCGCGCACGTCGCCCAGCAACCCCGTATTTTTGATGCCTTCCATCATATTGTTCAAGGCGGCTTCCTGCTGCTGTTTTTCTGCAATCAGCCGGGCCATCATTTCTCCATTGGTGGCGGATGGCATGCTGGCATCTTTCCGCATGCCATCCATTAAGGCTTGTACATGCTTCAGGGTTTCTTCGTCCTGATTCTTTTTCTGCTGTAATCCGGCCACCAGCGGGATGCCCACGCCGCCCAGCATGGCCGCTTTAGCCATTTCTTTCGGCGCGTCTGCAATTTCCTTTTCCAGCTTCTTCTTTTTGGCTGCCAGTTCCTGCCATTGTTTCAGGGCCGCTTCCGCGTTCTTGAAAGCGTCCGCCTGCTTGTAAAAATCCTCCGTCTTCAGGTCACGCACGCCTGCCGCTGCCGGGCTGGATTGGGTAAGCTCCTGCATGCGCCTGATCTGTTCCGCCTTGGCTTCGGCCAGTGCTTCGGCTTTTTTCACGGCATTTTCCGCCTGCTGCCGTTCGATAGCCCGGCGTTCTCCGGCGTCTTTGGCGTCGATGGCCGCCAGGGCATCCCGGGCCTGGCTCTCCGTCATTTCCCCGCGGATCTGTTTTTGCCTGATGATGCTCCGGTTCTTTTCGTTTTCGATGGCCAGCAGCTGGGCCTGCATTTCCAGGTTCCGGCTCGCCTTTTCGTCCAGGGCTTCGATCGTCCTTTTGCGGGCGTCGTAAGCGTCATTGATCTGTTTGACCAGGGCATGTTCCTTCTTCAGCGCCTGTTCCTGGTTCAATCTCCCCAGTTCGGCGCTCATTCCGGCCTGCCAGGCCTCCACCTTCGCCTTTCCTTTTGCCAGCACGTCCGCAAGTTGCGCGGAAACTTTTTTAGCGCCCAGGCCAAACGCGTCAATAAGGGCATTTCCGGCAGCCCGGCCCAGCCCCCAGGCTTCCTTTCCCAGGTTGAGGACATTGGTGGCGTTTTGCAGGCCGCCTTTGAACTTGCGCCATTCCTGCATTTTATCACCCGCCCAGGTTTGAACCTGTCCGGGAAATTTGGATAAGGCGTCAATGCTGCGCTGTAGCCATCCGGACTGCTGCTTGACGGCATCCGCAGCATGGCCCACCGTCTTGTCCGCGCCCTGGACCGTGGCGCCCAGCGCGTCCAGTCCGTCAATCCTCACAGTCCAGTCATTAGGCGTTGCCGCCTGTGTCTCCGGATAAGCGGGCACGGCCCCCGTCTGCCCCCCCACGCCTCCGGATGCCAGCGCCGGAACAGACTTGACCGCCCGGGACAATTCATCCATGCCCTTGCGTACCTGGTCCAGCGTCCCCTCCGGCTTGGTAGATGCGGCCAGGCTCTTGGCCAGCGTGGCGTCCATCCTGGCCAGCAGCGCGGCAATCTGGTCCAGCCGCGCCATCATCCATTCATTCCCGCCTTCCCGGGCGGAGGGGACAGGAAAGGGGGAATGATCCGGGGCAGCAGCCCCGCGGGCTACCTCTTCCACGGCTTTGGACACCCGGGCAATTCCGGACTGCATTTCTTCCAGGGCCTTGTCCGTCCGTCCCTGGGCGGGTGTGCCGTTGGCCGCCACTCCTTCCGCATGGGCAATCGTTCCGGCCAGACGGTCCAGGCCCTCCACTTGTATGGTCATCTTGCCGGGGGCGGATGCCCCGGAGAATGCCCGGGCATCCGCCACGGTTCCCTCCCCTCCGGAAATAAGTTCCCGCGGCAGCCCCCTGGCTGCCGTGGAAAGATCGTCCACCCCCTTGCGCACCTGGTTAATCCCGCTCATGTCCGCCCGGGTGCCAAGCGTCAGGGATATGTCAATATTGTTGTTCATCAGTTGATTTCTCCGGTCAGGGCAAATTTGAATTCTACGGCCTGCCAGGCCGCCCCGCGCAAGTCCACCCCGTACCAGTGTTCACTGGTCAGGGGGTACGGGCGGGGAGGGTCCACGGTGGCGGCGTATTCCCTCACGCGCTGGGGGCGGCCCTGGTAATAGCAGGTCAGCCAGGTGACGCGCCCCAGCGGGTGCAGCGTGAACAATTCTTGGACATCCAGGCCCCAGGCACGGGCCGCCGCCGCTGTCGGGAACGGATGGGCCACTGTGAAAGACAGCTGCATCAGGGCGTTGCCCCGCGCCCGCTGAAGCATCCAGGAACTGCCCAGCACGCCGTCCCGTTGCACCTGGACGGAGGCCGTAACGTCCACCGGAGCCGCCATAAGATCCCCCTGTTTGCAGAGCGTGACCGCATCCAGGCCGTCCGGACGGTAAATCACCGTGTCTGTGGATTCATAGGCCATCATCAGGAATCAGGATTGAGTGAAATAGCGGAAAAACGCCACGGAGGCGGAATCCGTGATCACAAAAGCCGGGTAGTCCGAGACTGTAAAAATCCTGCGGCCTTTGGTCTCCGCATGGACGGCCTCAACGGTCAAAGACACCGCATCAATCATTGTATAGGCACCATCCTCCGCAAGGGTCAGGACATCTTTTCCCAGCCTTGCCCACACCTGCACCGCCTGCCACGGTTCCGCCAGTCCAACCAGCGCGGCAACAACGGCCTGCATGGCCGGTGCCTGCTCCGCCGGTATCTCGTCCTGCGTATAGCGTGCCGGAGGTCTATATCCGCCCTTGTCCTGATAAATGGGCGTCAGAGTGAATTCCTGCCATGTTCCAGGCTTCGGAAACTGAATTTGTATTTCTGCGTCGTTCATCATTAGAGAGGTATGTTAATGTCCACAAAATCAGCCGTTTCTTCGGCTTCAATATCGTTTCTTGCCAATGCTTCCAGCGCGTAATAAACGGGATTGATGTTGCCGGGCTGGTAGAGGGTGCGCACCGCAGACCCAACATGCATGTACACATCCCCGCTCGCGTTCCCCGGCAAATCAGTAACTATCGAACTAATCCCCAAGCCCGTTTCAAAGGCATTAACGCCGCGCACCGCCGCAATTTTATGCAGCTGCACCGTCTGCCCTCCGCCCGTCAGCAAATAGAGGCTGCCGTACGAAATATATTCGCTCTCGAATTTGTACTGGGATCGTTGATGATAGATAATTTTATTAACGATTGAAGGTATAGGCTCGTTATGCGTCGCGGGCACAAAACTTGTAGTAGTTTTCACCCTCCACCCTGCCGCCTCGGAAAGAGCGTAAATCTCACGCACCTTGACCACGTAGCCCCCGCGGGTCGCATCCCGTACATTATCAAATGTGATGTCCAGAATTTCGCCGCTGTTGTGGGCCAGATTATTGCCAGGTATGATACTGTACGATCCCTGGGTTAAATCAGATCTTGTCGTTTTGCTGCCTCGTCCGATGCCTATGGTAATTTTGCCTGCGCCGAGTATGCGCCACGGAATGGAGAATCCCGCAAAGTTGGAATAATTATGTTGACCGTTAGGCCCTGTGAAGGGAAAGACAATCGTGCTGTGAGTCCCGGCAGGCACTCTAACCTGCGCATACTGGCCGGGAATGAGAGCGGTAGTTGCCGCCGTCCCCGTAGCCGTAATGCTGCCCGTGTTGAGGTAGGCGTGCTGGGAAAAAATGTCCGTCACTCCGGCCAAGCCTGCGGCATGCAGGCGGTTGACCGCGCCCGTATCGGTCGGCGCTCCCACGGCAAGCGGGATGTTGATGCCTCCGTTGGCGTTGACGGTCCCGTCAAACGTGCCTCCCGCGGCGGTGATATTGCCGTCCAACGTCATGTTGCCTGCATCATCTACTTGAGGTATGGCCGCCAGAGCCTGCTGGGCCGCCGTGGCAGAGTTGGCTGCACTGGTGGCAGATGTTGCGGCATTATCGGCATCCGTGGACGCGGTGGCGGCGGACTGGCCAGCCGTCCGTGCCGCAGCCTCGGCGGTCGCGGAAGATTGGCGCACATCCCGCCCCAGGCTGTCCAGTTGCCGCGCGGTGGCCAGCGCCATCCCTCCCAGGGTGATGCCGTCGTCATAGTCCACTACCACGGTCATCAGCGGGGCCATCGTGCCGTTCACGGCGGGCGGGTTGGCCACCTCCGCCACCAGGCCACGCCCAGGGACGGACGGAGTAAGTACGGCGTGCATGCCCAGCGCGTAGGGCGTCATCTCCGTCCCCTCGCACACCTGGATAATAATGACATCCCCGCGCGTCAGGGGGACGCCTGGCGTAAATACCCACGTAGCTGTCTGGCCGCTGGTCAGGTTGGACACATAGGCGGAGGTGCCAATCAGGCTGTACGCACCGTTTACCAGCTTCCAAATCCGCAGGCAATACTGATTCAGGGCGGGGTCGGTGAAAAAATACACAGTGGAAATACTCGTCAGGCGGCAGCTGTCAGGCAGATGCCCCGCCAGTATCTCGTCTCCCCAGGTCATCGCGTAGCCTCCGACGATGGTCCAGGTGTCGGCGGCATCTCCGCTGGACAAGGTGGATTGCCCGGTCACCGCTTCCAATTCCACGCCCGCATCCTTGAGCGCGTCCGGCAGTTGTGCGGCCAGGGCGTCGGCTACCAGTTCGGACCAGTCGGCCAGCACCTCGTCAGGCGGCGCGTAATCCCCGGGCAGCAAGTCCGCCCGGACCATCACCCGGATCAGGCGGGACGTGCGCTGCGCCCCGTCCGGATCCACCAGCACCACCTCGCCGATCAGGTCAATCCGGGATTGATCCCCCATGACCTCCGCCAGCTGCACCGTATTAACGGACAGGCTGCCGACATAGGCAGTGCCCAGGGCATCCTCCACATGTTCCAGCCCCGTGGCGGCCAGCACCAGGGAATCGTCCCCCAGGGATTTTTTCACGGCCAGCACGGGCACCTCGTCAGAATTCGAGGGGTTGCCGGGGCCGTCCGTCAGGACGATGCGTAGCGGCATCTTGTCGCCCCGCACCAGGGCCATGTCAGTCAGCGGCACCTGGCCCGCCGTCGTCAGGGCCAGCGTGTTAGCATCTATGTATATAATCATGATTGGAAAGATGGAAGGGGGAAAGCGGAGCCGCCGTACCCGGACGGCTCCTGGATGGGCGCAGGGTTAATCCGCCGCCAGCTTGGCCAGCGCCAGGCTCGTGAACGTAGCCAGGGGGGAATTCTTGATGGATAGCTCAAACTCGCACGTCACCGGATCGGACGCGAAATTCGGGCTGTTGGTGAGGGATAAATCCCCCATCACGCAGAAATGGGCCAGCTTTTCGGCGTTATTGCCGGAGTTGCGCAGTTCTCCATACACCCAGCAACGGATGTTGCCGGAGGATGAAAACGGCGCGGCTTCCTGGTCATCTTCCAGGTTGTCCGCCACGCCGAACGCCAGCTGGATCGCTTCGGGCGTCACCTCCTGCGTCGTGAACTTCAGCTTGGACTGCTGGGCGATCGACAAATCGCGCATTTCATAAAATCCCGCGTCGTTCACGCCTTCCACCGTCGCCGTCTTCTTCTGGCGTTCGCTGGTAGCCGTCTTGATCTTGCCCAGGGTCAGCCACGGGCCAGGCTTTTCCGGGGTGGGAGCGTCGGGCTTGGCCCCTTCTCCCACCGTGTTTCCTGCGGTGACGGTTTCCCCGAATTTTGCAATGCGGATGATCATGCCTCCGATCAAATTATCGACAAATCTTTTTTCGTATGCCATGTGCTTGGTTTGGTTAATAGTTAATTGTTAATGGTTCGTCGTTCCGGCTCCGGTCCGTTAAAATACCCGGCAGCCGGCTTTTGCCTGTTCGAGCGCCGCAGCCTGGTCGGGCGTGACGTTCACCACCACTCCGGCCAGGTAGGTCATGCCGCTGATGTTGGTGCCCGTCCTGGTCACGCGCACTTTCACCAGTTGCGGCTTGGCCTGGCCGCTGACGCCTGCTTCCCCCGCGGCGGATGCCGGGGCCGTCTGTTCTTTTTCTGTCTTTGCCATGTTGTTGCTATGGGGTCAGGTTTTCTCGGATCGAGAGGAAAATCACTCTGCCGTCCACGTTCTTCAGTTCCGGCACTTGTTCCGTGCTTAGTTCTGTAATTTCCGCCACCCAGGGGGCTGTCCCGGCCAGCTCGTCATTGTGCGGGGACCATTTGCGCAGCCGCCGCAGCACGGCGGCGGTCAGGGCGGACAAGCGGCGGATCGTGGGGTCAGCCCCCACTTGCCCGGTCGTCATGACCAGGATGGCTGCCGTGGCGACAACCACGCCGGGGTCCGGCATGTCCACACCCTTCCAGGGCGGCGGCTGGGGTGCCTGGGGCATGACCGCGATGGCCGCATCATACTGCGCCACGGCCAGGGCAAGGTTGTTCACTTGGTCGCTGGCGTCAAACGGGTCCGGAATCACGTAATTGGCCAGTTCTTTTTTTCCGGCCAGGCGGTCGATCACCGCCTGGGCAAACACGTATTCGGGGCCGTCTGGTAGTTCATCATTCATGCTTGTTCAATCGGTTGGAAATTCTAGTTGCCAGGGTGTCCACAGCGGAGGTTTTCACGGCGTCGGTCAGTTCCGCGTCCGACGGCAGCACGGTGCGGTCGGGGTCGTGCGTCACGGATTTCAAGAGCAGCCCCAGCGGCGTTATTTTCTGCTTCCAGCCCTTGTACATGCGCTTACGCTCCTGGACGCGGGCCAGGTAGGGCATGCGGCTTTTGACGCTGTACAAGACCATGATTTCCTCCTGGGGAATTCCGGCCTCGGCCAGCGTGATCCGGCGCTTGCGCAAAGGGGAATCCGGCCCGGGGACAAGCAGGCTTTTGGTGGGGCGGCCCGTCACGGGGGAGATGCGGCCAGTCGCCCGGACCGTGCCGCCCAGCAGGTGCAGGCGCACCCCCGTATGGCTCACCGTCACGCGGGCCGTGCGGCCCTCCATATGGCTTTCCGTGGCTTCCGCCGCCCCGGCCCAGTAGTTCCGCGATCCGGTCTGCTGGGATCGGTCGATAAAATGATTCTTCAGCAGGTCGCGCAAATCGTCCCCGGCGTGCCGGGTCATGGCCTGCAAATCCTCCGGCGTGACCATCCTGGCCAGGGCAACGGACATGTCCAGATTCACCTGTAAACTGATCATGCCCGGCCTCCTTCCATGATTGCCTTGTCCCCGCGGATGCTCACTTGCACATCCAGGTTGCGGCTGATCCAGTCGCGCAAATCCTGATCCACTCCTTTCATGCTCGCCTCGGCTCTGTTAAAATCTTCCCGTCCGGATGCCGCGTCCTGCAACCCGTCCGCCGATACGGACTTCACACCCATCCCACTGTTAAAGTCAAAAGGCGGGTAGCCCGTGCCCCACCGGGAAAGCAAGCTCCATATCCGGCTGGACACCAGGGCACGTTTTCCTTCAGCATCTACTCCCCGGCGTTCCGCGGGGGAAAGCTGCGCATAGGCTTCTTTCCAGCGCGTGTCCCAGTCCCGCGGTTCTTTTCTGGTTCCCACCCGAACCAGCTGCCAGGCGTGGGGCCTGTCGTCGGCCAGCAGGTTTTCCTTCCAGGCATAGTTCCGCGCCTGGGCCACTGTCTGGTCAAAAATCAAATTCTGGCGTCCGGGTGTCGTCATGTCCCGGATCGTCCCCTCGGCATCCTCCGGGGCCTCATAATTGTAAAATTTAAGTACCGCCTGCAAAAACTCGCGGGCGGAAGCATTCAGCCATTCGCCGTTCAAAATTTTCCGGGATCCGTCCCGGATTGCCTGAACCGTCTGAAGATGGTTGCAGCCAGCCGAAAAAACAGCACGCTGCGTGAATTCCCGGCCCATTTGTTCCAGCTGGGCGGAATTCAAGTTGGTCGGCATCAGCCGCTTTCCCATCAGTATTTCTTCGGCGCTTGGCATCCTATTAACTATTCGCTTTTAACTGTTCACTGCCCGCATGCGCGGGCCTTACATCACCCCGCCGTGGCGGCTCATGCCCCACCGGATCGGCCTTCCGGAATAGTGAGGGCTGGGGGTCTTGTCGCTGGCGTCATCGGTGATCACGTAGCTGCCGGAGGATAATTCCTTCAGCACGTCATTGGCGTGCTGCCACTCCGCTTTCCGCTCGTCCGTCATGGCCAGGGCAAACCGGACCAGGACGCGGTAACGGACAATGGCCCCGGCTTCCGCCATCAGTTCCGCGGGGATGCAGTCAGGGCTTCCCTGTAACCTGGTGCGGCCTCCGGAGGCAATGCGGCTGCGGATGGTGGCCGCCGTCTCGGCCAGGATGCCGGGGATGGGATCGGGCTGCACCTGGGCGCGGTCGCGCGTTACGCTGGCCAGTTCCCCGGCGTTCAGTACCTGGTTCAGCACATCTTCAGTTAATGGGTTCCACATGGTTTTTCCTTCCGGTAAGTTCCGGGGGCGGCGTTGCGCCCCCGGAACAGTCCTCGTCAATCTGCCATTCCTGGTTACGATACTTCGATACGTGCGGCGGCTGCCGGATTGGTCACTTTCCGGTGAGTGGACCAGTACATCATGTCCACCACTTCCAGCGTCCGTTCTTCGGACAGGATTTCCGGGCCGGAAGGTTCCAGCGTGAAATCCTTGGCTGCTGACATGTCGTTGCGCGTCGGCGCGTCCTGGGAGTAGAACATGAAAATGTCCGATCCCATAATGCCCTGCATCTTGCCGGACTTCCCGCGTGCTGCGGGCTGGTAGGGCATGGATGCCAGGGACACGTCAATGTCCGGGAACACCAGCATGTTCTTCAGGATGTCCAGGCTGGCAGTCAGTTCCAACCCCTGAAGGCGATTAAGGAAGAACGGATGATTCTTCATGATCACCCAGGCTTTCAGCCCCAGGATCAAATGCGTCGGCTTGCGCCCGATAGCCGCCTGGATCGTCAGGGCCAGGTTATCCAGTTCCTGGATGATGTTGGCTTTCTGTCCGGCGGTGCTGGTCCAGTTGCCGCTTCCAGCCGTAACGGGCACCCCTGCTTTCCAGATGGTGACGGCTTCAACTTCCCTCGTGACCAGCTGGGAACTGATCAAATCCTGAAGATTGCTTTCCCGCTCATCGTCTCCTCCTCCGTCTTGTTCCATGTCGAATTTCCAACTGCCGACCTCCAATGCGTGGGGCTTGCAGTTGTAAAAATCGTCCGTGGCATTGGTGTCTATCCGCGTAGGAGAATTCCCCCTGGACAGAGCCGTTTTATAAACGCGGAACGCGTTGTCGATGTCCCGCTTCTTGTAACTTCCCACGGCGGTTTTCACCCCCACGGTTGGGAACAATTTGCGGCTGATACTGTCCGCCTCGTCCGCATAAGCGGCCTGGCACAGCTCGGTCAAATAACCGTTGTAGCTTGCAGCATTCTGAAACATATAATGTTAGTATCTATTGCTTATTGTTGGTTGTTGAGTGCGTCAGTCTCCGGCAGGGGCCGCCTGCACGGTTGGGAGGGTCAAGTAGGATTCCAACAGCTGCCCCCCGGTTCCCGGCTCGCAGGCCACGGCCACCTGGGTGCCAGTATCTCCGGCCGTAGCGGTGCCTCCGTCGTCCAGGACAAGCCTGGTTCCCTCTTCCACGCTGCCGGGGGATTCGCTCAACCGCACCCCCACGATCCCCTGATGGGCGGGCAGGATGTAATCCGTGTCTTCTCCTTCGTCTCCGCCGACGTGGACCACGCCCAGGGGGATGTCGGATTTACCGCACAAGACCAACTTGCCCGATGTGTCTTTCTTCACGAAGCAGCCTTCGCATTTGCGGAGGTCCATGCCGCTTTCCGCCCTCATGACGGCCTGTTGATGGATAATTGCCATGTTGTTTTCTGGTTATGAATAGTTAAAAGCAAATGCCAGGAGCGGTTTACTTCTGCCCCAGCCGGATCTTGGCCAGGTTCTTCGCTTTCCAAAACGAGCAAAGACGCCCGGCTGCCTTTTCTTGCGCCTGGATGTCGCGGGCCGTATTCACCAGCAGCTGGCCGCGGTCCGTCCCCATGCCTTTGCCTCCCCTGGTCGCCTGGGTTTCCCGGCGATATCCGGGCCGGGCATACTTCGGAGCGCCCCCGGACGTGCCGCCTCCCTTGCGGTTGGCCAGCAGGTTGATCATCTTGATGCCCATCTCGCGGTTGGTCAGCAGTTCTTCCTTGAGGTCCTTCTTTTCCTCGGGGGTCAAGGTCGCAAGGTCTTCGCTGTTGAGCAGCGTTTCCGCTTCCGCTTCCGCGGCTTCCTGTTCGGCGGCCATCAGGGCGTCGATTGTTGCCAGTATCTGGTCCAGCGCGGCGTCTTCCGGCAGTCCCAGCTTGGCGGCGATTTTTTTCAATTCTTCCATGTTGTTGTCTTGTTGGTTTGTGTTGTCGTTGATCGGCGCGGCCTGACTGTTGGTGATCGGGCGCTGGCCGGGGTTGTTGGGCTGGTTGGTTAGGGCCAGCCCGACGAGTTGCAGGGGGCGGAGGCGTCCGCCTCCCAGGTCCGCGCACAGCTCCACGCTGTACACGGTCGAAAAATGTTTGTAGATGCGGTCCCGGACCAGGGGGAGGCCCAGCGGCGTCCATTCAATCCGGGCGCACAGTTGCAGCCCTTCCGCCGTTGGCAGGGCGGCAAGCTCGCGCACCCAGCCGTAAGCCCGGCTATCCCGCGGCCCGGTGACGGCAACGGACACATGTTCCACGTCGGTCAGCAGCCCTTCTTCCGGGACGCCTGCTTCCACGATGGCCCGCACGGCCTCATCGTCGATGACCTGGACATATTTTTTTCCGTCCGCTGTCTGCTGGGGATGTTCCCCCCAGCGTTCGATGTTATACCAGCCGTCCCCCGGGTTTTCCCAGGGCTGCAAATCTTCCAATGTAATGGTTTTCATCCTTCTTGACTTTTTGTCTGTGTTGGTTACGGTGTTGTTACGGTGATGCGCGGCCTGGGGGCCATCCGTTAAGGCCGCGTTAGCCCGTGCGGGGAGATGGCCCTCCCGTCCGTACTTCTTTTATCTCTTGTATTTCAGGGTTCCCTTTCTCATCTTTTCGGCTCCATTCAGTCGGCGGCTGTGGAAAAAGCTTCTCACCTGGCCATCCTTGCCCGTGATAAATCCGCTCATGGCAAATTTCCCGGCGTCATCCTTGTACACGCGCAGGTAGGTCTTCTGGCCGTTGTGGGATTCCCACACTTCGTGCGGGTTTTTCACGGCACGGACTGCTTCAGATAAACGCCGCAATCTCCGGTTCTGTTCCTCGGGCGTTTTGGGGGGCTGGGTGCTTTCCCAGTGATCCAGGACGCCCTTGCTGAAATGCACGTCCTGCCCGTCGATGGACCGGGCCGTAAATCCCCGCGTCAGGGCTTTCCGCGCTCTTCCCGGGTGGCTGTGGCTGCTGGCCGGGTCGGGGGTCAGGGCGGACAATTTTTCCAGTCCCAGGCTTTTGGCCGTTCCGGTTTGGCCGATGGCCTCATGCTGCCCGCGGCCCCGCTTGTCCCAGCCCTTCCTGGCCCCTTCGCTGGTGCCGTAGTTGGCCAGCAGGTTTTCCTGGTCGCCGTTTCCGGCTGAATTTGCGTTTTGCCGGGGTGCTGCCGGGGTGCTTCCTGCTTTTTCCGGGTCATTGCCCACTTCCAGCCCTGCGGCGCGTTTCATGGCCGTTTCCAGCTTCCGGGCATCATTCCGGATCATGGCCGGGTTCGGCTGTGCGTTGAGCAGCTTTTCCAGCAGGGCAAGTTCCTGGGCCGTCAGGGGGGCGTTGTTCCTGGTCTGCTCAATCTGTGCGGGGATGTGTTGCCAGTTTCCGCGGCTGTTGGCCAGCAGGGGGAAGGAGGGTTGTTCCTGGGACGGCTGCGGCGCCCGGTACGTGACCGTATAGCCGGACGCCTCGCTTACTTCTTCCTCGTCGGCAATATATCCCGCGGCGGCCAATTTCGTGATGTTGTCCACCTGCTTGCCTACGTCTTCCGCTTCTTCGTATTCCAGCGTCCAGTAGGCCAGATGCGGCCTTCCCGGGAAATGGCGGTCCAGCAGGCGGCGGCTCATTTGGCGGTTGAAGCTTTCGGAGATTTCCGCGCCTTCGCCCGCCGCCAACATGCGGAATGTTTCCTGGTGGGCGTTGCCCGCCAGCGTCCCGCTGCCGGATTCCGCCAGCACGGTCAGCTCGCCGCCCGTGCCGCGGCGCACAATCTGCTTGTCGCACCACTCGCAGCGCTGTTTGAAGGTGTCCCCTCCGCGGGCCGTCGTTTCCACAGTCTTGATGTCCCCTCCGTCCGGGTAGCCGCCGCGCCCGTCCCCGATCATCTCTTCGGCGATGCGGTCATATTCCCGTGCCTGTTCGTCAGAAGTGTTTGGCGGGTATTTGAAGAAGATGGCCGGGTTGCCGAACACGTCAATGAATCCGTCCCACCCGTCCAGGGCATGGGCCTTGGCGCAGATGGCGAACATGGCGGGCAGGTCCACGGGCCGGAGGCATTCACGGATGATCAGGCGGCTTTCATCCACGGCTTCCAGCTTGGCGCATGACCTGTCGGCGGATTCGTTGTAATACCAGGCCCCGCCCTTGACAGGCCGGGCCATCAGCCACTGGTCCACGGGTTCCATCCTGATTCTGCCGCCTCCGGCCACGGGTTCCAGGTGCGCGTACCCGCGGAAGGTAGCCGATCCCATGAACCGCACCGCATCCCTCAAGTTGTCGATCTTGCCGTAATATTCCGCCAGGCATTGCTGCTGCTCGTCGGCCAGCGTTTGCAAGTCCGGGTTGTTGCCGATGGCTTTGGCATCCACCTTCACGTCGTCAGTCATTTCCGCCAGGGCGGAGGCGCGGCGGTCCAGGACCGTGCCCAGCATGTCGTCCGTTTCTTCCAGGGCGGCCCAGCACAGCATCACGTCGGCATACTGGCCTTTCCGGTACAATTCATAGAGGGCGCGGGCTTCCTGCGGCGTCAGGAATGGCAGCGGGTTCCGGCCTTCCTTTTGAGAGCGTCGGGACAAAAAGCCGATCAGCCTGATCATGCCAGTCCGGAAATTCCCTGGCCTGCCAATCATCCTGTTCACAAATTGCGGTAAAATGTTCATCGTGTTAAAATCTCCTGGTCCTGATGCCGCCCCAGCGGCGGGTGCCGGAGGCCCGGTTACTGCTCTTCCTGCTCTTGCCCTGGCGGGACTTGTGCCGCCAGGATGACGGGCTGCATGATTCCAGCCCGGTCCCGACGTGGCCCCAGTAGGAAAGCTTGCCGCTGTCAAATGTGTCCGCGTGGTTGCCCTGCGCGTCCACATCGGCCTCGAACCGTGCGCCGTTGCGCGTCACCAGGCGGTGGTCCGTTTCCAGCCATTTGCCCGGAGGCATGGCAATGAGAGCGTCTTCCAGGGCGGAGCAATACGCGGCCCCCATTGCCGTCTTGGCGTCGGATTTTTCGCCGCAGTAGCGGACAACCTGCTGCCCGTAAAACCCCACCACCCGGACCAGGCCGGACAGGTCTTTAGCCAGTTCCCGCGCCAGGAATTTTTCATTGCTGGTGTCCACCACCAGCACGCCGCGCTGCTCGCGAGGCACGGCCCCAATGACCAGTTCCAGGATGCCCAGCATGACGGCGTAGTGCTCCGTCTTCCACCTGACCACCAGCCGCTGCCAATATATGCGGTCCCAGTATTCCGTGGCCGTCAGGCTGGACGGGTTGGACTTCTTGCCCTCCGTGCTGGCTACGTCCAGCCCGAAACACACTTTTCCGGCGCACAGGGATTCCGCCCAGTTCGGGGAGATGGCTTCACGGATCGCGATCATGCGCACACCTCCTCCCCGGCCAGGTCCAGGCCCGTGCAATGGCCCAGGCCCATGTTTTGCGCCCGGTTCAGCCAGCCCAGCGGGATGGCTGCCGTGCCGCCCTGAATAAACTTCAGGCCATAGTTGCGATCCACCGACGCGCGGTCCAGGCTGTGCGCCCTGAATTCTTCGTAGGGCACCACCTTGCCGGACAGCGGATCATAGAGCGGCAGCCCGGCCAGTTCGGCGTCCAGAGCGTCCACACGGTGGACCGGGTAGCCCTGTTCCGTCTTGTACCAGTTCCCGGCGGCGTTCGGTTCAAATGTCCGCAGGCCCGGGTTCAGCAGGTCGTAGGTGTAATGCGTATCGTCCGCGGGCGGCGTGCTGAACAGCCAGAACAGGAATTCCGGGTTGCGTGAGATGATCGGTTCCACCGCGTCCCATACGCCTTTGAAGTCCGGCCAGAAGCCGATTTCATCTCCGAACACGTCACCCGTCCAGCCCCGGGCCGTGTCGGGATTGGGGGCGAGGATCTTCGTGCGGCTGTACGCCGTCCGCGTGTGGTAAATCCTGACCTGGGCCGCCTGCTTGTCCATCAGTTCCGCCAAGTCGTCCACGTTCAAAAGTTCCTTGCTGGTCTTGTCGATGACGTTGCCGCCCAGCTGCTTGCCCAGCTTGTCCTGGCAAGCTTTCAGGGCGCCCAGGGCGTCGTGCCAGATGGTTGCCTCCTTCTCCACGATTTCCTTTCCGGTCGCAATGGATGCGCTCACAAAAAAGCAATTCCGCCAGGGCTTTTCAATCATGCGGTCGATGGCCTTGCTGGCAATCGTGTAGGACTTGCCGCCCTGCCGCCGCCACATGAAAAAGCAGATGCGGAAAGCCACGCAGAACGCGGCGTCCTGAAAGGCCAGCAGGTTGACTGCCCGGAAATTGTCAGGATGATGGGGCATCTACAAATTCGGGGGTGACTGTTTTCCGCTGGCCAAACAGCAGGGCGCGCAGCCTGGCCAGTTTGCTTTCGTTGGTTTCGTTGCTGCCGACAATCGCCTGGACTTCCGGACTGGTGGCCTTGTCCAGCAGCGCCTGGGCGGCCAGCATTTGCCATTTGTCAATGTCCAGTTTCAGCCGCTGGGCTTCCATTTGGGCCTTTTGTCCGGCCAGCACCATGCCGTAAAGGCGTTGCAAATCCGCGGCGGATTTTTTGCCCGGGCGCGTGATGACTTCGTAGCAGGTTTGCAGCACGGCGGCATGGGTGGCCTTCGTGACGTTGCCCCGCTTGATTTTGGCAAGCTGGGCGGCATTGTGGTCTTCCGCCGCCCATATCCGGGGCAGCAGGTGCAGCTTGTAGTACTCGCTGATGCTTTGCAGGGACAGCCGCACGCCTCCCTCCGCCAGAATGGCCTGTACATCCTTCAGGGTGGCGTTGGCGGCAAGGGCGTCGTCCACGGCTTGCCGCAATTCCTCCGGCAAGTTGTGGATGGTGCTGTCCGGCCTGGGCTTGCGCATGGGTGTAGGGGGGTTACTGGTTGCTAAGTTCAGCTTGTCCGGCATCCGTAATGCGCCAGCGCATTTCTCCCGTGATCTTGTTGGAGATGCCCGTGATCAGGCGCAGCGCGTCCAGTTCCTTCATCTCGGTTTCAATTTCCGCGCGGGACGGGGACGGCACCACTTGCAGCTGCACCCGGCAGCGTATGTCATCTTCACGGCGCAGCAGTCCGGCGGGGACATGGGCCAGGTCCCTCAGGATGGCCAGTCTGATTTCGGCGGTTCGGTTCATTTCTTGTTCGGTGGGGTCAGGGTTTTCAGCATGCCGATGATTTCATGCAGGTCTCTGCCTTGTTCGTTGAGGCGGTCATATATGTCTCCCAGGTCTTCTTTCCGGTCATTTTTTATGTCTCGGATTTCTCGTTCCAGCCGGGCAATATCCTCTTTGGTGGCGTATTCGTTGGCCTTGCGGACATTGAGGGGATCATTGGACAAGGATATTTTGCGAGCCTTACCCATCACGTAGCCACCCCCGCCAATAGCGCCAGCCCCCACAAGGGTGCTTATTATCTGGCCAACCGCTCCGGCATCTATCGTGCTCGCTTCCGCCAATAGCTGCATCATCATTTCAATAATTCGGCAAGGGTGGACGTGCCCTGGGTATAGGCACGATGCAGGGCGGTTGTGGCGATTTCCCCCAGCTGGATATGGCCGGGGTCGTAGATGGCGCGGAAGTCTCCGCCCCATACCAGGCCCGCCTGGCGGGTCGCTTCGGCAAGCGGCGCGTAAATGGATTTTGGGCCTTCGCTGGGGGACCAGATGTCCTGCCCGTCCTCAAACAGGCAAAAGTCCGCGGCCAGTCCAAAATTGTGCATGCTCTGGCCGCCCCTGGCCCGGGTGACGCGGGGGCGCTTGTTATATAGCGCGTCCTGTTCGTCGTAGGTCCGGACGCCGCAAATGATTTTCCAGTCAGCCTGCTGCCGCATAGCTACGATTACCTGGCGCACCCGCATGGCGGCCAGCGGTTGCAAGGTCCATAGATAAGACTCGGAGCGGCTGTCCACCTGGCCGTATCTGGCTTGCAGCTGGCTGTGGCTGGTTTCCCACTGCGTAGCGGCTTCCCGGGTCAGCGGTCCGGCCAAGCCGTCCAGCTGGCCGCGGTAGAATCCGGCAAATTTCAAGGAGCGCTGCCACGCCAGCGTATGGGTTTTAAGTTCGGCATATTTCATGATGCTTTCCTTTCTTCACTGTTACTTATTAACTATTTTCCTTTCTGCACCACGGGCGGGGCGATCACCACTTCCGGCACGCTCTGATTCCACAGCAGCTTTCTTTCCCCCCGGTCAATCATCAGGGAGGAACCGCCGCGGACAATCACCGCCTGCCCTTCGGACAGGCTCACGCTGGTGGATGCGGTGGCTTCGCTGCTGCATGATCCTCCCAGCATCACCATCAGCGCGCCAATCGTCAGACATAGGCGGCGTCTGATGGTTTCGAGCTTGGCCGGATCGGAAGTCCCGGCCCCGGCTATGGACGAATTTGCCAGGTCGTTCTCGCCTGGCACCAGGGGCCGGGACTTCGATTCATTTCCGCCTCCATCGCCGGAGGCGGTATCGCTATCATCGCTGTCGGATGAAATTTGATGCTTCCCGTAAGTGATAAACCGCAGCAGGACATTCACGCCGCCCAGGGCGGTCACAAAGTCCACAGGGTTGTTTTCCAGCCACTCGCGGACGGACGGCAGGAGCAGGGACAGGAGGGCGGCAAGGTTGATCCAAAACGTCCGGGACAAGTACCAGGGCGTGGTCGTCTTTTTCGTTTGCTGGGGCGTAGTTGCCCCGGCGTCTCCCGACGCGAGGGCTTCATTCCCATGATTACCACGATTCAGTTCATCTCCGTTTTTTGTTCCGCCAAAATCTTGCTTGTTAGTCATGCGGGCACTCTAGCCCAGGCTCCGCATTCTTTATGTGGCATTTGTGGCAAATGTGGCGTTTGTGGCAAATGTGCTAAAAAAAGTTGAAGGTGGATTGCATCATCTTCCCGCGCTGGATGGCTTCTGCCCGCGCTGCCGCCGCCATATCCCGCACTTGCCCCTCCCACAATAGCTTTTTTACGCCTCCGGGCACGGCAGGCCAGGCGTACAAGTCCCCCCTCAATATCATGCGCCGCACTGTTTCCCGGCTTACCTTTAATATGCGGGCAGCTTCGGCAACGCTACATTCCGGCCCATTAGCCCAGCGGCGCAAATTTTCGTCCATGTGTCCATATTACCACACGCTTAACGGTTTTTCAGGAGCAGGGGCGCAAATTCGCAAACACAGAATAAAGTCGACAGTCTCATGCCAGATGTTATCATCATCAAATGCAATCCGAGCTGAAAATGATCGCGGTAGTTGACATGCAGGACCCTGACAGAAAGAGCTATAAACTCGCCGAACAGGCTGTCGTGCTGGTCTGGGATTTTGAGGGCTTTACCATGTGCAAAGATGTGCTGGGCAATACATGGCTGGTCCTCGACACTAAATTCTGATCAACAAAAAGGCCGCCAGGAGCTACCTGGCGGCCTGAATTGTATCTGCCCATTGGGCTAATCATCGCAACATAAAGCGCGGACAAAGGGCGTCATTTCCTCGTCCTGATGGTCTTCTATCAGCTTGTCCGTCCTTTCGTCCATAATGCACAGGACGCTTGAATAAAGTCCGTCAGCAAATAGTGATTGCTTGGTGGCAACAACAAGCGCATGTACTGCATAGCCGGACTGCTGGCCATTGCCATCTACAACATAACAGTTGATGTTGTCTCCTGGCTTTAAGGGGGGCATGATGATTTTTCTGTTGTTTCAATCCGCGCATCCGCAGGGATGCGAAAAGTTACAGGGGGAATTCGTCTTCAAATGACACCGTGTCGCTCCATCCCCTGGCCGTTTTCGGTTCGGGGGCTAGGGGGGCAGCTGCTCTCCGGCCAGCGTCCTGGACGGCCTTGGGCACTCGGACGGCTCCCACATGATCTGCCAGCCCTCCCGGGGGAATCGTCCCCAGGATTGCGTGCGGTTCATAGGTTTCAAATCCTGTTTCTTCCGCCAGCTTTCGGGCGGCGGCCCGGCCCCGGTTGATCACCGTGTAGTTCAGATTCCGCACGTGTTCCAGCGCGGCAAATTTCCGTAACTGCCCATAAACATCTTTGCTCGTGCAGGGCAGATGTAGCTGATCCCGCACAACCTCCGCCAGATATTCCGGCCCGATTTCATAGCGTTGCATGCTATCCCGGAGGATGTGCAATGCCTTGTCCATTTCCGTGTAGGTGTTGTCTCTGATGGCTTCATATCCCAGGTAGGCGGCAAAACGATTGTAAATCAGCGTATAATCTTTTTGTGTTGCGCGGGTGAAAGAATCCGTGTGTCCGGTGGCTTTCCAGGTCTCGTCGTGCCGCCATTCTTCCAGGGACGGCACCGGGCAGCCGTATGCTTGCAGCTGCTTGTAGGCCCGGACGGCCAGCTGCGCCAATACGGCCTTTTGCTTATTTGATAATGACTTTTCCATTGTCGCTGCGTGGTTTAATGGCTTTGATGCGTGCAGTTTCTTCATTGTATTCCCTGATCACTCGGATCAGGTTGTTTTTCCGGTCTTCCTCCATGCTGTAGATGATACTTTTTCCGCCCTCCGGCGTGATCACCGTTACGTCGTAGAGGCCGGAGGGCCGTTTCCGGCATTGGTATTTAGTCGTCACTCCTGGTGCTTCTCTCTACGTAAAACGTTTCATCCTGCTTGATCTGCATGCCCAGCTTGGCGAGTTTGTGAGGCTTGACATGCAGGCGGATCGCATCCTTGTCCGGGGTTACTTTGGTGACCAGGTAGGCCCTGCGGCGGGTGCTCTTGAGCAGGGCGACAACCTTGTCCCAGGTCCAGCCCGGCGCGGGCTTGAGGGAGGGCTGCCCCAAGCGGTAGCCGTAGGTAGTCAGGGCGGTGGTGCCGGATTTACGGCCCTTGACAAACAGCTCGTCCCTGCGGGGGGAGGCCCATTGCTCGGCCATCTTGGTGAGCCGGGCAATCTCCCTGGCCAGTTCGCTGATTTTGGGATCATGCTCGGTGAGCACTTGCTGCATGGCGGTCTCCTTGGCGGCCTGCAAGGTGTCCAGTTCAACACCCTTGCGGGCGATGTCGTCTAAGGTCCGGCAGAATTCGTCCTGGTCTTTGATAACCTGCTGGTCGGTTGCTTTAGTGGTTGTGCGTATCTTTCCCATTGTTATGTTGTTTGTTGAGTTGTTTCGTCTGGCGGAGCTTGCGGACCAGCATGGCCACCACGTCCGTCCATTTCAGTCCGGGGGTATTGTGAAGCCAGGAGTAAAATTTCTCGGCGTCCACGGGCACCCACTGGACGCCCAGTTCTCCCAGTTGCACCCCGATTTCCCGGCAGCGCGGGTCATAGGTCACGTGGTAGTCATGATTCCCCGGGAACCGTCCTAGTTCCAAGTTAATCTGAAAGCAGATTGTTTCCTGTTCGATGTTATTCATGGATGTTGGTTTCCGGTTTGTGTTCTTCCTCCCTTCTGGTTCCCCAGGTGCAGCCGTCCTTCTCCGGGTCCACGTACCAGTGCCCATCCGTTCCCAGGAGGTCGCATTCATGCTGCTTCCCCGGTTGGCGGAGATGGGGCCGGGAGGGTCGGCATCGTTTACAATCCCGGCACATGGTCCAATGTTCCGCCGCCCGCAGGATGTTCCCGGCGTCTCGGATGGTGTAATATGTGAAACTTCCCTGGGAGCCGTGCCACTCCCTCATGCTGGTTTCATGGCGGCGTGCGTCAGATTCGTTGGCGTAAGTGAAATACCTTGCCCCCGCACCGGGTATGATCGCCACGGATATGTACCGGGCGGCCTCCCAATAAAATGTGTTCTGCATCATTGTTTGTCCTCCCGTTTGCGATTGATGGCATCGGCCATGATTTCACCGATGGCGTCAGCGTTTCGGTTAATCACCTCTTTGAGCGTCGCAAAGACGCGGAAAGCTGGCGTTTCATAGGCGGTTTCCCGCACGGCTGACCAGTAAATAGCCAGTCCAAGTTTGTCGTTGTCCGTGGCAACGTCCTCAATGTGGAGGACAAAGTGGCCGCCTTTGGGGGCTGGCTTGACATTGGGGGCTTGCTGCCCCCTGTCCTGTTGATGGTTGGTGTTGGTGCTGTACATGATGGTGGTGTTGATTGTTAGTCTTGGTATCTGTCGTCTTCCAGGTCTTCAATGCCGCGTCCGGCAACCCATCTTTCCGCGTCCGGGTCATAAGCCAGGAATTCAGGTTCCCCCACCCTGGGCAGCCTGCCATAAGGCAGGCCGCCTTCGCCTTTGACAAGGTGGCGGATGATGTTATGGGCGGACAAGAGCCGTTGCGTTATGGCTGTTTTCGGGTCGCTGCCATCCGGCATGGGATTGTTCCAGAAGAGCATCCCATAGGCGCGGGACATGTCCGCATCCGCCTGGCTGATGATGTGTTGCTGGGGGGCCGGGAATTGGGTCATCCAGTCGTCTCCTTGCGTATAGGTGAGATACAGGCGTTCCAATTCCTCCGCCCATGTTTTTGCTTTGCCGTACCACACAGACTCCGCGGCATAACTGTGGGGCGTGTCCATCAGGGCATGCCAGCCCAGCAGGCAGGTCATGCCGATTTCCGACAAATCCTGAAGCAGCTGCGGATTGCGCAGGTTGTCCGGCGTGGAGGTTGTCACCCACGGGTGGGGCTGTGGTGTCGTCGTGTCTTGATTCATAGGATGTAGAGGGTTACACGTCATCCGGCATGTTGCCGTCTTCCATGTCTTGCAGCTTCTTGATGGCTCCCAGGTAATAATCCCAGGTCACGGGCACACCCGCGTTTTTAGCGGCTATCCGGGCCAGGTTCATTCTTTTAGTAATCACGCCGTACCCGCTGTCCTGGGCGGCGGCTTCGACGGAGGCCCGCAGGCCCGCGTCCGGTTCCGGGAATCCGTAAAATTCCCATACCTGGCGCAAGTCTTCCGTGCTGATGGCGGAGGGGAGGCGGTACACCCGGCAGGCGTTGCGTTTGGACAGCTGTTTCAGCATGTCGGACCAGACCGGGCTTTCTTCCATTGCCGCCTCAAATTCGGGGGTGGCCGTCAGCAGCAGTCCGCAGCCGGACATGTCCCGCAGTTCCCGCACCTGCTCCACGCCTTTCATTCCCATCTTGTCGCTGCGCAAAACATGGTGAATTTCGTCGATGATTAGTAAATGATCAGGGGTCAGGTAGCGCAGGATGCGGTCGATCATATCTTCCGGTTTCAGCGTCGTTCCCGCTCCGATCTGCTTGGCAATCCGGTAGAGCAGCCGCGTAGGACTGGCTGACACGGGGCAGCGCACCAGCACCACCTTGTCCGGATGCCTCCGGGCGTATTCCTTCACGGCTTCGGTCTTGCCCCACTGCGTCGGTCCGATCATCACCGCCGCGTAATGGTAGCGCCGTGTAAATTCGGCAAGATCCATCGTATAACGGGCAAGTTTTGTTTCCACAAATGGCAAATCTTCGCCCGCCTGATCTACAGTTAGCCGGGCGCGGAGTGCGGCCAGGGCCAGCAGATGCGGTTCCGCATTGGCTTCGTAGATGCCTTTTAGTATGGAGCGCATTGTCTTGGCAGACACTCCGGCCTGGGCTGCCATATCGCCCAGGGTCCAGTTGTGTTCTGCGGCGTAGGAGATAAGCCAGGCTAATGTCTGCTTCGCTTCCTGGGGATATGGCCCGCTGGTAACGGCAGGCAAAAAGCGCCGCGGATCGCTGTCGTTTTTTGTATATGTTATTCTGTCCATAGTATTTATAAAAATGAAATTTTCGGATGGCTTTCTTTTTGGGGGGATGCCGTTTCCGGTATTTCCGTTTCCGGCAACAGGCTGATGCCGGGCAGTTTTTTCACGGCGGCCAGGGCGGCGGCATCCGTGCCTTCGGCGTTCAGCAGCCCTTGCACCGTAATGGGCGCCCCCTTCGCCACCTGGCGGTTGTACAGGCGTGTTCCGACGATGGCCGCTTCTTTCCGGGCGTGGTGGACGCGCGTTTCCTGCAAGGCTGCCGCCGTGGCTTTCTTCTTCCTTCCCATAGCCGCCCGCACCTGGTCCTCGTCATAATAGGGGACACGTTGCTGTAACGTGCTCATACCAAGACAGCGCCCTTTTCCATCAATGATGTACAAGTGCTGATCGTCAAACATGTTGAGCATCACCCATACATCCATGCCGCTGGGCAGGATGCGCTGATACCCTTCCGGCGTGACGATGCTGGCCGGGTAGTACAGGCGGTCCATGCTTACCGCCTTGTTTTGCAGGACGATGTAGGAGCCTTTCACCACCGTTTTCACGGCCAGGTCACGGGATAGCAAATCCACGATTTCCTATTGCGTCGCTTTCCGCAGCGGAGGCTGGTGCTGTAGTTTCAGGTTCCAGGCTTCCGCGGGGGAAAGGCGGCGGGAACTGACCAGCCTTTCCGGATCGCGGGCGGCCATGTTCAGCAGCGTGTGGCGGTCCGCTTCCGGTATGCTGTCCGTCAGCGTGATCCAGTCGCCGTCCGTGGACAGGCGCACCATCGGCACCACCAGCCCCATCCGTTCCCATCCTTCCAGGGCGTGGTCGGTCCGATCGTTAAAGGCATCGTACACGCGCCAGGCTATATCGGTTGTAAGTTGTTCAAAGGTTGTCATCAGATGCCGCAGCATGGCGGCCCGGTCCGGATCCCTGATTTCCAGATAGCCCTGCTTTTTCAGCAGCGCCTTTTGCTCCTTCATCAGGCCCGCCAGCCATTCCGGCTCTGTCCGGTCATGGCCGGACGGAGCGGGCAGGTAGGAACTCCATATATTGGCCGTCAGGTTCCACACGGATTCCAGGTGCGCCTTGCCGCGGGGATTGCCGCCCTGGCGGCCTTCATACCCCCGGAGCAATGCCTGGGTTTTCCCTTCCATGCCGGAACGGTGGACCTTCACCGCGCCGTCAAACAGGTCCAGCAAGACTTGCTCCATGTGCGCCCGGATGGCTGCCGTTCCGTTTTCCACCACAAGGGTGGTTCCCCGGGACGTATTGATGCCGACATTTGCCAGCAGCCCCGCCACAAACATGCGCATGTAGCGCTCCGTCAATCCGGCGTGCGTCCCGTCCTGGCGCATCATCCGGGGCATCATGCCCCAGTGCACCATTTTTCCGGTGGCAATATCCAGGCAGCCCAGCTGCAAGGGGCGCACAATCTGCTTGCCGCAAATCACGTGCGCATCCACCCAGTTATCGTCGGAAACATAGTATTCCCCGGCCTCCATGCCTACGCGGGTAGTCAGCACCATCGGCAGCAGAGGGGCCGCGGCCTTGATGCCTTCCCTCATCACCCTGGCTTCCAGGGCGGCGGGTTTAATACGCATCAGGTTTTTCTTGCTCCACCCCACGGGAATTTGAGGATGACCGGGCCAGCCTTCGTAACCGGGTATGACTTCGGATTTTTTGCGCCAGATGTCCAGCAGCAGCGGGTAAGCCTGGCCGCCGTTGCGTTGGCAGCGCGTTTGCAGTTCCGTCCAGTAAGCGACAAATCCCGGATGCTTCACCCGTGCCCGGGTGGGACGCATCCCGGCCATCCTCAAATCGGCAAGGGCCAGCAGACTGCCGCTTGTTTGCCACGCCAGGAATTTGCGTTGGACGGACTGCCAGGACATGGGATGCCCCGCGTCTTTCATTGCCTGGGCCGCCAGTTTGTAAGCGGCCATTTTGTTCGGAGCCGCCGCGATTTCACGGCAAGCCGCGTGCAGTTTGCGCACCTTCAGCCGCTCTTCCGCGGGCAGGGCCTCCCAGCCGGGCAGCCCTTCAATGGTGGATAATTCATTCATTTTCCTTCCTTGATAACTTTCTGAAAATCACTCAACAGGATACAAAATGCCTCCCGGTCGTTTCCGGGCAAATACCTGTGCAAATCCGCTTCCAGGAATTCAGCCATCAGCGTTGCAATGTGGTGGGCGTCCTTGACGGCCACCTGCTTCTTCTGTTCCCTCAATTCTTCTTCCGGCTGCACGGCTGCCACCGCGGCCATCATGGCCTGTTCCGGGCTTACGGGGGAGGAGGCACGGCCTTTCCCCCGGTTTTTCAAGATGGTTTCGTGCTGGGCCAGGCGGGCGGCCTGGGCGGCGCTCTTGCTGCCGTCTTTCACCACTTGCAAATTCAGCATCATTTGCCGGGGGGTAACGGCGTTCCCGGTGGCTTTTTTCACCAGTTCCGGCAGGGTTTCCACAGCTTCGCCGTCTAGGCCCATGTCCAGCGCGGGCCGTTCGTCCTGCCCCAGTCGTGCCGCTGCTTCCTGGTAGCAGCGCATGTAGCGGCGAGCAGTCCTTTCTGTGAAATCTAAATGTGCTTGTTCTCCAAATCGGACACATGTGTCCGATTTCGTGTTGTTTTCTTTCTTAAACAGTTGTCCCCACTCACCGTGAACGGTAGCGGCCTTCAAATCTTTCAACAGTCTGCCAAGCCGCAGCACGGCCAGCACGGCATTCTTTCCAGCCACAACGGCCATTTCCGCCTGGGCGGTGGCGTACTTGTGCAGGCGGTTCGCCTCACTCACCCCCAGGGCAATCCGGGTTGCTTCCGGGATGCTCAATTCACATTTTTTCATGGTCCGCAAATTCTTTCAATAGGGCTTCTTTCAGTTTCAGTCTTGCGCGGGCTTCAATCCCCTGGATGGTCTGCGGGGACACGTCCAGACAATCGGCTATTTGTTGCAGCGTCAGCGGCCCGGATTCGGGCAGCCCGGCCCAGCGTCGGAACTGGGGACGGCTAAGCAATGCCAGCACCACGTTTTTTTCAAGGGGCGTCAATTTTTCATCCTTCATCGGGTAATACGGGCAAAACAGCCGTTCGGGGGTCTTTTCTTCCTTCCCTTACTTGCCGGGCTTCATCGTCCAGGCAGTAAACCCCGCACCAGGCTGCCACTCCGGCCATCGCCGCTAGCACGGCAATTTCCAGAAGCCGGGCCAGGGCTTTTTTAAGGTAAGTAGTCATCATTTCCGTTGTCCGGTAAGTTGTTTTTCGGGTAAGGCTCGGAGCAACTTTGCAATAGTCTTGCTCTTCCTGTCCCCGATCAATACCCGCCGCACATGACTGGGATCCCGTCCAATCGCCTTAGCGGCCTCCGTGATGTACCAACCGCGGGCAAGCAACCACTGCGGCGTGATGCGTTCTTGTGCTGTTTTCGTTGTCATGATAGGTTTTGCTCATGGCGCGCCGTTCTAAGGCGCGCCTATGAGAAAACTCATACCATACTTCTAATGACAGGCAAGAAAAATATTAGAAAACTGTTATTTCATGACAATTTGAAATCCCTTATGAAGCAACGGGGCTTCTCACAGATGATGCTTGCTGAATCTACCGGAATATCACAAAGTGCTATTTCTCTTTATATTACAGGGAGATCAATTCCCAAGGCAGGAGAGCTGCAAAGAATGGCTGATGCTCTAGCCGTGTCTATGGATTATTTGTGGCGTAAAGTCGGCCCTGAAACGATACAAGAATCCTCATATTATGAAAAAAAGTGGAGAGAGACAGAGAAGGAACTAGTAAAATTAAGAGAAGCCTTGAAACTTCTAGTCAATAACGTCAGCCAATAAAAAATACAACACCTATAAATTGTATGAGTTATAAACAAGCAAATATTCTGATCGTACTGTTGCTTCTCATAACTGTTTTTTTAGGGATTATTGCTTTTCGCTCAAATGATCCTGCATTTCGAGCTCCCATCTATGAATACAGAGAAATAACGGCTAACGGTATTGATGAAGACTATTCCGAACATAATGCTTGGATCAAAGACGGATGGGAGCCGATCTTTCTTTTGCAAACTGATGGTGTGGATGCTCGTTACCTAATGCGTCGCCTTAAGCGTTGATTTTATGACACATCTGCATAAAATTCATGGTCAGCATTTTATGTTAGATTTTTCATAACAAATTCATCATAAATTCCTTGCGCTCCTTAAAAAGAGCCGTGCATAAGCTATGCTTATGCCCCTATGACCAACACTCAAACAATGATTCAAGGGGATTGTCTGCCCCTCATGAAATCGATGCCGGATGCGTCTTTTGATGCAGTCATCACCGATCCTCCTTATGCGGGATCGTAAAGCTTCCCCTGTGCGCAAGTATATTTCCCGCAATAGACATCCTTCTTTTGATTCCGATACCCGCGACCAACGTTCCCATTTCATGTGGTCGGTCTTATGGATGGCGGAGGCGCTGCGCCTGACGCGCGAGGGCGGTTGGCTGATGGTGTGTTCCGACTGGCGGCAACTGCCGACCACCAGCGACGCCTTGCAGGTGGCGGGCTGGACATGGCGCTCCGTGGTCACTTGGGACAAGACGGAGGCATGCCGCCCCCATCAAGGCATGTTCCGCAATCAAGCCGAGTTCGTCCTGGTGGCCACCCGCGGTAGCATCGGCAAAGAGCAGGACCGTCCGCGCGTGTTCCCGGCAGGCGTTTTCCGTCATTACCTCAAACCCTCTGATAAGCACCATCTCACGGGCAAGCCTGTCCCTCTGATGGCTCACTTGATGACAGTTCTGCCTGCGCAATCCAAGATTCTTGATCCGTTCGCCGGGTCAGGTTCTACGCTGGCAGCGGCGCAAAATTTGGGACATGCCGCAACCGGGATTGAACTATCTCCGGCATATTATCGGATCGCCTGTAATCGGCTTGGCCTTGCTTTGGCCTCGTAATATTAACAGCCCCTCTTCGGAGGGGCTTTTCATATCGCAACAACCTGTCCCGCTTCGGTAGTTTCATGTTCCTTCATCGCAACTACCCGTCTCTTCTTTCCATCGCCGTAATCCCATGCCATTGCTAGCTTTCAGGCTATTTCACCCCTAATTCACCCTATTTCAACTATACTGTCCCTTTTCAGAGAAAGGACATGTCCGGACAATCAGAAACAGGAAGGAAAATCAACCGGGGCAATAGCCCAAGCCCATACAATCCCTACAAAAGATTTTTAATATTATCCAGGCTCCTATCCGCCTTCTCCGCCTTCTTCTGTTCAGCTATCCGGCTCCCGGGATCGTCTACGATGTGCAGGCTCAGCCCCGTTCGGGGGTCCCGGTACCATTTCATAAGAAATCTCTGCTGCCTGTCCCTGCTTTTAACGTTAAACCACGATTTAAGCTGAACAGGAGAAAGGATTCTCCATCTCCATGCAAAGCATCATTCCGGTAAAAGGGATATCCCACTCCCTCTTTTTTCACAACAAAGAAGCGAGGCCGGAAGACCGGCCCCGCCCATAAAAGGCAAACTTGCCGAAAGCTTACTTGATTTCCGGCGCTTTCTTGCCGGCGGCCAGCCCTGTGTCCTTCCCGTCGGTAAGCCATTCCATGGTCACGGGAACAAACTTCAATTTCTTGATATGGGGCTGATTTTCTTCATAAAGAACACCGATGACGCCCGGTTCCACCATGGCAAGGCTGGAATAGGCATAGCCGCCGTTGCCCAGAAGCTTCTTCACAGGCCAGGTTTTGCCGTTGTCATAGCTCATGGCAAGCTGTCCCTTGATGCGGCGCCCCGCACTGGGGCCGGAAAACAGAAGGCGGCTTTTACCGCCATAGGCAGGCTGGTCGGCCAGGGAATAAGTCATCAGGGAATTCTGCGTGCTGTCGCAAAACAGCTCCGGAGCGTCCTCCACCTGGCCCCATGTTTCCCCGCCGTCCTCAGACCACACGATGCGGCGGCAGTTCCCGCCGCCCCAGTGGCGCGCCACCATGACCACGCCGCCGTTATCCGTCTCCGCGATGGATGTCTCATTCACCATGCCTTTCATATTCGTCGTCGGCTGGCCCAGTTTCCATGTCTTGCCGCCGTCGTCACTGTAAATACAGGAAATCACCCACTTGCCGAACGGGCCTTCGTTCATCGGAATTACCAGCCGCCCCTTGTGGGGGCCGCTCTTCAGCTGCGTTCCGGCATTCGGGCCGGAAGCCATGATATCCACCCCTGTGGGCCGCTTGGTCGTTTTGGTAATATCCACGGGCTTGCTCCAGGAAGAACCGCCGTTTCTGCTCTGGATCATGAAATTGCGGATGCACTTTTCATCATCCCACCCTTGCGGAATATTGGGCTGCCGTTCCTTTACCCCGGCGGGATAACGCTGGAAGACGACGGTCACCGTCTTCGTTTTGGCATCATAAACAGGGCATGGATTGTTGAAGGTGGCTCCGTGCGCCTTGGCAATGGCACGGGGCGGGCTCCACGTCCTGCCCCCATTTTTGCTCACGCTCATGATAATATCGTTTTCCCCCTGGTCCGTATTTTTGTACCGGCCTTCGGCAAATGCCAGAAGCTGTCCCTTCCCGATCCGGAGCAGGGCCGGAATGCGGATGGAGGCATAAGGATTACCTTCCCCGGCGCTGAACACAGTCACGGCCCTGTCAGTGGGAAAATCGGTCTTTTCCCCCTGCCCGAATGCCGGCAATGCTACGGCACATGCAACACTCATCAAACACTTGAACACGGAATTCATCATCTTTCCCATACTATTCCATTTCCTCCTTCCAGACAACAGCCATGTCATGAATTGGAGTGAAGACCAGAGGAACCCTTGAATAATGAGAACAATCAGTTCGACTTTCCAAAACCTCCTCCCCGCCCTGACGCGCGCGCTGGAAAAAGAATGAAAAGGGAAAAAACAGACCCTTTGCGGAATTCATGACTCGATAATCGTGCGCGCTCTTTTTCCATCTTCCCGAGAGAATTTGCCGTCCGGGTTCTCAGAACGTGAAAAAACAGCGGCAACAACAATGCATGCAGCATGAAACATTGACAAAACTTTCTGACTGTCAAATCGGAAAGAAAAATGACCCGTCTCCGGAAGAATGGAAAATCCACCCGCATGCCGTTCCGGTCATGTATGCAATGAACGTCTGTTAAAAGGAATCCTGCGGCAAGGAGCCTTTCCCTTACGGAACCTTTCGTGCAGAGGTCATACTCTCAACATGAAAATATGGCAGCCTGTCAAAACCGATACGAACATGCAGACGTGACATGTTCCCAGTCCCGGCGGAAACCCTTTCAGAGGAAACGAAAAACGATGATCCATGCAGCAGCGTGCATCCTTTCCCGCCTGGATGGAAAACACCCGCTTACCATGTACTTGCAGCCGGGAAACAGGGGGCGTCCATAAACGGAATGCCCATGAAATGCAACGAAAGACATACGATGGAAACTAAGGAAACATTGCAATCTTTGGACGAATGGTCCAGACAGGAATTAAAAGACATCTTGGATTTTTATATCAATTATGATTATGACCCCAAAGGCGGTTTTTACGGAGCCGTTCTGAGGACACTGGAACCGGTCAGGGAGGCGGACCGTTCCATCGTGCTCAACGCCAGGCTCATGTGGACCTTTGCAAGCGCCTACCGCCTCCTGAAGGATCCCCGCTACCTGGAAATGGCCAACCATGCGAAGGACTACATCAAGGAACACTTTGTGGACAAGGAATACGGAGGAGCCTACTGGGTGGTGGATGCCCATGGCAACCCCGTCGATGAGTCCAAATATCCCTACGGCATTGCCTTCATCATCTATGGAGGAGCGGAACTGGCGAGGGCGAGCGGCAGCAAAGACGGGCTGAAACTGGCCCGGGACATGTATGAAGCATTGGAAAAACACGCCCTTGACCCCAAACACGGGGGATACTTTGAAACCTTTACTCGGGATTGGAAGAGGAGGGATGACAGCTTCAATATTCCGGACCCTTCCCTGGGTTCCAAGGCGCTCAACACACACTTGCACATGATTGAAAGCTATACGACCCTGATGCTCGTGGATGATGATCCCAAGCTGAGGAAGACCGTAGGCGAGCTGATTGACATCATGACCAACAAGCTGCTGGACCAGGAATACTTCCACTACAAACCCTACATGACTGACGACTGGAAATCGACGGACACCCTCTTTTCCTTCGGCCACGACATTGAGGGGGCATGGCTGCTGACGGAAGCCGCAGAAGCATACGGTGGCAAGGAACTGGTGGAAAAATGCAAACCCGTTTCCGTCCGGATTGCCGATGCGTGCGCGGACGGAATCAACCCGGATACGGGGGGCCTGTATGCAGAAGCCGACGAACACGGGCTGGTGGACCGCCAGATGTCCTGGTGGGTGCAGAGCGAAGCGGTTATCGGCTTCTTCAATGCCTTCCAGCTGACGGGTGATCCCAAATACCTGGCGCTCACAATGAATGTGGTGGACTACATCAGGAACTATGTCTCCGACCACAGCGACGGCAAATTCCGCGAATGGCTCTCCAGAGGAGACCTGGATGCCCAGGATGGGGATAATGAATTCCGGGTAAACGCCTGGAAAGGTCCCTACCACAACGGACGCATGTGCATGGAACTGATTGAACGCATTGGGAAAATGCAGGCTTGAACACCGCTCCCGAAAGGGGTGCCGCAACCGGCATAAATTCTCTTTCCGGCAGAACGGACCCGGCTTCATCGGAAAAATGTTTTCAAGTCCGTTTTAACGGAAATTCAGGCTCCCAGGAAACGGTTGTTCATCTGTCGTCAAGGGATGAAACCTGTCACGGGGTTTCATCCCTTGACATTTAAAAGCAGACGGGAAGGAAATAAAACATTTTCCGACTGTCCGGGAGGGACATATTGTTCCTCTCTCCGGCTTTTATTCCAGACCGGATCATTTCTTCACATCAGCAACCCGCGGCTATTCCGATTGAAAAAAGGTCTTCCTTCCCTGGCATTCATTCCGGGTAAGGAAGCCTTCGCCAGCAGAAAAAGATCAGCCATTTCCCGGCAAGCCGTACCGAATGGACTTGAAAACCTTTTCCGAACCGAAAGGCAGGAAAATTGCTCCGGAAAAATCGTTTAGAACCTTCCCCCTCAGACATTCTGTTTCCATCCTATTCTTCCGTCGGTCATCCTCAAGGGAAGAAGCCGGGCAATACGCTCCCATCAACGCTTTGGTGAAGCCTGAACTTCTTGAAAGAAACATGTTCAATCCAATCCGTTTTTCCCAGGCTGGAAAACATCTCTGAATTTGGACACCGGCAGCATTTCTCCATATTCAGAGCTTAACATTTTTTTAATCAAGCATTAAGGCTCTCAATGCCTTTTTATCTTCGTGCAAAAGAAGAGTTCCGGCAGCATGTTCGTAACACTGGCGGGAATATTTACGGGCTTCTTCCCGGAATTGACCGTTATCCAGTTGATGAAGGGCGGCAAAAGCCTTCATCAACTTCACGTCGATGGCCATGAGTCCTCCTTCATCCCGCAAAATGGGAGCGAAAATATCTGAAAACAGATCCGCCACGGTTAGCGGAGGCACCCAGACCCTTGGATGCTTGATCTCGATTTTGCGCTCTGCCAGGGCATACTTCGTCAACAGCCTCACACCCCTGTTGATGATGTCGATGCCCGTACCGTAATCGTTGACGGCGGCGGACAGGGCTCTGGAAGCGATTTCCGCAAGCACGCAGAGGCCGAATCTGGGGTCCTGCTCAAAATCCCGTTCATGGCCGATGACAAAAGCCTTCTGCAGCTCCCTGCGCGTTTCGTTCGACAATTGCTTTCCGGCATACACCAGCGGAGAAGAAATGGAAACAAAGGCTCCCGGCAGTTCCGCCACATAAATATCCATGTCCTTTTCCGTGGAGAGAAAGGCGAGTTTTCCCATGTCAATGTATTGGATGTTTCCCACTTGATCGCTTTGGACGGGGACGGCATCTCCGGGGATATCGGCATCCCCGTCAAACAGGGGATTGGCGCCCAGATAGGGATCTTCCGCCCGTGCCAGCAGGGCCTTTTCCGTCACTTGTTCCACAAGCTCCGACGTTTCCCCGACGCGGCCGAGCTTGGACAAATGGCCGATCCAGCGGATAAGGGTGGCAATGATGACGGCAATCACTCCCAGAGTGACCACGAACAGCACCACCCTGCCCTTCTGGTCGTAAAGGCCGGAATTCAGGAAAATAATGGCAATGAGGCTGAAAATAAAGGACCCGATGAATGTTGAAAGGGCGTTTTGGGCAGTGGAATCCGCCATCAACAGCTTCGTGGCCCTGGGCGTTACGCTTGACGTGGCCGCGGCATACGCGGAAACCACGGTTGTCAGGGAAAAAGTCGTCACGGCCAGCATGCTGGAGGCCAGAATGTTCAAAATCGTATCGACCGTATCGGCTCCGATCTTTTGAGAAATGTCAAACGGTACAAATTCGCTCAGGTAAAGGGAGGCAATTGCCGAAAAAATGGCCAGGAGTGCAAAATAGGTCGCCTTGACCCACAATTGCTTGTTGGCCCGTAAAAACAATAATTTGAGGCGGAAAAGAAAGGAACCGTTCATCGGAGGCTGGAATTGCTGAAAACCCTGTGACGCTGTCCTTTTAAAACAGATTCCGGACATGACCGTTCAAGAATGGGAACATGCGGACGGACAAGAAGGTGCTGCGGCTCCTTCTGAATCTCCATAAAACAACTGCCCCTGCATATTTCCCGCCTCCCCGCCGTTCAGGGGCCGCCAGATTCCCCATTCCTTCCTGCAAGTGCGGGACATTTCCCACAGCCGGCAATGAGTTAATCGGAATGGGTACTATAGATGAATTCACAGGTAAAACAGGCATGGAAGTCCTATGGAACAGAAAAGGTAAAATGCTGATCTTTATTGAATCCGCCGGGGGAATACGGCAACTGAACGCCCTCGGCCCGATTCTGCCGGGATAATCAAGCCGGCTTCAGCGGCAAATAGGATCGCTCCTGGAATATCAGCCAGACTACAAAGCCGGATTTTACGGAGGGGCCGCCCAACCCCTCCGGCAGAATATATGACAATCCTGTGAAAGCGGAAAAAAACGCGTGAATGTCTATTCCAAAAACTGGATTGTATATTGAAATACAGAAACTTAACATGTCAGCCGCTTTGTTGCCCACATGGAAAAAATTGTTGTCCAAAGCAAAATAAACCACTTAATTTAAATAACATACATACATTATCGAACATTTTTGCAGTAACTTACTTTAATATAAACAGTAAAAATATTTCCCATGAAAAATCTTTTCCTCATTCTTGTGGCATTTGCAGCCTGCAGCTCGGTTCAAGCCGAACTGCTGTCCCATTTTCTCGACGGTCAGGCAAGCCCCTATAACCAAGCTGCCGCCGTACCCGGCATTAGTTCTCCGGGAGGCAGCCAGATGACTACTTATGAGGGGGCCATCACTTCATTCACCTATAGTCAAAATCTGACTATGATCAATTTCCCAACCGTATCAGGCGGCAATGGCAACTACTGGGCCCTCTTCAATGATCATACCACGCCGAGCGACGCCCCTCACTACGACAAATCATATATACAGTTTTCAACCAAGGCGGAAGAAGGAAAAGCTCTGGATTTATATAACATTACATTTGATTGGGGAACGGCTGTCCTGCAGGAAACAACAGTAACTTCCCGGTTCGGCTTTGAAATTTTCGCCAACATAGGCGGGGAGGATTGGATATCTCTTGGCCCGGCGGATCAGCAAGGCATCATTAATGTCGGAACAGATGTAGGGTTTAAAACTTTTGATCAAAGCGTATCTTTCGACTTAAGTTCCTGGAGCCAGACCTATGGCAACATAAACGAAGTCACGTTCAGAATTGCTTTTGCCAACACGACCGAAAATGTTGAAGAAAGTCTGGCGATTAGCAACATACGGCTCAACGGCACGGTGCATGATGCTATTCCGGAGCCTTCGGCCTCAATGCTTGGCTTGCTTGCTTTCATTCCCTGCCTCCTCCGTAGAAAAGTCCGGCCATCCTAGATCGTGCGGAAAATTACTCCGGCCCCATCAGGAGATAGATGAAGGGGGTGAAAAATATATAAGCCAGGTTGCAGCAGCAACGGGAAAAATTCTCGACCCTCTTTATTTCCAAAAATCATCTTTCTGCCAATTTTCCACCTTTGCAAAGATACGTATATGGGCACAAACTGTAAACGGACCGGGAAAGCCGGATTACAGGGTGTCTTCTCCGCACTGGTCAAGCTGTATTATTCGGGAACTGATGGCCCAAATTCTGGAAGCCTCAACACGGAACTGACAACACGAATGCTTGGGAGTCACTTTCCATAAAAGCTTGGTCGCATCAAAAGGGCTGCAAATGCCGTAATCAAAACTTAAAATCAGTTACAGTATTTGGAGGCTAGTTGCTGTTCTTTCCCTGCCTCATTCATTCGGGGAGGAATTTCCACCCACTGCCATGACACTGATCATCCGCCCCTTTTCCTGGGCTGGACATATAGGTTCGCACCTACGGGCACAGATCAACATGTACCAAGTATACAACAAACATGAAGAAAGCCCCCCGGCAAAAACCCTTCATGCTGATGACATGCACCCACTGGATCATCGACCGGAACTGGAGCTCAGGAACACACTGTACAAGGGAGGCAGAACCAGTCAATGGAATCAATCTTCCTCACGTTCTGCAAGGTCCAGTTTCCAATCTTCCATGAACAGCCGTCAAAGGGTGGGATCTGCAATGATTCCACCCTTTCCCCGTCCTTAGGATTTGCTTTGCTGCCTTTGCATAAGCAAAGGGATTGAATCCATGACGACACATACTGTAAAAACAATCCCCCGACATCTCCCTGGCAAGGTATCTACATGCCACTGAACCGGGTAATATCCTTGAAATACCTTCCTTCTCTTCCTGAACTAGCAAGGAATGATCCTCCGAAAACAGTGAGCAAGCACAACAAGAAAGAAAAAGGCATTTCTGAAAGGAACACCCCACCAGGGAAAACCGCCTGGAATAACAGGCTCTCCTGATTCCGATGCCCTCGCCAGCCAAAAAGCATGTTTTTCGAGAAATGGGATGGATATGGGGAAATCCTTGATATGGCCGCTCCAATTCTCCGGAATATTTCCGCTCATGCCGGCTAAAGCCGAGTAAATGGCTCCTGTAGTATCCGTATCCCCTCCAAGATTCAGCAATGCTTCCAGCCCTGTTTTAAAATCTCCCGCATGGCGGAAAAGCGCGTATAAACAGACGGGAACCGTATGATACATATACCCGGAAACCCCTTTGGAAAGGCCCAGTGAACAAGCGAACTCCTGCAAGGAATCATTCTTCTCCATACTGGACTGAACCGCCTCCATGAGACGCTGCCATTCCGTATCTCCAGGATCTATTCCAGCCAATTCCTGAATGGAAGGGAAAGAAGCTGTTTCCCTTCCCAGCACGAAACGCGCCCTATGCGCAGCTGTTAGCGCGATAGCCATGGCTCCCGTCACCGCCTTCGGATCACGATGGGTAAGACAAGTCGCAGCCAGAACATATTCTCTAAGACTTTCCGGATCATCGGCAAAAAATATCCCTACGGCGGCGATTCTCATGGCTGGTCCATTTCCCGCGGAATAAACCCCGCTCCTTTGAGGAGATATGCCTGCCCAGAGACGAATAATAGACTTCAACGTTGCCAGTCCGATTCCCGCCGGCCCTCCCAAAAGCCACCAGCGCAAACTACTCGCAAACTCCTTTTGAAAGGCCCTGGCATCCTTGGGATACTTCATCAAGGCCCGACAAAGCATAACTGTATGCTCCGTATCGTCGGAAACCATCCCATAGTTGAAAAGAAACCCCTGATTCCACCGCCCCTTCCATCTCCTCCGTATCGTACCAGGAGAAAGAGCCTCAGCCTGAAGCCCCAAACTATCCCCCACAGCCGTTCCCAACAAACATCCTCTAAACAACTGAAACAAGACATCCTGACTTGTATAAGACGATTTCACAATACCACCCTATCCTTTTAGAAATTGAAATCAAGATGGAATGAACATCACAAACTTCAGGCAAAACTACCACTAATCTAACACTTTTCCCATTCCTCCACTATAACCGCAATATAATAAATGGTGCTATACTCTCGCCAAATCAAAGGCATTTCCCCACTTTGTCAGTCTATCTCCATTCCATGCCAACATATACGGAGAAACTTCCACATGAAGAGGGCGATTTCCCAAATGCATCAGAAATGTTTTTCTCAAAAAATGAAAACTATTGACTACATTGTTCTTGAACATGGAATTCTTTGGGGAGTAGTAATATATAGAGAGGAATATGGGAAAGTTCAAACGTGTACCTTAGAATATCACGTACTTGTCCCTGAAAAAACGCTTTCAATATTTATAAAAAATCCTCACTCAATGTATAGTAAAGAGAAAAAGAGAGATTTCTCCTTGTATGCCTCCGTTTAATCCCTGGGAGCAATTCTACGTGAAGATTCATTTTGTATAAAGGCATTTTCAAAAAAATTACAGATGTAATTAATTCTAAAATACTTCCTATGGGAATTATTCAGAAATATTGAATGTAACGACAACACAAAGGAAATGAAGAAATTTGCGAGTATCAGAGCAATAGGAACAACAGAATAAATGGATATGGACGACTATCCAGAAAAAGAGAATCCTAATGGGAAAAAGTTTTGGAGGCTATAATCCAAGCTAGATGATCCTCATGAAGGTGCAGAATGCATGGAGGATTGCTATAATTATCCGATGTCATCGCTCCTATATATAGTTGGTATCCCTAAATAATCATTACAGAAAATTAATAAAGATTGTCATTCATCAATGGAGTTGTGTAGGATTATTTAGGCAACTTAAGAGATAGAAAACAAATGGAATCATTAGATAAAATTTGCAGTCCTATAATTAATGAAATTAAGACTCATAGAGCCATAAGAGAAACTTATAATAAAGATATTGCATTTGATTTCAATCCTATTAATCTTTTCAAAATTGATGAAAACCAGATATCTTCCATCATCGCGTTCTTCCTAAATCCCGAGGAAAATCATGCACAAGGAGACGTATTTTTAAGGATTTTTATCAATAAATGGAGTCTTTTTCCGGAAGGAATAACACAAAAATCGCATCTATCAAAAGCTAACGTTACTTGCGAATTTTGTATTCCTAATCGACGCAGGATAGATATTTTTATCAAACTTGGAGACAAATGCATCATTATTGAAAATAAGCTTTGGGCATTGGATCAAAATGAGCAACTCAACGACTACATTGACTATGCAGAAAGCGAAAATTTAGAATGGCGTTGTGTTTACATAACGTTGGATGGCAAAGCCCCATCGACAGAAAGTTTGGGGGAAGAAAAAAAAGCTAGTTATTTAGATAAAGATAACAGGCGACTTTGGTGTATTTCGCATACATTAGACATGTTGGAGCTTTTCAATGATTTTGCGTCAGTTTGTAAGGCTGACAATGTCAGGGCATTTGTCAAAGCAGTTATTAAATATTACGAATATAAATTTAAAAATAATATGAGTGCACAAGAAGAAAATATTATCAAAAAAGAACTTAGAAAAAACGTAGATCTTTTCAAAATAGCAGATCAGATTGCTTTAGCCAAAACGAACTTGAAACAGGAAATACGCAATAGAATATTAGAATCTTGTTTGAAATCGTTCTTAGGAAATTCATTAGGTGAAAAGTATTTTATAAATTGGGATGATAGGAAAAAAGGATGTAGAGGAATAGAATTTACTGAAAATGAACTATTATTTTATTTGCCAAATAAGGCGCAGGCTTTTCATGCGCACCTAGAATATGGATCGGGAAATAAATTGTATTGTGGAATAGTTGGAGATGCAACTGTGGTAGAAGAATTGAAAAATGAATATGCCGCAGAATGGGGCAGTATCAAAAACGAAATGAAGAGAGAACACAAGGTGTGGGGAGATGAATACACTGGGGAATGGCCTATCGTGATAGACTTGGATGATAATATGTTATCGGATAACTATTATCTTCCATTTTTAAACGGGGAAAAAAGTCCTGAAGATCAGGGAAATAAACTTGGCAGTAAAATAAAAGCTATTTTTCACGATTTCCGGAAAAAATGGGATTCCGTTTTCATTTCTTCTCACTAAATCGTCTTCTTATATCCAAAGATATCGTTGAATTCCAGGCATTTACTCCTGATCCAACAGGGGAGGGGGGCAATGGAGTGAATGTACTCAGGAATTAGATGCCAATAGAGTTCCTTGTCCTTTTTTCTGGTCGGCTTGTAGTTATGCTTCCGGATCATCTGGATGCTGGTGCTTATTTCGTCGGCCACGCTGGCCATGTTTCCGAAACAGGTAATCTTGTAAGAAAAGGGGAATAAAATGAATTAAACAAAAAACTGCAACACATTCATTACGAACATATTACAGCAGAAAATTGATGGCGGACAGGGAGGGATTCGAACCCTCGGTACTGTTGCCAGTACACACACTTTCCAGGCGTGCTCATTCGACCACTCTGACACCTGCCCGTTGAAGATTGTGTAAGATAGGAAAGCGGGGGTAATGTAACCGCAGGGGCGGGACTTGGCAATCTTTTTTTCACCTGGAAGACGTTTTCATCTTTCTGCTTGCTTTCACAGTGACATCACAAGGCAGGGTAAGTGGATGATGGTCAACAAAAACAGGCTCCTGCGACTACAGAAGCCTGCCCTGTGTGAGTCAGATTGATGCTATACCCTTTCAGAAGAAAAAGGGAAACAGGAAGAAGCCCTTTTCGGCGCACTGAGAAAGGGCTTCTCCTGTTGTAGTATTATTTCTTTTCCGGGCGTTCGAGGCTGATGCCCCATTTTTCCTGCATGATCTTTTTATGCAGTTCCAGCTTGTTTTTGAAACGGTCCAGGTTTTTCACCTCCTTGGGGGACCACGCGGTTTCCACAAGGGCCAGCGCGCGCGGGTAAGCCTGGTAGAAGACGCGTTCAATGTCCGGCAGGCGTTCCGCCCACAGGCAGCAGTCTACACCGCGCACCCGTTCCGTTTCCTTGGGGGACAGGCCTGCTAGAGGTTCAAAGGAATACACGTTTTCCAGCGTGTTGACGGGCATCCAGCCCGTGTCCGGCTGTCCGGAAGGCCAGTCGCCGCGAAGCTGGGGATAGTCAAAGTAGCATTTGCCGTTGGGGGCGCAGATGACGTCCACCTTGTTGCCGGTGGTGTTGGCCACGGTTTTAGGCGTATGTCCGCCTCTCCAGGTGGTGACGATCACACCGTCCGGGTATTTGCCCATGGGTTCATACCAGAAGACGGCCGTTTTCCCGCGGCTTTTCAGCATTTTGGCGCACCGGGTGAAGAATTCCACCATTTCCTTTTGGGCGGCGGCTTTCTTGTTTTCATCCCGGATGCCGGCTTTTTCGCGGAAGTCGGCGCATTTGGGGCACTTCATCCAGTTGTCTTCCGGGGCTTCATCCCCGCCCAGATGCACGTACTGGGACGGGAAGATGTCCTTGAGTTCATTGAAGACGGCGTTGTAGAATTTCCAGACGTCCGGATTGCCGGGACATACCAGCGTGTAGGAGATGCCCGCATTCGTGCGCACTTCCAGCTTGGGATTCGGGAAGCAGAGGAATTCCGGATAAGCGGTGCAAAGGGCCTGGTTGTGGCCGGGGACGTCTATTTCCGGGATGATTTCAATGTTCCGCGCGGCCGCGTATTTCACCAGGTCCTTGAACTGTTCCTTGGTGTACATGCCTTCATGGGGCGTTTTGTTGCCAAAGGTTTCCTTACGCTTGGAGGCCACGGTTTCCAGCTTGGGGTACCCGGGCACCGGGAGGCGCCAGCCCTGGTCGTCCGTGAGGTGGAAGTGGAGCTTGTTGAATTTGTAGAAGGACATCACATCAATGAATTTTTTGACATCCTCCACCGGCACAAAGTGGCGGGCGGTGTCCATCATCATGCTGCGCCATCCAAACCGGGGCTTGTCTTCGATGACGCCGCAGGGAATACCGCCGTCCTTGTATTGGGCCTGGAGCTGTTCCAGCGTGTTTTTGGCATAGAAGAGGCCGGCGCGGTCACCCGCCTGAATTTCCACGCCCTGCGGCTTGATCGTGATCTTGTATCCTTCCGGCCCCAGGGATTTGTCAGCCGCCTGTTTGAGGATTTTTGGAGCGGAACACACGCCGGCGGAGGTGTTGACCTTGGCCGGTTCCGGGATGATTTGATAAGGACGGGATTCCACGCTGTCCGCGGCAAAGATGCCGCCGCCCATCATCAACAGAAGAGGTAATATACGCCATTTCATTACTCATGATTCTGACGGAACAGTATTCCCGCCGCAATCAAAAAAGGCCAGCCGCCTCCGGCATGTCCCGGAAAAGGGGCTTCCCGCGTACACTTCCATCTTGACGGATGGCTGAAAGACGGGTTTGCTAGTCCTGCGCATGGGAGAGTCCTTTTACACACGCACCACGGAGGCCCCCTCCTCCGCTTTTGATTTATCCCTGAGACCTCCAGCTTTCAGCGAATTCCGCGGACAGGAGAAGATCAAGGAACGCCTGATGCTGATGGTGGAGGCCGCCAGACAGCGCGACGACGTGCTGGACCATATTCTGTTGAGCGGCCCTCCCGGCCTGGGGAAGACGACGCTCGCCAATATCATCGCGAATGCCGTCGGATGCCGCATTCACACAACTTCCGGCCCCCAGATTGAGAAAGCGGGGGACCTGGCCGGCGTGCTGACCAATCTGGAGAAGGGGGATATTTTGTTCATCGATGAGATTCACCGCCTGCACCCGGCCATTGAGGAGTATCTGTACCCGGCCATGGAGGATTTCCGGCTGGATATCATCATCGACCAGGGGCCGAACGCCCGTTCCATCCAGTTGAATCTTCCCAAGTTCACCCTGGTGGGGGCTACCACCCGCGCCGGCATGCTGACCAGCCCTCTCCGTTCCCGGTTCGGGCTGGTGAACAGGCTGGATTATTACACGCAGGAGGATTTGTGCGCCATCATCGAACGTTCCGCCGGACTGCTGAACGTTCCCGTGGAACCGGACGGCGCGCTCCAGATCGCCCTGCGTTCCCGCGGCACCCCCCGCGTGGCCAATTCCCTGCTGCGCTGGGTGCGGGACTTCGCGCAGGTGCGCGGCAACGGCATCATCACAGAGCAGCTGGCCCATGACGCCCTGACGATGATCGAGATTGACGACGACGGCCTGGACGAAATGGACAAGCGTCTGCTGGAGGCCATGATTTACAAGTTCAACGGCGGTCCCGTGGGCCTGTCCTCCCTGGCCGTGGCCGTGGGAGAAGACGCCTCCACGCTGGAAGACGTGCACGAACCCTTCCTGATCATGCAGGGCTATATCAACCGCACGCCCAGAGGGCGCGTCGCCATGCCTTCCGCTTATCTGAAAATGGGCGCCACACCGCCCGCCAACGGCCAGGGATGGCTGTTGTAGAACACCCCTTTACGGCATGGCAGGAGTCCTGCGTTTTGTGCTGGTCATGGGGCTTCCTTTCTTTTAGACTGTTTCCACATTAAACGTCAGGACGTTTTCTGTTCATCATACGCCTAAAGCTATGGCCGCAAATTCTGAAATCGCTTTTAAAAGACTGCCCGTCAAGATCATCGGCACGGGCTCCTATGTTCCGGAACGCCGCCTGACCAATGCGGATCTGGAAAAGATGGTGGACACTTCCCACGAATGGATCATCGAACGCACGGGCATCGTGGAACGCCGTATCGCCGCCCCTGACGAGTACACTTCCCACATGGGTACGAAGGCCGCCCAGCGCGCGCTAGAATCCTGCGGATTGCAGCCGGAAGACATCGACCTGATCATCGTCTCCACCATCACCCCGGATACGTTCACGCCCGCCACCTCCTGCTACATCCAGGATGCCCTGGGGGCCAAGAATGCCGCAGCCTTTGATATTTCCGCCGCCTGTTCCGGCTTCCTGTTCGCCATGAAGACGGCCGTACAGTACCTGGGCACCGGCCAGATGAAAACGGCGCTCATCATTGCCGCGGAAAAGCTTTCCACCGTCGTGAACTGGGAGGACCGCACCACCTGCGTCCTGTTCGGGGACGGAGCCGGCGCCGCCGTGCTCCAGGCCGCCACGGGGGAAGAGGGGGAAGGCTCCATCCTGGCTACGGACATCGGCACGGACGGCTCCCTGCATGATCTTCTCCAGATTCCCGGAGGCGGCTCCCGCTGCCCCACCACGGCGGAGAACGCCCATGAACGCCTGGCCACACTCGCCATGCGCGGGAAGGAGACCTTCCGCCAGGCGGTTCCCCGCATGAAGGATTCCGCCGCCAGTGTGATTGAACGCGCCGGCCTGACTTCCGACGAGATCAAGCTGATCATCCCGCACCAGGCGAACCTCCGCATCATCAATGCCGTGGCCCAGCGCCTCTCCATTCCGGAAGAAAAAGTGTTCATCAATATTGAAAAATACGGCAATACCTCCGCCGCTGCCGTGGCCATCGCTTTTGACGAGGCGCGCCGCTCCGGCAGGTTCGGCAAGGGGGACAACGTCATCCTGGTCACCTTCGGCGCCGGACTGACATGGGCCGCAGCCGCCATCCGCTGGTAATCTCCTTTATTCATCCAGACTTTATTCTTACACATGACTACCGAACCATACGGCAAGAAGAATCCGTTCCCCGCACCCGTACTCTCCGTCAAGCACCTCACCGCGGAAGGCAGCCCTAAAGAGACCATTCATATTGAATACAGCCTGGACGGCTCCGGCCTGGAATACATCGCCGGGGACGCTCTGGCCGTCATTCCCGCTAATGATCCCGCCCTGGCGGACGCCCTGATTGAAAAGCTCGGCTTCTGCCCCTGCTCTGCCGTTCCCACACCTGAAGGTGAAAGCACGGATCTGCGCGACGCCCTGCTCCATAATTACGACATCACGAATGTAAACAAGGCCCTGCTGACCAAATGGGCGGCGGCTTCCGGCAGCCAGGAGCTGGAAACCCTGCTGGCCGGGGACAAGGAAGCCATCAGCGATTTCCTGTGGGGCCGCGACGTGCTGGACCTGGCAACGGAATATCCCGCCTCTTTTGAGTCCGCGGAAGCTTTCGTGAGCATGCTGAAGAAAATCATGCCCCGTCTGTATTCCATCGCTTCCAGCCCGAACGCCCATCCGGAGGAAGTGCACCTGTGCGTAGGAGCCGTGCGCTATACGGCGCGTGACCGCAAGCGCGGCGGCGTGTGTTCCACCTACATGGCGGACCGCCTTCAGCCCGGCCATACGGCCAGGGTGTTTGTGCACACCAACAAGAATTTCCGCCTTCCTGAAAACGGGGATACACCCATCATCATGGTGGGTCCCGGCACCGGCATCGCTCCCTTCCGCGCTTTCTGGGAGGAACGCACCGCCTCCGGCGCCCAGGGCGGCAACTGGCTGTTCTTCGGCAATCCGTACAAGGCCACCGATTTCTGTTATGAAGACGAACTGGTCAAACTGACTGCAGCCGGAAAGCTGAAGTTATCCGTGGCCTGGTCCCGCGACCAGGAAAAGAAGGTTTACGTGCAGCACCTGATGGTTCAGGAAGGGGAGGAACTGTGGAAATGGCTGGAAAACGGCGCCTGCTTCTATGTCTGCGGAGACGCCTCTCGCATGGCCAAGGATGTCGATGCGGCTCTTCATGAAGTGATCCGGACCTGGGGCGGAAAGTCCCCGGAAGAAGCCGCGGAATACGTGGCGGACATGAAGAAACACCACAGATACCAGCGCGACGTGTACTAAGACAGTTTAGATTTTCTTCCCACAATCCCTCCATAAGTAAATATGGAGGGATTTTTTTTCGGCAGAGATCACACAAAAAGTACCTGTCTCGAACGCAGGGGGGATGAAACCAGCTTTCCTTCTCATGTTGGCTCCTTTCCCGGCGCCAGTATCGTATGAAGAGAGGGCGCTGCCGATATCCCGGCTTTTTTATAGGGTCCGTTTACCAATAAAAACACACAAGGGCCTCAAACACCAGCGCTCCACTCTATCCGCCCATACGCACCAATATCGCACCCGGGACAATAGTTTTTTAAATGCCTTTTCCATGTCGGCCAGGCATTCCTGCTTACAAGCTTCCACATACGCATTCCAACGGGAACGTTCCATCCATATATTCAGCCCAACGCCGATTTTCTCCTGCAGAAACCGGGAACGGTCTTCTCTTTCCATATTCAACAGTCTTTCCGGCCACAATTCCCGAACGATGAGAAAATGCACGGCAAACATCCATTGTCTGCGCGGCATGAGCCTCCATTCCTTCAGCAACCCATGCAGCAGGTGTTCCACGGGAATATCCCCATAGGCCCGGTCATGCATCGCGGACCCTTCCCTTTGCACATAAATGGAACCTGTCTTGTTTCCCAGCCCTATTAGATCCGTCTCCCTCATCAGCCTCATCCAATAGAGAACATCCTCTCCATATTTCTTGCCGACTTCCCACAGAGGGAGTGAAGCCGCCAGAGAGGATTCCAAAACAACACTACTTGTATGGATAGCGAGAAGTCCCCTCAATCCCAATTTTCTGACTACAAACGAGCAAGACAGTTCCTCCCGGCAGGGAATGTTGTCCTCTTGTGCCCATGCGTATCTGGCAGCATAGGCACGCACGCCAGGATGTTTTCTAAAAAACTCAAATGCCATCTGCAAATGATCCGGATACCAATAGTCGTCTCCATCCAGAAACGCCACATACTTTCCTCTCGCGGCCTTTAAACCAGTATTTCTCGCGTGTGAAGCGCCTCCATTTTCCTGGCAAATAACGTTGATCCGGGTGTCCTGAAAAGACATGGCCACCTGTAAAGTCCCATCCGTTGAACCATCATTAACAATAATGAGTTCAAAGTTTTTAAATTCCTGCTTCAAGACGGCGTGAATGGCCTTCCCCAGACAGCTTTCCAGATTATAGGCTATTAAAATTACGCTGAACTCTATGCCGTCATCCGGTTGCGATACGTTTGATTTCATTTTTCCAATTCCATAGCTCCAGCGTCCATGGGAAGGTACTGGTTTTTAAATTTGGATTCAATAAAAAGATCATCAGGATTTCCCGGAGATAGTGATGGGAATCTTTTCACCTATCCTTTCCCGACAAGAAGAAAAACGGATAATATACCGTAGTATTTTATGATGGACTGAATGAAAACCACGCAAAACAGGGGCCATGATCCAGATTGATGACCCCTTCCCCGGCAGTCCGGCCTCCTTCCTCAATTTTTTTCCCGCCGGATGCATCACGAAATATTCCCCTTTATTCCATACAGGGCTTTTTTTATCTTTCTGAGTTTAAAAAAGGAGACCATGCAGAACAAATACAGCTTTTGCGGCAGGCAATGAGCCATCTCCATCCAGCCTTTCCCTCTCAAAGCCCATCTCCGGGAGAAGGAATAATTCCACCAGTTCTGCCGATGGTTAATGTCATCTATAATCTTCCTTCTTTCTGCTGCTTCAGCTTTCAACTCCTCGCGTGAGCGGAAGACGGAAGTACCTGATTCCAACAACTTCTCACATAACTCCAATCCGGTCCATTTACTTTTTTTCAAATGGCTCTGTATATCCGTGTCCCTCTTTTCGAAGGCCAAGGCTGTTTTCATATCCACAAACCTTAACATACTGCTGATGGCACAGATGTTTTTGGCGGCAAATCTGTAATAATACAGGGATGTTTCCGGCAATTCATAAATGTTTCCCTGCAACCACGCATAGAAGCCTATCAAGTCATCTTCAAAAAAGGTCGTCATCGGCAGCGATTCATTCCACCGATAAACATCTTTCCTGATCATCATGCTTCCTCCATAATGAGCTGAAGAAGAAAAAGGTTCCTGCTGAAGCTCCACCCGCACAGAATCTTCGGGGGCCGGAGGAAAAGCCGGGAATTCAAAAGGAATTCCGACCTCCTCATACACACGGGTCATTTGACTGACGACGGCAACGGCATCCGGATGTTCCATCACTGCTTGGGCAAATATCCTGCAACGCCAGGGAAAAGAACAATCATCTCCATCCTGCCGGAGTATCCATTCATGAGACGCCATATCCAGAACCTTGCGGACATGTAATCCAAGCCCGAGAGAAGTTTCATTCCGGTTCAATACCACCCGGTACGGGCCGCCATATTGAAGCGCCATTTCCTGCATGACCGCAAATGTACGGTCAGAGGAGCCATCATCGGATAAAATGATTTCAACCGGCCCTTCATAATCCTGTTGAAACACGCTCCTGATGGCATCTTCAATGCTATCTTCTTCATTATACCCGGTCAGGATGATACTGATGGAAGGGAGTTCCGAAGGATTCATGACGGATAGTGATAGGGGAGAGAAGGAGAATGTGTGAACTATACTTCAATCTGCTCGGATTGACTAGCACAACATCCCGGCCCTGCAATCCTCCGGAACATCCCTCTTCTCCATCGCAAATCCAGGAAGTAATCTCCCTCAGCCGGACTCCTTGCACTACTTGCTTGCAGCGGGACATTTCCCCTATTCCGTCAAACCTGCTCCAGTCCAATGTTTGTTAAAACACTAAACATAAAAAGAGACAACCTTGAGAGAAAGTGAACCGAAATTCATTTTAGTCCTCCTTGTACGGTTACTGGCGCTCCCTTGTTCCACCTCCCTTTTACCTTGTGGGCATTCTTCCCCTCCTTTTTTCATTCATGAAAGATAAGCGCGTCCGTCTATTCCATACAATTCCCGTCTTGCCCGTTCACAATATCTGTCTATAGTCAATCTTGCATGAGCAAAGGGGTCATTTTACTTGTCTCGCCGTCTTTCCCGCCGATGGAAGGAGGGGTAGCCATGGCAACTTATGAAATGGCCCGGGATCTACAGTGTCTGGGATGGGACATTCATGTCCTGACCCCTGAATCAGGAATTCCTCCCGATTCCTCTCTGCCTGATCCGTGTTCCGTCACCCGGATCTCTTTCGTTTCTTCTCATGAAACACGTCACCGGATTGACGCTTGTCTGGAGCACATTCACCCCTCCCTGGTGATTTTCCATTCCTGGCAGGACTGGCATCGGGATTATATGGCCGCTCTCTGCCGGGAACGGAATATCCCCATGGTTATCAGGTCTCATGGCTGCCACACTGATTTCCACTCATTTTTCAGAATCCAGTATCCTCCCTTTTTCGGTATCAAGAAATGGATAACCTCCTTTCCGACTATTCGCCGTAACGTAAATAAAATAACAGGTCATCTGCATCTTGTCTGTCTTGACGACCATGGAAGCCTGTTTAAAGGGTACGATTATTATTATGCCAAAAAACGGGGGATGCCCAATTTTACAGTCATTCCCAATACTTTTCTCCCTTTACAGCCTTCTTCATTTTCATTCCGAGAAAAATATCATCTGGAGCATTCTCTGTTATTCAGTTGTCCCGCCAGTGCCAGCGTCAGAAAAAACCAGAAGGCATTCATCCGGCATGTTAAAAAAAGCAATATCAAAGGCATCCAATTTATCTTTCTTGTTCCTCAATACAATTCCTATGCCGAGCAAATGGAAAAGGAAGCGGATGGAGATCCGGCATTCCGGTTTTTTTATGGACTGCCGCGCCACGAGGTACAAGCCGCCATCATAGAAAGCAACGCCGTATTTTTATATTCCATCCAGGAACAACAGCCTCTCACATTGTTGGAGGCCATGTCATGCGGCATTCCCTGGATTGCTCCGGATGTAGGAGGAATCTCCACCCTCCAGGGCGGCATTGTTCTGAAGAAACGCAATACCAGAAATCTGCAGCAAGCCTTGCTTCAAATGACCCAGGAAAACACCAGGAAAATTCTGTCGCTGGCGGGCAAGCAGTTTTGGTGTCACCGTTATTCTCCAAAAGTTGTTTATCAGCAGTGGGAAATACTATTCAATGATCTTTTGAAGAAAAACAGGGTATCCACATGCAGCCGCAGCGAATCCACTGATATCCATCCCCCATTCAAAACTTGACAAGCGGAACCATATCCCCCTTCATCGGTGCCATGGGGCACGTTACTACTGAATCTTTCCCGGAAAAACCTGTTATCGCCATTCTGGCAAGCATTCCTTTAGGCCGTTTACTTGACGAATTCAGTGAAAAGGACCACAGGATTCTTCCCTGGATTTTTGCTTTGTTCCATGCTTTAGCACGTCAACAAAACTATGGTTATGATATCCACTGGATCACTTTGAGCAAACTCGTATCCAAACCTGAATGCAGGCACATCAATGGCCAAACTCTGCATATCATTCCGCAGGGCAGCATAGCCCTGGACCTTCTTACCATGCATCTGAGGCCTTCCCTCCAAATCCGCAAGCTGCTTGATTCCATCCGGCCTTCATTGGTTCATGTTTGGGGAGTGGAAGAGTCTTATGCCATGGCATGCAAAAATTTCAAAGGGAAAAAACTCCTTTCCTACCAAGGAGCTCTTACTGCCTACTGCGAACGCGCTCCCCAGGTTTTCCTGTTCAGAATGCAGGCGTTTCTGGAAAGGCTTGCCGTCAAACATTATGGTCAGATCACATGTGAATCCCCATGGGCCGTGGACAGAGTGAGGGAAATTGCACCTGATTCCGATGTTTCACTCATGGAGTATGGAGTAGAGGAATCTTTCTTTCATCTGGACAGAACTCCTTCTGATACTCCCTCATGCTTCTTCGGCGGTACTATTTACGAGTTGAAGGGCATCTCCTACCTGGTGGAAGCTTTCAGGCATCCCGACCTGGCCCATGTTCAACTTTACATTGCCGGAAAAGGATCTCTGACGGCTGCTCTGAAGGCGGAGTCCACTCCCAATATCCATTGGCTGGGCGCCGTCTCGCGGGAAACTCTCCAGCAGCATCTGTCTTCCGCATGGTGCCTGGTGCATCCTACGCTGGGCGATAACTCCCCCAACATTGTGAAGGAAGCCCGTGTGATGGGCCTGCCGGTCATCACTACCGAGGAAGGAGGTCAAACGCAATACGTCAAGGACGGCGAATCCGGGTATATCATTCCCATACGAGACAGCGCAGCCATTCGGGAAGCTGTGCTGAAATTGACGCATGACCGGGAAACTGCCTTGAATATGGGCTGCCAGGGCCGCCAGGAATGCCGCGCCCTGCTGAATGTAAACCGGACGGTTGAAGGATGCCTTACACGCTACCGCACCATGTTGAATTCCGATTTTTAAACCATCAGAGAACATCACCCGACCGATTCTCCGGGCTGGATGCCGCACTCCGCTACGGAACAACATGCCGGGGCGGAAACATTCCGACCAGGCATCCTGAATCAAAAAAATGGGGCATCCGGTTACCCTACCGGAAATGCCTCAGAGCCGGCAACACCATCCCGGTAAAGAATCACTTCCGGGGCTTTATTGTTTCCATAATATCTTCTGCACGATATTATCCGCATACGTTTCCACTTTGTTTTTCCCATGAATCATCCGCCTGCCGTATTATTTATCGCCGGACCCACAGGATCAGGAAAATCCTCTATAGCCGTAGAACTGGCGGATTTGCTAAACGCGGAAATCGTAAGTGCGGATGCCTACCAGGTATACCGGGAAATTCCGGTGCTCACCGCCGCCCCTTCTGCGGAAGAACAAGCCCGGGTGCCTCATCATATGATTTCCATCATTCCGGTTCAAACTCCATGGGATGCCACGGAACACTACCACCGGGCCATGCAGAACATCCGGCAGATCCACGCCAGAGGGAAAACAGCCATCATTACGGGTGGATCAGGACTATACTTTAAATTCCTCTCCCACGGCCTGTCGGAAGCGCCCCCAGGAAATCCGGAAATCCGGGCTTCCTTTTCAACCTGTTCCACGGAGGAATTGTACGCCCGCCTCCTCTCTCTGGATCCGGCAGGCGCGGCCGCCACCAGCCCTTCCAACCGGCGCTATGTGGAACGCAACCTGGAAATTGTCCTTGCCGGCGGCAAACCGCTTTCCTTCTGGAGGCGGAACTGGCAAAAAAAACCTCTCGGCCCCGGTTGGACCATCACCCGGAATATCCCGGAACTGGACCACAGAATAGCCCTCCGCGCAGCCCGCATGCTCCGTGAAGGCGCCGTGGAAGAAGTCGCCGCGTTGGGACCATGTTCCTCCACGGCGGAACGAACCCTGGGCCTGCAGCTGATACGTAGCATGCTCCACGGAAAAATCACAAGGGAGGAATGCCAGGCAGCACTGGCGCTTGCCACCAGGCAATATGCCAAACGCCAGCGCACCTGGCTGAAACGGGAGCAATGGCTCCGGGAATTGCCGGCCGATCAAAATTCTTCCACCCGGCAATTTGCAGAGCGCATCATGCAGGAGTTAAAATCCTGATTTTTACCATGTCGCGGTAACTATCCCCGTACAACCTTTTCCATTCCATTCTTCACGCCGCTGTCACCGGAACCGGTAAAATACTTGAAAAACGCGACGGCAGTATCAGTCCTGATCGTGAACTCCGGATAATCCGCGGATGTGAACATGCGGCGTCCTCCCCGGGCATTAACGGCTTCCACCGTCAGGACTACGGCTTCTGCAATATTCGGGAAATCCGGGCAATCTTCCTCTTCCAGGGCAGGAACATCATGCAAACACGCCCACACCTGTCTGGCCTGCCAGTCGTCCGACAAAACGCACAGGACAGACACCACTCCCGCAAAAGCCTCCAGATAATTGTCAGGTATTCTTTCTTGCGTATGGCGGCAGTGCTGCACAAATCCGTCCTTATCGGGAAATACGGCCGTCATCGTGAACTTCTCCCACGCGCCGGGCGAAGGAAACTGTATCTGTATTTGGGTATTATCCATAATTGTTAATCGGTTAATTTCTCTGGATCAGTTCGCACCATTCACCAACGATAGTTCCTCCATAATAATTGGGTGCATGCACCCCGACAGAACAATGTCCCGCCGTCTTTGCCAGTGACAGCCTGCTGGACATCGCTCTGTTATAAGAATCCAACGTAAATGTCTCCGGTAAAATCTTGTAGGAAACAAGACGCCCGGCGCTTTTATCAAACCCAACCAGCCACGCACCGGAATGCTTACTGGTCATGGACAAAGCCACTCCCCGCAAGGCAAGGCTGTCAGGCACGGAACACTGGTGAGCGGTATTGATGGCAGTACTGGACGCATTATCCCACCGGGACATGCGGACAGACACGGCACATTGGCCATTGGCCGGACGGCCAATCTGTATATCGACCCAGTATCGCATGTAACCTGCGGGCGTGGCAAAGGGATCATCATCCAGGCTCGCGTAATCCGCATTGAAAGAAGTATTGCCTATGGCGATCGAATCAAAGCACCGGCCATATCCCAGGCCGCAGGACATTGGGAAATAACAACTGGTCAAGCCGTCGTAAGCTGAATTGTTATTGTCGAGATCAAGCATATTAAAATCAGCCGTGACCACAGTCCATGTCGGTATGTTGTCTCGACCGGCAGCCCACCAAAACCGGTCCACAAGTGTTCCCCAGGAAAAAGGATTGGAAGAACTGAAATAGGTACGCAACGCGGAAAACTCCATCTCGTGAAGCAGACGCACCTCCCTGTATCTAGCCGCCTCCGTGTCAGTGGATGGCACTACCGGAATATTGACACCGCCGTTGGCATTGACAGTGTAGGAAAACGTACCGCTCTGGGCCGCCAGATTATTCAGAACGGCATCCTCCCCGTTTTTAATACCGCCGTCCTGGGCAGACGATCCCAAGGCGGCTCCTTTAAAAGTCTGTGTCACAAGGGCATGTTCGTCGGAAACCTCTACGGTTTCCGTAGGAGCAGTAAAGCCGAACTGCCCGGCGGAAGACGCTTCCAGTATGGTGAGGGGTTCTTTTCCATCATTACGAATGGCTTTCACGGAACAGCCAGTTGTACATGTAAGGGCATAATGCGCACCTGGTATGGTATTTATTTTCATCGTGTGGATTTGATACAAACCCATGCCGCATTTCATCCATTCTGACACGTGGCAGAATATAAACGGTAAACATATATTCTCCCAATCTCTTTGAATACATCAATTTACTCCTATTCCCGCAAAACACCTTTCCAGCTGTGGCATCCCGTCCTTCTGACCGATGGGCAAGCCTTTCCCATCATGTAATGGTGCTACTTTTTCCTTGGCTTGCCGGTCCATATTTGATTTACAGGGGCAGGCGCAGCGGATTCCGCAAACGGAGACCGGGACGCCGGCATTAATTCCCCTTTCAGCACAGTGGCACGTATTCTTGTAGGCTTATCCGGCGGAGTGGACAGTTCCGTTGCGGCGGCGCTGCTCGTGGAGCAGGGCCATGAAGTCGTAGGGGCCTACATGAAAAACTGGGTGAACGATGAAGGCATTCCCGGAGAATGCCCGTGGGAACAGGATATTCGGGACGCGCTGGCCGTCGCCCAAAAAATCGGGATCGAATTTCGCGTGATTGACCTCGTGGAGGAATACCGCGCACGCATCGTGAACTACCTGATTGAAGGCTACCGGGCCGGATACACGCCGAATCCGGATGTGCTGTGCAACCGGGAAATGAAATTCGGCGTGTTTCTGGATTATGCACTGGAACAAGGCTTCGAGTACGTCGCCACGGGCCACTATGCCCGCAGGCTGGAGACACCGCAGGGATCGTTTATCCTGCGCGGACGGGACCCGAACAAGGACCAGTCCTATTTCCTTTCCCTGATGCGGCCCGGCCAGATTTCCAAAGCCATATTTCCTCTCGGAGACTTGCTGAAACCGGAAGTCCGCGCGCTGGCGGATAAATACGGACTGCCCACGGCCCGAAAAAAAGACAGCCAGGGCATCTGTTTCATTGGCCAGGTGAAGATGAGCGACTTCCTGCGGCATTACCTGCCGGACAAACCCGGAAAAATCGTGGATACGGAAGGCAGAATTCTTGGCGAACACCAGGGATTGCACCTGTTCACGATGGGACAGAGAAAGGGGCACGGAATCGCCTCCCCGCGGGAGGGCATCGCCTATGTCGTAGTGGGCAAGGATGTCAAACGCAATCTTCTGATTCTGGGGTATGAAGAGGCCTCCACACGGGGCCTGTATGCCTCCCATGCGGTGGTCGGCGGCATCTCCAACACCCTGTCGCCTCTGCCCTCCCGCGTCATGGCCCAGCCCCGCTACCGTGCCAAGGCGGAATGGGCCGCCTGCGAGTATCTGGAGGAAGGCAGGGTGCGCCTGAGCTTTGAAACGCCTCTGCGTGCCCTGGCCGTGGGCCAGGTCTGCGCCTTTTACGATGGGGGAAAACTGCTGGGAGGCGGCTTTTTTGAATCCATAGAGCCATGATTGATCCGGAACGCACCATAGCCGCCCAAGCCACTGCCGCAGGCCAGGGAGCCATCGCCGTTATCCGCATGAGCGGAACCCGGTGCACGGATGTTCTGGGTATCTGCACTCCGGTGGGATTCCCCGCACGCCTCCGGCCGCGCTGCGCCGCGCTGACCCATATTCTGGAAGAGGACGGCTCCTCCATCGACCAAGTGCTGGTCACGCACTTCCCGGCTCCCGCCAGCTATACGGGGGAAGATACGGTGGAAATTTCCTGCCACGGCGGCATGCTGGTGACGGAACACCTCCTGAAACGGCTGTACCAGTGCGGAGCATCTCCCGCAGAACCGGGAGAATTTACGAAAAGGGCCTTCCTGAACGGACGGATGGACCTGACTCAGGCGGAAGCCGTCATGGACGTGATCTCCGCGGGAAGCGATCTGGCGCTGAAAGCCGCGCAATCCCAACTGAACGGAAGCATCGGCGCACGGGTGGATGAACTCAAGGACGAACTTGTCCACGTCCTGGCGCATGTGGAAGCCTATATTGATTTTCCGGACGAGGACATTTCCCCGGACACAGCCGCCGCCCTTCTCTCACGGCTCGCCAACGCGGAAGAACAGCTTTCCGGCCTGCTGGGCTCGGCTGCCGCGGGCCGTCTGCTGAGGGAAGGCATCCGGACGGCCATCGCAGGACCGCCCAACGTCGGCAAATCCAGCCTGCTCAATACCTTGCTGGGATACGAGCGCGCTATCGTCAGCAACATTGCCGGAACCACGCGGGACACCGTGGAAGAATCCATCCAGATCGCCGGTCTGGCCCTGCGCCTGATTGACACGGCAGGAGTCCGGGAATCGTCCGACCTCATCGAACAGGCCGGCATCCTGCGCACCAACAGGGCACTTGAAGCCGCAGACCTGGTTCTGGAAGTGGCGGACGCCTCCCTCCCCCGCTCCGCCCCCCTTCTGACTGAAAACCGCGGCACGCCCAGTCTGCTGATCCTGAACAAGTGCGACCTGGGAATCCATCCGGACTGGCGGGAAGTTTCCGGAATCCGTTTCTCCTGTTCCACGGGAGAAGGCCGGAAAGAGCTGGAAGAAGCCATTGTCCGCATTTTCGCATCCCAACTGCCCCGTGAAGCGGGAAGCTCCCTGGTGGCCATCAATGCCAGGCACCAGCATGAACTGGGCCTGTGCCTGGAACACGTCCGCCTGGCTTCGGAATCCATCTCCCGGCAGGAAAGCCCGGAATTCACGGCTCTGGAACTACGGGAAGCCCTGGCACACTTGGGAGAAATCACCGGAGCCGTTGACACGGAAGACGTACTGGGCGCCATTTTTTCCTCCTTCTGCCTGGGGAAGTAGGAAAAATGCTTCCGCCGGCAGGTTTCCCCCGGCTCCGGAATCTTTCTTTTTATTTCCGCCTTGCGGAAAGACGGGCATCACCTGAAAAACTTTTTGCAGCTATTTTACATCGGAATTATCTTCTTTAGTCTTGTTGTGACTGATCTCCCTGGTTTATTCATTTCGAACTATTGATGAACAGCAGCAATCTTTCATAGTTGGCATTCAAATGCCGTCGGAAGTGAATAAAAACAGCGTTACAAGATTACTCTACATAGATCCGTTTTACATTGATTCCCGATTGTTTGTTTACTATCATTACAACATTCTTATGTTATGCGTCTTTTCTCTCTTTTTCCTTCTCACGCTGGTTCCTGTCCAGGCCGCCATTTATTTTGCTCATAACGTTTCCGAAAATTCGGGATTCGTAAACACCAAAAAATATTGGAACGGAGATTCCAATTTGTGTTGGGCGGCTACGGCCAGTAATATGCTGCAATGGTGGCAGAACAATTCCTCAGGAATCCCGTCTTCCGTTCCCAATGGTCCAAACGAGAGCGGAAGAACGGAGATTTACGATGTATTCTGCAACAATTGGAAAGATAGCGGGAAAGGCGTGGAAATCGGCTTGCGGTGGTATCTGGGAGGTAAACCCCTCAATCCCAATAATTATTTGTATGATTTCAAGGATACCGTCACCGATCCGAAGGGCACTGGCCGATACTGGGAGGGATACGTCACGGATTTGGGATTCTCCTCCTCCACGTGGGAAGGCAACTGCCCCTTCATCAGCAGCAAGTTTTTTACACAAGACGATTTTTTCCTCCAGTTCGGTACAGACCTCGTCTCATTTTTCAAAAACGGCGGCGTGGTAGGCCTTTCCATTGCCCCCGCATCAGGACCCGGCCACGCCATTACCTGCTGGGGAATTGAAGTTGACGATGCTACCGGGAGGGCCAAATCCTTGTACATCACGGATTCCGACAATGGACAAGGACTGGAAAAACGGGATGTCTATTATAATGAAGACAACCAAACCCTGTACCTAGGAAGCCCGAACGGCTACCGGATCAACGCGTACGACGCCTTGCTCCTGCCTTTTTACAATGTCCCGGAACCTTCCGCAGCGGTCCTCATCGTCCTTGCGGCGGGAACAGCCTCTTTCCGCAGACGCCGGCTCTACTGAACCGCATCCGGGAACATTCCCGCCTGTCAGGCTTCCGGCTCTTCAGGCGGCGAATCGGCATCCGAGGTAAACAATGGGATATAGGAAGGCAGGTTCCAGTTCCAGCGGATGGCCGCCAGGCGTACGGAAAGCGTCACGACGAACCCCGTCACAAAGCAGGTGGAGGAGTCGATGCCCAGATAAGAGAGCGCGGCATAGGCCACGCCGCCCATGAGCGCCGCCGTGGCATACAATTCACCGGGACGGAAGACATAGGGGACGTTCCCGGTCAGGACATCGCGCAGCAGGCCGCCCGCCACGCCGGTGCAGATCCCCATCATCACGGAAACGGTAGGCGTATAGCCGTGCAAGTATGATTTTTCCGTGCCGATCATGCCGAAAAGGGCCAGCACGATGGCGTCCGCCACGCGGATGGTGCCCAGGGGCGGCGGATACTTCTGGGCCAGGTAGAAAGTCGCCAGGCTGGTAATGACGGCAGCAAGAACAAAAATCTCCCCGCTGGGAAGCGTCCAGTACACTGGGATATCCAGCAGCAGGTCGCGCACGGTTCCTCCGCCCAGAGCGGCCAGCGTTCCGCACACGATGACGCCGAACAAATCCATCTTCACCCGGGAAGAGGCAATGGACCCCGCCAGGGCGCCAATGATGGTACTCATGATTTCACAGATGGAGAGGAACATGACGGGAGGCGGGGGAAAGGAAGGGAAACCGGACTCAGCACACCCGTATCCACGGAAGGGACGAATCCTGCATGGCGCAGAACAGGGAGGTGGAGCCGAGGCCCATGTCATGCAATGTAGCACGCATCAGGCTTTCTGCCAATGCCGGAGAATTACTTTCAGCACTCAAATGGGCCAAAACGACGTTTTTCAAGGCATTGTGCGCCACGCGCCTCAGCAGGTCGCACGCCTGCTCGTTGGAAAGGTGGCCGTGCCCGGACGCTATGCGCTGCTTCAGCGGCCATGGCCTTTTGGGCGTGGCCGCCAGCATTTCCGGATCGTAATTAGACTCCACCACCAGGCTGTCCACCATGGACAGGTATTCCGCCACGCATCCGGGGGCCTGCCCGGTATCGCTGATAAAGCCCAGGCTGGATTGTTCCGTCTCAAACTTGAAGCCCACAGGGTCCACGGCGTCATGGTAAGTGGGAAAAGGCGTGATGACAATATCCCCTATCTTGAAAGACTGCCCCTTCTCAAAATAAGTCCAGGGAGCTTCCGGAGCCTTTTCCTGAACGCACAGGGCGGTATGGCGCGTGGCGTACACGCGCACGGCGTGCTTTCTGGTAAACTGGTGCACGCCCTTCATGTGGTCGGCGTGTTCGTGAGTAAGCAGGATGGCGTCCAGGTCATCCGGTTCCACTCCGGCATATCTCATTCTTTCCCTGAGTCTTGCGGCGCTGAATCCGGCATCCACCAGCAGCACGGTATCCCCCGTTTTCACAATGGTGGCATTTCCTCCGCTGCCGCTGCCCAACACGCAAAACTGCATCATGGGCGGAAATATAATCCTCCCCCGCGGGCGGGGCAAGACCGGATCAATGCTTTTTTCCCGGCATTCATGCAAGAAAAGAATGACTTTATCCAGTACAGGGTTGACATTTCAGGTGCATTAAAGTGTATTGAAAGCACTACGTAGTGTACTCGCAGGCGATGAGCAGTGTATCAGACAACCTATTTGGTGCATACACGCACAAGCTTGACCCCAAAAACCGGATTGCGATTCCGACGGAATGGAGGCCAAGCGAAGGCTGTGCCCTGCTCCTGTTATCCGGACGGCGCCTTGACCTGCCGACGGTGAAAGTCTACACCCGGGACAAATTCCTGCAACTTATTGAAAAAATCAAATCTGCGCCAGGCTACAGTGAAGCGCAGATCGACCTGTTCATCGGCAAACTATACGCAAATTGCGTGGAAGCCATCATCAACGCCCAGGGCAAGCTGCTGATTCCCAAACCCATGTGCGAGCATGCACAACTGAGCTCCGCGGTGCGTCTCGCCGGCCGCGGCGGCTATTTCGAACTATGGGAACCCTCGGCCTATGAAGAAGTCGCCCTGCGTGAAAACGCCAGTATTTCCGACATCAACCAATCCTTCGGCATTTTCTGATCTCCTCTCATGCCTCCAGATCCGTCTACACAGTCCGTGCACCAGGCAGACCCGTTCGCAACGCTTGCGCTGCGCCCGGGCTGGCTTGTCTCCCGCCTAGGCATTGCCGCCAGGACCGGACTGGATGCGGAAGTCACGGCATATTCCATCGTTTTCTGGCTGCATGACGCCCTGCCGGCACAGGACATGATCGCCTGGCAGGAGCAGAAGGCCCGCATCACCGCGGAAATGGCCCTGGCCGGCCAGAAGGGCGCCTACGGCAAGCTGGGCGCATTGTCCTCCGACCTGAACCGGGCCTTTGAGGACCATGTTGAGCTTTCTTTACGCGCGGGCGCGGGCGCCCATATCCGCACGGATGCCGTCCAGGCGCTCGCGGACGGCATCTCGGCCAGCACGGCCTGCCGCCTGCTGGCCTGGAGCATTTGCCGCAACCACGTCCATGTGATCGCGGAGCTGACGGGAGAAATGGGAGTGGATGAACTGGTCTGCTCCTGGAAGGCCCTGGCCCCCGCCGCGAACTGGGAAAGCGCGTACCACGCGGAAGCCCTGAAAGCGCCGGAAGTCGGCGCCAGGCTGGATGAACTGGCGGCGGAAATCGGCGAAGCGGAAACTGTGGCCGCCCCCGCTCCGCAGGAAGGGGAGGAAGGCTCCGCCGGGAACTTCCGCCACATCACCGTCCTGCTGCATGAGACGGTGGACATGCTCGCCGCCGCCCCCGGCAAACTCATCGTGGACTGCACGCTGGGCGGAGGAGGGCACACGGAACTTCTGCTGGAACAGGGAGCCACCGTATGGGGCATTGACCGCGATCCGGACGCGCGCCGCGCCGCCGCGCTCAAGCTGGCCCGCTTCGGCTCCCGCTTCAAGGTGCTTGCCGGCAACTTCCAGGATGTGGAATCCCTTCTCGCCCAGCAGGGCGTTTCCCGGGTGGACGGTCTGCTGGCGGACCTGGGCGTTTCCTCCCACCAGCTTGACACCGCTTCCCGCGGCTTCTCCTTCCGGGAAGACGGCCCCCTGGACATGCGCATGGACACGCGCTCCGCCTTTTCCGCCCGGAACCTGGTGAATGAAGCCCCGGAAGAGGAACTTGCAGACATTCTCTGGCAGTACGGGGAAGAGCGGGCCTCCCGCGCCATCGCCCGCGCCATCGTGAAGGCCCGTGCCCAGGCCCCCATCACCACCACCGGACAGCTTGCACGGGTGGTGGAATCCGTCTTGCCGCGCAAAGGCAGGCAGCATCCGGGCACCCGCACCTTCCAGGCCCTGCGCATCGCCGTGAACGGGGAGCTGGACGCGCTGGACTCCCTGCTGAACTCCTCCGTGCGCCTGCTCGGCAAGGGGGGGCGCCTGGCCGTCATCACTTTCCACAGCCTGGAAGACCGCAGGGTCAAGCAATTCTTCGACCTGCGCAGCCGCCCGGAAATCGACCGTCCGGAATGGCCCGCCCCGCGCCCCAACCCGGACTACTGCTTCCGCCTGCTTTCCCGCAAGCCAGTCACTGCGGGAGAGGAAGAACTTTCAACCAACCCCCGTTCCCGCAGCGCCAAATTGCGCGGCGTGGAAAAAATCATCTGACACCGCTCTCCCGCTCCCACCATCATGAAAAAATTCAAACAGCGTTTCACCGGCCACCAGATCAGCGTGAGCATGATCATGTGGCTCATTGCCTTCGCCTCCCTCACCTGCGGCGCGGGCATCACCTATGCAGTCCTGAAAAACGACCAGGTCCAGGTTACGCGCGACATCAAACAGATGAACGACGAAATCGCGTCCTGCGAACTTACCGGGGAATACTACCGTTCCAAGACCTCCTCCCTGACCAGCCGCTGGGCCATCCGCGACAGGCTGGCCCAGGACAAATCCAACCTTCAGCCCATCGACCCCGCAGCCGTAGAATACATTTCCCCGGAAAACGCCTCCCGCATCGCCGCGGCCGGCAACTAAACGCGTCGCGCCATTCATGACCACGCTCACGAAATCCAGATTCGCCAGAAGAAGCCTCGTCCTGTGCGGCGTGGCGGGCGCCGTGGTCATCTGGCTGATGCTGGGCCTGGTTAACATCCAGCTTGTCTCTCCCAGGAAAACGGGCGGCCTCCCCAGCGGCGGCATTCTGGAACGGGAGGTGCTGCGCCCCCAGCGCGGCCGCATCATGGATGCCAATGAGGAAATCCTCACCAACAACATGCACAGCTCCATCCTGGTTGCGGACGGCTACCACCTGAGCGACCCCAAGGTCATCAGCTACGCGCTCGCCTATTCCAAGGCGGTCCACTCCCCGCTGTGGGCGGAAGCCAAAACGGAAAAGGACCAGGAAAAGCTCGTTTCCGGATTCCGCAGGAAAATTCTCAACCAGGCCGCCAGCAAAAAAAACGGCAGCAAGGAATACAACCTGGCAAAAATCCTCCTTCAGGAACCGGAGGAAGGGCCGGAAGGAGCGGACAAGGCTCAAAAAAGGATGGAAGAACTTTATGACCCGGCCACGGTGCAGGAATATGTTCAGGCCCATCTGGAATACGCTGCCAGGGTGATCGCGCCCTTTCTGCCGGACATGAGCGTCCAGGACATCATCAGCGCCGTGGAAAAAGACGGGGAAATCCCCAAAAGGCGCATCGTCATCGCCAAAAACCTGTCGGAGGAAAAAGCGGAACTCCTGCGCGAAGCCATCCAGAACGCCCGCATCCGGGGCTTCCGGTTTGAAACCTCTTCCAAACGCATCTATTCCGTGCCGGAATGCATGGTGCACATTCTCGGCTACATCGCTCAGACGGAAACCAGCGGCGCCTACCCCGTAGCGCTCGCCGGCCTTGAAAAACAGCTGGACGACCAGCTTCTGGGTCACGACGGCATCCGGGAATGCCGGAAGGACAGCCGCGGGCGCATCATCCCTTCCGCGGACTCCCGCTTCAAGGACGCCGTGGACGGACTGAACGTGCGCCTGACGGTGAACATGGAATACCAGACCATTGTGGAGGAGGAACTGGACGCGGCCATTTCCTTCTATACGGACAGCACCCACAAGCCCAGGGGCTGCATCATCGTGGTGGACCCCAAGACCGGCAACATTCTGGCGATGGCCAGCAGGCCGCACTATAATTTAAATACGCGCGAGGGCCTCCAGGAGGGAGCCTACCACTTCGCAGTGCAATCCCTCTATGAACCGGGCTCCACGTTCAAAATCGTGGCGGCCACGGCCGCCGTGGATTCCGGCAAGGCCACATTCGACACCACCATCAACTGTACGCCCTACATCGTGCCCGGCTCCCGCCCCGTGACAGACAAGCCCCGCTTCTACAGCGCCCTGACGCTGGCGGGCGTGCTGAAAAAATCCAGCAACCCCGGCGCCTTCCGCATCGCCCTCAAAGCGGGCTGGCCCACCTATAAAAAATACTTTGACCTGTACGGCTTCTCCTCCAAGACGGGCATCGAACTGCCGGGGGAAACCAACAGCCAGTGCCAGGACGGCAGCAACTTCGTCAACTTCTCCCGCATCAGCTTCGGCTACTCCCTGATGGTCTCCCCGCTGCAGGTGGCCATGGCTTACGCCGCCATCGCCAACGATGGAGTGCGCATGCGCCCCCGCCTGGTGGACGGCATTTACGTGGATGACAAGAACTTCCAGCCCTCCCCTCCCGTGGAAGTCTGCCGCGTCATGAGCGTAAAGACAGCCAGAAACCTGCGGAACGCGCTCTTTCACGTCACGGACATGGACGGCACCGCCAAACGCGCCCGCATTGAAGGATACAACGTGGGCGGCAAGACGGGCACCGCCCACAAGGTAAAGCCGACCGGAGGCTACTATGAAAACCGCTATACCGTTTCCTTCGTGGGCATGCTGCCCGTGGAAGACCCGGCCTTTGTCTGCCTGGTGGTTATTGACGACCCCACCTCCAAGCACTGCCACCCCGGCGGCGGCACCGTCTGCGCCCCCATCTTCCAGAAACTGGCCACGCGCCTGGCGGCGGCCATGAACATTCCCAAAAACACTCCTTCCGCAGATCAGGACAAGAAAACATCCCGGACCACCGCCTCCGCTTCCCCGTCCAACCAGCCGCGCAGATAGAACCACATCATGAAGCTACTTACTCTTCTCAAAGACCTCCCCAAGCACACGCTCACCGGTTCCGGCCAGGTGAAAATCTCCCATCTGGAATGCGACAGCCGCCGCGTTCTGCCCGGCTCCTGCTACATTGCCCTGAAAGGAACGCAGGCCGACGGGCACGCCTTCATTCCGGAGGCCATCAGGCGCGGAGCATGCGCCATTGTGGCGGAATCCCCCTGCACGCAGGAAGCCAGGGACGGCAAGGTCTCCTGGGTGGAAGTGAACGACTCCCGGCTGGCCGTCAGCCTGATGGGAGCGGCCTGGAACGGCCACCCCTCCCGCCACATGTCCATGATCGGCGTCACCGGAACAAACGGGAAAACCACCACGGCCTACATTGCCCATTCCCTCCTCAAGCAATCGTGGCTGCGCGCCGGACTCATCGGCACCATCGCCTACGACAACGGGGAGGAAATCACCCCCTCCACGCACACCACGCCGGGTCCTCTGGAACTGGAACACCTGCTGAAGGAAATGTTGGAAAACGGCTGCCGCGGCGTAGCCATGGAAGTCTCCTCCCACGCCCTGGACCAGGAACGTGTGGCGGGCATCAACTTCAATGTGGGCATCTTCACGAACCTGACCCAGGACCATCTGGACTACCACCACACTATGGAAAACTACTTCCAGGCCAAGGTGAAATTGTTCGAGCAAATGGCGGCGGACACCAAATCCCGCCGCAAGCCCGTGGCCGTCATCAACATTGATGACGCCTACGGCCGCCGCCTGGCGGAAATGTTCTCCGGCCGCATGGCGGTGAAAACCTATGGTTCCGCCCTGGGCGCGGACTTCCGCATGCTGGTGCACCACGCCACGGCCAGGGGCAGCGAATACGAGCTGGAATACAAGGGAAAAAGCTACCTGGTCCGCGTGCCCCTGATCGGCAAATTCAACATGTACAACAGCCTGGCGGCCCTGGCGGCCGTCATCTGCGCAGGCATCCCCGTGAGGGACGCCATCGCCAGCCTCCAGAACATTCCGCAGGTGCCCGGCAGGCTGGAACTGTTCACCCATCCGGGCGGCGCACAAATCTTCATTGACTACGCCCACACCCCGGACGCCCTGGAAAACGTCTGCAAAACGCTCAAGGAACTGTGCTCCCGCCGCCTCATCACCGTATTCGGCTGCGGCGGAAACCGGGACAAGGGAAAGCGCCCGCTGATGGGCGCCGTGGCCGCACGCCTGTCGGACGCATGCATCGTCACGTCGGACAATCCCAGGAGTGAAGAGCCCCTCTCCATCATCAACCAGATCACGGCGGGCATGCCGGAAGGCCGGTACGCCATCATCCCGGACCGCGCACGGGCCATTGCCACGGCCATCGACCAGGCCCGGCTGGGAGACATCGTTCTCATTGCCGGCAAGGGCCATGAAAACTACCAGGAACTTTCCACGGGGCGCATCGACTTCAGCGACGCCAAGGAAGTACGCCGCAACATGCGCATCAAAGACGAGTTCACGCAGGCATAATACACGACCATCATTCCCATGACCTCCCTCACGGCACACGGCATCTGCAATGCCATTGGCGGACAGCTGGTCAGCGGCCCCTTTGAAAGGGTCGCTTCCGGCGGCGTCTGCACGGACAGCCGCGCCCTGGCGCCGCATGCCGTCTTCTTTGCCCTGGGCGGAGAAAAATTCGACGGGAACCTGTTCGCTCCGGAGGCCTCCCGCACCGCGGCGGCCGTCGTCGTCAGCCGCGTGGAGCCCGGCATCGACCCCTCCTGCGCCGTCATCCTGGTGGAAGACACGCTGGCCGCCCTGCAGAAACTGGCCTCCTGGTGGCGCTCCAACCTGAAGCTGACCGTCGTGGGCCTGACCGGGTCCAATGGGAAAACTTCCACGAAGGACCTGACCGCCGCCGTCCTCTCCCGGAAATTCCGCACCGTCGCCACGGAAGGCAATCTGAACAACCATATCGGCGTCCCCCTCAGCATCCTGAAAGCGGAACCCGCCGATGAAATGGCCGTCTGGGAAATGGGCATGAACCATCCTGGGGAACTGGCCCCGCTGTGCGGAATGGCGCGGCCGCGCATCGGCATCATCACCAGCATCGGTACTTCCCATATAAAATACATGGGCTCCCGGGACAACATCGCACGGGAAAAATGCACGGTTGCCGAATGCCTTCCGGAAAACGGCCACATGATCTTTCCCGCGGACTGCGACTATGCGGACATGATCCGGCAGTCCACCCGTGCGGCCTGCATCGACTGCGGCATTGATTCCGGCACGGTGCGTGCGGAAAACCTCGTTTCCACGGAAGACGGAACGCGGTTCACGCTCGTCATACCGGACTTCTGCCGGGAAACGGTGGAACTGCCCGTGCACGGCCGCCACATGGTCTGCAACGCACTGCTCGCGGCCGCCGCCGGCTGGGTGGCAGGTCTTGCGAAGGAACAAATCGTCTCCGGCCTGAACGAAGCGAAGCTGACGGGAGGCAGGCTGCACTGCAAGCAGAGCGGCGGCATCCTGGTGATAGACGACACCTACAACGCCAACCCGGACTCCATGCAGGCGGCCCTGCGCACGGCAGCCGACCTCCCCTGCACGGGCAGGCGCTTTGCCGTGCTGGGCAGAATGGGGGAACTGGGCACCTTCTCCGCGGAAGGTCATGCCCTGGTGGGCCGTACGGCGGAGGAACTCCATTTCGACTATGTAGTCAGCGTAGGGCCAGACGCCGCGCAAATCACGGATGCCATCCCTCCCGGTTCCGCCACCCAGGCCCTGTATCTCGCCACGCCGGAGGAAGCCGCCGAATGGCTCCGCAACCATGTCGCCCCGGGTGACATCGTCCTCTTCAAAGGCAGCCGCGCCGCCCGCATGGAGCAAGTCATGAACCTCACTTTTCCGCCCCAGTAAATCATGTATTCCCTCATTGAACATATCTGCCCCGGATGCGGGCTTGCAGGCACGGCAGGGAGGGCCCTGCTGGCCTGCCTGCTTTCCTTCGTCCTGACCATGGCGTTTGCGCCCAGGGTCATCCGCGCGCTGATTTCCCTGAAAATCGGCCAGCCCATCAGGACGGCGGAAGAGGTTCACAAACTGGCGGAACTTCACGGAGCGAAGGCGGGCACTCCCACCATGGGCGGCGTGCTCATCGTGGGCGCCACGCTGGCGGCCACCCTGCTGTGCGCCAGAATGGGCAACCCCTTCATCATCTCCTGCCTGTTCGTCACGGTGGCGCTGGGCCTGCTGGGCTTCCGGGACGACTACCTGAAAGTAACCAAAAAAACCTCCGACGGCATTTCTGCACGCAAGAAGCTCATCGTCCAGGTCCTGGTGGGTCTTCTGGGCGTCGCCTTCCTGTGGCTGTATCCGGAAGGGCAGCCGCGCGTGGAACTGCACGACTACGTCACTTCCCTCTTCATCCCGTTCTACGGGCAGGTGAATCTGCCGTGGTACGTTTACATCCCGTTCGGCGCGCTGGTCGTGGTCTCCGCCTCCAATGCGGTGAACCTGACGGACGGCCTGGACGGGCTGGCCTCCGGCTGTTCCGTCGCCACGGGCATCACGTACGCCATCCTTGCCGCGCTGGCCGGCAACTGGCTGATGGCGGACGGCCTGAACATCCCCTTCCATCCGGCAGCCAATGAAATAAGCGTCTTCATGATGGCCGTCGTGGGAGCCTGCCTGGGCTTCCTATGGTACAACTGCTACCCGGCCAAGGTCTTCATGGGGGACACCGGCTCCCTGGCCCTGGGGGGCGCCTTCGGCATGGCGGCGGTCTGCACGGCGCAGGAAATCCTCTTCATCGTCATTGGCGGCGTCTTCGTCATGGAAGCCACGTCCGTCGTCCTCCAGGTAGGCAGCTTCAAGCTGCGCCACGGCAAACGCATCTTCGCCATGGCGCCCATCCACCACCACTTCGAGCTCAAGGGATGGAAGGAAACGCAGGTAATCACCCGGTTCTGGATGATCAGCCTCCTGCTCGCGTTCCTGGGCCTGTTCCTCATCACCACCGCATAACCCGTCCATGAATCTTCACAACCTCAACATAGCCGTTCTGGGAGCGGGCAGAAGCGGACGCGCCGCGGCGCGCCTGGCCATGAAGCATGGCGGACGCGTATGCGTATTCGACACTTCTCCGGCGATCACCGGCTGGCCGGAAGACATTCCGCTGCATGCCGGCGCCACGCAAGAAGACGGGCACGCGTTCCGCGCGGACCTGGTCGTGATTTCCCCGGGCATTGAAACGGACTGCCCCTTTGTCAAATCCTTTGGACGGGAAGATGTGGAAACCATCGGGGAAATGGAACTGGCCTCCCGCTTCTACCGGGGGAAAATCATTGCCATCACCGGCACCAACGGCAAGACCACCACCACGTCCCTGGTGGAAAAAATCCTGCTCCGCGGCGGAAAAAACGCCGTTGCCTGCGGCAACTACGGCGTGCCCATGGCGGAAGTGCTTCTCCGGGATGCCGTTCCGGACGTGCTGGCGCTGGAAGTCAGTTCCTTCCAGCTTGAAACCATCCGCGACTTTCATCCGGACGTGGCCGTATGGCTCAACTTCGCGCCGGACCACATGGACCGTTACACCGCCGTGGAAGACTATTACAAGGCCAAGCTGCACATCTTCGACAACCAGACGGAAAACGACCTGGCCGTGGTGCGCTTCGGAGAACATTTGCCCTCCCTGAAAGCTTCCGTCCGGACATTCAGCTCCGAATCCCCGGAAGCGGACCTGTACTACCGGGAACCCCTTGTCATGGAAGGAGGCTCCCCTCTGCTGAACCTGGCAGGGACTTCCCTGAGCCAGCGCCACAACGCGGAAAACGTCATGGCCGCCGTGCTGGCCTGCCGCCACCTGGGCATCCCGGCGGAAACCGCCGCGGAAGTGCTGGAGGAATTCACCCCTCCCGGCCATCGCTGTGAAGCCGTCCGCACGCTGGACGGCGTGCTGTGGCTGAACGACTCCAAGGCCACGAACCTGCATGCCCTGGAAGCGGCGCTGAAATCGCAGAACGCCCCCGTCGTCCTCATTGCCGGCGGCAAGGACAAGGGACTGGACTACCTCCCCCTCCGCCCCATGCTGAAGGAAAAAGTGCGCGCCTGCGTGGTCTTCGGCCAGATTGCGGACCAGCTTTACGACTCCTTTTCTCCTGCGGCGCCCACGGAAAAAGCCGCAGACGTGGCGGACTGCGTGGAAAAAGCGCGCCTGCTCGCCCGGCCGGGAGACACCGTCCTGTTCTCTCCCGGCACCTCCTCCTTCGACATGTTCACCGGCTACGCCCAGCGGGGACAGGCCTTTCGCGACGCCGTGAATGCCCTATCCCCCCTCTCCTGACCATCCCACCAAAACCATCATCATGAAAACGACCAAAAACCCCGATCACAATCCGACCGGACGCACGCGTCCGAAGCGCAAGCTGGGTACCGTACTCCGCGCCAAACTCAGCAGGTACCGTGCCCGCGTCTCCGAATTCGAAGACGACGCCCCCAGCAGCACCGTCGTGCGCTGGCTCGTCGTCCTCCTTCTCCTCCATCTTCTCGTCATCGGCGGGGTGTGGGTGCGCAGCACCTGGTTCAAGAACACCACGGAAATGGTGGAAATGACCGCCACTCTGCCCTCCCCGCCCACCGTCCCGCAAATCCCCGTCCCCGCCGCAGCTCCCGTAACGGCCCCCGCCGTTCCCCAGGCGGCTCCCGCCGCCCCGGTGACCATCACCCAGCCGGAACAGGTAGTGGACGCGCGCCCCGGCAGGCAGGAACAGGCCGCTCCGGCCCCGACCGCTCAGGAACATATCCCCGATGCCGCCCCGGTGGCAGGTCCGGCCCGCCACATCGTGCGCACGGGTGACACCTGGGAACGCGTCGCCCGCGACAACCGGGTCTCCGTCGCGGACCTGAAAGCCGTCAACCCCAACATGCAGAAACTGGTCAGCGGCACCACGCTGGTCATCCCGGCGCGCCCCGGCGATCATCTCGTCCAGGAAAAACCCGCCGAAGCCGACACGGCCCTGACCGGAACCACCCATATCGTGAAAAAGGGGGAAACGCTCTCCGTCATTGCCCGCAAGTATAAAATGAACTGGAGGAATATCCAGAAATTCAACAAGATGAGCGACAAGGACGTGGCGCGCCTCAAGATCGGCCAGAAAATCATGATCCCCAAGAAATAGTCCTTTCCGGTCCGCCCGGCTGCCGCCATGTCTTCCAAAGTCTGCATGATTCTGGTCTGGTTCTTCGTCATCTGCCTTCTGGTCGTGGGTCTGGTGATGGTGTCCAGTACAGCCGCGTGGGCTGAGGAAACCAAGCATCCGTACGAACCGCTCTTCAAGCAGACGGCCTTCGCCTGCGCGGGGCTGGTGGGCGCCCTGGTCCTGTCCCGCATAGACTACCGCCTGTGGCGGAAATATATCTGGTGGATCCTGGGCTTCGCCTCCTTCCTGCTGGTCCTGTGCTACGTGCCGGGCATCGGGAAGGAAATCAACGGGGAACGCCGCTGGATCACCATCGGCATGCAATTCCAGCCCAGCGAATGCGCCAAACTCTGCATGATGATGGCCCTGGCCCACTGGCTGGCCCTGTACCGGGACCGCACCACTTCCCTCTGGTGGGGGTTCGTGATGCCGGGCGTCATCTTCGGCATTCCGCTGGCCCTGATCCTGTTTGAAAAAGACATGGGTACCTCCGTGGCCCTGGCACTGGCCGCCTTCTGCGTCATGTTCGTGGCAGGCACGCGTAAAATCTACCTGGGCGCCGCCCTGATCGTGGCCGGGGCATCCCTCTACTTCCTCGTACAGAGCAATGCCAACCGCCTGGAACGCTTCCTGGCCTGGAAGGACCTGGACGCCCACAGCCAGGGGGCCGGCCTGCAGCAGTACCGCGCCGCCATCGCCCTTTCGCGCGGCGGCCTGGAAGGCGTGGGGCTGGGCAACAGCGCGGAAAAGCACGGCACCCTCCCCTTTGCCCACACGGACTTCATCTTCGCCCCGCTTGGAGAGGAATTCGGCTTTTACGGAACCATGGCCGTGCTTCTGGCCTACTTCCTGATGACATACGCCGGCATCGGCGTGGCCATGCAGTGCCGGGACGCCTACGGGCGGTTCCTGGCCGTGGGAATCGTGGCCATCATCTTCTGCCCGGCCATGCTGAACATTGCGGTGGTGACCAATGCCGTGCCCAACTCCGGGCTGCCGCTGCCCTTCATCAGCTTCGGGGGCACCAACCTTGTCTTTACCCTGGCTGCACTGGGAATGCTCACCAGCATCCAGAGATTTTCCACCGGCGCACAGCCCAACTGTGAAATCACCCGCAAAGACGAACGCTCCATTGACGTAAGATTATGACCCAGCCCTCTCCCACACGCCCCCCGCTGAACATCGTGATTGCCTGCGGAGGCACCGGCGGCCATCTCTTCCCCGGAATAGCCGTGGCACAGGAACTCAAGAAACGCGGCCACAAGGTCACCCTGCTCATCTCCCAGAAAAAGGTGGATGCCCAGGCCAGCAAAAACTACGGCGATCTTGACTTCCGCGTCATTGAAGCCATCGCCATGCCCAAAATCCCGTCCCTGGGCCTGCTGGGTTTCGGACTCAGGCTGTACAAGGCCATCCGCTTCAGCCGCAACCTGCTGGATGAAGTCAGCGCGGACGCCGTCATCGGCATGGGCGGTTTCACCTCCTTCCCCCCCGTATATGCCGCGCACCGCAAGGGCATTCGCACCTACGTGCATGACTCCAACGCGCTGCCCGGCAAAGCCAACCGCATGACCGCCAAATGCTGCACGAACGTGCTGCTGGGCATTGAGGAAGCCAGACACTACTTCAACCCCGCCAAATGCATCGTCACCGGCACCCCGGTTCGCCAGGAAATGGAGGTCCGCAAGGACAGGCGGGAAGCCCGGGAAGAACTCAACCTGCCGCAGGACCGCCGCGTGGTCCTGGTGATGGGCGGCTCCCAGGGAGCCAGGAACCTCAACTCCCTGGTCATTGAGGCGGCCAGGCAATGCGCGGAATTGTGCGACTTCCTCATCATCACCGGATCGGCTGACTTTGAGCGGGTCAGCCAGCTGACGGCGGACATGCCCCACGTGCACGTCATTGAATTCTGCTCCGCCATGGCCTCCGCATACGCCGCCGCGGACGTAGTCGTCTCCCGTTCCGGAGCCTCCAGCCTGACGGAACTGGCCCACATGGGCAAGGCGGCCCTGCTGGTGCCCTACCCCTTTGCCGCGGACGACCACCAGGCCCACAACGCCCGCGTTTTCGCGGCCCACGGCGCGGCGCGGATGATGCGGGAAAACACGCTGACGCCGGACGACATCGCCGCGTTCCTGAAGGAAGTATTCACGGACTCCGCCCTGCTGGCGTCCATGAATGAATGTGCTTTACGTCTGGACATGCCTGATGCAGTATCCCGCATCGCCAATGTCATTGAAAACACGGACTCTCCAGCCAGCCATGATTGAAACCCTGCGCAAACGCCTCATCAACAGGAAGTCCCCGGCGCGCCTGCACCTCATCGGGGTGGCGGGGTCCGGCATGTCCGGCCTGGCTCTCATGCTCATGGAGATGGGGCACAGGGTCAGCGGCTGCGACCGCGTAACCAGCACGGAGACGGAACGTCTGCAAAGCCTGGGGCTGGCCTTCTCCTGCCCGCACTCCGCGGACGCCGTGGCGGACGCGGAAATCGTCATCTATTCCAGCGCCATCCGGGAGGACAATCCGGCGCTGGCCGCCGCGCGCCAGCTCAACATCCCCTGCATGCGCCGGGCGGAATGTCTGGCCGCCATCCTGAACGGAAAGAAAGGCGTAGTCGTCTCCGGCACGCACGGCAAGACTACCACCTCCGCCCTCTGCGCCCACCTCATGAGGGAAGGCCGCATGCGCCCCTGCCATTACGTGGGAGCGGAAATCCCCGTGCTGGGAACCAACGCCCACTGGAATGAAGACAGCGAATACCTGGTGGCGGAAGGGGATGAAAGCGACGGCACGCTGGTCAACTACATTCCGGAACACAGCATCGTCCTCAACGTGGAGCCGGAACACCTGGACCACTACAAGGACCTGGATGAAATCAAAACCGTCTTCAACCAGCTGTGTACCCAGACCCGCGGAAAAATCATTTACTGCAAGGCCCATCCCGGCGCGACGGACGTCTGCGCCAAATATCCCAATGCCGTCTCCTACGGATGGTCTGACGCGGACTACACCGCGGCCGACGTGGTGGAACGCCGCGGCCGCACCCTCTTCACCGTTTTCAAGGGAGAGAAAGAACTGGGCCGCGTGGAGCTGGGCATTCCCGGCCGCCACAACGTGCTGAACGCCCTGGCCGCCATCGCCCTGGCCACGGAACTGGGCGTGGACTTCCCTTCCGTCACGCGCGGACTGGCCTCCTTTGCCGGAGCCAAGCGCCGTTTTGAAACCAAATACCTTTCCCCCTCCATCCGGATCGTGGACGACTACGGCCACCATCCCACGGAAATAGCCGCCACCCTGCAAACGGCCCGCTCCCTCCAGCCGGAGCGCCTGGTCGTGTACTTCCAGCCGCACCGCTACACGCGCACCCAGATGCTGGCGGAAGACTTCGGGAAAGTGCTTCAGGCCGCGGACCTCGTCTTCGTGGCGGACGTGTATCCCGCCAGCGAGCTTCCCATTGAAGGAATCAGCGGCCAAACCATCATTGACGCCATGCACAGGCATGGCCGGGTGGAAACCTCCTATCTGCCGGACCTCAACACGGCCCACCACGCCATCGGCAACGCCCTGAAACCCGGCGACCTCTTCCTGACGCTGGGGGCGGGCAACGTCCACGAATGCGGCATGCGCATCGCCCGGGACCTCGCCCTGCTGGAGGACCTGGAACGCACGGCGGGAGAATCCCTGAACGGAACGCTGTATGAGCCCATGTCCCGCCATACCACCATGGGCGTGGGCGGCTGCGCCCAATTCTGGCTGGAGCCCTCCACCTTCGCCGCCATGCAGACGGCCGTCAACTACTGCCGGGACAGAAACATCCCGGTTCACGTCGTGGGCCGCGGCTCCAACATCATCGTGCGCGACGGCGGCCTGCGCGGTGCCGTCATCCACCCCTCCGGCGGAGAATTCGACACACTGGAAGTCCGGGACAACTTCATCACGGCAGGAGCGGGCGTACGCCTGAAAAAAATGGTTTCCGCCGCTCTCCGCAGCGGCCTCGGCGGCCTGGAATGGATGGACGGAATCCCCGGCAACGTGGGCGGAAGCCTCCGCATGAACGCCGGAGCCATGGGAAGGGACATGATCCGGAACCTCGTCTCCGTCACCTGCCTGGATGAAGACGGGGAAATCCGCAGCCACCCCTCCGGCGACCTCAACGCCCAGTACCGCTCCATTCCGGACCTGGCCCACAACTTCGTGCTGCAGGCCGTCTTTGAAGGCAGCCCCTGCGCCAGGGAGGAAATTGAAGAAAAACTGGAAGACGCCCGCGCCAAACGCAGGCTGTCCCAGCCCTCCGGCGCCAGCGCCGGCTGCATCTTCAAAAACCCGGAGGAAATCCCCGCGGGCAAGCTGATTGACGAACTGGGACTGAAAAACGCCTGCGTGGGAGACGCCTGCGTCTCCAGCGTGCACGCCAACTTCATCATCAACCGGGGCCACGCCAGGGCAAGGGACATCACCATTCTGATCGACATGATCCGCAAGGAAGCCATGGAAAACCGGGGAATCGACCTGAAATCGGAAGCCCAGGTCATCGGCGACCGCGAACCTCAATTCTAACCAACCATTCACTGATTCATCATGAGCACCCTCAAGCGCGACCTCAGCATCGCCCTGCTCCTCGGCGGACCGGGAGCCGAACGGGAGGTATCCCTCGTCTCCGGCAACTCCGTTTACGACGCCCTGGTCCGGGCTGGATTCACCCACGTCACCCGGGTGGACGTGCAAGGCCCGGACTTCCGTTTGCCGGAAGGCACGGAACTGGCCTACAACATCATTCACGGCACCTTCGGGGAGGACGGCGCGCTCCAGTCCATTCTGGAAGAACGCGGCATCCCGTACACCGGCGCAGGCTCCCGTTCCAGCGCCGTCTGCTTTGACAAGGCCAAATCCAAAAAAATCTTCACGGCTGCCGGAGTCCCCACCCCGAAAGCGGAAATCCTGGACTGCTCCAACGGCATCGTGATGCCGTCCCTTCCGCTGCCTTTCGTCATCAAACCGCCCTGCGAAGGGTCCAGTGTGGGCGTCCACATCGTCCACCGGCAGGAAGACGTGCTGCCCGCCATGGAGGAAGCCGTCACCCACGGTCCGGAAGTGCTGGTAGAGGAATTCATCCAGGGCAGGGAGCTTACCGTGGGCATTCTGGACGGGGAAGCCCTGCCCGTCATCCATATCTGCCCCCGCTCCGGCTTCTATGACCTGAGCAACAAATACCCCTGGATGAACATGGGCGGCGGCACGGACTACATCTGCCCGGCGGACCTTCCGGAGGAAACCGCAAAAAAAGTGCAGGAAGCGGCCCTTCAGGCGTACCGCGCCGCTGGCGTGGAAATTTACGGCCGCGTGGACGTGCTGCTCCGCGACGGGGACGAGGCCCCCTTCGTGCTGGAAATCAACACCATTCCCGGCATGACCCCCTCCAGCCTGCTCCCGAAGGCCGCGGCAGCCGCCGGCTGGTCCTATGAAGCCCTCTGTGAAAAAATTGCGGAATTATCGCTAGCCACCCCCAGGAAAGAGCGTAGTATTTGACAAAGGGCGGGGAGTCGCCCATCCCACACCCCCCGATGTCGCATAAAGTCACAACGCCAGTTCCCCCCTCCGCCAAAAGGCAGGAAATGCTTCTGCTGGAACGGGAGGCCAGAAAAGAGGCCATCGAACGCAAGGGCAAGAACTACCGTTTCTGGCTCTTCCGGCGCAAGCTGTACCACATCGTCGTCGTTTACGCGCTCATCATCGGCCTTATCGGCGCCATCGTCTTCCTGTGGACCAACTACATCCTCAAGTACGACTGGCTCTCCATCGACACCGTTACGCTGAACAGCAACGGCATCTTCAATGCGGAACAGGCCTTCGCCGTCATGGGCGTAGGGCCGCAGGACAACATCTTTTCCATAGACGCCTCCGTACTGGAACAGCGCCTGCAGAAATGCCCCGCCATCCGCCGGGCGGACGTCAAGTACCAGGTCTCCTCCAACCCCACGCTGATTGTGGACATCGATGCGCGCATCCCCGCGGCCTGGATCGACTGCCCGGAGCTGGGCATCCATCCCGGAGACGCCAAATACGGCGTACTGGCGGACAAGGACGGCGTCATGTTTCCGTGCATGGAAACGGTCCACATGCCCTACATCCAGGGGAAACACCTGCCTTCCGTCTCCCTCAGGCCACCCAGTTCCGGACAGCTCTCCTACGGCGTCAGCACCCGGGATTTGGAAGCGCCCATGCAGTTGATCGAACTGCTGTCCGGCGCGGTGTCCGAATTCTTGCCCGGCATCGTCTCCATCTCCACGCCCAACGACTGGTCCTTCTGCGTGCGCTTCTCCAACGACTGCCAGGCCACATTCAGCCACTACGGGCTGGAACGGCAGGTGGACAAGCTGGAACAGGCGCTGGAACACGCACGGCAGACCCACCGTAAAATCAACGCCATCAACCTCATCCCGGAACACAACGTTCCCGTCCTCTTTGACGGAGCCTATGAGGACATCCCGCTGGCGGAGCCCATTGAGGAATAACCCTGCTCCGCGGGTTTTCACAGGATTTCCCACATGTCAGAATTCTACTCTGCATCAAGGGAAAATGGCCCCGGAAAGACCCACTGAACGCTTGCAAACAGACCACGTTCAGCTATAATTTTCCACGATATATGAGCAACGATACACCCTTATCTCCCGAAGCGGAAAAACTGTCGGCCGCACGCAAGCGCAACCTTGACCTTGCCCTGACCCAGATTCAAAAAGACTTCGGTGAAAACGCCATCATGCGTCTTGGCGACAATGCCAAAATGGAAGTGGATGTCATCCCCACCGGCAACCTTCTCATTGACCGCGCCCTGGGCGTGGGCGGGTTCGCCCGCGGACGCGTCGTGGAAATCTACGGACCGGAATCCTCCGGTAAAACCACCCTCACCCTCACGGCCATCGCCCAGGCCCAGAAATCCGGCGGCCTGGCCGCGTTCATTGACGTGGAACACGCCCTGGATCCGCAATACGCCGCCCGCCTGGGCGTGAACCTGGACGACCTGCTGGTCTCCCAGCCGAACTCGGGTGAAGAAGCCCTGCAAATCTGCGAAGCCCTGGTGCGTTCCAACGCCATCGACGTCATCGTGGTGGACTCCGTAGCCGCCCTGGTTACCAAACAGGAACTGGAAGGCGAAATAGGCGACTCCACCGTGGGCGCACAGGCCCGCCTGATGTCCGCCGCCCTCCGCAAGCTGACCAGCTTCATCTCCAAGGCCCGGACCGTCTGCATCTTCACCAACCAGATCCGTGAAAAAATCGGTGTCATGTTCGGCAACCCGGAAACCACTCCCGGCGGCCGCGCCCTGAAATTCTATGCCTCCGTGCGCGTGGACATCCGCCGCATCGGCCAGATCAAGGGCAGCGACGGCTCCGTGACCGGCAACCGCACCAAGATCAAGGTGGTCAAGAACAAGGTGGCCCCTCCCTTCACGGAATGCGAATTCGACATCATGTACAATGAAGGCATCTCCTCCGTGGGAAGCTTGCTGGACCTGGCGATGGAATACGACATCATCCAGAAGCGCGGCTCCTGGATCAGCTACAACGGCAGCCAGATCGCCCAGGGGCGCGACGCCGCCAAGGAGGCCCTCAAATCCAATCAGGAACTGTACTCGGAAATCGAAGAACAGGTTAAAGCTAAAATGGACGAGAAGGCGGCCAAGTAACCGCCGTCTTTACTCTTCCTTCAACCAGGCGGACTCCCCGCAAAGGGGAGTCCGCCTTTTTTCATCCCTCCGGCTAATCCCCGCCAATCTCAGGAAACCGCATTCCCCGGCCTCCCTGCCGGAATTCCGCGATGCCCACACCTCCGGATAAGCCCTCATCCTTCCGGCGTACACGCATGCACTGGAAACGCGCCATTTACAAGAACCCGGAACTATCTTCCGCACGCCGCGGAAACGGTTTTTCCCGGCAGGTGGCTATCAGGGCTGCGCTCTCCGGCATGTCGGGAAAAAATGAAAGAACGCCGTTCCCTCTCTTTGCAAAAGGATCTTTCACGGCAACTTTTCTCTTGTGCGTCATGAAAAATCCGTTAGTCTGTGCCTGATATCGTCCTATGTATCCGTCCTCTCGTACATCCTGCACAGCCATGCTCGGCATTCTGGGCATGTTCCTGTTGACGCTGTCCACGGCGTTCGGATGGAATCCGGAAACCATCAACGGAGTGCAGTACATCCCCATGTCGGAAGTGCGTACCCATTACAAGCTCACGCGGGAACGGACGGAGGGACGCCAGAAAGTTTACGAGGTGCCGGAAAAAATTCAGATCCGCATGCAGGCCCACAGCCAGGACATGTACATGAACAACATGAAGTTCATCCTGTCCTACCCCGTGGCGGACCACCCCTCCAAGGGGCTGATGGTCTCCAACCTGGACCTTCACAAAATCATTGATCCCGTTCTGCGGCCCACCTACATCACCAACCGCCGCGGATTCAACACGGTAGTCATTGATCCCGGCCACGGCGGCCATGACAGCGGCGCGCGCAACCGCATCAGCCGGGAGGCGGACCTCAACCTGTCCGTGGCCAAAAAACTGCGCGACCGCCTCAAAAGCATGGGCTACCAGACGGTAATGACCCGTGAGACGGACAACTTCATCTCTCTTCAGGACCGCGTGCGGATTGCCAACAAATATTCCAACGCCATCTTCATCAGCATCCATTTCAATGACGGCGGGCCGTCCGCCCGCGGGGTGGAAACCTTCACGCTGGCCCCTGCCGGCACGTCTTCCTCCATGTCCCGCAACATTCGGCAGGAAGCCCTGCAGGGCAACTCCCAGGACAGCATGAACATCGCCCTGGCCACCGCCGTACAGGGACACATGCTGAAAGGCCCGCTCGCTATCAAGGAAGGAATCTCCATGGTTGACCGCGGCATCAAGCGCGCCCGCTACTCCGTGCTGTGCACCATCAAGCACCCTGCCATCCTGGTGGAGGGGGGCTTCATGTCCCATGCACAGGAAGCATTGCTCATCAACACGGAACGCTACCAGAAATTCATGGCCTCCTCCCTGGCCGCCGCCGTACACCAGTACCGCACGGCCCTGGGCCAGCAGGCGCGCAGAACACGCTGAGGGACGCATCCCCGCCCTGCCCGCACATGAACATCATCCGCATTCCCGGCCTGGCAGACTATCAGGAAACCCTGCGCATGCAGGAAGAACTGGTGCGGGCCCACCAGGACGACCCGGAACGGGAAGACGAACTGCTGCTGCTGGAACACGCCGGCGTGTACACCATCGGCCGCACACGCGACCATGGCAGCCTTCATCCCGGCACCGTGCTGCCCTTCCCCGTCCATGAAATCAACCGGGGAGGACAGGCCACCTACCACGGGCCCGGCCAGCTTGTGGGCTACCCCGTCACGGACCTGAACCGCCGCGGCAGGGATTTGCACGCCTACGTCACCTCTCTGGAAAATGCCCTGATCGAATCCTGCGCCCGGTTCGGCGTCGCCGCCCGCATCCGGGAAGGTCTGGTGGGCGTCTGGGTGGAAGACCGCAAAATAGCCTCCATAGGCGTGGGAGTAAAAAAATGGATAGCCATGCACGGCTTCGCCATCAACCTGACGCGGGAATCCCTGTCCCCCTTCCTGGCCATTACCCCCTGCGGCATTCAGGACGTCCAGATGACCTGCCTGGAAAATGAAATGCCCGCATCCCGGGAAAAAGGGGAGCTGATGCGGCGCTTTGGAGACGTTTTCGCGGAGATTTGGGAGAAAAATTCCTGAACAATATCCGGCTCTCCCGGCCAGCGTCATTCCAGGCGCGAATTCCGCCTTCCTTTGCAGGTGAAAATACGCCAAAGGCTGGCAAATGGCCAATTCAGACCATACATGCAAGGGAAATGTTCAAAAAAACGCCCTGAGTAAGACACAAACCGTGTCAGCAATACGTCCTTGCATCTTGACGCGGTTACCGAACGGACGGATGCTTGGTATCAGTTATGGGAAAAACACTTTTCCAAAAAATCTGGGATGCTCATTCCGTCGGCATTCTGCCGGACGGAAGGACGCAAATGTTCATCGCTACACACTTTCTGCATGAAGTCACTTCTCCGCAGGCTTTCGGCATGGTCCGCGACCTCGGCCTTGCTGTGCGCCATCCGGAACGCACCTTCGCCACCGTGGACCACATCATTCCCACGGACAACCAGGCGGAACCGTTCGCGGACGCCACGGCGGACGCCATGATCCGGGAACTCCGCAGGAACTGCGCGGAAAACGGCATCCGCTTCTTTGATCTTCCTACGGGCCTCCAGGGCATCGTTCACATGGTGGGGCCGGAACTCGGAATCACCCAGCCGGGCATGACCATCGTGTGCGGAGACTCCCACACGGCCACCCACGGAGCGTTCGGTTCCATCGCGATGGGCATCGGCACCACGCAGGTGCGCGACGTGCTGGCCACCCAGACGCTGGCCCTCAGTCCGCTGAAGGTGCGCCGCATCAACGTAAACGGCAAACTGGCTCCCGGCGTGCGGGCCAAGGACGTGGCCCTTCACATCATCGGACTCCTGGGAGCCAAGGGCGGCCTGGGATTCGCCTATGAATACGGCGGCGACGTCATTGACGACATGAGCATGGACGAACGCATGACCCTCTGCAACATGTCCATTGAAGGAGCGGCGCGCTGCGGCTATGTGAACCCGGACATGACCACGGTGGAATACATTAAGGGACGCCTGTTCGCCCCCGAAGGTGCGGACTGGGACAAGGCCGTGGAGCGCTGGCTGAGCTTCGCCTCCGATGCGGACGCGGAATACGATGAAATTGTGGAAATCGACGGAGCCTCCATCGAACCTACCGTGACATGGGGCATCTCCCCGGACCAGAACACGGGCATCAGCGGCACAACGCCGGATCCCGCATCCACCGGGGACGCCGACGAACGGAAAATGATCGGCGAAGCGCTGGAATACATGAAATTCCCCGCCGGGATGCCCCTCAAGGGACTTCCCGTCCAGGTGTGCTTCGTCGGGTCCTGCACCAACGGCCGCATCTCCGACTTCCGGGAAGTGGCCGCCCTCATCAAGGGACGCCACGTGGCTCCCGGAATCAGGGCGCTGGCCGTGCCGGGCTCCCAAATGACGGCCAGGCAATGCGAGGAGGAAGGCATTGCGGACATCTTCCGCGAGGCCGGATTCGAATGGCGCCTGGCCGGCTGTTCCATGTGCCTGGCCATGAACCCGGACAAGCTCCAGGGCGACCAGCTCTGCGCCAGTTCCTCCAACCGGAACTTCAAGGGACGCCAGGGCAGTCCCACGGGCCGCACGCTCCTGATGAGCCCCGCCATGGTGGCCGCCGCCGCGCTGACGGGCAAAGTATCCGATGCCCGTGAAGTGTTCTCCATGAACTAACCTCTCATCTCCCGATCTTATGTCTCTGACCAAATTTACTTCCATCACCGGCACCTGCGTCCCGGTCCCCGGACCGGACATGGACACGGACCGCATCATCCCCTCGCGCTTCCTCAAATGCATCACGTTTGACGAACTGGCGAACGTCATGTTCTGGGACGAACGCTTTGACGAAAACGGGAAGTCCAAGTCCCATCCGGTGGACGATCCCCGTTTCCGGGGAGCCTCCATCATCCTGGGAGGCGCCAACTTCGGCTGCGGTTCCTCCCGCGAGCATGCTCCGCAAACCATCAGGCGTTCCGGCATCAAGGCCGTGATCGCGGAATCCTTTGCGGAAATCTTCTTCGGCAACAGCACAGGCATCGGCCTGCCCTGCGTGTGCGCCTCCGCGGAAGACATCGCCGCCCTGTCCCGGTACGTCTCCGAACACCCGGAAACGGAAATCACCATCGACCTTCAGGCCATGACCGCCTCCTGGCCGGACGGTTCCATCCCCATCCGCATGCCTGCGGAAGCCCGCGAAGCCCTGACCCGCGGCCGCTGGGACTCCATTGCGGAACTGCTCGTCAACATGGACGCCGTGGAAAAGAAAAATGCGGAACTCCCCCAGGTTTCGGCCTCCTGCTGATTCAACCATCACCCCCCTCCCCCTATCCCCATATGATCTTCAGAATTACAGACTACGTCCAGCGGGGCACGCTGGACAACCGCGAACGCGGAACCATACGGCTTGTCCTGCATCTTATGGGGATGCCCCACCCGGTGCGCATCACCCTGCAGGGAGACTGCCTTCAGGACCTGGCGGGCTGCCTGGTGGAATTTGAAAATCCCGCGCCCCAGATGCTTCCGGCGGAGCTGACCGCTCTGCCGGACGTCATCCGCGGCGTTACGGGAGACATGACGGCCAGCCGCCGCATGCCCGTAAAGGGGAGGAAAACCATGGAAAATTCCCTGTACATGGAATGGTTCACGGACCACCAGGACATGGTCCTGATGGAAAGCGCCGCCTACTCCGTCAGGGTATCCCTGCCGGAATGGACCATGGACGCCTGCGAGGAACAGGTGCAGATCATGGCCAACCAGCAGATGCTCCGCACCCAGGTCAAGACGTGGGCCAGAAACTACGCCAACAACCGGGAAGACGGCAACCTGCCGGACCATGCGTGGGACAGGCGGCTGCGGGAGGCGGAAGCCATTGCCATCGCCTACCAGGAAGTCTTCCAGAAATACAGGCTGAACCCCACCGGGGACATCCGCGTGGCGTTCGTCATGGGCTGGGACGAGGTATTGGACGACATCGCGCAGTCGGAAGAAACGGGCACCCCCTGTTCCTGCAAAAGCTCCGGCATGCTCAGCCTCTTTGACATCCTCAACGAGCAGGAAGCGCAGGAAGTCCAATCCTGCATGTTCCATCCTCTGTTTCAGCAGGTCATGGAATTGACGGACCTGTGCCAGCGCCAGTTCAGCAGGGAAATCAACAAATCCCAGCGGAACAGGACGGAACCGCCGGAACCCCTCGGCCAAATCTTTTACTGCATCCGTTACATCACTCCCCGCATTCTTTCCTGCCTTCTGCAGGAAAAGGAAAACGGCGCGGACTACTGCACGCTGGCGGCCAGAATGGCCCTGTGCGTGGAGCAGACGCGCCAGACCGTCTCCGCCCTGAACGGCAGCGGGCGGCACATCGGGGACGAAGTACGGGAACGCTTCTCCTCCCTGCTTGAAGAAGTCAGCTCCTTCCAGGAAAGCCTGGCAACCCAAAGCAGGAAAAGCAACCTGTAATATCCTCCGCCTGCACTTGCACCACATCCAACCATCTATCATCATGCGTTTTCATACATGCCTCCAGGGACTCTTCCTGGCTCTCGCCGCAGTATCCCTCTCTCCGGCGGACGAGCCGGCCATCTCCCTTTCCGACTTCGGGGTGGACAAAGTCATGTCCGGCCCCGTCGTTTCCATCAATGACCAGTACAAGGGCGTTGTAAAAATTGAAGTGGACTCCCTGACTCCGGACTACGCCACGCCGTGGGATACGGGCCGCTACCAAGGAGGCATCGGCACCGGTTTCCTGATCGGTGAAAACGCCTTCATGACCAATGCGCACGTGGTAAGCAACGCGGAACGCATCTACATCTCCATGTACGGGGACTCCCGCAAAATTCCCGCCAGGGTCAAATTCATCGCCCATGATGCCGACCTCGCCCTGCTGGAAGTGGAGGATTTCAAGCCGTTCAAGGGAATCAAGCCCTTCGAATTCAGCAAGAACCTGCCCAATCTGGAAGACGAGGTAAGAGTCATCGGCTACCCCATCGGCGGCAACAGGCTCTCCGTCACGCGCGGCGTCGTCTCCCGCATTGACTTCACCCCGTACGCCCATCCCCGCAACATGGAACACCTCACCATCCAGGTGGACGCCGCCATCAACCCGGGCAACAGCGGCGGCCCCGCGCTCATGGGCAATAAAGTCATCGGCGTGGCCTTCCAGGGTCTGAACAACGCCAACAACACGGGGTATGTGATTCCCACCCCCGTCATCCGCCACTTCCTGGAGGACATCAAGGACGGAGTCTATGACGGCTACGTGGACATGGGCATTCAGGCCGCCCCCATCCTGAACCCCGCCATGCGCAAGGCATTCGGGCTGCCGGATGACGAAAAGGGCGTCCTGATCGGCAAGGTTCTCAAAGGCTCTTCCGCGGACGGCGCTCTCCGGAACGGGGACATCCTGATGAAGGTGGACGGCTACGATGTGGACAGCTCCGCCATGATCGAACTGGAAGGCCAGAAAATCAGCATGAAAGAGCTCATCGAACGCTGCTTCAAGGACGACAGGTTGCCCCTGGACATCATCCGGAACGGCAAGCCCATGAAAGTAGAAATGGTCATGAAACCCTCCCGCGCCAAGGAACTGCTGATGGAGGAATACGACAAAATGCCCCGCTACGTCGTCTTCGGCGGCCTGGTATTCCAGCCCATCCAGCGCAACGTGCTGGCCGCGGCGGACATTTCCATGCTGGACGTAGCCCTGGACATCCGGGACTACCAGGAAGACGGAGGCTGCGTGGACTATGAAGACATGGTCATCATCACCAAGGTGCTGGACGATGAAGTAAACGCCCGCCTCTCCGGCTCCGTTTCCAACGCCATCGTGGAAAAAATCAACGGCGTGAAAGTCAAGGGCCTCAGCCATGCCTACAAACTGCTTTACCCGGAAAAAATGCCGGAATACTTCGTCATTGAACTGAAAGACGGAGAACGCCCCCTGATCTTTGAAGGAAAGGCCATGGAAGCGGCCAACAAGCGGATCTCCAAAACCTACAATATCCCCAAAAACGCCCGGCTTGACAGCGCCATTCCCGGCCGCCAGCCCTCCCGCAAAGAAACTCCTGCCCACTAACAGCCATGAAAACCCTTTCTCTTCTTACTTTCGGCTCCCTGATTCTTCTTGCCGGATGCCAGCCGCGCGAATCCTCCATCCCGGCCCCGGCTCCCGAACCGGAACAACAGCAGGCCCCTGCCATAACTCCGGAACAACCGGAGGAAACGCCTCCCGCACCCCTCCCCGTGCCTTCCCCCACCAACTCCATGGTGGGCATCAACGCCACCAACCAAGGATATGCCATGGTTCAGCCGTGGAGCAAGGAAAACCCGTCCTACAGTGAAGGCTTCGGCATCTATCTGGGGGACGGCAACATCCTCACTGCCGCCAACATCGTCTATTCCGCCAGCTTTGTGGAAGTAACCTCCTCCGACGGCTCCCAGACGGTTCCCGTGACCGTCACGGCTTTTGACCCGGAAGCCAACCTCGCCCTGCTCCGTCTGAAAAACGAGAAAGACGCCGCTTTCCTGGACAAGCTGGTCCCCGTCACGCTGGGGAAAGCCCCCAAACTGGGGGACAAGGTGGAATTCTGGCAGTTCAACGCGGACGGCCTCCCCATCACCACGTCCGGCTCCATCCTGGCAACGGAAAGCTCCTGCCCGTTCACCAGCGGCGAACCCTTCGTCCTGTACAATGTCAAATCCTCCGTCACTCCTTTGAGGGGCGGCGCGGGCAACCCCGTCATGACCGGGAAGGAGCTGATAGGCCTGAGCGCCAGCTGCAACCCTTCCGCGCAAAAGGTGCTGGCCGTCACCCAGACCATGATTTCCCGCTTCCTTGAACAGGCGCAGTCCGGCAAATACTCCGGCTTTCCGGCGGACGGCACGCAGGTCACGGAACTGACGGACCCCGTCTTCCGCAAATACCTGGGACTACCTGAAAACGGCGGCGGCCTCTACGTCGCCAAACTGCCCGTTTATAGTTCCTTCTACAAGGCCGGCATACGCTCCGGAGACGTTGTGGAAAGCGTCAACGGCATCCCGCTGGACAGCAAGGGACTGATCAAGGATCCCTCCCTGGGGCCCGTCTCCGCCAACTTCCTGTTCCGCGACTCCGCCAAACCCGGAGACGTCATCACGCTGGGCATCCGCCGCAAGGACAAGGACGGCGTCAGCCAGCCCATGACGGTGGACGTCACGCTGGACCGCGGCGCATTGGAAGGGGACCTGGTCAATCCCGCCCCCTTTGTCGCGGAACCGCGCTACCGCATTTACGGCGGCCTGGTCTTCGTTCCGCTGACGGGCGCCCTGGTGGGAGAAATCAACAAGCTCAGCAAAAACCGCCCTCCCCTCAACCTGGTTGAGGCCATCGAAAAGAAAGAGGAAATCCGGAAAAAAGGCGTGGATGAAATCGTGGTCTTTCTGGTAGCCCTTCCCACGCAGGCCACCCTGGGGTACGCCACCATGAGCCCCTCCATCGTGGAAAAGGTGGACGGAATCCAGGTAAAGAATTTCAAACACCTGAACCAGCTTCTGGACAGGCCCGCCCCCGGAGGCACGCACCGCATTGAAGTCAGCCAGCAGCCGTACACCATGTACATGTCACAGCAGGAGGCGGCCAAGGCGGACCGCTTCATCCAGATGCGGGCCGTTCCCGTCCTCCGCAGGGACTGAGTCTGCCGTCCCGATACGCCGCCGTTCTACCGCATACGTTCTGAAATGTCCCTCCACACGCTGAACATCCATCTGGATTTTCCCTACAGGGTAGCTTTCACCCACGGGGTTTTCCGGCCGGAAAACGACGCACTGGCCGGGCTGATGGAGCAGAGGGAGGGAAGCCGCGTCCTCGTCCTGGTGGAAGAAGGGCTGGAACGGTTCTATCCTGCCCTCCCGGCGGACATCGACCGCTACTTTACGGAACGGGCCGGAACACCGGACTATGCCGGGCGCCGGACCGTACCGGGCCGGGAGGCGGCCAAAACCACCTTTGCCGCGTGGGAAACGGCCCTGCGCCACATCGTGGAAGCGGGGATCGACCGTCATTCCCATATCGTCGCCGTGGGCGGAGGAGCCTTTCTGGACGTGGCGGGCTTTGCTGCCGCTACGGCCCACCGCGGCATCCGCCTGTTGCGCGTGCCCACCACCACCCTCTCCCAGGCGGATTCCGGCGTAGGCGTCAAGAACGGCATCAACTTCATGGGGCAGAAAAACTATTTGGGCACCTTTGCCGTTCCCTGGGCCACCCTGAACGACTTCCTCTTTCTGCACTCCCAGCCCTTCTCCCTCAAACGCGCGGGCCTTGCGGAGGTGGTGAAAGTGGCCGTCGTGAAAGACGCCGTTTTCTTTGACTGGCTGGAGGAACACGCCGGAGCCCTGGCCGCATGCAGGCCGGACATACTGGAACACGCCGTAGAGCGTTCCGCCCTGCTCCATGCGGAACACATCGCCCGCGGGGGGGATGCCTTTGAAATGGGTTCAAGCCGCCCCCTGGACTTCGGCCACTGGGCCGCCCACTACATGGAAACCATGTCCGGCTACACGCTGGGCCATGCGGAAGCCGTCTCCGTGGGAATGTGCCTGGACATTCTTTACTCCGTCAAAAAAGGCTGGCTGTCCTCCCGGCAGGCGGAACGGATCATTGCCGTCCTGAAAGCCCTGGAACTGCCCGTTTTCCATCCTCTTCTCACGCGGAGAACGAAGGACGGCGCATGCGAAATCCTGAAAGGGCTGGAAGCCTTCCGCGAGCACCTGGGCGGCCAGCTGACCGTTCTGATGCTCACCGGCATCGGAAAGGGAATGGACGTCCATGAAATAGACGCCGCCCTGATGGAGGAATGCATCCGGGAAATGCAGGCGCAGGCGGCTTCCCTAGAATGAGAGGCTTTCCCCGGAAGCCTACTTGCCGTTCAGATAATCCAGAATAATCCGCACTTCCGCCTTCACGCCGTTGAGCAAGGCGCTGTCATCCGCCCTGAAGCCGGGATTGTGGTTGGGGGGACCGTCTCCGGAACCCACGATCATAAAATAAGTCGGCGCCACCTGCGCGTAATAGGAAAAATCTTCACTGGCGGAAAGTCTCGGGGCATCGAACACGTTTTTCACGCCTACCGCCTCCATGGCGGCCTTCTTCGCCAGTTCCCGGAGAGCGGCATCATTCTGAATGGCTGGGTAGCCGAGTACGTAATCCAGTTTGTACGCCGCCCCGTTGGCCTCGCACACATGGCCGATGATGGAACGGACGCGCTCCTCCATCAACTTGCGGGTTTCCGGCGTGACGGTGCGGATGGACGCGGCCAGCTCCGCCTTGCCGGGAATCACGTTCGGAGCGTCTCCCGACTGGAACTTTCCAACGGAAACCACGGCCATTTCCCCGGGCGTCACATTGCGGGACACGACGGTCTGAAGCATCATCACGATCTCAGACCCCGTCACGATGGGGTCCACGCCCATCTGAGGCATGGAACCGTGGGACCTCTTTCCCTGAATGGTCAGGAAAAATCCGTCCGATGAAGAAGAAGCGGCGCCAGCCGGCAGCATGCCGACGGACCCCGCCGGCATGTTGGGAATGACGTGCGCGCCGAAAATGGCGTCCACCCCCTTCAGCTTTCCGCTCTTGATGATCTGCAAGGCGCCGCCGGGGGATTTTTCCTCCGCATGCTGGAAAATGAAATAAACCGTGCCTTGCAGTTCCTTCTGCATGCCGGAAAGGACCTTGGCCGTTCCCAGCAGCATGGCCGTATGCATGTCATGACCGCAGGCATGGCTGACGCCCGGCGTCTTGCTGGCAAAGGAAAACCCGGTTTCCTCCTGCACGGGAAGGGCATCCATGTCCGCCCGGAAACCCACGGTACGGCCCGGTTTGGCTCCGCGGAGAATGCCTATGACGGAAGTTTCCGCAGGCCGGATGACTTCAATATTGCCGAAGGAGCGCAGCATGTCGGCCACATATCTGCCTGTGTTGTATTCCTTGAAGGAAAGCTCCGGATTCTCGTGAAGATGATGCCTCCATTCCACCACATTTCCGGCGACGGACTGCATGTCGGGCTGCTGCGCACCCGCCGCGGACAGGCAGCAGCAAAAAAGCGCCACGGACCAATAAGACTTTTTCATGGTTTGAATAGACGAGTCGTTGTCTTTTATTCAGACAATTCCTCCACATTTCCATTTCATGAAAATGTGCCATCATATGACGGCCTTTTTAAAGTAAACTCGCCCGGGGGGATGCTGCGGTAAATTCGCCATGACAGCCTCTATCCCCTGAAAGGACAAATACCATGGAAAACATTTCCCGGATTTCCTTAAAGTGTCCAAATCCGGAGTTCTCCGGCCCCTTTACGGTCTGCGGACCATGAAATCCGTTTACTTCAGTTTGAAAGAGAAATAATACCCCGGAATTTTTCATCTCCTTCATCGACTATGGATGGCATTCCTGGTAAGAATGGCACGGAATGCCGGACAACATACAAGCCGGCGGCTGTACCGGAAATCAGCCGGCGCCCGCAGCACGGAAAACGATTCCGGTAAAATAAAAGGCATTGGAAAGATGCGTCACCTCTCGGCAGGTAGAATTATCCCAACAAAAACTTACCTGAAAAAAATGAAAACCGTTTTTAAATGGATGGCAGGCCTCCTGATTGCGGCAGGGGCCGTATGGATCGCCATGCCGTTTGCTCTCATGTATCCTTTTTTATACGTCAAATACAGCTTAAATCCTGATATGACTCCTGCCACGATGGAGAAGATCATTAAGGAAAATCCTAAAGACATATACGAAATAGAACAGCGATTGAATAGAAAGAGGATTCTTCCCGGCCGGAATGACTCCGATTTCCAGTCTTACAGGGAACGGCTGGAACGAATTACGGCCAGATATGCGGCGGAGGGAAAACTGGCTTCCCTGCCCGTCAACTGGTATTGCGGGAATAAACAGGCCGCTGAAGTAACATATATAGCCGGCTATGAGACAAGAACAGCGTGGGGAAGAACGAAAGCCGATCTGGGCGATCTTTCGGACAAAACGACTTACTATTTCCTTCTTGACGGGAATCTGCGCCTCCTGGGCTGGATGAAAGAAGAATCAGACGAATAGGAACATGCGTGTCAACCGCATGTTCATCACCGTGGAACGGCCGCCAGCAGGGTCTGCGTGTATTCATGGGATGGGGAGGAAAATACCTCGTCGGCATCCCCGTATTCGACGATGCGCCCCTTGCGCATGACGGCAATCCTGTCCGCGATGTAATGGACCACGGACAAATCGTGGGAAATGAAAATCATGGTCAGGTTCAAATCCCGGGCAAGCGTCATGAGAAGATTCAGAATCTGGGACTGGATGGAAACATCCAGCGCGGAAACGGGTTCGTCCGCAATCACCAGCCTGGGTTCCGGCGCCAGGGCGCGGGCAATCGCCACCCTCTGCCGCTGTCCTCCGGAAAACTCATGCGGGTATTTCCGCATCAGGGCAGGGCTCAGCCCCACCCTTTCCATCAGTTCCGCCACATCATCCCGCATCTGGGAGAAAGTTCTCTTGCGGCGGCGGCATTCCAAAGCCTCCTTCAGCGTCGCATAAACGGTAAAGCGGGGATTCAGGGATGCGTACGGGTCCTGGAAAACCATCTGGAAATCCGGGCGGCGCTTCCTGACCTCGGACGGGGAAAGGGCCGTCAGTTCCTCCCCTTCCAGGAAAATGCGGCCTTCCGTGGGTTTCTGGAGCAGCATCACCGTGCGGGACAGCGTGGACTTGCCGCAGCCGGACTCTCCCACCAGTCCCAGGATTTCTCCCTTTTCCACGGAAAGGGATACCCCGTCCACCGCCACGACGGACGCCGGTTTGCGGGAGGAGAGCATCCCCTGCACCGCAGGAAAGACGACACTCACATGATCCAGTTCCAGAAAAGCCATATCCCCACTTTAACAGGTGTTCCGGAACAAGACAAGATACCAACCGTGCCAGCTTCGTCAACATGGGCGCCGCCAGCCCTCCCGGCAGAGCAATTCATCCCGGCAGTAATAAGAACAGGGCAGCCTTCCTTTCTCTTCATGAGCCCGGAGAATCATCCTCCGGCTTGAAAGACCAGCGGAACAGCTGCACCAGCACATAAACCGCTGCATCGCCGAGAATAGCCGTTCCTCCGGCCCAAAAGCCCCCGAAAATGAAAATAAGCCCGGCCTGGGCGTCGCTCCGCAAATACCCCGGCGTGGCGACCGACCACAGCCAGTAAAAATGGCAAATGATGCCGATGATTAAAAAGGTAACCGTCTCCCACCTGTACTTCCGTCCGGTCCCCACGAAAAACCACAGCAGAAGCAGAAAATACCAGCCTCCGGACACAAGCCCGAAGAAGGGCTGCAACAGGCTTGAGGCCAACACCATGTTCCAGATGAACATGCCGATGATCACTCCCATGAGCAGGCGGAAAACCGGATCATGCTTCACCGGTTTTTCCACAAGGCCCTTCCTGTCACCCCCAGTCTCCATGAAAGCCGTTTTATCCGCACATTCCCCCGGCAGCAAGTAAAAACGCTTCCGTCCGGGCTGCCTGTATTCCCGGTCAACCAATTCCGGAGAAACGGGAAATGAACGGACTGCCCGGATTCATCCCTGTGGCAGCAACAGGACGGTAAAATAACGGCAACCCATCGTCCTGACGGCCATTGGTGACGAATCCGAATGCCGGTCACGAATGATGGATTGTTCCGTCAACAGGCGGGTTTCCTGTTGAAAGGCGGCATGGCTGCATGCGCAAGGAATAACCCATGATTCACTCATCAGGAAAACTGCCGCCCCAGGCGGGAACCAGGGATTCGGCAACATGAAAAAGAGCCGTTCCCCTTGCAGGGAACGGCTCCTGAAATTCAAATCATCCGGGCTTACGCGCCAAGCTGGTAGCGGACGAAGGAGACGACGGAGATTTCGTCGCCGAGTTCCTTGCCGACCTGCTTGAGCAGGGCGTCCACAGAGTCGGAAGGATCCTTCACGAATCCCTGGTTCAGCAGGCAGGACTGGGCATACAGGGCCTTCAGCTTACCGGGCAGGATTTTTTCCAGCAGGTGTTCCGGCTTGCCTTCCTGAATGAGCTGCTGGCGCGCGATTTCCTGTTCTTCAGCCACAAAGGCGGGGTCCAGGCTGTCGGAGCTGACGCTCTTGGGAGCGGCGGCGGCGATGTGCAGGGTCAGGTCCTTGACCAGGGCCTTGAACGCGTCGCTCTTGACGGTTTCTTCCTTGCCGGCCTTGACGGACAGCAGAACGCCGACCTTGCCGCCCATATGGATGTAGGAGGCAATGGTGCCGTTGCCGTCCACCGTCAGGCGGGCGAATTTGCGCAGGCCCATGTTTTCGCCGATGGAGCTGCACATGGCCTTGATGTACTCTTCCGTGGTGCCTTCAGGCATGGAGACCTGCAGGGCTTCCTCCAAGGTGGAGGCCTTGGAGTCCGCGAGCGCCTTGGCAACGTCGTTCACCAGGCCCTGGAACTTGTCGCCCTTGGCGCAGAAGTCCGTTTCACAGTTGAGTTCAAGGATGATGCCGCAGCAGCCGCAGGGAGCTACGACGGTGCGGATCACACCTTCCTTGGCGTCGCGGTCAGCCTTGGCGGCAGCCTTGGCGATGCCCTTTTCACGAAGGTACTTCACGGCGGCTTCCATGTCGCCGTTGCATTCGTTGAGGGCCTTCTTGCAATCCATCATGCCGGCGTCCGTCTTGTCACGGAGGGCTTTGACGAGAGCAGCAGTAATTTCTGCCATAGTTTTTCTGTTCTTTCTGAATGGGGTTTGATTAGGCATTGGCGGCGGCGCCCTTGCCTTCGTTGATGGCCTTGACGATGCAGTCAAGAATCAGACGGATGGAGCGGACGGCGTCGTCGTTGCCGGGGATCGGGAAATCAATGTCCTTCGGGTCGGCGTTGGTGTCAACCAGCACGCAGACGGGGATGTTCAGACGGTGGGCTTCGCGGATGGCGATGTCTTCATGGTCGGCGCCGATGGCCACCATGGCGTCCGGAGCGCCGCCCATGTTGCGGATGCCCTGGAGGTTGCGTTCCAGCTTCTGGCGTTCGCGGTCCAGAGCGGCCAGTTCCTTCTTGGACATGCTCTTGAACTCGGGGGTTTTTTCAATCCCTTCGAGATAGGAAAGGCGTTCGATGCTCTTGCGGATGGTGCTCATGTTGGTGAGCATGCCGCCCAGCCAGCGGTGGTTCACATAGTACTGACCAGTGGCTTCCGCAGCTTCGCGGACGGCTTCCTGGGCCTGGCGCTTGCAGCCGACGAAGAGAATCTTCTTGTTGCGGCGGGCCAGATCAGCGAGGAAGGAGCAGGCCTTGTCCAGGCACTTTTCAGTTTCTTCAAGGTTGACGATATGAATACCGGCCTTGTCCTTGAGGAGGTACTTCTTCATGCTGGGGTGCCATTTGCGGGTCTGGTGGCCCAAATGAACACCGGCTTCAACCATCTGGTTAATCAGATCATTAATCATATATGTATGTAGGTGGCTTTCCTTGCGGCAGGAAAAGCGGTTTTTGGGGACTTCGACGCTTTCTACCCCTCCGATCCCCATTGTTTAGGTTGCGCCGAATCGCGCGAGGGACGGATAATATACCGCGCGCAGCCCTTCTTGTCAAAGCATAAATCATTGATTTACGAAACCATTCCGTCATCCTCCGCACTTCCCGGCGCCCGTGCCGTTCCAGACCTTCCGGGAGGCATGCGGACACTTATCGTACAAAAAACATGAACATGCCGCAAAACGGACTTGGAAAAAACGCCGGGCGGGCGTTCCATGCGTCCGCTCCGGATGACCAAGACCCTGACAAGCGGAAATCCCGCCAAATTGATTTTCCTGTTCACCATTCCCCTGCTGATCGGCAACCTGTTCCAGCAGTTCTACAACATGGCGGACACCCTGATCGTGGGCAGGACGCTGGGTGTGGAAGCCCTGGCTGCCGTAGGCTGCACGGGAGGGCTGATGTTTTTCATCCTCGGGTTCGTGATCGGGTTCACGGCCGGCCTTGCCATCATCACGGCCCAGCGTTTCGGCGCCGGACGCAAACGGGCCGTGCGGCGCAGTTTTGCCGTGTGCATCCTCCTGAGCGCGGCGGCAACCGTCCTGCTGACGGCCGTGAGCGTCGTCTTCGCCCGCCCCGTGCTGGAACTGCTGCAAACGCCTCCGGAAATTCTGGATGCGGCCCATTCCTACATCATCATTATTTTCTGGGGAATTGGCGCGGCCATGCTGTTCAACCTCCTTTCCAACGTCATCCGCGCCCTGGGGGACAGCAGAACACCTCTCTACTTCCTGGTGCTGGCCTGCGTGCTGAATATCGCCCTGGACCTGGCGCTGATCCTGCGTTTCGGCATGGGCCCCGCCGGGGCTGCCGTAGCCACGGTCGTTTCCCAACTGGTTTCCGGGCTGCTCTGCACCATCTACGTGTTCAGGAAGTTTCCCATGCTCCGGCTCACCCGGGCGGACTGGAACATGAGCCGCCGCTACCTCTGGGCGCATATCCGCCTGGCCCTGCCCATGGGCTTCCAGGCATCCATCATCGCCATAGGCGCCATTCTCGTGCAATTCGCGCTGAACCGGCTGGGAGCCCAGGCCGTAGCCGCCTTCAGCGCCGCCCAGAAAATCGACATGGTGGCCACGCTGCCCATGATGTCCTTCGGCATCACGATGGCTACTTATGTAGCCCAGAACTACGGAGCCAGGAATCCGCTCCGCATCCGGCAGGGGGTGCTGCAGTGCAGCCTCATGTCCGTAGGATTCAGCATCGCCGTAGCCGTCGTCAACATCATCTGGGGACCGGAACTCATCAGGCTGTTTGTGGGAACGGGAGAGCGGGAAGTCGTCAGGCTGGCCCAGACCTATTTGAACATCAATGCCTCCATGTACTGGGTACTGGCCCTGCTGTTCGTATTCCGCTACACGCTTCAGGGGCTGGGGCAGAGCGTTGTGCCCACCTTTGCGGGCGTCATGGAGCTGGGGATGCGCGCCTTTGCCGCCATTATCCTGGCGCGGTACCTGGGTTTTGCCGGGGCCAGCATGGCGAGCCCCGCCGCATGGATCGGTTCCTGCGTGCCGCTCGCCATTGCCTACTTCTTCACGAGAAAGAGGCTCGCACAGTCCATGAAACAGCCCTCTCCCCCATGCTGCGGGGAAGAACGCGAATCCATACGCCAGGCGGCCTAACGGCGGGAGAAAAGCCTTTTTTACTCCGCAGCATAACGGCGGACAACGCACGGCGTCCACACCACCGGTTCCCCGATGCCCTGAATGGCTGCGGTCATGGCGCACACTTCTTCCCAGTCGTTTTCCAGCAATCCGAAGGAATTGAACTTCAGTTTATAACTTTCCTCCACGTCTTTGTAAAGGGCGTTGCACAGCCAGGAATGGAAGGAGCCGCATTCATAACCCACGATGTCGAAACCCAGGAATTCCCCGCATTCCGGTTCGTCCGCCTGCGGAGCGTTGCCGCGTTCCCGTTCCACTGCCGCGCGCATGGCCCGGTCATCTTCCTCGGCAAAGGAGATACTGACCAGTTCCAATTCTCGGCCGGAGGAGGACAATAATGAAAGCACACGGCGGGCTCCCGCCAGAGTGGGAAAATTGTCGGCTACCCAGCAGTCCATGAACTCTTCCGCCGCTTCACGCAGCTGCTGCGCCTTCTGCGGGGAAAGTCCCATGCTCCGGGGATAATCCTCCTCCGCACGTCCGTACCGGCCCCAGTCCATCTCCGGATGAAGGCGGCACAGGCAATCGCTGACGGAAAGAATGACGGAAACCGGGAAAAAGCCGGAATCCGGGGGTACATGGAAAGGCTCGATCAGGTAATAGCCGTAGACCTTCAACCCGGCGGGCAGTGTTTTTCCGTTCAATTCCATTGCCAGGGCAGTTTCCTGTCTTCTCCGCCTTCCTCTCTGCAGGAGCGGCAAAAATCCACATAGGCTTCCATGGCCCGGCGCTGGTCTGCACTGAGCAGGGCCGTAGCCTCCAAACCCCATTCCGCGAAATCCTCGGGACACGTCACCTCCATGCAGCTCCACATCCTGCGCCGCAGGTCACAGCACATGAATGCGGGGACCAGAAAACGGTAGCCCTCCGGATCCGTAAAGCACAGGGCCGTAAAGCAGTGATTCAGCATCGCGGCCGTCAGTTTTGTCCAGTCGTGCCGTTCATCACTGTCCGCCAGTCCGCGAAAAACCTCCCCGAATCCCTCCATATCCCTGTAATCCGCCTGGAGCAGCCCTATTCCGTTCCCCAGTTCCACCCCGGCAAACGCCTTGGCGATCTGCTCAATGACGGGAGCCGCTCCTTCGCGCATTGCCCCGTATTCCGGTATTCGTTCCAGTTCCTCCTGCGTCTCTTCAAATTGGCGCAGATACCATGCCCGGACATCTTCCAGATTCGCCATGTCCGGCCAGTCGGATTTTTTTTCCGCACCTCCTTCCGGCTCCGCCGGCCGGGACGCGTGCTCCGCCTGCAAATAAAACGTGCCGAAGGGCGGCAGTATCTTCACCTCCTTGCCGAACCTGGCCGCCAGCTCCGGAGAAGGCATGTCCTCCCTCATGTGCTTGCCTTCCCCGATCAGGAATGGAAGAACAAGCACCTTCTTTCCCTTCAGAGAAGGAAGAACCTCTTCCACGGAAGGAGAAACGCCGAAGTACGCCAGCGCCATCTCCGTTCCCTTCGGCAGCCATACTTTTGAATGTTCCAGAAAATCGGACGGTTCCGGGGGCAATTCCCTTCCCGTCACGCCGTGGGCCACCACCAGCAGGGAAGCGCCATGCTCCAATTCCTTCTCCAGGGATTTCCACACGCCAAGGTTCCATGTACGCTCCGCTCCCCATACGGGCCGGAATTCCAGAGCCGGGGACAAGCCGCGCTCCGCATACAGGGAACGCAGCAATTCCGGCAGGGTTTCCGTCACCGTTCTGCCGCTCTGCATGAAAACGGGATAAACCCAGACCACGCCGTCGCCGGGAGGAAGCTCCGCAAATTCCAGGTCGCGGAAGGATGCCTGCCAGACAAAGTCGCTCGCTCCCTTCACGTCTTCCGCCACTTTCTGCCGCAGCCGGGCCCCCGCCTCATCATAGGAGACGCATAACTTGTAAATTTTTCTCGGCATGTCGGTAAGACCCCGGCGGGGCAATGGCGTTCATCCCCCGGCGTCATCAGTGGAACGGGAAGGAGGCGGATGATTCGCCGTTTGTAGCAGAAACGCCGGATTCAGGCAATACCATACCTCTTCTTTCACCTTCCTTCCGTTTCCCGTATCCGGCCCCCGGCACACAGGCATGAAAAATCCTGTTATTGCGCACGCCGTCATGGAATTACGCACTCCCGCAAAAAATACTCCGGGCGGGACGGCCCCCGGAGGCCGAATCTCCCGCCGGAGGCAGGATAGCGGCTTGACCGGAGAGGCCGGAACAGTCATGATAGAGGGACATACAGGTTTCCGTCTTATGTCGTTTTATATTCAATCCGTTGAAATCGGCGGCCCCCGGCCGTTCTACCTTCTGGGCCCCTGCTCCCTGGAATGCGAATCCTTTGTCTGGGAAATGGCCCGCTCCATCAAGTCCATCGCTGAAAAGATGGACGTGCCGCTGATTTTCAAGGCATCCTACGACAAGGCCAACCGCACCTCCGTCACCTCCTTCCGCGGACCGGGCGTGAAGGAAGGCTGCCGCATCCTGGCGGAAATAGGGAAAGAACTCAATCTCCCCATCGTCACGGACGTTCACACCGCCCAGGAAGCGGAGATAGCCGCCGAATACGTGGACCTGCTCCAGATTCCCGCCTTCCTGTGCCGCCAGACGGACTTGCTGGAGGCGTGCGCCAAAAGCGGGCGCGCCGTGAACATCAAGAAAGGCCAGTTTCTGGCCCCGTGGGATACGGTAAACATTGCGGAAAAAATGAGGGCTTTCGGCTGCGACAGGTTCATGATGTGCGAACGCGGCACCACCTTCGGCTACAACAACCTGGTGGTGGACATGCGGTCCCTGTACTGGATGAAGCAGGAAGGCTTCCCCGTGGTGTTTGACGCCACGCACGCCGTCCAGCGTCCCGGCGGCCTGGGCGGGACGACGGGCGGAGACAGCGAACTGGCTCCCGTTCTGGCTTCCGCCGCCATGGCGACGGGCAGCGTCGACGGCGTGTTCATGGAAGTGCACAAGGATCCGTCCAAGGCGCTTTCCGACGGTCCCAACCAGATCCCCCTCCACCTGCTTGAAGGCGTGCTGAAACGCCTCCAGGCCATTCATCAGGCAGTCCGGTCATGCTGAAACCATTATCCACATGTGCGCTGGCGTCCTTCATGTTCTGCATGACGGCCTCCGCGGGCACTGCCCTGCCGGAGGAAACTCCGCTGGCCGGGGTGGATAAGAAAATGCCCATGCTGGAGCTTCTCCCCGTGGGCAGCACGCTGACCAAAGTCAGCGTGACCGAATACGCAGGGCCGCGTCTTTCCCTGCTGATGACCGCCTCCAGCATGACGGTGGTCGCTCCCCAGGAAGCCGCAGGAAAAACGCTGAACATTTACCTGTATGGAAAAAACAGCCAGGTTACGCACCTGTTTTCCGGTGACGCCTCCTACTTCCTGGACAGGAAACTGGTCGTCTCGCGCACGGAAACCACCATCCGGGAGGAAAATTTCTCCGCCCGGGGTGCAGGGCTTTATCTGGATACGGAAACCAGGCGGGGTATCCTGCTGGGCCCCGGCAAGACCATTATTCACGTAAAAAATCTCAACAAGTAACCGCCACCTTACCATGATCCGAATTCTCACCGTGCTGGCTCTGGCCGGAGGCTTTGCCTGCGGCGCATCCGACATCCCCTCCCACATCGTCCAGCCTCTGCCCAAGGAGCTGGACCCCATGCTTGAGCCCGCCTTCCAGCCTCCGGCGAACATCGTGCGCCCCCTGACTGCGGAAGAAACGGCCCAAAGGGAAAAAGACCTGGCCCCCATCCCTTCCGCCCCCCTGACGGAAGACGGAGAGAAAGCCCTCTCCGCTTCCAATGCCCAGGACGCTGAAGTGGACGAACAACTCAACGGATTCCGGCAGAAATACAATGTTTCCATTCACGCCACCCCCGCGGAGGTCACGACCGCGCCCTCCGATTCCGCGACCGAGAAAACCGACAAGGGGACTCCCACGGAAATAACGTACGACGACGGCCTGTATTTCGACATGGAGCAGGGGCTGCTGGTGTACATGAAAAACGTGCATGTCCGCAATCCGGAATTTTCCCTGGACTGCACCGGCCCTTTGAAAATCTACCTGCAGTATGTGGAAAAGAAGGGCAAGAAGAAGCCTTCCGACCGCAGGAAGGAAGAAGGAAAGGAAATTGACAAATCCGGCCCCGTGCTGCCCAACGACGGCAATTTCGACTTCAATTCCATCAAAAAAGTCACGGCCTCCGGCAACGTCGTGCTGCGTTATACGGACAAAGACGGGAACCTCTGCACGGCAAAGGCGGAAAAGGCCACTTACGATGCCAATACCGGGGAAATCATTCTGGCGGGCAACTATCCTTCCCTTTCCCGCGGCGGCTCCATCTTCAAGAGCAAAACCAGGAACGGCTTCATCCGCGTGTACGGGAACGGGAACGTTTACATCCCCCAGGGGGGCGAATCCTCCATCCGGGATCTGGACAAGCAGCTCTCCGAACGGAAACAACAAAAACCCGCCCGCAAGCCGTGACCGACTCTTCCTCCCACTATCTGCTGAACGCCGAAGGAATCTGCAAAACCTACAAGACCCGGACCGTCGTGGACCAGGTCAGCCTGAACGTGGGCCACGGGGAAATCGTGGGGCTGCTGGGACCGAACGGAGCGGGCAAGACCACCTCCTTTTACATGGTGGCGGGGCTGGTGCGGCCGGACGAAGGCCGCGTGATATTTGCCGGAGAGGACATCACGGAACTACCGATGAACCTGCGCGCCCGGCGCGGCATGGGCTATCTGCCGCAGGAGGAATCCATCTTCCGCCGGCTTTCCGTGGAAGACAATCTCATGGCCATTCTCCAGACGCGCAAGGACATGACGGCCAAACAGCAGAAAGACCGCGCCCAGGAACTGATGGACCGCTTCGGCATCGCCAAGCTGCGCCGCTCCATGGCCATCCAGCTTTCCGGCGGCGAAAAGCGCCGCCTGACCATAGCGCGCGCCCTGGCGACGAATCCGAAACTGCTGATGCTGGACGAACCGTTCAGCGGCGTGGACCCCATTGCCGTTTCCGACATCCAGAAAATTGTCATGGAGCTGAGCGACAGGGACGGGCTTTCCATCCTGATTACGGACCACAACGTGCGGGAAACCCTGCATATCGTGGACCGCGCCTACATCCTGTTTGAAGGAAAAGTAATCAAGCACGGCTCTTCCGAGGAAATCGCCAACGACCCCATCGCCCGCAAGCAGTACCTGGGCGACCAGTTCCGCATGTAAACCGCACGTTCCGCTTCATCTTCCATGTCCGCCCCCCAGAACACGATCGCCCTTGTTTTCGACTACGACCAGACCCTGAGCCCGTCCTACATGCAGGACCAGGCCATTTTCCCGGAGTTCGGCATCTCCCCGGAGGAATTCTGGACCAGGTGCAACGCCACCGGAGAACGGGAAGGATGGGACGGGGAGCTGATCTACATGAAGAGCCTGCTGGACGCCCTTTCCCTGGACCGCGTCAGCAATGCGCGGCTGACCCAGCTCGGCGAGCGCCTCACCTTTTATCCCGGACTGCCGGATTTTTTTGAATCGTTCCCGTCCATGACCCTGTCCCCCCTCCATGCGGACCTGGGCATCAACATTGAATATTACATCATCTCTTCCGGATTGAAGGCCCTGATTGACGGGTCCGCCCTGCGTCCCTACTTCAAGGCCGTCTTCGGCTGCGAATTCAGCGAGGTGAACGGCCACATCGATTTTCCCAAGCGGGTCATCTCCCACACCACGAAGACGCAGTACCTGTTCCGCATCAACAAGGGAATGCTGGACTACGACCAGGACGTAAACGACCACATGCCGGAAGACATGCGCCCGATTCCCTTCGCCAACATGATTTACATCGGGGACGGCCCCACGGACGTCCCCTGCTTCACCGTCATGCGCAGAAACGGCGGCCACGCCGTAGCCGTTTACAATCCGGAAGACCAGACCGGGCGCAGTTTCCGCAAATGCTACAACCTGGCTTCCAATTCCGACCGCGTGAACTTCATCGCCCCGGCGGACTACAGGCCCGGCAGCCATCTGACCCGTGTGCTGGCCGGCATGGTCACGGACATCGCCAACGGCATCGTTCGCCGCCGGGACCGGGCCCTGGCGGATTCCTGCGTCTCCGCACCCTCCTTTTCCAAATAACATGCATCCAGCGCATTTATTCCTTACCTGACATGAACAAGCATTTCCACTTTCTGGGCATCTGCGGCACCGCGATGGGGGCCGTAGCCGCCGCCATGGCGCGCCGGGGCTACACCGTCACCGGGTCCGACGCCAACGTGTACCCCCCCATGTCCACCTTCCTGGAACAGGAAGGCATCACGCTGTTTGAAGGCTACAGGGCCTCCAACATTCCGGCGGAAGCGGACGTCATCGTCATCGGCAATGCCATGAGCCGCGGCAACGAGGAAGTGGAAGCCGTGCTTCAGCGCCGCCTGCGCTACCTTTCCCTGCCGGAAACGATGAAGGAATACTTCCTGCGCGGCAAGCGCAACTACGTGGTGACCGGAACGCACGGCAAGACCACCACGACCTCCATGCTCGCGTGGCTGATGGAGGATTCCGGAATGAACCCCAGCTTCATGATCGGCGGCATCGCCCGCAACCTGGGCCGCGGCGGCCGCTTCACGGATTCCGACTTTTCCGTGCTGGAAGGGGACGAATACGACACGGCCTTCTTCGACAAGCGTTCCAAATTCCTGCACTACCTCCCGGAACTCGTAGTCATCAACAACATCGAGTTCGACCATGCGGACATTTACAACTCCCTGGAGGAAATCAAGCTCAGCTTCAGACGCCTGACCCAGATCATCCCCCGCAACGGGCTGGCGCTGGTCAACGCAGACGATCCCAACTGCCTGGATGTGGCGAAGGGCGCGCCCTGCCCCGTCAAGACGCTGGGCTTTTCAGACAGTTCCAACATCCGCATCCTGGACGTGGAAACCTCCACGGACGGCAGCCTCTTCACGCTGGAAGGCACCCGCTATTACGTGCCCATGATCGGGGAATTCAACATCCGCAACGCGGCCATGGCCATCGCGGCCGCCCAGTTCGCGGGGCTGAGCGTCAAACAGCTTGCGGGTTCCCTGGCCCGGTTTGAGGGCGTCGCGCGCCGGCAGGAAGTCAAGGGAGTTGTGAACGGCATTTCCGTCGTGGACGACTTCGCGCACCACCCCACGGCCATCAAACAGGCCATCCTGGGTCTGCGCCAGCGTTACCCGGAAGCCCGCATCTGGGCCGTTTTCGAACCACGCTCCAATACCACGCGCCGCAACATCTTCCAGAACGAGCTGGCCCTGGCGCTCGCCACGGCGGACTTCCCCGTGGTCGCCGCCGTGGACCATCCGGACAAGGTGGCACTGGCGGACCGCCTGGACCTGTACAAACTTTCCGGCGACCTGGCCGCGCTGGGCAAGGATGCCCTGATCGGCGGGCATGCGCAGGAAATCGTAGCCGCCGTCTGCAAGAAAGCCCAGCCGGGAGACGTTATTCTGGTTATGAGCAACGGCGGCTTTGAAGGCATCCATTCCAAACTCCTGGAGGCTTTGCAAGACTGACCCCTTCACCATTCTCCGCCAATGAAAAACGCATCCACCATCACCGCTTTCATCATCAGCTTCCTGGTCGTGGGCAGCCTGGCCCTGGTCTTCCTGTTCATGAACCGCCAGGAGGAGGAATCCGAACAGCCCCCCCCTGCGGCAACTACGGAAGAGCCGGCGCGCCAGACCGTGACGCCCCAGCCTACCGTGGACCCGCTCACCAGGGACGACATTGAAAAGCAGACCGCCACTCCGGCAACACTGGTCAACCTCAGCTCCCCCCAGACGCTGGCGCAGGCCATTGCCAAAGTAATCCAGGACAGGGACCTGAACACGCTGAAGGCCCTGGAAGTGCAGCAGGCCGTCACGGAAGCGCAGAGCCGCACCATCCGGGAACTCATGGAGGCGCGCCACGTGCGCCTGTCCTCCCCCGGCATCACCAGCATCGGCGCCAACAACCAGGGAACCAATCCCACCGCCAGATATACTCTCAACTTCAGCAGCGGCGCCCGCGGCTACCTGGACATGAAGCGCAACGACAAGCAGCAGTGGACGCTGAACACCCTCACCCTCCCCAGCAAGCAGGATCTGGCCAAGGACAAGGCGGCCCCCATGGTCATGAACGACCCGATGGGCATCGTCAGCTCCTTCATGGATGCCGTGGCCAAGGCGGATTTCCGCGGGGCCCGGAAATTCGTGGACGGCTCCAAAGTGCAGGACGCCACCGTGGCGGGCCTGTGCATCCTGTTTGAAGAAGGCACCTTCCGCCTGCGGGACGACGCCCCCATCAAAACCGCGTATGAGGCGGACACCAACGCGGGGTTCTTCGTGCATCTGCAGGACGCCCAGGGCCGGAAAGCCGGCAACGTGGGCCTGACCGTAGCGAAAACGGACGGCCAATGGCTTATTGCGGAAGCTTCCCTGGACAGCATGCTGGAAGCCTACACCAAGCGGCAGGGCGCCGGAGACGATTTCTTCATCCCCATCGTGAAAAACCCGCAGGGCGGAGATTCCCTGGCCCTGTTCTTCGGGTTCAATGAAGATGCGCTCTCCAAGCGTTCCGCACGCCAGCTCCAGATTGTGGCGGAAGCCATCAAGATGGACGGCGGCAAAAAGCTGGAAATCAGCGGCCACACGGATGACGTGGGCAGCGAACGCTACAACCAGGGGCTCTCCGAACGCCGGGCCGCCGCCGTGAAGGCGCAGCTCATTGAATTCGGGGTGCCGGCGGACCGGATCGTCACCAGGGGATTCGGCAAATCCCAGCCGCGCCGCACTTATTCCACCAACGCGAACGACGAGGAACGCGACGAGGCCCGCAAGGAAAACCGCCGCGCAGAAATGTATCTGGACTTTTAAAGAGGCGGCCGGAGAATGGAGGGCACAGCCTTTCAAAAATTCCCCGCCGCCACCATCCGACCGCCAGCCGCAGAAACTACATGGCCCGCCGCTACGTCATCAAGCAGGACTCCGCTCCTTCCGCCCCCATTTCCGGGATCGACTACCACGCGACCCTGAATGAAGAGCAGTATGCCGCCGTTTCCTCGGAACCGGGGGCGGCGCTCGTCATTGCAGGCGCGGGCTCCGGAAAGACGCGTACGCTGACGTACCGCGTGGCGTGGCTTCTGGACAACGGCACGGACCCGTGGAACATCCTGCTGCTCACCTTCACCAACAAGGCCGCCAGGGAAATGACGGAACGCGTGCGCGCCCTGATTCCCATCGACCTCTCCCGCCTGTGGAGCGGCACCTTCCATTCCATCGCCAACCGCATTCTGCGCCAGCATGCGGACTACCTGGGCTACACGCCGGCCTTCACGATCATGGACTCGGACGACCGCAAATCCATGATCAAAAGCATCGTGAAGGCCCTCAAGCTGGACGAGAAATCTTCCCGCTTCCCGAAGCCGGAAGTGCTCTCATCCCTTTTCAGCCTGGCGGACAATGAAGGCGCCGGCATTCAGGAAACGCTGGAAAACGCCTATCCCTACCTCTCCAACCATCTGGACGCCATTCTGGACGTGCATGAACAGTACGTCCTCCGCAAGCAGGAAACCAACAGCATGGACTTTGACGACCTGCTGCTCAACGTCGTGCGCCTCTTCCAGGAGCAGGAACACCTGCGCGCCCTGTACGGCGCGCGCTTCCACCACATCCTGGTGGACGAATACCAGGATACCAACTACCTCCAGAGCCGCTTCATCGACATGCTGGCCCGGGAGCACGGCCAGCTCATGGTCGTGGGAGACGATGCCCAGAGCATTTATTCCTGGCGCGGCGCGGACATGGAGAACATCCTCAGCTTCACGACACGCTACCCGTCGGCGAAAACCTTCAAGATAGAAACCAACTACCGCAGCGTGCCGGAAATCCTGGAACTTTCCAATGCGGCCATTGCCGCCAACGAGATGCAGATTGAAAAACGCCTGCGTTCCGTGCGTCCCACCGGGGAAATGCCGCCCGCCCTCGTGCCGCTCAATGATGACCGGATGCAGGCCAAATTCATTTCCCAGCGCATCCGGGACCTTATTGAAGAAGGCACGGACCCCAACGAAATAGCCGTGCTCTACCGGGCGCACTTCCACAGCATGGAATTGCAGATGGAACTGACGCGCAGTGAAATACCCTTCCGCATCACCAGCGGCATCAGGTTCTTCGAGCAGGCGCACATCAAGGACGTGGTGGCCTTCATGCGCTTCGTCGTCAATCCGCGGGACGAGCTGTCCTTCCGCCGCATGGTCATGCTCCTGCCCGGCATCGGCCCCGGCATGGCGCAAAAACTCTGGGCGCGCTGGGCCGCATGCCCGGAAAGCAGGGCGGAAACGCCTCCGGAATCCTTCTCCGCCCTGATGATGGAATTCCCGGTTCCCGCCAAGTCCAAGCCGGGATGGATGCAGCTCTGCTACACGCTGGACGAGCTGGCTCCCGGCGGGAAAACAGCCAATCCGGCCTCCATGCTCGTCTCCATCAATGAAGCCGTTTACGACGAGTACATGCAGTCCGCCTTTGAAAACTACGACCAGCGCAGGCAAGACCTTCTGCACCTGGCCGGGTTTTCCGAAAGGTTCGACTCCGCGGAAGATTTCCTGTCCCAGCTTTCCCTGCTGGGCAATACGGATGACGAAAGCGCGGCGGCCGACCTTTCCGGCGGGGCGGTCACCCTATCCACCATCCACCAGGCCAAGGGGCTGGAATGGTCCGTCGTCTTCCTGATCGGCCTGTGCGACGGCATGTTCCCGCACCAGCGCGTCATTGACGACGGCGACCTGGCCGGGCTGGAGGAAGAACGCCGCCTGTTCTACGTAGGCATCACTCGCGCCAAGGACCAGCTTTACCTGACCTATCCGCGCTGGAACTGCCGCGCCCAGGGAGGCACCTTCATGCAGATGCCTTCCCGCTTTCTGGACGAAGTCCCCGCCGCGCTGGTGGAGGAATGGGAGGTGGAATAATCCGGACGGCCCTCATTCCTTCTCTGCCAAACGCTCTTCCACCTCTTGCATGAATTGGCCGCTCATCCCGGCATTGCGGACAAGCTGGCGGATTTCCTCCGCATCCTCCGGCCCTTTGCCATATCCGTAACGGATATGTGAAAAAAAGTCCGTACGCACTCTGTCCCGGATCAGATCCAGCTCCAGTTCCATGCGCCGCAAGGGAGGCAGCTCGTCATTCCATCGGCCCCCCCATTGGGAAGTGGGCTTTCTCTGCATATCCACCAGTTCCTGCGGAAGAAAGCGGGAGGCCACCCTGAGCAGGCTCAAATAAGTTTCCGTCTTTCTCCGCCGGTCAACAGGAAGTTCCTTCCCGAGTTCCCAATCACGCGTGATATCATCCAGGCTGACACAGGCGGTGTGTAAATCGTCCATCTGCCCCTCTTTTTCAAATGCTACAAGTTTTTCATGAAAAAGCTCTTCCTTCTTATCCAGCCTTTGTTGAAACAGAGCGGCTATGGCTGTTTCCAAAGGGCTCCCTTCAGAACGTTCCAGGATATATCTCCACGCTAAAAATCCTTCCTGATTATCCGCGATGGAGGTGCTTACAGTTTCCATCACAGCCGCCTGGAAAGACGAGCCAAAACCCTCCTTCCCGAAATTCCCGCTCTTGTGCATGGCTTTCAACAAAGAAAATTGGAGACCCAGCTTTTCCACAAGACACCCTAAGGAGAGCTGCAGTATATTTTCTGATGTTCCGCCCATTCGTCAATGGCGGCTGCTATCCGTTCCGGACTGCCCCTTCCCTTTTCTCTTAATTGATCAAGATCTTTACGCAAATTGCGGCCGTCAAACCGATGTTTGAAATACATCAGGAATTCGGGTTCCGCGCCCATTCCTTCCGCAAGCTTCAAAAATTTCTGCTGTGTTTCCCTGGATTTTTCATACTCCGATTCCACCTTGTAGCTCAGATCTGAAAATATTTCCGCGTGCAGACCGTACAGCAATTCCTGGGCTCCTTCGTCATACTCTTCCTTCCGACCCTCCTCCGGTATTTTAAATACCAAATTCACTTCCTCCCGCCTCTCATGGGAAGGACCCAGGCGTTTTTCCAAAATGAAAAGCAGGCGCAGCCAGGAGGCTGTTTTGAAATCCAGTATTCCCGGGATATTCTTATGCCGCTGATAATCATGATGCAGTAAAGACTCAATCAACCGGTCTGCCTTTTCCAAACCTCCTCTGGAAAAATTCTCGTCCAGAAGCAGAAGGCTGTCCTCAATCCTTTTCTTTTCCATCTCCAGAATACGCTGGCATTCGTCATGAATATATGACGCGCGGGCCTTCAATCCATAGGCCGCCAGCCACCATCTGGCCTCCTGCAAATAGAAACGGGAATCGCCGCACGTGCACCTGATGTTCTTCATCATTTTTTCTTCCAGATCACGCCTTATCCGTTCGCCGTCCGGCCACGACGTTTCCATGGCGACGATGCGGTTAAGCCGCAGCCAGCGTTTCAACTGGAAAAAGGTGGATGACTCATTTCCCCACAATACTTTCCGGCATTGTTGAAACGCTCCGATCAAAGCGTCCGCGGCCTGCATGTCCTTCCTGTCTTTTGTTTGTGAAAAACGGTCAATCGCTTCATCAATATCCTTGCGTGCGCAGACATCCCGCAGATTGTCCCTGAAATCGTCATTCATCCCCAACATTTCCGCCGTGTGCAATAATTTCTGCCTGGACGCCTGGTCCATGAACTCGACAGATTCAATCCGCGTAAAAACGTTCCAATAGGCATCCGTCAGTTTATCCTGCACCTTTTTCTTCAGGTCCGCTCCACGGCTTTTCCTGATATTTTCCCGGCTGGCAATCAGATATTGCCTGCGGGATTCCGGCTCCTGGAGACTGTCCGGAGCCTGACCGGAAAACGCCATGCCGTCCTTCCCCACAGGAGGTGGCGGATCAATGTTGCTGAACGCGACATCCTCCTCCAGAAAAAGGGGATCCCGGGCATATTCCAGAAAATGCATGTACTGCAAGCAGCTTATCATTTCCCGCAGCCTTTCTTCCGGCGCAGGCTTGTCCAGGCAATTGAAGTCTTTGTCCGGCATCCAGTTCACATCCGTCTGCATCCAATTCTGGAGAAAGGTGAAAAATTCCTTCTCCACTCTTTCCGCAAGGGCCAAAAGCTCCTCTCGTTCTTCCGGGGATGGCTTGCCGGAATACGCGGAGCGGATATAGCCCATGACGGCCACCCTGGTCTGAAAACGAAGCACCCGGAGTCCGGACTGGATATAATCGTAAAGATAGGCGCTTCCCACCTTGGCGGGAACAGGGCGCGGGGCTTTTTCCGGCACGTTTTTTTCCCTTGATTCCGCCAGAATACGGTACCTTCCCGGAAGGTAGCCGGCATCCACGGACTCTGTGATCATCCAGAACAGGCGGAAGTAGGTCTGAAGTTTGTACCTCCGGATTTCCGGCGCCGCATTCCCCTGCCCGTCACGGTCGTCCAGACCTTCCAGCTTCTCCAGCACCTTGTCCAGATGACCGGGCACCATCGACCGGTCAAACAGGCTCATATTTTCCTCGATGGCCTGTGTGGCCCGTACATGCGCCGCACATTCCCTCCCCATGCAGGCATTTTAATTGAACACACCAAAAGAGAGCCCGTAAAAAATGCCATCAATGCGCATATAATTTTCATAATCAATAGTATAGTTGTTTTGTAAAGAAATCTTCATCTGTTACGGGTTAAAACGAATTTCTTTCCGGAGCCATCATGAAAACATCGTCATGAATGACACATGGTAAATATAAATGCAATCATTTCATTGTTAAATATTTTAAATACCCGTTCCAACAAAACCCTCCTTGTCATCCTGCTGAACATGTGCCCGCAGGGATCATCTAAAATGCTGGACGCCGTGATTGTCACGAATGCGTAACCACCTAATCATTAAACAAATAAAAAAAGCATGAAATTAAGACTCCCACAGATGTTGCTGGCAGCGGTCATCGCCTGCCTCGGCAGTTTCTCAGTTGCCACAGCGGCTGACTACACTGCAAACAGCGCCGATTCGCTGGTGACAGCCTGGAACCAGGCTGCCGCTTCCAATGAAGCGTCAACCATCACCATCACCGTTCCTGCCGATTCAGACAACATTACGCTGACACAGGAACAGAAGGCCCAGCTGGCGGCCATCTCCGGTACGGGAAGCATCACCGTCCAGATGACTGATGCAAGCGGCAAACTGGTCAATTTCAATTACGACCTGGTCAACGAACAGGTCAAATTCAACGACATTACGCTGAGCGAACCTGCGGACAGCGCCAATGACATCGTTGTCACCAACGCCTCGAACACCACCATTGACGGCCGGAACATTTCCATCGTGGGATCTGAAGACCCCAGGGCCCCCAAGGTTTTCGGCACGGCCATCAAATCCACGAACGGCCAGGTGAACGTCGGCGACAACGTTGCCATTGATCAGACCATCACGGTAGACGGCGTAGCCACCACTACGCAGGATCCGGTGACTCCTCCCACAGGCCAGGCCTATACGAAAACGACTTCTTCCTCTTATCAGGACTCCAATGAAGTAGCCGTACAACTGGGCAACAATGTGTCCCTGGAGGATGCCGTCACGGCCACCGGACAGATCACCAGCGATCCGGATTCCAAGGTTACGCTGAAAGGAGACGTGACTTCCAACGCGGGAATCGGTTCCGTAACGGCGGAAGGATTCGACGCTTCCGGTACCCAGACGAGCAAAACCGTCACGGAATCCATGGACAGCAGCGTTTCCGGCGGCATCGTGCTCGGTGAAACGACTGCGGGAGCCATCACGATCAAAGCCAACGGCGGCCACATCTCCCTGGGAGACAACACCGTTCTGGACGGCACCACCGTTCAGGCTGACTCCGTCGATCTGACCAAGACCGTTTACAACAATACGGACGGCTCCTGGGGCACCGTGGACGGCACTCCCGAAGTGCTGGATACCATCGAAGGCAGCATCGCCCTCGGCCAGAATACCACGGTTAAGGGAAATGCCACCCTGACGGCTGACGACAACATTGCCATCGGGGAAAACAGCCTGATCACCGGCAATTCCGCCGCTGACGGCATCGTAACGGCAGGTGGAGAAATCACCCTCGGCAACGGTACGCAGGTGCTGAACAACACCGCCACCAACGCCGACAAGGCCGCTATCAACCTGGCGGACGGCCAGACGCTGAACATCGGTTCCAACACCGTTCTTTCCGGCAATACGGCCAACGGCGTGAGCGGTTCCGTTCATGCGGGCGTAAACACCCAGATCAACGTATTCACGGACGCCGGCGCCTACACCTACATCAGTGACGGCATCGCTACCGCTACTCCCACCGCATCCACCGCGGACGCAGTCTCACGGGCCGCCGACCAGGCCGCCGTGATGACCAAGACCGGAGCCGGCACCCTTGTGTACGGCGGCACGGGCGCTACGGACACCTTTGGAGGCACCTACCAGCAGCTTGAAGGCAACCTGATCATCGGGAACGCCACCTTCGGCACGCCGGACGCCACCACCGGAAGAGTTGCAGGTCCTGAATCCATCAACTCCGCCGTCATGGGCACGGACACCACCGTATATGACATCCGGACCGGCAGCGTGACTCTGGCCCAGGATTCCACGATGAAGGGGGCTTCCGCCACTTTCAGCGGTGATTCCACCCTGCTTCTGAGCGACGGCTCCGTTCTCGACTTCGGCACCCCGGCCACCTTCACGGACGATTCACGCGTAGGCATCCAGGTTTCCGACTCCGAAGGCAATTCCGTTCCGATCTCCCAACTCAAAAAGGGTACGGAAAGCGTAACAGTGACGCTGAACGGCACGGATATTTCCGGACGTCTGCAGAATGGCCTGTTCCTGACCACCACCATGGCTCCCGGAACGGTTGACGGCACCACCACCATCACCCAGAACATGAGGGGCATTGACGGTGTCATGTCCGGTTACAACGGCAACGTTTACACCACGGCCGTCGGTCTGGAAAACAACCGCCTGAACGCGGTCGCCGGTTCTCCCGCCGCCGAGTTCTACGAAGAACTGTTCCGGGCGACAAATGCCGACCAGGCTGCCCACATGATTCAGTCCGTGAGCGGTGAAAACATCGTGAACTTCACCTGGGCTGCAAGCCGCACCCTGAGAAGCTTCGCCGACCTGGGCCGCATCCAGTCCGCCGCCTCCATGGCGCGCCAGACGGAAGACACCATTGAAGTGGTGGACGCCAAGGGCTCTCCGATCGCCCGCAAGACGATTGCCAAGGGCAACGGCAATATCTGGGTAGGCGGCATGGGCATCTGGGACGACCAGGACGCCCGCGGAGGAGTTTCCGGCTACAAGTACAATGCCGGCGGCTATGCCGTGGGTATTGACTACAAGGCCGCACAGGGTTCCCTGATCGGCATCGCGGCCGGCCAGAGCTTCGGCGACATCAAGGACAAGTCGAACTTCGGTTCCGACTATGACGTCGACTCCTTCCTGGCCATGATCTACGGACGCATGCATCCCTTCAGGGAAAGCAAGTTCACCCTGGACGGCTACGGCGCCTACGGACGCTCCAAGTTCAAGGGCAATTCCTACATCATGGGTTCCGACCTCAACGGCAACGTCGATTCCGACACCTTCAGCGGCGGCCTGTACGCCACGTGGACGGAACGCTTCGCCCTCGGCAAGGCTTACGTGACGCCCTACACCGGGATTGAATTCATGACTTCCGAGCTCAAGGGGTTCTCTGAAAGTGGTCCTTATGGACGCACCTTCGACCACGCCCGGGCCCAGAACTGGACCATTCCGGCCGGCATCACCATCGCCCGCGCCTATCAGACGGACGGCGGCACCACCATTACCCCGGCCCTGACGGTAGCCGTGGCCCAGGATGTGAGCCGCATGAATCCCAAATCCAATGTCACCGGGCCTCTGGGCGCATGGAACGTACGCGGCGTCAACATGGGCCGCACGGCATTCCGCCTGAACGCCGGCATTGACGTGCTCTTCTCCAGCAACTGGGGAGCCCGCGTCTGCTACCAGTTCGAGACCCGCAACAAGCTGACCGCCCACGGCATCAACGGCGCCATCAGCTACACTTTCTAAGTACGACGGCGTTTCAACGCATGCTTTTACTTGGTTATGGTAGGCCCTTTCCCGCCTTGTGCGGGAAAGGGTTTTTCCATGCCCGCGCAGCCACTTTTTCATGTTCCTGCTCTTGTATGTTTTAAAAAAGATAAAATATTGTTTCCTGCGGATTCTCAATCCGGCGTCAATTCAAATATTTTTTAAAGAACCCCTTAAAAGAAATCATTCCTGCTTTTAAAAAGAAAGGAAGGAAGTTTTCAATAAGCTTCTTTTAATTTATAACATTCTCCAAATAAATGTTTAACAATTAACTTAACTATAAAGCCGGATTGAGAATCCGTTACATCCGCCTCGTTGAACTATTTATTGGAAATGAAATTATCTGCATTTTGTGTTTTTTGCTGCATGCTGGGCGGTATCTCCCAGGCAGCCACCTATGTCTGGAGCGGAGCGGCCAGCAACGGGATTTACGGAGATTCCGGCAACTGGACGGTAAACAGTTCCCCGAATGGCTATTATCCCCAGCACAGCGTCAATGACGATGCCATCATTGGACAGAATGCGGGCACCATTACCTGGTCAACCGACCAGGATTTTTTCGGCGCCACCAACACCATCCAGATCGGTTCCGGAAGCACATTGGTCTGCAGCACGTCCGTAGGAGATCTCAATGTCAACTCCATCACCCTGGAAGGCAATGCCCACTTGGTTTTTGAATCAACGAACGCCTTGGGGCTGGGCCGCGACTTTACTCTCAACTTCGGAACGTTTACCGCCTCGGAACACGGTTCGTGGACCGCTACTGACATCACCGGTTTCTGGACCAATCACCACTCCGTCCATTTCACCGGAACGCTGGACATGAACAGCCTGACCGGAAGCGGCACCATTGAACTCGCCAGCATCACATCCGACCAGAGGGGGGGGCCCCTGACGCTGGATCTGAGCGGCCTGAACATTGCCAGCACCTCTCAGGTACAGGCAAACGTCACCCAGGTCACGGAAAACGGCGTTACCAAAGTAATTATCAATTATGAAACCGTCCCTGAACCCGCCACTTTTTCCCTGGAAATTCTCGGGTTGGGAAGCTTGCTGCTGAGACGCAGAAGAAAATAACCACCGTTTACCCGGTAATCCATTTTGCCCGGCTTTTCCCCAGGGAAAGCCGGGCTTTTGATTTTCTCCGCTCCGCGGAAAGACGACTCACCTTCAGGATTGCAGGTTCCATGTGCCTCACGGCTGGAAACGGCGGCACGGACTGTCACGTGAACGTTAAAACTCGCAATTCCGCGGCGTGCGGGCAAACGGCAGCACGTCCCGGATGTTCGTTACGCCCGTGATGAACATCAGCAGGCGTTCAAATCCGGCTCCGAATCCGGCGTGGGGAACGGAACCGTAACGGCGCAGGTCGGCATACCAGCGGTAGGCTTCCTCGTTCATGCCCTGCCGCTTCATGTTTTCCAGCAGAATGTCCAGCCGTTCCTCGCGCTGGCTTCCCCCCACGATTTCGCCGATTCCGGGAACCAGCACATCCATGGCGGTGACGGTCCTGCCGTCGTCATTGAGGCGCATGTAGAAAGGTTTGATCTCCTTGGGATAATCGTACACGATGACCGGGCTCTTGAAATGTTCCTCCGTCAGGAAGCGTTCATGCTCGCTCTGCAGGTTGATTCCCCAGGAGACCGGAAAATCAAATGCTCTCCCGCTCTTGAGAAGAATGTCCACGGCTTCCGTATAGGAACAACGCACGAACGGCGTATCCTTCACGTGCTCCAGGCGCTCCCGCAGCCCCTTGTCCACAAACCGGTTCAGGAATTCGATCTCTTCCGCGCTGTTCTCCAGGGCGTCACGGACCAGCTCCCGGACAAATGCCTCCGCCATGTCCATGTCCCCGCGCAGATCGCAAAAGGCCATTTCCGGCTCCACCATCCAGAATTCCGCCGCATGGCGCGTGGTGTTGGAATTTTCCGCCCGGAACGTAGGGCCGAACGTGTAAATATTGCTCAGGGCGCAGGCAAAAGCCTCCCCTTCCAACTGGCCGCTCACGGTCAGATAGGCCGCCTTTCCGAAGAAATCCCGCGCGGCGTCGCGTGAGGCGGCGTCGCCCACGTCCAGCGTCGTCACGCGGAACATTTCACCCGCCCCTTCGCAATCGCTGGCGGTGATGATGGGCGTACTGACCCAGACAAAGTCCCGGGACTGGAAAAACCGGTGGATGGACGCAGCCAGACGGCTGCGCATGCGGAACACCGCGCCGAACAGGTTCGTGCGGGGGCGCAAATGGGCGATGGAACGCAGGAACTCCGGAGTGTGTCCCTTCTTCTGGAGGGGGTAGGATTCCGGAGCGGCGCCGACCAGCTCCAGGGAAGAGGCGCGCAATTCCCAGCGCTGCTTCCCCTGCCCGGCCACCAGGGCGCCGCGGATGCTCACCGCGGCCCCGGTCGTCATCTCTGCAATCCGTTCATAACCGGGGATGCCCGCATCCGCCACCACCTGGAGAGAGGCCACGCTGGAGCCGTCATTGATCTCCAAAAAGGAAAACGCCTTGGAATCCCGGCGCGTACGCACCCAGCCCTGAACCAGCATGTCCGGAATCTCCGCTTCACTGGACAGGGCGTGTTTCACCAATGTTCTGCTGATCATGGCGCAAGTATAATACGCTCCTGCCCGCAGACCAGCCAGAAGTGCCCCGGAAAGGGGAATATCTGCGGTTCTTTCCGCCCGGCCGCAAAAAAAGTCTCCCGTACTTATTTGGACGGCTGCATGACCTGGCGTCCCGTCGTGATGGCGATGGCGTCAGCCATGGGCATTTCCTTTTCCGTATGCTCCGCGCCCCATGAGTCGGAAAAAATGACCGTTTTCTTTTCCTCATCGAAGCCGATGATCAGGCGCAAGTGCCCGCCGCGGGTCTGGGACAGCCTCTTGGGTTCCGGCACAATGCCCAACTGCACGGACCAGAGCACGGGAATGCCCGCAGTGATATAGGGGCGGATGGAATTGATCCACTTGTCCACCTGGTTCTGGGAACCTGCGCGCGCCAGTTTTAGCACTTCCCCGTCCGCGTTGTCCCAGAAGGCCGGCCAGCTCGTCTGGCTGTCCACTTTCTCCTTCTTCAGCTTGGAAGCGGCCCGGTTGTAGGATTTCAATATATTATTGAAATCACGGTAATCCGTCAGGGAATCCAGAACACGGATCCTGATCTGGAACCGCGCTCCTATTTTCTTCAGGTTTTCCGCCATTTCAGCAGTGCTTGTTCCTCCGGAAGCGGACGTATTGCCCAGTGAGGCCAGTTCGTGCTGATCCACATAATCCATTCCATAATAAGCGAACACACGGGCGGCAGTAGCCACCACGCAGTAGCCCTTCTGTCCCTGGTCCACCATGGGGATGTCTTGAATCACGATGCGCTTCCCTTCCTTCTTCACATGCTGCTTGATGTCCGCCTTTTTCGCGCGAGAAGACGTGTCCGCCCGGGCGATGGAAGCTTCCGTAGGCCCTACTTTCAGACGGATGAATTCCGCCTCGAACTCCCGGCCCTCGCGCGACGAGTTGGCCTCCACCACGGCGGCGCCCTTGTCCCATACCCAGGACCAGCCGTTCACCTTCACCACGGCTTCACGGCGGGAGGCGCGGTATTCCTTGGACTTCACGCCGGTGAGGGTGTCCAGGGCCGCCTTGACGCGCTCCAGGCGCGTTTCAAATTCATCCCGGTCAATCGCCCCGTTGTCCCCCTTGTTGTAAATCATGACGGTCATGGATTGGGGTTTATTATCCTTCCAGTTCACCAAAGTCTCTCCCAGGGAAATTTCCCCTATCTTGATACGGGGCCTGGCCATGCGGAGCTGGGTTTTCTCCTTGTCCACCCAGCCGCCCGCTTCTCCATTAAAATACTTGCCGAACAAGTCCTCCCTGGACGAACTCCAGAAGGAGCCGGATTTCAAATCCGGAGCCATGTCACCGCCTGCCAAGGCAGTGGACACCAGGCAGCAGCTCGCGAATACGGACAAAAAGAAAGAAATGAATTTCATGGCGTCAGGGATGTTGAAAGGCAACTCCACCCAGTGGAATTTATTCTTCAATGTATGCCGCAATGCTCCTCATGCCAAGCAAAAAGGAATGAAGCAAATGGGTGCGGAACCGCCGGACAGGAACAGGTTTCGCAACGGCCTGCATCCCCGCAGACGGCCCGATATACATTGTCTGCCGGATTCATCCATTTAAACCCGCCTGTCCGTTAAAATCCCGATCCTCCCCATCCTCTCCGGGAATGCCTCTTGCCCGAAAAGGACTGGAAAACCTGAAACAAGCACAGAAAAGGCTGGATCAACAACTCCCGGAATACAGTCATCAAGAAACCCCGCGGTTCCTGAGAAAGAGCTTTACAAGACTTTATGTCTAATAATCTCCAACTCCGACTCCCCAACCTTACCCCGGGAAAGACACCGCTCACATGAACTAGTCCGAACGCGCGAAACACGGGATAAACCCCTCCATGATTTTCTTAACAATTTCCTCATGGTCCTCAAAAGTGGTGCCATTGCGAAATAAAAACCTGAGAGTTTGATAACTCACATCCCAGCCTTCCTTTCGATACAGATAAAGTGCAAACACTTCCTTGTCCGTTTCACTGTAAAAAAGATCATAATGCTTTGTCCTGATAATTTTAGTCAGCATCGCATTTCTGAAAAAGTTAGTCAGTATGACCTCCCTCGGGGTCTCAAAACCGCGCGGGACGTAAAAATCCTCGGTTATAAATCCGTAGGTGCTGGCCCTGACTTCCAATGATTTTTTCTCGTCATGCAAAACAAGGGTGTCCAGGTTTTCCTCCGGAATGCGAACGTTTCTTCCTATATCGGGACTAAATGATATTCCACTGGCGGGATCAATGGTGAAACTGCTTGGATAACTGATGATGAAGCATGGGGCAAAACGCTCCCGTTCTTCTCCTTTGCCGAACGTCGTCCATTTGCCGGGGAGTTCGGCATCGCCAGCAGAGATGCAATTCCCCAGTCCAAAAAACAGTGCTGCGGAAACAAGGAGGTATTTGATCAGTTTCATAGCAATGAAAACAGGCAGGGGTGAAAATTCATTTGTCTCTCCTTCATTTGCAATACTTCACTCTATAGTAGAGATTCGCACATGTCTATGGAATTTCAATTTCCATTATGGGAAACTGCTTTAAAAATAATGAAATGAATTCCCTTGCTGATAAAAAACAATAACACAAATAACAATAATCCTAAAAGCAAACCGTACACTACTCCATGTACAAGACAAATTGTAAACGTAGCTAAAACGACAGGCACACTTCCGATGATGATAGCTATTATTTTAAAAATGAACGATATTTCCGAATCTTTCGCGATGGCGGAAAGAAACAAGGGGATCAAGTACAATATAAAAAATAAAAATATTAAAGGCATAAATTCATTCTATCAACAAAAATGAAAAACAAGCCGTAGATACCGTATCCGTCAGCTCCTCTGCTTGGCGGCTCCTTTTTTCCCCTCTCTCTCCTTTCTCGCAGGTTTCTTCAGGAATGCTCTGCCGCCAGCTACATGCCGCCATGCAGAAAGGAGGCGTTTCCGGAAAAGAGCCGGAATACTATCTCTGGTCACCTGGACGGGAAGAACGTCTGTTTTAAAAGAGTCGCCGGGCATGGCCAGAACATATGATCACGTTGAAAATTAATAACCGGACACGAAAAATAAAGGATGGCCGCGTCTTCCCCGCCCTTCAGGCACGCGGGCTCCAGGGGCCATGTCCTGCTCCAGGCCTGTCCGGCCCTCTCCGCAGGTTTGCTTCCCAAAAGACAAGTCCTGTTTTTCTGCCATTGAACGGGGAACTCAGGCACCATTCAGAGGAGGAAGAGAAAATGCCTCCGTATAAAAATCCGGCCTCCGGCAAGGTTTTCCCCACCGGAGGCCGGTATTAAATCAATAATCGCGAACGGTTACATGACCGGGCGCAGGCGCTGAAGAATGGCGTCCTTGGAAGTGGCGCCCACCATGGTGTCCATGATTTCTCCGTCCTTGATGATCAGGAGAGTAGGAATGGTGCGCACGCCATAGGTAGCGGCCAGGCCGTTGTTGGCGTCCACATCCACTTTGCCCACCTTGACCTTGCCGGCAAGTTCCGTAGCCAACTGGTCAATGATCGGAGCGATCATGCGGCAGGGGCCGCACCATGTAGCCCAAAAGTCGACAAGCACAGGAATGTCGGACTTCAGGACTTCATCCTCAAAATTTGCTTCAGAAAATACGTTTGCCATAGTACCGCTTAGAGTATTTGGAGAACCGTTATGTTCACTTATTCTTCGTCGTCGGCGACATCGGAGGACGCATCGTCGGCAGGGGCATCCGCAGCGGCTTCGTCAGACGTTTCAGACGCTTCCTCGGCGGCGTCATCGGCAGACTCGTCGCTGGAGGCGGCGGGAGCCGCGGCGGCAGGCTTTTCTTCACTGCCCAGCCAGCCCGTCATGCTGCGGGATTCCAGCGTATCCGTAGCGTACTGGTAACCGACGAATGCCAGGGCAAAAGCCAGGGCCACGAAGGAAAGAACATTCAGAAGGGTATTGGAGCCTTCCTCGGTGTCCTGTTCAAATTTCTTTGCCGTAAAGGAAGCGGAAGAGACGGGAGCCGCGGCGGGAGCCGTATTCAGGCCGATGGTGGCCTGCGGAAGCTGCGCGGTAGCCATCCCTGCTCCGGGAGGCGTCAGGGGAACGGTAGGGGCCGCTGCGGCGGGAGCCACAGGAGTGGTGGCGGAGCCAAGGGCAACCGTCTTCAGGCCGCCGCCAAGCTTGATCCCTCCTCCCAGGCCGGCAGGAGGCAGTGGAATGGTAGGAGCGGCAGCGGCGGGCGGAGTAGCCGGCGCGGGGGCTCCGGACACGGGAGGCGCGGCAGGAGGTACGGGCGGCTGGGGTACGGAAGGCGCTGCCGGAGCCGGCGGAGGAGTGGGCGGCGGCGGAGTACCGCCCGGAATGGAGGGGGGTGGTGGATTACTCATATCGGAAAAAATAGCTGTGCTGAAAGATAGCTCTCGCTTATTTCCGTCCGTAAATCAAGAAAAAGAATGCGCAAAGTTCGTTTTCCATGCAATTTTTTTCAATTCGGCCCGTATTCCTCTCCAAACACGCTGTCCGGACTTGCCCTGAAAAGCGTTCTTCCCTACGCTGTCCGACCGGCATTATTTCATATGAAACCCATTACCAAACTAGCTTCCACACAATTGCCCGACGGCTCCATTCTTGAACTCTGGGAACGGGACGGCTTCCATTTTCTGCTCAGGGACGGCATGCAGACGGCTTCCAGTTTTTCCCACGGAAGCAATGAAACGGCGGCGGCCATCGCCACGGCGCCCGTCAAGAGGGCCAACCAGCCCTCCTTCCTTTTGGACGGCCTGGGTCTGGGCTTCACCCTGTTTTCCCTGATGGACCAGGTCCAGAGGGAAAAAGCCAGCTTCGTCGTGGCGGAGCCGTGCAGGGAGCTGGTGGACTGGCACCAGGAATTTCTGGATGGGGAACGTCCCGGATTCCTGCATGATCCCCGCGTCAGCGTGGAATTTTCCACCGCTCTCCAGGTAGCCCGCAAGCAGCAGAAGGGCTTCCACGCCATTTTGTGCCGTTCCACGCACGACCGCATGAACCTGAGCGTAGCGGAAGCTTCCGATTATTTTGCCGCCCTCAAGCAGGGGGGCCTGCTGGTTATCACCGTGGCCCGCCCGGACACCCGGCTGGTACGCACCCTGCAGAAAGCGGGCTTCGAAGTCAGCACGGAAGCGGTGCCCGCTTCACATAAAGGAAAGAAAACCACGTTTCATACCGTTATACTTGGAAAGAAGGGGCGCTTCGTCCCGTTCTCCGCGCGCCAATCCTGATTCATCTCCGATTGTACACCATTGCATATGAAGCATACATCCCTCACCGCCACCGGCCTTCTGGCCGTTCTCCTCATGGGGGGAGCCGCCCTGGCCGACTCCATCGCTCCGGGCATCCTGCTGCCCAAGAAGAACACCAAGTCCATCTCTTTTGCCCCCAAGGGGAGTTCCGACATTTTCCTGATCGGCATCATGCCCCAGGGCAGCTCCGTCAAAAAAGGCGATTCCGTGGCCCAGGCGGATTTCCGTACGCTGGACAAGAGCATTGAAGATTACGAACGGGCCATCAAGAGCAAGAACCTGGAAGTGCTGAAACTCCGTTACGCGCTGGACCAGCAGAAGGAGCGTTCCGCCATGAGTCTCCAGAAATTCCAGACGGCCCTGACGCGCACGGAGGAGGACCAGAAGGACTTCCTGGAAAAGCGCAAGGCCCGCATGCTGGCGGAAGAGGAGGAACGCGTCAACAAGGCCCTGCGCTACATGTCCTACAAGCAGGAGGAGCTGAACCAGCTCACCAAGATGTACAAGGACGACCAGGTGGCGGAGGAAACGGAGGAAATCATCCTGAAACGGCTGAAGAACGAACTCGGAGAAAGCGAGTTCGCCGTCCAGGGAGCCAAACTGGTCGCGGAACTGGCCAAGCTGCGCAATATCCACCGCCTGGGCGAAGACTTCGCCACGGCCGTGAAGGAGAAGCAGACGGACCTGGCGGAAGCCCGCAAGCAGGCGGAATTCGACCTGGAACAGAAAAAAATAGCCCTTACGGAAGCGGAGGTGTCCCTGCGCCGCCTCCAGGACAAATACAACGAGCTGAAAGCCGACCGCGAAATGGCCTCCTTCAAGGCTCCGGAAAACGGCATCCTGCTTTACGGAGGTTACGTGGCGGACAAATGGGTGGCCATCCCCGTGGCGGAAAAGCTCAAGCCCGGCGGCAAGCTGGAAGCCTTTGACAAGATAGCCACCATCGTCCCCCCGGACTCGGAACTGATCGTGCAGGCCACCCTTCCGGATTCCACCGCCACGCCCAAAGTGGGGGAAACCGTCGTCATCAAGGTGACGAACATGCAGATTCCCGGCGTCATCACGGAAGCCAGCCCCATTCCCGGAGCGGACGGCAAGCGCCGCATCATCGTGACGCCCAAGGTTCCCGCCAGCCAGATATTCGCTCCCGGACTGCCCGTCCAGGTGACCATCAAGGATCAGCAGGCCTGATCTCTTCTCCGCGCATGAACAAGGCCGTCCTTTTCCTCTCCGTTCTGAGTGCCTGCACGGCGCTTGGCGCACCCGTGCCGGCGGAAGGCGGGGAAAAAAGAGACACCATTCCCATTGAAAAGGTTCCGGACGTGGCCCCCCCCTCCCGGGAAACGCTGGACCAGTCCATACGCAGGGCGGCGGATTTCCTTCTGGCCAGCCAGAACAAGGACGGCTCCTGGGGGGACCACACGCGCACCAAGGGGCTGAATGTGATCTGCCCTTACCCGGAAGGCCCCAGGTCATTCAGGACCGCCTGCACGTCCCTGTGCGTCATCGGCCTGCTCGCCAGTCCGTTGAAGAATGAACCCGCCGTCAAGGGAGCCGTTGACCGGGCTGTCCAGTACCTGCTTGCCACCCTTCCCCTGCTCAAGCGCGGAGACACGCGCACCGTCCTCGGCGTATGGGGCCATGCCTACGGCCTCTCCGCCCTGTGCCGCGCCGCTGAAAACCTGCCGGAGAACTCCCCGCAATACACGGAGCTCAGGAAGGTGGCCGCCCTGCAGGTGGAGGCGCTGAACTGGATGGCGGACGTCAAAGGCGGCTGGGGCTACTACACCTTTAAAACTTTTTCCAGACGGCCGATGGGGGAACCCACCTCCTTCCTGACGGCTACGGTGCTGATTGCCTTCAAGGACGCCGAACGCGCATTCGGCCTCCAGGCCGACCCCCAGATTGTCAAGCGCGCCGTTGCCAGCCTGGAAAAACAGCGGACGCCGGCCGGGAGCTATGTGTATTCCATATCCCACATGTTTTATCCCGGCAGGCCCATCAACCGCCACACCGGCAGCCTGGCCCGCACCCCCGCCGGAGACCTGGCCTTGATCCAGTACGATCCGGCTTTTGTTTCCAGACGCCAGCTGGAAGACGGGCTGGAACGCATCTGGAGCCGCTCCGGGTGGCTCTCCCTGGCGGTGAAGAAACCCATCCCTCATGAAAGCTTCGCGCAAAATGCAGGCTATTTCTTCTACTACGGGTATTACTACGCCGCCCGCTGCCTTGACCAGGTACCCCGGGAACGGCTGCCGCGCCATGCGGCCCATCTGGCGGACGACATCCTGCCCATGCAGGAGAAGGACGGCTCCTGGTGGGACTATCCCCTCTACAATTATCACAAATTTTATGGCACCGGCTACGCCCTGTTCGCCGTTTCCCGGGTCCGGAGCGCGCTTTATCCCACCACCCCGTCCGCTTCCTGACATGTTCCGCCTTTTGTTTTTCAGCCTGCTTCTGCCTGCGTCCCTGACTGTTTCCGCCAGAGAACCGGAAACGGCACCCGGTGACCGGAAGGATACCATTCCCATTGCAAAAATTCCGGATATTCCCCCTGCTGAACGCGGACAGTTCAGCGCGGCATTTCGCCGCGGCGTGGATTTTTTGCTGGAAAAACAGAACAGGGACGGCTCCTGGGGAGACCACCGGGTGATCGGCACATGGAACATTCTCTGCCCCTATCCGGACGGCCCGCTCACCTTCAAGACGGCGAGCACGGCCCTGTGCATCGCGGGACTTAACGCCACTCCCCTGCGGGACGAACCAAAGGTACGGGAAGCCATGACCCGCGCGGAAGACTACCTGATCCGCACCATGCCCCATTTGAAGCGGGGGGACGCCCTGTGCGTTTACAACATCTGGGCGCATACCTACGTTCTGGACGCCATGAGCATGCGTGCGGCCGGGCTGGACCGCGAAAGCCCGCGCTACAAACAACTCATGGACTGCGCCCGCCTCCAGGTGGACAGGCTCAACGAGCTGGCTTCCGCCAAGGGAGGCTGGGGCTACCTCACCTACATCGGATTCAGCAAACGGCCGGCATCGGAACCCACCTCCTTCCTGACCGGGACCGTCCTCATTTCCGCATGGATGGCCGGTAAGACGTTCGGCCTCTCCCTGGATGAAAAGGTGTTCAGCCGGGCCCTGAAATTCCTCAAATCCCAACGGACCCCGGCCGGAACCTATGTTTACTCCCTGGGCCATTCCTATTATCCCGGCAGGCCCATCAACCGCCACACCGGCAGTCTGGCGCGCACCCCGGCCTGCGATTACGCCATCAGGCTGTGGGAACCGGAAGATGTTTCCATGCGCCAGTTCGTGGACGGGCTGGACCGCCTGTGGAGCCGCCGGGGCTGGCTGACCATGGCCCTCCACAAGCCGGTGCCGCATGAAAGCTTTGCCCAGAATTCCGGATACTTTTTCTATTATGGATATTATTATTCAGGAATGTGTCTGGACATGCTGGCTCCCAATCAGGTAAAACGCCATGCGTCTCTACTGGCCGGCGACATTCTTGCGCGCCAGGGCAGAGACGGTTCCTGGTGGGACTATCCATTGTACAACTATCACAAATTCTACGGTACCGGTTATGCCCTGTACGCCCTTTCCCGGGCATGGGACAAACTGTACGGCCACCCCGACCATTCACCGACCACTTCCGCATCCTCACAGCCATGACCAATATCATCAAACCGCTGCTGTCCCTCCTCCTGTTCTGCGGCACGGCCGCTCTTTCCGCGGCGGACACCCCCGTCAAGCACACTTCCTTCAAGCCCGGAGAAATCTGGACGGACAACAACGGCGTTCACATCAACGCCCACGGCGGCGGCATCCTCTACGACAAGGGGACTTACTACTGGTACGGGGAACACAAGGTGGAGGGCGACGCGGGCAACTACGCCCAGGTGGGCGTCCACTGCTATTCCTCCAAGGACCTGTACAACTGGAAGGACGAGGGAATCGCCCTGAAAGTGGTGGAAGGGGACAATTCCCATCCCATCGCCAAGGGGTGCATCCTGGAACGCCCCAAAGTGGTTTACAACAAGAAGACCAAAAAGTACGTGATGTGGTTCCACCTGGAACTCAAGGGGAAAGGCTACGGAGCCGCGTACGCGGGAGTGGCTACGGCCACCAAGCCTACCGGGCCGTTCACGTTCCTGAAGGCCGGACGCGTCAATCCGGGCAAATGGCCTGCGAACATGGACAAGAAGGACCAGACCATGAAAACCTTCAAGGGGGTGCCCGCTCTTACTTCCAGCGCCCTGCCGGAAGGAGTCCGCTCCGAGGACATGTTCAAGAAGGATTTTGAAAAAGGCCAAATGAGCCGGGACATGACCATTTTTGTGGACGACGACGGCAAGGCCTACCACATTTATTCCTCCGAGGAAAACAGCACCACGCACATTGCGGAGCTCACGCCGGACTACACCGGGCACACGGGCAAATTCGTACGCGTCTTCCCGGGACGTTTCATGGAAGCCCCCGCCATCTTCAAGCACAAGGGCAAATACTACTTCATCGCTTCCGGCTGTACGGGCTGGGCGCCCAACGCCGCCCGCAGCGCCGTGGCCAAGCACATTGCCGGCCCGTGGACGGAACTCAAGAATCCCTGCGTAGGACCGAAGGCAGGCATCACCTTCGGCGGCCAAAGCACTTATGTTCTGCCCGTTCAGGGCAAGCCCGGCAAATTCATCTTCATGGCGGACATCTGGCGGCCCAAGAATGCCATCGACGGACGCTACCTGTGGCTGCCCATCCAGTTTGACGGCGATCAGATCAAGCTGGAATGGAAAGACGAATGGAAATTGGAAGACCTGTAAGAACGCGAATCCGCAACCTGTCTCAAAACTATTTCAAGAATATGAAGAAAACACTTTCAACCGCCTTTTTCTCCATCTGCCTGTTTTGCGGCACGGCCGCTCTTTCCGTGGCGGACACCCCCGTCAAGCACACTTCCTTCAAGCCCGGAGAAATCTGGACGGACAACAACGGCGTTCACATCAACGCCCACGGCGGCGGCATCCTCTACGACAAGGGGACTTACTACTGGTACGGGGAACACAAGGTGGAGGGCGACGCGGGCAACTACGCCCAGGTGGGCGTCCACTGCTATTCCTCCAAGGACCTGTACAACTGGAAGGACGAGGGAATCGCCCTGAAAGTGGTGGAAGGGGACAATTCCCATCCCATCGCCAAGGGGTGCATCCTGGAACGCCCCAAAGTGGTTTACAACAAGAAGACCAAAAAGTACGTGATGTGGTTCCACTTGGAACTCAAGGGAAAAGGCTATGGAGCCGCGTACGCGGGAGTGGCCACGGCCACCAAGCCGACCGGGCCGTTCACGTTCCTGAAGGCCGGGCGCGTCAATCCGGGTAAATGGCCCCTGAACCTGGACAAGAAGGACCAGACCACGGAATTCACCAAGGAAATGCCCGACTACGTCCGCATCATCAGGCGGGACTACCCCGGCGGCCAGATGAGCCGGGACATGACCATTTTTGTGGACGACAACGGCAAGGCCTACCATATCTATTCCTCGGAAGGCAACATCACGCTCCACATAGCGGAACTCACGCCGGACTACACCGGCCATAACGGGAAATACGTCCGGGCTTTCGTCAACCGCTACATGGAGGCTCCCGCCATCTGCAAGCACAAGGGCAAATACTACATGATCGCTTCCGGCTGTTCCGGCTGGGCTCCCAACGCGGCCCGCAGCGCCGTGGCCGACCGGATTGCCGGACCGTGGAAGGAACTCAAAAACCCCTGCGTGGGCCCGAAGGCGGGCATCACCTTCGGCGGCCAAAGCACGTACATTCTGCCCGTGCAGGGCAAGCCCGGCAAATTCATCTTCATGGCGGACATCTGGCGGCCCAAAAACGCCATCGACGGACGCTACCTGTGGCTGCCCATGAAATGGGAAGGCGACCAGATCAAGCTGGAATGGAAGGATGAATGGACGCTGGAAGATTTGTGATTGAAGGTCCGCATCCGCGGATGCCGGCTCCTATTCCTCGCTGAAGGGTGCCTGCCGAGAAACAGCACGGAGAGCTGGCTCCTCCCGCATTTCCGGACGCAGGGGAAAACTGCCTCAGCCTCCTTTAAGGAATCCGGCCTGTTCCCTTTTTCAAGGAACAGGCCGGATTCTTTTTTCAAGGGCAGTAAAAACTGCTGTTAACGGGATTTTTTGCTCGCAATGATGTAATTCCTCATGCGCTGGTCAGCCGGAGTGGTGGGACGCACGCTGGTAACCCACTTGCCGTCCTTGTCCTTCTTCTTCACTTCCGTCCTGTCGCGGTAAAGCTTCGCGGAAAAATTGTCGGAATCCAGAATTACCGGACCGGGGCCCCTGGTGACGAGGGGAGCGGGCGGCACTTCCGCAACAACGGTCAGGGGTTCACGCAGGGATTCGTACCAGTACACCAGTTCCTGCTGGCCCTGGGGATTGACGGGATACGGAACGTATGCGCCGTTATTGGCGGAAACCTTCACATAAGCCGGTTCCGGAAACGTAGTCTGATAAGAAGAAGGGGAACAGGCCCCCAACAGCATAAGTCCGGCGGCGCCGGTAATGATCATGGAATGCAGTTTCATATAAACATTGGAGTCTCCGCCGTGCGCCACCGTTCAGACGATGAACGGCAACAGAATGTCACCCATGACGGAACAGGCGGCTGAAAATGAACGGGGACAGGCATGGACCACCGGCATTCCCCCGCCTGCCTCACGCCGTTTTTCAGAGCCGGGCTCCGTCCGGAATTCACCGGGAAAATGTTCCGGAAACCATGGAGGATTGCCGTCACCCCAGCTCCGGACCGGCGCCATGTCCGGGAAAACCGCTATTTACGGCCAGCAGCCTCCTCTTCTTTCCTTCTTTTTTCTGCCCCGGTCATTCCTCCATTTTCCCGGATCAGGGAGGCTGCTTCCCCATGGCCATTTTCCAGGGCGATGTCCAAGGCGGTCCGTTCCCGCCGGTCTTCTGCGTTGATCATTCCCCAGCATGTCCCCAGAATCCGGACCATTCCGGAGGAACCCGCCGCGGCGGCCTCCATGAGCGGCGTAACCGCCCCGGTGGGAAGAATGTGCTGTTCATGCAGCCGTATGCGGGACGTCAAAAACCGGAGCGCGTCTTCATCCTGTAACCTGACGGCCAAAAAAACGGCCTGCCACGGAGAGACGGCATCCTCCAAATCCGTGCGCAGTTTTTCCAGATTCTCCGCCAATTCCCCGTATTGCGCCGCCAAAGGCCCTCCGGCGGCGGCCTTGTGCTTCATCGCAAGACGCGCCTCTCCGAATCCGGCAAAGGAACGGGGAGGACATTCAAAACCTTCCGCCTTTCTTTCCGGAGCCAGTCCGGCCAGCGTCATCAAATCCCGGCACCGCTGCCGGTACAGCCATGTCCAGTGCGCCGTCATGTAAATGTCAATGCCGGAACTCCAGAAATAAATTCCGGGTTGTATCTCGTATTCCACGGACATGCCCACATAATACCTCCACGCACAATCCGCCGCTTTCAGCTTTTTTTTCCATCCGGTCTCCAACCCGGGCCTGTAGCCGTCCTCCCTCAGCAGGGCCGTCCTGATGCCGTCCAAACGGGCTTTCCAGTAATTCCGGTACTCCATCATCATGGATTTGATGAAAGGATAGTCGGACAAACATACGGCCTGCTCTACCCTGTGCAGAACGGGATCATCCTCCTGCCAGCCGGGATGGACGGGAACGGCATCCACCAGGGGATAGGCATGTGTCGCACACGCCGTATCGGCAATGGCCATGACCCTTTCCATCTTTTTAAAAGCCCGGTGCACCAGCACTTCCGCCTCTTCCGTGTCCCTCAGCTTCTCCCCGAATGAAGATTCCTCCAAGTCCGGGTATTCCTGGCGCTTCCGTCCGGCCAGAAGCCACGCCCGGTAAAATTCTTCATCCGCCTGAAGGAATTTCTCCCAGGCGGCCTGCGTCCCCGCCCAGGCAAGCATGACCAGCTCGTCCTGCAATTCCTGCATGGGCATTTCATACGCCATGCCCCCTTTGAACGGAATCAGTTCCGCCTTCACAAACCACCGTGAAACCAGCCATGCGACCACGGGAGCATACAGGGAATCCAGCTTTGACTGCCAATAGGCGTCCAGCCTGGCGGCGGCTTCCGCCAGGGCGCGGGCATCCTTCGCTTTCCTGGCGGCATCCACTGCCTGTTCCAGGCGGGCCGCCTCGCGTTCATCCGGTCCGGGAAGCGCCCGTTTGCCATAAGCGGGCATGTATTCCGCAAACGCTTTCAGCGTACCGGAAGGCAGCAGCCATTCATCCATTTTTTGATTCCACTCCTTCCCGGAAGCCCATCCGAATAAAAACAATGCGGCCGCGGCTATCGTCCATAATCTGATTATCATGCTGCCCCGTTCTCTTCCTTCCGGACAAGCCGGACGAGCCGGCATTCTATCATAACAAGTTTTTCACTCCCATCAGCTTCAGCAGGAAAAAACGGATGAAGGAAAGGAGCTTGCCGGAACCAAGGCGGCATGGTTGAATGGCATCATTCCTCCCATGATTACGGATTTCCGACTGAAAGTTTTTGAAACCGTTGCGCGGCGGCTCAACTTTACCCGCGCGGCGGAGGAATTGTTCATTACCCAGCCTGCCGTCACCCGCCATGTGAAGGAACTGGAACGCCTGCTTGACGCTCGGCTGTTTAAACGGGAGGGGCGCGGCATCGTCCTGACAAGGGAAGGAAGCCGCCTGCTGGCCCATTCCCGCAGGATTCTGAAGGAATATGAGGCGCTGAACGAAGACATGGCATCCGCCGGGAATGCGCCCGTATCCGGCGAATTGGGCCTGGGGGCCAGTTCCACGATGGCCCAGTACGTGCTGCCTCCCCTTCTGGCTTTGTTCAGCCGCCGTTATCCGGATATCCGCATACGGCTGAAAAGCGGCAATACGGAAGAAATAGAACAAGCCGTGCAGGATGAAACCGTACAGCTCGGCATTGTGGAAGGCACGGCAACCAGAAAGGACCTCCATTATCTCCCCTTCCTGGCTGATGAAATCATTCTGGCGGGAGGGACGCAGGCCGCGCCGACGCCCCGGGACGGCCTTACCGCCGCCCAGCTTTCCGGCATTCCCCTGATCATGCGGGAACCCGGATCCGGCACGCGGCGGATCGTGGAGGAAGCGCTGAAAGCCCAGGGAGTCTCCCCGTCCGAACTGCATGTCCTGATGACACTGGGCAATACGGAGAGCATCAAACTTTACCTGGAACATTCCCCGGCGTGCGCCTTTCTTTCCTCCCTGGCCGTCAGGGAAGAGCTCAAGAACGGGAACCTGAAAAGAATCCCCCTGCGCCACATGGAAATCCGCCGTTCCTTCCATTTCGCGACCGGGCATGGAGATCACAGCAGGATCAACGAGTTGTTCATCAGGTTCTGCAAGAACTATTATAACAAAATCTAATCGACTATAACCGTTTTTGATTAGATTTCATCATGAAACAGGAGTATATATCCCGTTCAGCCGTCCGGCTCCCGGTCATCGGAACGCCGCAAACGGCCCGGACCATCATCCGCTCACATCATGTCTCCCAAACGACTCGCCAATCCCCTGCACGGCATTCTGCTGATCGTTCTCTTCTCCTTTTCCGCCTGTTACATTGCGGATTTCCAATGGGTGAAGCACCTTTCCTTCAGCCCGCTGATCGTCGGCATCGTGCTGGGGATGATTTACGCCAACAGCCTGCGCAACCATCTGCCGAAAACGTGGGTCCCCGGCATTCAGTTCTGCACCAAGCAGGTTTTGAGAACAGGCATCGTCCTGTACGGATTCAAGCTGACGTTCCAGAGCGTGATCGACATCGGAGGCGCCGCCCTGCTTATTGACGCGGTCGTCGTGGCCTTCACCATCCTGCTGGGCGCGGGACTGGGCCGCCTGCTGAAGATGGACCGGGATACGGCCCTGCTGACCTCCATCGGCAGTTCCATTTGCGGAGCCGCCGCCGTGCTGGGGGCGGAACCCGTCGTGAAAAGCCAGCCGTACAAGGCGGCCGTGGCCGTCTCCACCGTCGTTATCTTCGGGACGCTCTCCATGTTCCTTTATCCGGCCCTGTTCCGGGCCGGAATGCTGGACCTGACGACGGAACAAATGGGTCTGTTTACGGGAGCCACTCTGCATGAAGTGGCGCACGTGGTCGGCGCCGGCAACGCCATGGGGCAAGCCATTTCAGACCCGGCCATCATCGTCAAGATGATCCGCGTGATGATGCTGGCCCCGGTACTGGTCATCCTGAGCATCATCCTTTCCCGCAGGGAAGCCGCTGCCGGACAAACGGGGGAAAAACGGAAAATCACCATTCCCTGGTTCGCTTTCCTGTTCCTGGCCGTCATCGGCTTTAATTCCCTGCATCTGCTTCCCTCCGGGCTGGTGGACGCCATCAATTCCCTGGATACGTTCCTGCTGACCATGGCCATGACGGCTCTGGGCGCGGAATCCAGCTTTGAGAAGTTCAAAAAAGCGGGCGCGCGGCCCTTCCTGCTGGCGGCGCTACTGTACGCGTGGCTCTTCTTCGGCGGCTACTGGCTTGTGAAAGGAATGACGGTCTGGATGGCCTGAGAAATGCCGTGACATGGTGAAACCGCACTTCCAGCCATCCGCCTCCCCCAACCGCAAAGAATTTTGAATAGCCAAACGGTTTGAAGACGCTATAGTACACGTACCCAGTTTCTAAAACCAATGGCAACCAAATTATTCATTCCCGGACCCACCGAAGTAGCACCTGAAGTACTCGCCGCCATGAGCGGCCCGATGATGGGTCACCGATCCAAGGCGGCCTCCGCCCTGCAGCGCCGCATTTCCGACAATCTGCGCCGCATTCTGCTGACGGAACAGGAAATCCTGCTTTCCACGTCTTCCGGCACGGGCCTGATGGAAGGCGCCGTGCGCTCCTGCACCGCCAAGCGCGCCGCCATTTTCTCCGTGGGCGCCTTTGGCGACAAATGGTACAAGATCGCCACGGGCAACGGCGTCCCCGCCGACATTTTCAAGAGCGAGCTCGGCCAGCCCACCACCCCGGAAATGGTGGACGCCGCCCTGTCCACCGGCAAATACGACACGATCTGCATCACGCACAACGAAACTTCCACCGGCATTCAGAACCCTGTGGAAGAAATCTCGGAAGTACTTAAAAAGTACCCGGATGTCGTCTGGTGCATGGATGCCGTCAGCTCCGCCGCCGGTTCCCGGATTGAAACGGACAAGCTGGGTGTGGACGTGCTGGTGACTTCCACCCAGAAGGCGCTGGCCCTGCCTCCCGGCATGGCCGTCTGCACGCTCTCCCCGAAGGCTTACGAACGCACCGCTTCCGTTCCCAATCGCGGCTGCTATTTTGACCTGCGTTCCATTTACGACACCATCCAGAAGAAGGATTACCAGTACACGAACACCCCGTGCGTTTCCATCATGTACGCCATGGACCTCCAGCTCCAGCGCATCATGCAGGAAGGTGTGGACAACCGCTTTGCGCGCCATGAAGCCATGGCCGAGTTCGTGCGCTCCTGGGCGGACGAATATTTCAGCGTTTTCGCCAACCGCGACCACCTTTCCCGCACCCTGACGGTGATCAGCAACACGCGCGACATTGACGTAGCCGCGCTGAACAACGCTTTGATCGAACGCGGCATGCAGCTTGGCAACGGTTACGGCGACTTGAAGAACAAAACGTTCCGCATCGCCCACATGGGCGAACTGACGATGGACGACATGCGCTCCATCACCTCCAACATTGTGGACATCCTCAAGATTTAGCAATCCCACTCCGTTCCCTCTTTCCTGGACCACCGGGAAAGAGGGAACCACAGCCCGCTTCACAGGGAGAAGATTCTCCCGGATGGGCATTTTCCGGATTCTTCCATTTTTCCGATTCGGCAGGCTTTCCCACCCGGCATGCACCGCTGTTCATTGCGGCATGTATTTTGGCGGGGCTTGTTTCCCCCATCCGCTCCCTGTATCATCGCTGCCACTCCTAACCGTTCATCTTTTCCATGTCCACTCTCCACCCCTTCCCCGCCCTGCGGCCTCCACGGGATATGGCCGCCCGGGTGTCCTCCCTGCCCTATGACGTCATGAACCACCGGGAGGCCAAAGAGATGGCCGCCGGAAACGACGCCTCCTTCCTGCATATCTGCCGTTCCGACATTGATACGGGCGAGGAAGCCATCCATGCCCCGGAAACCTACGCCAGGGCGAAGGAAAATCTGGAGGCCTTCATCCGGAAAGGCTACCTCGTCCGGGACGGCGCACCGTCCTTTTACATTTACCGCCAGATCATGTGGGGTCGCGTGCAGACGGGCATCGTCGGCTGCGCCTCCGTGGACGAGTATGCGAACGGCACCATCAAGAAGCATGAACTGACCCGCAGGGAAAAGGAACTGGACCGCATTGAGCATTTTGACGCCTGTTCCGCCCAGACGGAACCGGTCTTTCTGGCGTACCGGAAGCATGAGGGCCTTTCCGGCATCATCCGGGAATGGATCAAATTCCATAAGCCGGAATACGATTTCACCACGGAGGACGGCGTAACCCACATTCTGTGGCCCGTTGCCGATCCCGAAACCGTGGAAGCCATCCGGAAAGGATTTGAGGAAGTGGAAGCTTTGTACATTGCGGACGGCCACCACCGCACGGCCTCCAGCGCCGCCGTCTCCGCCAGACGCCGGAAGGCGCATCCGGACTATACGGGCCAGGAGGAATTCAACTATCTGATGGCGGTTGTCTTCTGCGACGAGGACCTGTTCATCATGGATTACAACCGCGTCGTGCGCGACCTGAACGGCCTGAGCCGCGACGAGTTCATGCAAAAGCTTCAAACCGTTTTCGACGTAGTCCCCGCAGACACCGTTCCGGGAGAAGGCTACGCCCCGCGCGCCAAGCACGAATTCGGCATGTATCTGGACGGCCGCTGGCATTCCCTCACCGCCAAACCGGGCACTTTCGACGCGAACCATCCCATTGAAAGCCTGGACTGCGCCATCCTCCAGGCCAACCTGCTGGCCCCTATCCTGGGTATTGACGACCCGCGCACCAGCGACCGAATCGACTTCGTGGGCGGCATCCGCGGCCTGGGAGAATTGGAACGCCGCTGCGCCGAAGGAATGGCGCTGGCCTTTTCCCTGTATCCCGTCACCATGGACGACCTGTTCCGCGTGGCGGACGCCGGGGAAATCATGCCCCCCAAATCCACCTGGTTCGAGCCCAAGCTGCGCAGCGGGCTTTTCGTCCACACCATTGAACATTAACCCTCCCCTCTCCATACCAACATGAACAAGGTTCTCATTCCCACCAAACTCTCCGACGTAGCGGCCAACACGCTTAAAACGGCAGGATATGAAGTCATCCAGGACGCGGACACGCCCCTGGACGTACAGGCGGCCAGCCATCCGGACACCGTGGCCCTGATCGTCCGCAGTGAAAAAGTCACTCCGGAAATCATGGACTCCCTTCCCTCCCTGAAACTGGTGATCCGCGCCGGAGCCGGCTACGACAACATCGACATCGTGTACGCCCGCAAGAAAAATGTGGACGTCATGAACACGCCGGGCGCCAACTCCAATGCCGTGGCGGAAGAAGTCATGGCCATGATCCTGGCGTATTACCGCCATCTCGTCCAGGCGGACACCACCACCCGCGCCGGCCTGTGGGAAAAGAAAAAGTACATGGGCAGCGAGTTGACCAAGAAGACCGTGGGCATCATCGGCCTGGGCAACATCGGCCGCAACCTCGTCAAACGCCTCCAGGGCTTTGAACCCACCCTGCTGGGGTATGACCACTTCCTGGCCCGCCAGCGCGCCCTGAACATCGGCGTCACGCCCACCAGCATTGAAGACATTTTCTCCCAGTGCGACATCATCACCCTGCACGTTCCGGGCGGCCCCTCCACCCACCACATGGTGAATGCGGAACTCATCAGCCGCATGAAGGACGGAGCCGTCCTGATCAACTGCTCCCGCTACGGGGTAGTGGATGAAGAAGCCCTGGCCGCCGCAAAAGCCGCCGGCAAAACCATCGGCTACCTGACGGACGTGCATCCCAAGGACGCCGCCGGAGAGAAGCCCTCCGCCGCCGTAGCGGACCTGCTCCTGCCCCATCTGGGAGCCAATACCAGGGAAGCCAACACCAAGGCCGCCAAACGCGCCGCGGAACAGATGGTAGCTTATTTCTCCGACGGGGACACCTCCTGCGTGGTCAACGGGGAATCCCCCAACGGCCTCAATCCGGCCCATCTGCAACTGGCCTTCCTGCTGGCCGCCCTGGCCCGCAAGGCCGGCGGCAACAAGCCCATACGCCGTGTGGAATGCACCTTTTACGGCAATCTACGCGTTTTCCGCAAATGGTTCACCGCCCCCATTCTGGAAGGGTTGTTGCCGCACGCGGAAAAAGGGCTCATGCCTCCCGCCGCGGAAGAGTCGCTGCGGGAGCACGGCATTGTCTTCAAGGCCCGGGAGCCCAAGGACGACAAGCCCTACGAAGACTCCATCACGCTGGACGTGGTCATGGAGGACGAAGGGGAATATTTCAACACCAGTGTGCGCGGCGTCGTGACGGAGGGCATTCCCATGGTCTCCCGACTGAACAACTTCAACGGCCTGTATGCCGACCTGCGCGGAACGACCATTTTCCTGCACTACAAGGACCGTCCCGGCATCATCGCCACCATCGGTTCGGCCCTGTATTCCAACGGCATCAACATCGACAACATCGCCGCCCCGGCCGACCACTCCACCCAGGAAGCCCTGGCCGTCCTCAAAACCAACAAGCCCGTTTCCGACGAGTTGCTCAACAAGATTGCCGGAGAGATAGATGCCATAACCGCCTTCTCTCTGGACGTCTGATCCGCAACATGCTTCCGGACCTGTCCGGAATGGCCCCAAAAAGACCGCTTTCCTTGATACTGAGGGTGAGCGGTCTTTTCTCATTTCTGCCTGATTGACAAGAGAGCCTTATTTTTGTAGTTTTACCCGAATCATTGGAACATTCCCATGCGCTACGTACTTCTCTTGCTGACTATACTGACTGCCGCTCTCTCCGTTTGGTATTACCAACATAAAATCACACCGGAAGGAGAGGCCCTGGCCGCCCGGAAACAGACCATGGAAGAAGCAGCCGTGACACTGCAGCAAACCGTCAACGAAAGCCGTACAAAATTGAACAATGCCCAGGACGCTACGCGGGACGCGGAGCTGGCATTGGAAAAATTCCAGGCGCATTACCTGGATAAAAAAAGGCAGCAGTATCAGGAAAATGCCGATGCCTCCTACCGGAAAGCCATGGAGGACCATCAGGAGGAAGTGAACGATCACAACCAAAAAATGGAACATTTCCGGCAGCGCGCCGCCAAGCAGCGGGAAAGCACCAAATCAGCCCGGGAGGAACTGCTCCAGAAAAAAGAGCAGATGAGAGGCCTTCTTGCCAAACTGACAGACAAGCAGCGGAGCATCCAAAAGGAACTGGCGGATGCGGAACGCGAGGCGGCAAAATCGCGGGAAGATTCCAAAACCAAGAAAAAATCTGCCGCCCGCGCTCCTTCCCAGAAAGTCAACACGGAAGCCTTGCAGGCACAACTGGGCCGCATCCACCAGGCAATCGCCGGCACGAATGAAAAAATCCGCCAGTTGGACGCCAATCTGACGACCCAGGAAGAAAAGGCCGTCAAGCAGGAACTCCGCCTGCAGAACGCCGAGAAAAAATTGACTGAGCAGAAAGATACCGCTCTGGCGGACGACAGGGAGGAAAAAGTGCCGGACATGATGGACGTGACGGACGACGATCTGCTGGCAACCGCAGAATACAGGGAACAATCCAAAACCGTCCGGGAGGCATTCGCACGGGCCCAGAAGGAGGAAGCGCAGGCTTCCAATGCCTATGACAGGGCGCGGGCGGCCATGGGCAGGGCCTCCAAAGAGGAACTGGCCGATTTGAACAAGGAGCAAAAGGACTATGCCTCCTTCCAGAAGATGTTCACGGGAGCCGCTTCCGTCGTCGGGTTCGTCCTGCTGCTGTTTACCGTGGGGGCCTTCCGCCGCGGCAACGGTTGACGCCCCCGGAGGGAGGCGTTGACGGATGCAGGAGATATGGTAGTCTCATGCGGCTTGATGATGTTAAAACTGGCCCAGCTTCACGGAGAACCGGAGATCTTCCATTCCATCCAGGGGGAGGGGGCATCCCAGGGTGCGCCCTGTGTTTTCCTGCGCCTGGCTGGGTGCAATCTGGCCTGCTCCTGGTGTGATACGGCCTATTCATGGGACGGTACATCCCCCGTCGTGAAGCTTTCCCCTGAAGAGGCGGCGACAGCCGTCCTCCGTTACCCCTGCCGCCGCCTGGTCCTCACCGGGGGCGAGCCTCTTGTTCAGCAAAAGGCTCTGCCGGGACTGCTCCGGCTGCTTCCGAAACACTTCGTGGAAATGGAAACCAACGGCACCATCCTGCCGGATGAAGAGTTGCTGCACCATATCGGCCAGTTCAACGTATCCCCCAAGCTTCCGCATTCCGGCAATGATGCCGCCCGAGCCTGGAAACCGGATATTCTGTGCCGTCTGGCGGAAACGAAAAAAGCCTGGTTCAAATTTGTGGCTTCCCGCGAAGAAGACGTGGCAGATGTTTTCAGGCTGGCGCCCCAGGCGGGAATCCCTGCGGAGCGCATCCTCATCATGCCTCTGGCCGCCAGCCGGGAAGAACTGGACATCATGCGCCCGCGGGTTGTGGCATGGTGCCTGCGCTACGGCCTGCGCTTTTCCGACCGTCTGCACATCGCCATTTGGGGCAGTAAAAAAGGCGTCTGACCGGATTTCAGTATTTTCCGAAATCGGCCGGACGCCGTAAAAAAGGGAAAGCCTTTTCCCTAGGCCTTCTGCTTCAGGTCCAGAAGCATCTGGGCATTGCTGGGGTACTTGTTCAGGAAGAACAGGAAGCGTTCCATGGCTTCCACGGGCTTGTGGCCTGCCAGCGCACGGCGGATCAAATTCATCTTGAACAGCCACGCATCCGGCATGATCAGTTCTTCACGACGCGTCCCGGACTTCAGGATATCCACAGCCGGGAAAATGTAATGCTCCGCAATGCGGCGGTTCAGCACCAGCTCCATGTTGCCCGTTCCCTTGAACTCCTGGAAAATCAGGTCATCCATGCGGCTGTTCGTTTCCACCAGCGCCGTGGCGATAATGGTCAGAGAACCGGCCTGCCGGGTGTTGCGGGCGGCGGCAAAGAGGCGGCGCGGCATTTCCAGCGCACGGGCGTCAATGCCGCCGGACATGGTGCGGCCGCTCCCCTTGTCCGCATTGTTGTAGGCACGCGCAAGGCGGGTGATGGAGTCCATCAGCAGGAATACATGCTGCCCCGCCTCCACAAGACGTTTGGCGCGTTCGATGCAAAGTTCCGCCATTCGGCAGTGGTCGCGAACTCTTCCGTCATTGGAGGAAGCGTAGATTTCCGCGCCGGGCAGGGAACGCTTGAATTCCGTGACTTCTTCCGGCCGTTCGTCCACCAGAAGCACCATCAGGTGGACGGAGTCCTTGTAATTTTCCAGAATGGCCTCAGCCATATGCTGAAGGAGCGTCGTCTTGCCCGCTCGGGGCGGAGAGACGATCAGCCCGCGCTGGCCGCGGCCTATGGGGGCAATCAGGTCCAGCGTACGCGTGGTGTAGCGTTCCGGACGGGTTTCAAAGGAAAGGCGCTTGGTCGGGTTGACCGCCTTGAGTTCCTCAAAATGCGGATGCTTGCGGGCTTTCTCCGCAAGGTCTCCGTTGATGGAGGTGATTTCCGTCAGCAGAATGCCGCGGTCATGGCGGCAGGCCTGCCCGTGAACCCACACAGCGGGGCGCAGGCCGAATTTGCGGATCATGTCCTGCGGGACGTACACGGCCTCCGCAAAAGCGTCAAAATCATTGTCCGGCTTCCGCAGAAAGCCGAATCCCTTGTTCGTAATCTCCAGCAGGCCGTCCACCGGTTCCGGTGGCCCCAGTTCCCGCGGAGCATTGTTCTGGGGGGAGGGATTGTCCTGGAAATTGCCATTCCGGCGATTTTTAAACCGGTCGTTCCCGTTTTTGTTATTATAATTTCCGTTGCGGTTGTCGGGACGGTTGTTCCGGTTTTTGTTAAAACGGTCGTTATTGCGGCGGTTGTTCCGGTCAAAGCGCTGGCGCTGCTGGTCATTCCCTCTCTGGGGTTCCCGGGAAGACTCGTCGGACAGGTCCGCCGCCCCTTCCTGCACCACCCTGATGGCAGGAGGTGCGGCATCGGGATTTCCCTCCGCATCCTGCGCACGGTTCTTTCTCACGAACCGCTGGCGGATCACCTTGGGCTTCTTTTCCTCAGCTTCTCCGGAAGAAGATTCTGCGGACGTGGCGGAATGCTGCGGCGCCAGGGCGGGAGTGGAGGAATCCGGGGCATCAGCCTCATGTTCTCCGGTGGAAACAGTCTTTGTGGAACGCCTGCGCACCGGCTTGACTGCTGTCTCCGCAGCAGGGGCAGGCGTTTCGGCCTGATCGGAAACTTCCTCCACAGGCTTCTTGCGAGGACGGCCCCTTCTGGGTTTGGCGGGGGCTTCCTCCGCCGGGACTTCTTCAACGGCCTTGGCAGTACGCTTGCGGACGGAAGTCTTCTTTTCCGGCTCCTTCGTTTCTCTTTCACCTTTGATTTCCGTTTCAGGCGCCTTTTTCCTGACAGTCCGCTTGCGCGGGGCGGGGGAAGATTCCTGTGCGGATGCGGAAGAGTGCGCGTCCGCCAGGGATTCCGCCGGAGCCTCCGCAGAGGATTTGGTCCTGCGCACGGTGCGTTTTTTGACTGCCGGCTCCGGAGAACCCTGTTCCGGAACCAAATCTGGGGAAGTATCAGACATGAAAAAGAAGGTTAAACTGCAAAAAGCGTTTCCTGAAAGACAACGGCGCTAGTCAAGCTGTTCGAGGATTTCCTCCGCCACGTCAAAATTGGAAAACACGTTGAGCGCATCATCGTAATCATCCAGCGCTTCATACAGCCGCATGGCGGCCCTGGCCGTATCCGCATCATTGATCATGGTCACATTCTGGGCCACGGAAATCAGCTTCATGGAGGTCACTGTGTGTCCAGCGGCGCGCAGGGCGGCGCATACGTTATTCAATTCCGTGGGATCGGTCACAAACACCCATTCATTGTCGGAATCTCCGGTTTCCACGTCGTCCGCACCGCATTCCAGCGCCAGGTCCATGGCGGAATCTTCCGTGAGGCCTTCCGCCATGATGCGGGCTTCCCCCTTGCGTTCAAACTGGTAGGCAACGGAGCCGGGAGTGCCGATGCTGCCGCCGTTCTTGGTGAACAGGGTGCGCAGTTCGGAAGCGGAACGGTTCGTGTTGTCCGTGGCCACTTCAATCAGGAAAGCCGTACCGGCCGGGCCGTAGCCCTCATAAGTAATTTCCTGAATGGAGGCTCCTCCCAATTCCCCGGTTCCTTTCTTGATGGCGCGCTCAATGTTTTCCTTGGGGGTGGACACGGCCTTGGCTCCGTCAATGGCGGCGCGCAGGCGAGGATTCAGGTCCGGATCTCCCCCGCCGCTCTTGGCGGCCAGCATGATTTCATGGGCAAAACGGGCGAACACCTTGCCCTTTTTGGCATCTTCCTTAGCCTTAACGTGCTTGATTTTAGACCATTTGTTATGTCCGGACATAGAAATTAACTGGGGATAATAGTAAGTGAATGAAAAGAGACGAACTAGCAAGTGGCGCTATCCTTCAACCCGGGCGAACATATTGCTTTCTGCATCATACCACGCGGGGGGAATCAGGGCTCGATCATCCGTAAACATGCTACAGGGACCAGATACTCTGCCGGAAAATATGCCGAACTCCCAAAAAGGATGACGGCAACCACTTGGCAGTCACTCTCAACGCAAGCAAAATACAGCATTCCCCGGCATTGGCAATACTTTTTTAGGTCACCTCCGTGCGTCTCTGCACCGTATGGACCGGACAACCCGCCGTGGTTCCGACCCTTGAAAAATACCCTGTCGGAACGGGGACGCCTCGACCTCCGACTCTCAGACAAAAACTGCCGTCCCTACCGGAAAAGCCATTCCGGTGGCGCCGCTTTTCCCGGCATTTTCCCAACCTCCAGACAGTGGATGTTGGAATGATAAAGACAGAGGACTGCCGGGAACAATTTCCGGCCGGGGAATTTCCCGAGTTTTTAATCATCTCCCTCTGCATAGTTTTCTACCGGCTTTATTTGAACTGAGATTTTCCTGTCTTATCCCAATCCGGCATGAATGGGGAAAAGCTATTCCTCAGCTTCCCGCCGCCATTTTTTCAACAGTTCTTTGTCGAAAACAATCCGATGCCCGGAAACATCATATCTTCCCTTATATTTATCCTTCATTTCAAAACTTATCTGAATGCCGTCCTCCTCTTCGAAAACTTCCATGTCCAGCCCTTCGTACCTGCCTCCCTTCATCCCATACTGAATCTGCTCCCGGGCAGACGGCAGGCGTCCATGGGATTCACGGAAAGCCCGGACCCATAAACCCGTCTGCTTCAATTCTTCTCTTACGGAAGAGATACCCGTATGCACTTCTTCCAGTGTTTCAAACCACAGCACCACATTCAGCGAGATGGATGCCAAAAGAATGAACCCCAAAGCAATGGCCATCTTTTTCATCCAGGAATGCCTGGGGGCCTCGGAAACGGTTCTTTTATGTTCAGTCTCATTCATCCCAGTTTTATGGAACATTATCGTATTGGATCGCAAACTCATCGGGAGAACCGGTATAATAATGTATCCAATACTTGTTATAAATGATCAAGCCTACCCATAATTCTTCATCTTTCCATTTGCCCATATTGACAGATACGCCTCGGGGAACCTTACATTCGGCATAAACGCTCCGCGGGTCACCGGGAGGCAAACAATACGCCTGCTCCCAGTTGCTCTCTCCCCAGTGTTCTATCCGCAAGACCGTTTTATAAAGGCGGTCCGGCGTTATTTCACGCATTTCCCTGATTCCAACAATTAAAAATACATTCAACAGAATGGAGATGCACAGAGAAATCAGCAATAGAAATAGAAGAATGCCTTTCCACATATTCAGAATCAAGGTCATGGTACTTGTAAAAGTTTCCAAAAATATGGGCTGTGCTCATGCCTCATCCCACACTTCCTCATTTTCCTCATCATCATTGCGGTTGCCTCCTTCATATACGGTCACATCCTCGTTAATCATGGAAAAACAGGCATAGAATTCATTCTTTTCCAAAGGACCTTCCTCCACCTCCCGCAAATGCTTCAGTTCCCTGCCGTGCTCGTCAAAATAGCTGATTTGCTGAACTCCATTTTCCGGATAGGAAAAACGGATAATCGCACATTGTTGCCGATGATCGGAACTTAATTCGCCGTGCTGGTCATAGTAACGAATTTCCTTCACGGCACGACCCCCTCCCAAATCACTTCCAGGTTCATAATGATCTGCGCAGCGTCGTGCCCAGCCCTGCAGACCGCGCGTCAGCCGTCCGAATTTGTCCGTATATTCCGCCTCGGCTACGTCGTAGGGGTCCAGATAAAATCTGGCCCGCAGCAGCTTTTCAGGCAGGAGCATGCGTAATTCATCAATGTCATAGTTGTAGCCGAACCTGCCCTTCAAATAAAATGTTTTTCTCGCAGAAGCCGTCACTTCCGCCTCCCAGCCCTTGTGGACTTCCAGGCAGGCCACACCGGCTCCGGGAGCGGGCGTTGCCTTGTATTGATGGTACCGTATTGTCCGCCCCTTCGGATAAATTGCCGGACGCTCCACATCTACAGGCTCCTGATAGAAGATGCCGCTTTCCTTCTCCGCTTTTCCAAAAAAGGATTCCTTGAAAACAAAAGGTCCATGAAGAATCCACCCCGCCTGTTGAAATACATCTCCGCGGTGATAGCCGTCCGCGCAATGGCATTCTTCTCCCTCCGCATTATAAAAAGTAACACTGTTTCTCCCCCTGTTCTCTTCCACCATCCGCATATGGTATCCCTGATCGTCAAGTTCGCAAATTTTGCCATCCATCGTAAAATACGTGTAAATGAAAAGTCCGTAATTCTGAATATCAGTCCAGTTCCGGTCATTTGCCTCATCGTATTCTTTTTTGGGATAAAAACTGGAAAGGACATCCAAGAACGCCCCCTGCCGCACCGTTGGCGGGGAAGGAGCATCCACCCATTCTTCACAGGCTAGAATCAATGTTGACTGCAGAAATTTCCGCCCATTGAATTCTATCGGTTTCAACTCAACACTCCTGGAGTTGACGGGAGGATATTTTCGGTCGAAATATCCGGGATTCGGCGGTTCCCACAAGTCCATCACCGGCAATCCTCTCACATCAAACATGCGGACACCTCCTTCAAACAGGCTCATCCCCGGCAGAGCCATCATCAAAAAAGCCAATAAATATTTCATATCCATATGATTTTCTTCCTATAACCTGGAAGATAAAGATTCTCTGGGCAAAATTGACCACATGCGGAGCATGGGAAACGGCAAATGTCTTTTATTAAATGATTTGTCCTTCAACATCAAGGAAGCTTTCATCATCCGGCAAAAATTGTTCCCCGCATCTTCCGTCCGGCTTGACGATTTTTCGTCAGTATGCCGTCTGAAACCATAGCTGTCCCAAAAAGGCAGCCGCCCCGTTCAACAAAGAATGTGTTATCGTTGACTAAGAGAAAGGACCCGGCTTAGATTGGCTTTCCGTTCTCTTCAGTCTTATGGATCAAGCAGCCCACCATGAAAAATCACGCGCGGCCTTTTCCTCCGTCCTGTGGTCTGCCTTCCTGACCGGAATCAAGATTTGGGCAGGCGTGGAGACAGGCAGTCTGGGCATTATCTCGGAAGCCCTGCACAGCGGACTGGATCTGATGGCGGCGGGAATGACCTTTTACGCGGTAAGAATAGCAGCCCGCCCGGCGGATGAAAGCCACCCCTACGGGCATGAAAAAGTAGAAAACCTTTCCGCCCTGGCGGAAACGGCCCTGCTCCTGGTCACCTGCGGATGGATTGTCTGGGAGGCCATAGACCGCCTGTTTTACAATGAAGCGGAAATCACTCTCACCTGGTGGGCCTTTGCCGTGGTGGCCGTCTCCCTGCTGGTGGACGTGAACCGCTCCGCCATGCTCCGCCGGGTAGCCAAAAAACACAAAAGCCAGGCTCTGGAAGCGGACGCCCTGCATTTCACGACGGATATCTGGTCCTCCGCCGTGGTGCTGCTGGGCCTCTTCTGCGTATGGCTGGCCCACCTGGTTCCTGCGGATTCCGTCTGGCACGGCCTTCTGGAAAAAGCGGACGCCGTGGCCGCCCTGTTCGTGGCCGCCCTGGTCTGTTCCGTGGCCTACGGCCTGGCCAAGCGTTCCATCCACGCCCTGATGGACGGCGGGTCCTCCGCCCTGACGCACCAGGTGCTGGCTGCCATGAAGAAGAACGCTCCGGATTATCCGGTCAAACGCATCCGCCTGCGCGACGGCGGGGCGCGCATTTTCGTGGAACTGGATGTGGAAGCCCCGGCGGAATTGCACGTGGACATAGCCCATGACGTGGCGGAGTCCATAGAAGGGATTGTGAAGTACGAGCTGCCGGAAGCGGATGTCATCGTGCACATCGAACCCGCCCATGAAGACTTTGCCGGCATGGAGCCGGATGCGGTCGTCCACCGCCTGGCCCTGCGCCATCACGTCCGCATTCACGGTTTTTATGAAGGAAGGGGCAAGCATGACTCCTGTTATTTCATGGATGTGGAAGTTCCTGCGGACTGGCCGCTGGACCGCGGATACGAGGTTGTGGAAGCGTTCAGGAAAGACGTTATCCAGGAGCTCCAGCCGGAAAAGGTTGTCTGCCGCATTGAACCGGATTGCCGTGAAATGAAGGCCAATTCCGTCCTGGAACATGTTTCCCCGGAAGAAGTACATTTGAAGGTGCGCCTCATCCTCCAGCAGCACCGCGACATCCGCGACATTGTCAAGCTGGATCTGGACAAGGAAGACAGCTTCCCCACCCTTACCTGTCTTTGCACGGCCGATCCGGAGCTGACCGTCCGCCAGTCCCACCAGATAGCTTCGCAACTGGAAGACCAGATAGAAAACGCGCTGCACCATCTGGGCCGCGTCACCGTCATCCTGAAGCCGGAGGCCCGGACCTGAGCCGGGGCAGTCAGGCTCTTTCCTCCTTTCCCACCGCCATGAAGCAGAACAAGTACGACGAAGATTCCTTTTTCCGGAAATACAGCCAAATGGACCGTTCCGTCAAGGGACTGGCCGGAGCCGGAGAATGGAAAACGCTGGAACGGATGTTGCCGGATTTTCACGGGAAACGGGTTCTGGACCTGGGCTGCGGATTCGGCTGGCACTGCCGGTATGCGGCGGAACACGGAGCGGCTTCCGTCACGGGGGTGGATATTTCGGAAAAAATGCTCGCCAGGGCCGCGAGCATGGAAAAGACGGACGTCATCAACTACATCCGCATGCCCATGGAGGACATTGATTTTCCTCCCTCTTCCTTTGACATAGTCATCAGTTCACTGGCCTTTCACTACACGCGGGATTTCCCCCGCATCTGCCGGGAGGTTTTCCATTGCCTGGGCAGCGGCGGCGCATTCGTTTTTTCCGTGGAGCATCCCGTTTTTACCGCCCAGGGACGCCAGGACTGGCATTATGACGGCTCTGGCGGCATCATGCACTGGCCCGTGGACGGTTATTTTGCGGAAGGACCCCGCAAGGCCGTATTCCTGGGGGAAGAAGTGACCAAATACCACAGAACGCTCACCACCTACCTGGGCGCCCTGGCCGCAAACGGATTTGAGATCGTTGCCGTGGAAGAGCCCCAGCCTTCCGGAGAGCTTCTGAACACCGTTCCCGGCATGCGGGACGAGTTGAGGCGCCCGATGATGCTCATCATTTCCGCCCGCAAAAAGTAGCGCGCCTCACGCGTTTATTTCCTCATGGCAGAGGTCGGAGGTGCATTCGTTATTCAGTTCGGCGCGGATGCGCAAACGTTCGGAAACGATCTTTTCATCGTCCGCTCCACCCTCGCGCAGGAAATATTCCGCCATGGAAAGGGCCACTTCCGATTCCGAGGAGAAAACCTGGGAAGCTCCGGCTTCTTTCAGAACGTCCACATCCCGCATGTATTTGGTGTGAATCATCACGTCGAGGCGGGGATTGAGCTCAATGGCCATTTCCACGATGTCCTTGGCATCCGGAATGGAGGAGGAAAGAATCAGGCTTTCCGCGTATTCAATGCCCGCATGCTTCAGCACCTCCCGCTGGCGGGCGTCCCCGTACACGATTTTACCCCCCTGTTCCCGTATTCTGGTGACCGTATCTATGTTCATTTCCACGATGACGACTTCCACGCCGTTGTCGTTTAAAATGCTTTTAAGCATGCGTCCCGTGGGGCCGAACCCCACCAGCACCACGCGCCGGGCATCTTCCTCAGGCGGCGGAACGACGTTTGCCAGGGATGGCGCAGGAAGACCGATGCCGCGCTTTTCCAGCCATTTGACCACAGGAGTAATCTTACGATAGAGAATGGGATTTAATGAAATGGAAATGACGGCGGCGAGAATGATGGCCTGGTTGGCCTCCGGAGGCAGAATACCGTACACCAGTCCTATTCCGGCAAGAATGAAGGAAAATTCCCCCACCTGCGCCAGCGCTACGGATACGTTCAAGGCCAAAGCCAGCGGCCGCCTCAGGCAGCGTACAACCACATAGGCGGCCAGGGGCTTGCCGATCATCACCACGGCCAGCGTTGCCAAGGCCAGCGGCCAGCAGTCGCCCACGGACATCGGATCAAACATCATCCCTACGGAGACGAAGAAAAGAACGGCGAAAGCGTCCCTCATCAGCATGGCCTCCGCCGCGGCACGCGCGCAGAAGTCCGACTGGCCGACAACCATGCCTGCCAAAAATGCGCCCAGCACCATGGACGCCCCGAAAAATTCGGCGGAACATACCGCCACCCCCAACGCAATGACCAGCACGGCAAGCGTAAACAGGTCCCGCGCCCCCGTCCGCGCCACATAACGCAGGACCAGCGGAATAATCTTTTTACCGGCAAACAGGGTCAGCGCCACCAGGACGGACAGCTTGACGAACATCCATCCTAATTCGGAAAGAATGCTGTCCCAGCCCCCTGCTCCGCTTTGCCGGGCCTCCATGACAGCGGGTATCAGAACCAGCAGAAGAATGGTGAACAAATCCTCCACCACCAGCCAGCCGAGAGCCACGTGCCCGCTGGGGGTGTGAAGATTCTGGTGGTCCTCAAGAACCCGCGTCAGAACCACGGTACTGGCTACGGAAATAGCCATGCCGAACACAAGGCCGGAAATCGTGGACCAGCCGAAGCACCACCCCACAATCACCCCAAGCACCGTAGCCACGGAGATTTGCACCACCGCGCCGGGAACGGCCACTTTTTGTACGGCAATCAGGTCTTTCAAATGGAAATGGAGGCCAACCCCGAACATCAGCAGAATGACGCCCAGCTCCGCAAATTGCTCCACCGTATGGCTGTCCGCTACAAAGCCCGGCGAATAAGGCCCTACGACAACGCCGGCCAGCAGGTACCCCACCAGCGGGGACAGGTGCAGCTTTCTGGCGATGAGACCGAAGAGAAGAGCGGCGGTCAAACCGCCAACGAATGTAAGAATGAGGCTGAAATCGTGATCCATAAATGGGGGAGTGACGGGTCCGAGGGATGGAATTGGTGAAGGTCCCGGCCGTTTTCAAGGCTATCCTGTTTGGACCGCCCCCACAAGAACGCAGTGCGCTTCACCCGGATACAGCCGCATTTTCACCGTGTCCGGGGAAAGATAGAAAAGAGATCATGGGAGTTGCATGGATTTATGCCGTTTTATTGTATCAACGGTCCCGTTCCTTAACTGGTATCCACAACCGTGATTCAAAAAGGGCATGCCTCCATTCTGCCGGACATGGCTTTCTCCTGGCCGCTTTTCCTGAACAAAAACGCAGTGGACGGAGTCCCCATCCGCCAGCGTAGGCGCCTTTCATGTCGCTTTTATTTATCATTATTTATTATTTATTTGAATTAAATCATGAACATCATAGTCTCACCCATGATTATATTATCAAAGATATGCCACAACATTCCAATTTTAACAGACAATGGAACAGCCTGAAAAGCGAGATGAAACTGGAAGACCGTCCACTCCGGAGGCAACTGGAACACTTCATCGACCGGAAGCATGGCCTTTTTGTTCTCGTGCAGTATGTAAAAGCTCTGACAGCCCTGGACCTCAGTCTTGATTTTCACCGCCGGTTCCACAAACGCAGCAGGGACGTGGCCGCCTCCATCCATTACTGGACTATTCTCTGCATCACCGGCATTCACATGCGGATGGACAGGCTCCACAACCTTCCGGCCTGCGCGGAAACGTTCCGCTTCAAACTGCTTCCCAAAATCGACCTGCTCAGGAGCTGCTACATAGCCTATCTGACGGATCAGCGGGAGAAAATCTGGAAGCCGGATTCGCGTATAAGCCGTTTCATCCGATGCAAATGGAACGCCCCGGACCTGGAAGCCTCCTGCCTGGATAGAATCTGCAACAAGGCGGACGCCGGCAGATACGCCAACATTCTTGTCGTCATCCTCAGCGAAATTCTCCACACTCTGGGAGAACTCCGGAACACGCTGGACCTCGGAACGGCTCTGCTGGAATTCAGCCGGGACGCAGAGAAGCCCTGAGCATTACAGGATCAGCATGCAGTCTCCGTAGGAAAAGAATCTGTACCGTTCCCGAATGGCCTCCATGTATGCCTTCATGACGAGCTCCTTTCCGGCAAAGGCGCTCACCAGCATCAGCAGGGTGCTTTGCGGCAGGTGGAAATTCGTGATCAGCGCATCCACTACCTTGTATTTGTAAGGCGGATAAATGAAAATGTTCGTGGAGCCGGAACATTCACGGAGGGGCAATCCCTCTGCCGCGGCCACATGCTCCAGTACGCGCACGCTGGTAGTGCCCACGGCAATAACTCTTTCAGCTTCATTGATCGCCCGGGCGGTGGCTTCCGGCAGGAAAAAATGCTCCGTGTGCATTTGATGGTCCTCAATATTGTCCGCCTTGACGGGACGGAACGTGCCCACGCCCACGTGAAGCGTCAAAAAATCATGCGGTACTGAGGCAAGCAGTTCCGGTGTAAAGTGCAAACCGGCCGTAGGGGCGGCAATGGCCCCCTCATTCCTGGCGTATACCGTCTGGTAACGTTCCCTGTCCGAAGGATCGCTCTCCCGGTTCATGTAATGGGGAAGCGCCAGCCGTCCGTACTTTTCCTCGTCCACTTCCCGGTCAAACCGGATCAGGCGGTACCCTTCCGCATCGATTCCCTCCACCGTTCCCACGGATTCTCCGACGGAAACGGTGCGCCCCACCTTCATCTTGCGCCCCGGACGCACCATGCACTTCCACAGAAGGGGATTGAGCACCTCGGCCCGGACAATCTCAATGGAACCGTCATTGGAAAAATACCTAGCGGGAACCACTCTGGTATCATTGAGGATGAAATGGTCTCCCGGCCTTACGTACTCCGGCAGGTCGCAGAAATGCCTGTGTTCCATCAAACCCGTATCCCGGTGGAGCACCAGCATCCGTGAAGCGGCGCGGTCCGGCAGAGGGCGGTCGGCGATCAATTCCTCCGGCAGGGGATAATCAAAATCAATGGTGCGCACGGCCAAGTGCATTGCCACGAATCCGCCGAAAGGTCAATACCTTTGAACATTGGGGAACACAATTATCTCTTTACCCTCATCCGGCAAGTATGGTATGGAGGGAAGCATGAACAATTTGCTGTTAGCGGACGTGTCCAATGCAACTGTCTGGGGAACGTTCCTCATTGTCGTTCTCGTCATCTTCCTGGTGATCTTCTTTGCCATCATTGCCAAATTTTTCAAGACATGGCTGCGCGCCCGCCTGGCGAAAGCCCCCGTTTCCATGGGCAACATGCTCGGAATGTGGCTCCGGAAGGTGCCTTATCCCTTGGTGGTGGACACCCGCATCACTGCGGCCAAGGCCGGGCTGGACATCAGCACGGACGAGCTGGAAGCCCATTTCCTGGCCGGCGGTGACATCGTGGACTGCGTTCTGGCCCTGATTGCCGCGGAAAAAGCCGGTATTCCACTGAGCTATGACCGCGCATGCGCCATTGACTTGGCGGTGAAAGGCACCTCCAAGACCGTGCTGGAAGCCGTGCGAACCTCCATCAATCCCAGGGTGATCGACTGCCCGAACCCGAGTTCCGGACAGACGCGCCTGACCGCAGTAGCCCGTGACGGCATCGCCGTAGCGGTACGGGCCCGCGTGACGGTGCGCACCAATCTGGACCTGTTCGTAGGGGGCGCCACGGAAGAAACGGTAGTGGCCCGTGTCGGGGAAGGCATCGTCTCCGCCGTAGGCTCCGCGCCATCCTACAAGGACGTTCTGGAAAAGCCGGAAGTCATTTCCCGCACCGTCAGCGACAAGGGGGTGGACGCCGCCACGGCATTTGAAGTTCTTTCCATTGACATTGCGGATGTGGACGTGGCCGGCAACGTGGGCGCACGCCTTCAGGCGGAACAGGCTGAAGCGGACAAGCAGATTGCCCAGGCCAAGGCGGAAGTGCGCCGCGCCGCCGCCGTAGCCACGGAACAGGAAATGGCCGCCAAAACGCAGGAAATGCGCGCCAAGGTGGTGGAAGCGGAAGCCCAGATTCCCATGGCCATGGCGGAAGCCTTCCGCAACGGCAACCTGGGTGTGCTGGACTACGCACGCTACCAGAACGTGGTGGCGGATACCAAAATGAGGGACTCCATCGCCAAACCGGAAGCAACTCCTTCCTCCATTAAATAAACTTTCCGGCGTCCGGTGGATGTAAAGCCTCCTGCCGGACGCACGGCCCTTCTTCATGAATCTACTGGCAAACATCCTTGCCGCACACGGCGAAGACAACGATCTGGAACTGTGGTTCTATCTGGTCCTAGCAATTGTCTTTATCGGCAAAAGTGTGATCAGCTACCTGAAAACGAAGAGAGAAGACAACGAGGAAGAGCCCGACCCGGAAACGGAAGACCATCACGAAAAACGCGTCAGGGAAGTCATTGCGGAAATGAGGCGAACCGTGCCCGAACGTCCGCAGCAGGCTCCCCGCCGGGAAGTGCCGCAGCCCCCTGTTCCCGCACGTGCGCCCCGGCCCGCACCTTCCCCCGTGGAACTCCCGAATCCCTCCGTGAAGCGCAGGCAGCGTCCACAACCGGACCCCGTCCCGGACTGGGGGCATGGACATGCGCAGGAAGCCGCCAGAAATACGATGGAACGCTACGTGAAGGCAGAGGAGGAAGCGCATGAATCCATCCGCTCCCTCTCTGATGCGGAGCAGGCTGCTCTTCAGCGTTTGCAGCAACGGGAAAAGGAACGGCAGCCTGAATTGATCCCTTCTTCCCCCCTTCCCGTTGCCCGTCCCCTGAAAGATTCCCTCCGGCATTCCCAGTCCCTGAGAACGGCCATTCTCTATCAGGAAATCCTCGGGAAACCGAAGGCCCTTCAGGGTTTCCGGCAGTAGCCGAAGCCCGCGTTTTCTCCGGAATACATCCCATTCCAGTAATCCGGCTCTGGCTGAAAGGCGGCCTGTCTTCCAGCATTCGCTCTTGCACGCGGAAGGTGGAGAAGGTAGTCTTCATGCCGCAATGACAGACACACCTTTGCGGATTGCCGATCGTGAATTTACCTCCCGCCTGATGATGGGAACGGGGAAATTTGCCTCCAATGAGAGCATGAAGGAGGCGCTGGAAGCTTCCGGCTCCCAAATCGTGACTGTAGCCCTGCGCCGGGCAGACCTGACGGGCAATCACGATCCCGCCGCCAACATCCTGGATTTCATCAATCCGGAAAAATACCTCATTCTCCCGAATACCAGCGGAGCGGCTACGGCGGAAGAGGCCGTGCGGCTGGCCCGTCTTGCCGTGGCGGCCGGACTCCCCAACTGGATCAAGCTGGAAATCCACCCGGATGCGCAGTACCTGATGCCCGATCCCATTGAAACGCTCAAGGCAACGGAAATTCTCGTCCGGGAAGGCTTTACCGTTCTTCCCTACATCAACGCAGACCCCGTACTGGCCAAACGCCTGCAGGAGGCGGGAGCCGCCGCCGTCATGCCCCTGGGTGCGCCCATAGGCACCAACAAGGGCGTGCTTACCCGTGAATTAATCAACATTATCATTGAACAAGCCACCGCTCCCGTGGTGGTGGACGCCGGCCTGGGCGCCCCCAGCCATGCGGCGGAAGCCCTGGAAATGGGAGCGGACGCCGTCCTGGTGAATACGGCCATTGCCGCCGCAGGCAATCCCTCCCTGATGGCGGAAGCATTCTCTCAGGCATGCCGTGCAGGCAGGTCCGCGTGGCTGGCCGGGCTGCCCGCCGTCTCCGTCAAAGCGGTAGCCACCAGTCCGCTTACCTCCTTCCTGCGGTCATAAACTTCCCGAAGAGTTCTTTTACAGATATCCCGGCGGCCGCAGTGGATTCCCATTGGGTACCATCGGTATGCGCGTACCTATGAATTCCACCGAATCCCAAGTATATTTTTTCCAGTGAGAAAAGGATGCTTCAAAGTCGGTTCAGTTATCTGCAGATAATGTCGGTAAAAGTACCATGTAGGAGTGATTGTTGATTCATTGGCGTTAACTTTATCCGCCCAATCTGGAAATTCCCCATGAAGTCCGGTCTTCTATCCTGCATGAGGTAGCGCACGCCCTAGCCTGGATACGCCACGGCGGCCGTTTCCAGGTTCGGAAATGGAAAACCAGTTGCCGGGAAATAGGAGCCGTTCCACACGCCGCCAGGCAGAAAGCCATCCGCGTCACCATCTACCAATAGGACCGGCGCTTGCAAACTATGGAGAAAGCGTCGGCAAATATCACCCTCTCCCCGCGTCCATCAAGCTCCTCAAGCATATGATCCGGGAAGACAAGTCCGAATTGCAGAGACAACCGGAAACGATGCTTGATGAAAAAGATTGACCGGACTGATACATAGTTTCGATCGCGAATGCTGTTGTACAAATAGCTGAAATTTTCTCCCCGATGGATTTGATCTTCTATCGCTTCACAGCAACTATTGTAACAATCACCAATCCTGGCTTTTAAACTGGGACTGCATTTGGAGATCGTCCAACACCATGATAGGAATATTTTTATGATTATACATTTGGTAAAGATTTCCAATATATTCTTATATAGAATTTCGTATAGAAATACATTAGTTCAAACGAGCCCTTAATATTTTTCCACCAATCCGGAACAGGATGTAAATGTTTTAACCTTTCCTTCAGCAATTGATGCTGCCGGGCCGGAACTAGGGCTACTCTCAATCCGGTATCGGATTCTCTTGAATCAGCGTAATATTCGCTACGTGGTATTTCTTCTTTGTCACAGGGTATGGAGTAAAATAATCCTCCCCCTACGGATGTAATCGATAAGCCCATGTCGGTTGATAAATTGCCGGTATCCGTTTTCCAGTTGACTGGATTGCTGCCATACAGACGATGGGAATGATAAAAATCCGCACATAATTCCCATACATTGCCCCGCATGTCATGGAATCCCCAGGCATTGGGCTCCTTTAATCCCACGGGATAGATTCTTGCCCTTGCATCATGAGGATTCGTCCATGCTATTTTCTCCAAATTGCCGGGAGAAACGATTTCCTTGCCGCAGAAACAGGCCAATTCCCATTGCGCCACCGTAGGTAAGGAAAAACAATATCCTGCCGGAAGAATTCCTTGCTGTTGTGCCATCTCAGTCAATCGATCACAAAAATCCAGGCATTCATAGTAGGATATCTGGCACATGGGGTACAGCGCACCCGTTGCAATGAAACCTTCCTCATTCAGTTTCGGAATCGGTGTCCATCCCATCACTTTTTTCCATTCCTCCTGTGTAACTTCGTATTTTCCCAACCAGTAGGGATAAGTTATTTCTGTAGGGGAATCGGCTCCTGTAATTTGGTAGCTCCCTTTTGGAATGAAAATCAGGGAAAGGCTGTGTTCCGAATCAGGAAGGTCAATTTCCAATATATCTCCAGCATTAGTAGTTTCAATATGAGTTGATGTCGGGGAAACCCTATCCAAACATGTGATGTCATTGCCGGGATAAAGTAAAAAGATGAGCAAAGTCAGTAATGTTATAATAAAAAAACTGATTTTTTTATCCATTTTATGATCGTATTATTCATCCTCAAGGGGCAGAGTGAGTTGAGAGTTTTTCATGGCTGTCGGATGATCTTGCCCTATAAGGCGATACCCTACATATCTTCCCATCTGTCTGTTATGGAGGATACCATGCGCATCTAACCATCCACCATCAGTTTGAATAGGATATCCCGAAATCATTCTTCTCACATGAAGTTTGGTGAATGGTTTTCCATCGATTTGGGGAGGGACTGATACTTCTCCTGCAACCAAGCATGACGCAAAGGTAGTCTGTACTTCGTCTTCCTCAGAAAATATTTGAAGGAGATTTTTATTTTTAATCATTCCTATCCCATCTTCTGTGCTATAAACAGGAACATCCATATTTCCATAACTAGCTATCACTTGAGGCGTAGCAATTAAAACAACTGCGTCAATAAGAGGTGTGGAACACTTACAAATTCGTGCCAGAGTGGCGAGAGCAGACAGAATCACATTGCCTCCATGGCTGTGTCCTACAAGGCGTATTTTTTCATTTGGATAATGCAATGAGATTTGACAGAGAAAAGATGCCAATTGAATTCCTCCCTCAATTCTGTGAGAACTTATATTCTCTCCGGTCCATTTAAAAGGAGCACATTTGGGTTTGTTCCGGGTGGTAAATTGCCAAACATCTTCTACAACCCAATTCACGGCTTCAGCAAAGTCTCCTGCCGGTTGCCACCACCGTTCATCTTTGGCAAATGTTCCATGGATAATCATGGTAAGAAGTCCCAGATAATCACTGCCGATATTGACGGAATTTCCAAGGATGCCATATAAATTTTCCCCTCCGTTTTCAGCAATGAGATCATGGCTGATCCACCTGCCGTCCAGAGGATTGAGATGGCGGTAATTGTAGTAGATGAGGCCGAGTTCATCGTCCATGAACTCGCAGGAAAACCTAAATCTGTTTTCTAGAGGCATGTCTCCTTCAGTGGTCAGCAGACTTCCGAAGGGAGCATAGTCGTAGCGGGCTCTTCGTTCTTGTTGCTCGCTGAAAATGGAGGTGATATTCTTCAGAGCATCGTGCATGAAACAGAAATGTTCTCCCTCTCCCGTCCCGTTATCCTTCCATTTGGTCATCATCAGGATGCGTGTAGCTGTGGACTCCGTCGGATCCCACCAATAACTTTTCAACATTACAGGGTCTGGATGCATCAAATCCAGTTCGGCTATTTGCAGATAGCCTCGGTATAAATAATGAACATGGCTGGCAGTAGCCCCATTGATGGTCACTTTTTTTTCAAAACGTCGTCCCATGTAATCGTAGCAACAGGTAACGGAGATTCGTTCATCCTGATTGGTAAATTTTACAGGGCGGTTGTTGGCATCATAGGACACTTCCCAGATGCCCGTTGCAGTCTTGATCCTGGTCTGGTTGCCATCGACATCGAAGGAGGGAGTGAATAGTTCTTTTTCCCTGGTCACATCCGTATATTGATTGAGTTGGTTGGTATTATAGGATACCTCTTCCTCCAGTTCCCGTGCAGTTTTGCGATTGCCTATGTTGTCGTACTCGTAGTGGAAGCTTCCATCCTGACCGGCCCGATCTTCTACCAATTCGTTACGTGTGTTGTAGGTAAAATCCCTGAGCGTTGCAAGTGTGGCGGCATCCCATGAGTCCCGGCGTTGAACGGGACGCATCAAGACGTCGTATTGGTACTCATGTCTGGCTGCTGTCTTCCCATTCCCCTTCTTCTCATAACTAATAGAAACAATAAGGTTGAGTGAGGAATGGTAGATATTCTTGCGAACCATGCCGTTAGGATAGGACAGTTGATTAAGGAAGCCGCTGGTTGCATCATACTCCCACGTAAAGGGGGTATCCAGACCTTCCATATTCATACCGACAATGGCATTTTTATGGTCATAGTCAAGATGGGAGTCCTGGATGGTACGCGTACCGAGCATCAGGCGATATCCGCAGGAACGTCCAACAATATCATATTCTTCCTGAAGACAGCTTTCTACAGTTCCAAAGGAAGTTTCTTGCTGAACTCTTCCATAGGCGTCATAAGTGAGTTCTCTAATACCTGATGCATCGGAAACAGATATAGCCTGACCAAGATGGTTGTAGGAATAGATCCACGGCTGGGTATTGTCGCTGTGGGAGACGGAAACAAGTTCTCCGGTGAGAGGGGCGTATTGATAGGTTGTTACAATACCTCTGGCCTTGGTGCGAGTCTCCAGGCGGTTGAGCTTGTCATAGGTTTTAACGGTCCAGGAGCCGTCGGCATATGTCTTTTTGAGCTCCAGTCCTGTAGCCGCATCGTAGAGCCACATGGTGGTGTCTCCGTCGGTGCGACCGGAAGGATCGACCGTGATGTCCCCTTCGTTCGCTCGGAAAGTAGTCAGAGCAATTATTCGATCAGCTTCATCGTAAGAGAAACAGGCCGGTTGAGAGACGGTCCCGTATCTGGCCGTCTTTCTTCCCCGGATATCGTAGGAGTAACAAGTCGTTCCTCCCATCGCATCAGTGATACAAGCCACGGCGTCACAGCAGGCCCGGTAACTGGTTGTAGTGTTATTGCCGGCCGGATCGGTGACTTTAATCTGACGCCCGACAATATCCGTTTCCGTAATGGTGGTATTGTTTCTGCCATCGGTTTGTTTCAGGATCATCCCGGTAGAGGTGTAGGAACGCTCTTGGGAAGAATGAATGCCGGTATGATCGTTTTGATTTATCGTGAAACCGTCGACTACGAGGGACTTCGCTATGATATCAGAGGTTGGGATGCGGCTGAATTGAGTTCGCTGGGCAGGAGCGGTGTATTCTGACCATTGGATACGCTGTTGCCCATAAATGTCGGTAGAAAGGACCTTGCTTTCCAGCACGGGATCCAGACGTGAAACCATGTTTTCCGTTGTCTGAGTGAGGGGAAGACCGTCGGCATTGTAAGTACTGGAAGTCTGAACCTGATAGATTCCGTCTTCCCTAATTTGGTAGCACATTGAACTTTCCGATATCCTATTTTTAGTGGGATCATCCGGATGAAGGCCATTCAGAAGGATAACCTGCTTCAGGGTGCGTCCCAGTTCATCATAAGTGGTAATGGTGGGAGCCATGTCCTCTATCTGCGTGTGAATAAGCTGTCCCTTGACATTGTAGGAGTTTCTCGTGACGATGAATTCCCCGTGGGTATTGGGCTCTTCCTGCCGACTGATTTGTCCGAAACCGTTTTTAAGAGTTCGAGACAGCACGACCCCTTGAGACAAGGTAGTCGTAAGGATGCCTTCCGGCGTCAGTTCCTGCCGGGTCTCAATCTCACGCTGACCGGTGCCTCCTTCCAGAACGATAAAGCCGTCATAGTAGCTCCGTGTCACCAGAGTGGCTCCCGAAGGAGTGGTGGCAATAGAAGTGAGTCCGTCGCTGCTGTATTCCGTACGGGTCACCCGGCCGAGGGCGTCTGTCTTGGAAACGATTCTTCCCAGATCGTCGTATTCTATACTCTCGGTCGTTGTCATGGAGCCTACATCACGGCGTGTGGCAGTCGTTCTGCCTGCTGTATCCTTCGTGTAGGACGTGATTGTTTCGGGTGTGGTTTCGGTTGCCGATCGAATGGTTTCTACGAGCTGTTTGGCCGTGTTGTAACTGTAACTTGTCACCACACCGTCTTCGTCGGTCTCTCTCAAGGGTCCGCAGCACATCCATTCTGTCGTGCTGAAGCGGCCGTTGCCCTTCGTCGTCTTGATTCGCTTGAGCTCGGTATCATATTCATAGTCCTCCGAGGAAATCAATGACCAGTCCCCTCCTGTGTGGACGTACTGCTCTTTTCGGGTGGTTGTGCCGTTGGCGGCAATGTATTCCACCTTTCTGGTGCTCTGGCCGGGAATGACTCTCCCATTAGCCTGCGTAGTTTCCGTCACTTTGTGAATGGCTCCATGGTCCAAAACGGCTTCATAGGTATAGACGGTTTGCACTCCGTCAATACCCTGCCTCATTTTCTGTCTGCCCCGGGCATAGGGATATGAAGCGGCTTCTCCGTAGGTCTCTTCCACACGCGTATGAACTTGATCGCTTCCTAGGGCTGTTTCCGTCACCGTTATACAGTTGACTTGTGGAGTGTCGTTATAGGCATAGACCCGTTCAGAAAGTACCGTTTCCATCCCGTCTTCGGCAATGATTACCTCTCTTTCCGTTGCTGGCCTGAAGTCATTGAAGCAAAGGTCGGCGTATTCAGTACGCATTCCTTTCTCTCCTCCCCCTGCCCAGGGCATGGCTTCCAGAACCACCCGGCCCTGATCGTCGTACTCATAACGCGTGTAGCCTCCGTCAGGCTTGATTTCCAACGAGACCCGGTACTGGTCATTGTACGTGTAGAGTGTCGTTTGCTCCAAGGGCGTATTGTAGCCTTCCGTGCTGCTGATGGTCAGCCAGCCTCCGTCGGTATACTTCTTCACCGTGCGCGTACTGCGGGAAGGCTGGGAATCATTGATGCCCCTGACCGTTTCAATCCGCTCCCACTTGGAGCCGGGCAAGGCGTTACGTTCAATCGTGCGTACGATGCGCTCGTCCCCTTCTCCCTTGATGATGGCCACTTTGCCGTCTTCCTCCCGGCGTTCGATAAATTGCGGTTTCTGTCCGGCTCTCTGATTGGTAATATGGGTTACTTTTACACCATTTTCCATGGAAGTCTCATAGAGGGCCATTTTGTAGGGTTCTCCGGTAACCACAAATTCCCCATCGTTAGTGGGAGAGACATTCCCGGGAGCGTACCACTCCAGGGTGAGGCTGTTGTCTCCGGGAATGCTTCGCATCAGCCCCTGGACCTGGGAATAGACGCTGTTGAGAGATCCATCCGGGTTGTAGGTGACCTGAACCTTGCGGGCATACTCCTCGGCAGACATAGTGTTGCCCGAGGAGCTGGTGACGGAGACAACCTCTCCGGTGGCTGCTGAGAAGCGCAGGATCATGCCGGAAGGAAGCACCATGTCCATGTAGGCGGGAGTGTCCTGGATATTGGGAGTGAGGTCTTGGTTGAGCAGACATACGCGATAGTCCAGTTTTCTGGAGCTGCCAACGGGAGAAGCCTCGGCACTTCCTTCCTGGGCCTTGAAATAGATATGGCTTCCGGAGGGACGCTTGACGGTGACGCGCCGTTCGTCTCCAGAGAAGGAGGCGCTCCATGCCATGGGATGGTTGTAGCGCAGGGAAGGCCCGCTGTTGGAGTTGAGGCTGGAGGGGGTGGAAGATCGCGCCATGCGCATGAACCTGGCCGGAGAAGGAGGAGGGGGACCTCCTGCAGAAGGGGGATTGACACAGGCATCGCCCTGGCAGTCCTGTTGGTCATCGGGATCGCCCGGAGTAGGTTGTTGCTGAACGCAGTTTTCATCGCCTTCCTCGTCACAGTCACAGGGACAAGGGCATGGTTCCTCTTCGGTGGGAGGTTCGCTGGAGGAAGAAGACAGGGAACTGGAACTGGAGCTGGAGCTGGAGCTGGAACTGGAACTGGAACTGGAACTGGAACTGGA